>Ga0207791_1000233_pt1 | contig 15218 bp, 15 predicted proteins | sample HigsolmetaGSP16D_FD_184844 | JGI IMG/M metagenome (GOLD analysis project Ga0207791, IMG submission 184844) | High solid enriched microbial communities from the Joint BioEnergy Institute, USA - SP1-6-D (SPAdes) | ecosystem: Engineered > Bioreactor > SSF (Solid state fermentation) > Aerobic >...
ATCTGCTCTCGCAGTGGTTCGAGCATGGCGTGGCCCTGCTGCTGCTCGCACTGGCGCTGGCCACCACGGCCAGCCATGTACTGCAGGCACGGCGTCTGGCCCGGCGCCTGCAGCAGGCGGCCGATGCCCTGGATGAGCCGCAGTTGCTGGCCTTGCTGCCGGAAGAAGCCGCGGCGCTCGCGGCGGCATGGCGCGCCGGCGATGACAGCCGCGGTGAGGAACTGGCGGTGGTGATGCACCTGGCGGTGATGCACGCGGCGCTGCGCCCGCAATGCCGCCCGCTGTAGCGCAGGCCCACGCGGCCGTGCGCGTGCGCGGGCAGGGCGGTTGACCCGCACCTGCCGCGGTGGACTCAGGCGTCGCGGTTACCGCGGCGCATCACACGCTGCTTTTCAATGGCCCAGTCACGGTCCTTGGCGGCATCGCGCTTGTCGTGGGTCTGCTTGCCCTTGGCCAGCGCCACTTCCAGCTTGATCTTGTTCTTGCTCCAGTACATCGCGGTCGGCACGATGGTGTAGCCATCGCGCTCCACCTTGCCCACCAGCTTGTCGATCTCGCTCCGGTGCAGCAGCAGCTTGCGCTCGCGGCGGTCGTTGGCCACCACGTGGGTGGAGGCCTGGATCAGCGGGGTGATCTGCGCGCCGATCAGGAAGATCTCGCCATCCTTCACGTAGGCGTAGGCATCCACGATGTTGCCGCGGCCGGCACGGATCGACTTCACTTCCCAGCCCTGCAGGGCCAGGCCGGCTTCGAAGCGGTCCTCGATGTGGTACTCGTGCCGTGCACGCTTGTTCAACGCGATGGTTTTGTTGGCCGTCGCGTTCTTTGCTTTATCCTTGCCGGTGTTCTTGCTCATTCCCGTATTGTCTCCGATTCGGGCCCGCCCGGTCGATCACTGTCAGTTGCCTGTATGCCCACTATTCGCCGAAGCGCCCTGGTTGAACACTCTGCCGCACGCATGTTCGACCTGGTCAACGATGTTGCCGCCTATCCGCACCGCTTCCGCTGGTGCTCCAATGCCGAGGTGCTGGAGCGGGGGGAAGACCGCGTGGTTGCGCGGCTGGACCTGGGCCTGGGTTCGTTCTCGACCTGGTTCATGACCGAAAACACGCTGCGCCGTCCGCATTCCATCGACATGCGCCTGCGCGATGGGCCATTCAAGTCACTGCACGGCCGCTGGGCGTTCCATTCGCTGGCCGAGGATGCCTGCAAGGTGAGCCTGGAACTGGAGTTCGAGCCGACCTCGCGGCTGCTCGGGCCGGCGCTGGCACTGGGATTCCAGGGCCTGGCCGACCGCATGGTCAATGATTTCGTGCGTGTGGCCGACGAGCAGGACTGAGCGATGATCCGCGTGCAGGTGGTGCTGGCCCTGCCCGACACCGTGCAGCAGCGTGCGCTGGAGCTGGAGGAGGGCGCCACCGTGGCCGATGCCATCCAGGCGGCCGGGCTGGCGGATGCGTCGCAGTACGTGGCGGTGGCGCTGCACGGCGTGCTGGCGGTGCAGACCCAGCCGCTGCACGATGGCGACCGGGTGGAGCTGCTGCGGCCGCTGCTGGCCGATCCCAAGGACAACCGCCGGCGCCGGGCGCGCGGCGGCTGACCCCGGGCGGCGATCAGCCGCCGCCCTTCTTCTTTTCCTTCGGCAGGTTGCGGCCGAACTGGCGCACCGTCTGCTTGGCCAGTTCACCGTCGTTGGCGGGGAAGTAGTCACCTTCCCAACGGGCCACGGCGTCGTTCTCGAAATACACCACGAAGTTCTTCACCTCGGTGCGGCCCACGCGGTTCACGCGCTGGCTGGCGGTGTAGTCCCAGCGCTGCGCATGGAACGGATCGGCGATGGACGGCGTACCCAGCAGCGCACTGACCTGCTGGCGGCTCTGGCCAACCTGCAGCTTCGCCACGGAATCTTCGCGGATCAGGTTGCCCTGGTAGATGGGTTGCTTGTAAATGATGCCGCAGCCCGTGGTGGACAGGGCAACGGCGGCGACCAGCAGAAGAGTGCGCATCGGGAATGGCGTTTGGGGAAATCGATCCGATGATACACTCCCGGCGTGCCACCGCGACCCACCCGGAGGCAGCTGGCGCTAAATCGCCAATGAACGGAGACCTATGGAAACCCACGACCTGCGCAAAGTCGGCCTGAAGGTAACCCATCCCCGGATGCGGATACTGGCCCTGCTGGAGCGCACCCCCCAGCACCACATGACCGCCGAAGACATCTACCGCCAGCTGCTGGAGCACGGTGATGAGATCGGCTTGGCCACGGTGTATCGGGTGCTGACCCAGTTCGAGGCGGCCGGCCTGGTGCTCAAGCACAACTTCGAGGGTGGCCAGGCGGTCTATGAACTGGACCGCGGCGGCCATCACGATCACATGGTCGATGTCGACAGCGGCAAGATCATCGAGTTCGAAAGCGCGGAGATCGAAGAACTTCAGCGCAAGATCGCCGCCGAGCACGGCTACGAACTGGAAGAGCACTCGCTGGTGCTGTACGTGCGCAAGAAGCGCCGCTGAGCCATTCCGGCGACCGGCTGCAATGAAAAAACCCCGGGTGCGAGCCCGGGGTTTTTCGTGTTGCCACGCAAGGTGCGCGGCGCGGCCGGCGGTCAGGCCTGCAGCAGCTTGCGCGCGGCCGCGCGTGCTTCCTTGCTGACTTCCACGCCGCCGAGCATGCGCGCCAGCTCTTCCTCGCGGGCCCGCGTGTCCAGTTTTTCCACCGCGCTCTGGGTCATGCCGTCCACCGGCGCCTTGCTCACGCGGTAGTGGGCATGGCCCTTGGACGCGACCTGCGGCAGGTGGGTCACGCACAGCACCTGTCGCTTTTCGCCCAGTGCGCGCAGCTTCTGGCCGACGATGTCGGCCACGGCGCCGCCGATGCCCGAATCCACTTCGTCGAACACCATGGTGGGAACGGCGTCCAGATCCAGCGCGGCCACCTCGATGGCCAGCGAGATGCGCGAAAGTTCGCCGCCGGAGGCGACCTTGCGCAGCGGGCGCGGGGGCTGCCCGGCATTGGCGGCCACCAGGAACTCCACGCGCTCGGCACCCTGGGCGTCGGGCTGGCCGTCGCCGTGCGGTTCCAGCTGGATCAGGAACTGCCCGCCGCCCATGCCCAGCTCGGCGATCAGGCCGGTGGTGGTGGTGGACAGCGCCTCGGCCGCACGCAGGCGGCTGGCGCTGAGCACGGCCGCCTGTTCGCGCCAGGCGCTGGCGGCCTTGTCGATCTCACCGGCCAGCCGCTGCAGGCGCACGTCTGCGCCGCGCAGCTGCTCGGCCTCGGCCTGCATGCGCTCGCGCTGTGCGCCCAGTTCGTCCATCGGCACCCGGTGCTTGCGCGCCAGGTCGTGCAGGCGGCCCAGGCGGCGTTCGTTGTCCTCGAACTGCTCCGGATCGGCATCCAGGTCATCGTGGACCCGGTCCAGCAGGGCCAGCGCCTCATGCAGCTGGATGGAGGCGCTGTCGATCAGCGCGTCCACCTCGCCCAGCCGGGCATCGTGCTCCGCTACCCGGCCCAGTTCGTTGCGGACCTGCTGCAGCAGATCCAGCGCCGAGCTGTCCTCATCACCATTGAGCTGGCGGCTGGCGGTCTGGCACGCACCCAGCAGGGCACTGGCATGGGCCTGGCGGCGATGGCTCGCCTCCAGCGCGGCAATGGCGCCCGGCTCCAGGTCCTCACGCTCCAGCTCGCGCAGCTGATGCTCCAGAAAGCCGATGCGGTCGCTCACATCACCCTGCTGCGACAGCGCCTGCGCTTCATCGACCAGCGCCTGCCAGGCCGCGGCGGCCAGGCGCACCTGGCGGCGCGGCTCGGCATTGCCGGCATAGGCATCCAGCAGGGCCAGCTGCGAAGGCCGCGCCAGCAGTGCCTGCTGCTCGTGCTGGCCGTGGATCTCCACCAGCAGGGCGGCCAGCTCGGTCAGCTGGCCCAGCGTCACCGGGCGGCCGTTGATCCAGGCGCGCGAGCCGCCATCGGCGCGGATCACCCGGCGCAGCTGGCAGTGGTCGTCATCGTCCAGTTCGTTGTCGGCCAGCCATTGGCGCGCGGCGGCCAGCTGCTCCAGGGCGAACTCGGCCGACAGTTCGGCGCGCGGGGCGCCATGGCGCACCACGCCGCTGTCGGCGCGCAGCCCGGACAGGAAGCCCAGGGCGTCCACCATGAGCGACTTGCCGGCGCCGGTCTCGCCGGAAACCACGGTCATGCCCGGTCCGAACTCCAGTTCGGTGGCGCGGACAACGGCGAAATCCTTGATCGATAGGTGTCTGAGCATTAGTTGGGCGGTCTCTCAAGCCGCGCCACGCTATCACGCACGGCGGGCGGGTCCAATGACTTGCCAAGCAGCGGCGGCGGCATTATCTAATGAACCAGTCTCACAGGTTGATTCCATGCAGGCCTCGTCCGATCCGCTGCCGCCGCGTTCCCGCCATCTGCTGCGGACCCTGATCGCGCGCTACATCCATGATGGCGAGCCGGTGGGCTCGCAGACGCTGGCGCGCGTGGCCGGGCTGGATGTGAGTGCGGCCACCATCCGCAACATCCTGGCCGACCTGGAAGACCTGGGCCTGCTCAGCTCGCCGCACACCTCCGCCGGCCGGGTACCCACCGCGCACGGCTACCGGGTGTTCGTGGACAGCCTGGTGCAGATGCAGCCGCCGGGCGATGCCGAACTGACCCGGCTGCGCCATGAGCTGCCCAGCGGCGCCGGCACCCAGGCGCTGCTGGGCAGCGCCTCGCAGCTGCTCTCGGCGATGAGCCACTTCGTGGGCGTGGTCAGTGCGCCCAAGCGCGGCCAGTTCGCCTTCCGGCAGATCGATTTCGTCGCCCTGGATGCGCGGCGGGTGTTGGCCATCGTGGTATTCGCCGACAACGAAGTGCAGAACCGTGTCATCGAGGCGCGCCGCAGCTGGGAGCCGGGCGAGCTGGAGCAGGTGGCCAACTACCTCAACGCCCACTTCGCCGGCATGCCGCTGTCGGGCATCCGCCAGCACCTGCTGCTGGAACTGCGCGATGCCCGCAGCGAGCTGGAGCGCCTGCTGGCACACAGCATCGAGCTGGCCGAGCAGGCGCTGCAGCCGCCGGACGATGACCTTCTGCTGGCCGGCCAGACCCGCCTGATGGGTGTGCAGGACCTGAGCGACCTGGAGCGCCTGCGCGAGCTGTTCGAGCTGTTTTCGAGCAAACGCGAGATCCTGCAGCTGCTGGAGCGCACCATCCAGGCGCCGGGCGTGCGCATTTTCATCGGTGAGGAGACCGGGGTGGTGCCGCTGGAGGGCATGTCGCTGGTCACCGCGCCCTATGCGGCCGACGGCCAGGTGCTGGGCGTGCTGGGGGTGATCGGCCCGACCCGGATGGCCTACGACCGCATGATTCCGCTGGTGACGGCCACCGCCGAGGTGCTCGGGGCGGCCTTTTCACCCGGCGGACGGCCCGGATCGATCCCTGGCGCTTGAAACGCAGCATCCCGCCCACACTAGGGGGGATGGAGGCGGGCAGTGACCGCCAGGGAAACGCACATGAACCAAGATCAGCCTGACATTGAATCGCAGCCGTCGGCCGAGGCCGAGGCGTCCATCCACGACCAGGTCGAGCAGCTGCGCGGCGAGCTCGAGCAGGTCAAGGCCGAAGCGCTGCGCGAGCGCGCGGACCTGGACAACCAGCGCAAGCGCGTGGCCCGTGACATCGAGCAGGCGCGCAAGTTCGCCAACGAGAAGCTGCTGGGCGAGCTGCTGCCGGTCTTTGACAGCCTGGATGCCGGGCTCAAGGCCGCTGGCGATGACGCCCATCCGCTGCGCGAAGGCCTGGAGCTGACCTACAAGCAGCTGCTCAAGGTTGCCGGCGACAACGGCCTGGTGCTGCTGGACCCCACCGGGCAGCCGTTCAACCCCGAGCACCACCAGGCCATCAGCCAGGTGCCCAGCCCGGGCGCGGCGCCCGGCAGCGTGGTGACCGTGTTCCAGAAGGGCTACCTGCTCAACGAGCGCCTGCTGCGGCCGGCGCTGGTGGTGGTGGCCGCCGACTGAGCGCCCGGCGCCGACCGACCGGAACACAGCGTCCGGGGGGTGGCTTGAATGTTCCACGCACGCCCCCCACATCCCCTTCATCCACCGGCCCTGTGGCCGGACTGACACCAACAAGCATTCTCAGGAGTCTCCCCCATGGGCAAGATCATTGGTATCGACCTCGGCACCACCAACTCGTGCGTGGCGATCATGGACGGCGGCAAGGCCCGCGTCATTGAAAACTCGGAAGGTGACCGGACCACCCCGTCCATCGTCGCCTACACCAAGGACGGCGAAGTGCTGGTGGGCGCCTCGGCCAAGCGCCAGGCCGTCACCAACCCGAAGAACACCTTCTACGCGGTGAAGCGCCTGATCGGCCGCAAGTTCACCGACGCCGAAGTGCAGAAGGACATCGGCCACGTGCCGTACAGCATCCTGGCCCACGACAATGGCGATGCCTGGGTGTCCACCAGCGATACCCGCAAGATGGCGCCGCAGGAAATCTCCGCCAAGGTGCTGGAGAAGATGAAGAAGACCGCCGAGGATTTCCTGGGCGAGAAGGTCACCGAGGCGGTCATCACCGTGCCGGCGTACTTCAACGACAGCCAGCGCCAGGCCACCAAGGACGCCGGCCGCATCGCCGGTCTGGACGTCAAGCGCATCATCAACGAGCCGACCGCGGCCGCGCTGGCCTATGGCCTGGACAAGGGTGACAACAAGGATCGCAAGATCGTGGTGTACGACCTGGGCGGCGGTACCTTCGACGTGTCGGTGATCGAGATCGCCAACGTGGACGGTGAGAAGCAGTTCGAAGTGCTGGCCACCAACGGCGACACCTTCCTGGGCGGCGAAGACTTCGACAACCGCGTCATCGAGTACCTGGTGGAAGAGTTCAACAAGGACCAGGGCATCGACCTGCGCAAGGATCCGCTGGCCCTGCAGCGCCTGAAGGACGCGGCCGAGCGCGCCAAGATCGAGCTGTCCAGCGCGCAGCAGACCGAAGTGAACCTGCCGTATGTCACCGCCGATGCCTCCGGCCCGAAGCACCTGAACATCAAGCTGACCCGCGCCAAGCTGGAATCGCTGGTGGATGAGCTCATCCGCAAGTCGATCGAGCCGTGCCGCGTGGCGCTGAACGATGCCGGCCTGCGTGCCAGCGACATCAGCGAAGTGATCCTGGTCGGTGGCCAGACCCGCATGCCGAAGGTGCAGCAGGCCGTCACCGAGTTCTTCGGCAAGGAACCGCGCAAGGACGTCAACCCGGACGAAGCTGTCGCACTGGGTGCGGCCATCCAGGGCGGCGTGCTCGGCGGCGACGTCAAGGACGTGCTGCTGCTGGACGTGACCCCGCTGTCGCTGGGCATCGAGACCATGGGCGGTGTGTTCACCAAGATCATCGAGAAGAACACCACCATCCCGACCAAGGCCTCGCAGGTGTTCTCCACCGCCGAGGACAACCAGTCGGCCGTGACCGTGCACGTGCTGCAGGGTGAGCGCGAGCAGGCCCGCTTCAACAAGTCGCTGGCCAAGTTCGACCTGTCCGGCATCGAGCCGGCACCGCGCGGCCTGCCGCAGGTGGAGGTGTCCTTCGACATCGACGCCAACGGCATCCTGCATGTGTCGGCCAAGGACAAGAAGACCAACAAGGAACAGAAGGTCGAGATCAAGGCCGGTTCGGGTCTGTCCGAGGAAGAGATCGCACGCATGGTCGCCGACGCGGAAGCCAACCGCGAAGAAGACAAGAAGTTCCAGGAACTGGTGCAGGCCCGCAACCAGGCCGACGCCCTGATCCACGGCACCCGCAGCGCGATCACCGAGCACGGCAGCAAGGTCGGCGGTGAGGTCATCGGCAAGGTCGAGGCCGCGCTGGCCGATCTGGAAACGGCGATGAAGGGCGACGACAAGGCGCAGATCGAAGCCAAGTCGAAAGTGCTGGAAGAAGCCGGCCAGTCGCTGTTCGCCGCCGCTGCGGCTGCCGACCAGGGCGGTGCGGCCGGTGCCGACGCCGGTGCCACCGGCCAGGCGCAGGACGACGTGGTGGACGCCGAGTTCACCGAAGTCAAGGACGACAAGAAGTCCTGATCCGGACCGGTCCGGGACACTGCCTGACGCAGTGTCCTGGGACCGCATCAGGGTCCTGACCGCCTTCTGGCGCGTCGGGGCGCCGGACGCAAGAGCGGACCTGGTTCCGCTCTTGCGCGTTGACGAATCCCGACTTTCTGGAATGCGATCCACGATATGAGCAAGCGCGATTACTACGAAGTGCTGGGCGTTTCCCGCACCGCCAGCGACGAGGAACTGAAGAAGTCCTACCGCCGCTGCGCGATGAAGTTCCACCCGGACCGCAACCCGGGCGATGCGGCGGCCGAAGCCTCCTTCAAGGAGTGCAAGGAAGCCTACGAAGTGCTGTCCGACAGCAACAAGCGGCGGATGTATGACAGCCACGGCCATGCGGCGTTCGAGCACGGCATGGGCGGTGGCGGTGGTCCGGGTGGCCCGGACATGAACGATATCTTCGGCGACATCTTCGGCAACATCTTCGGCGGTGGCGGCGGTGGTCCGCGCCAGGCGCGCCGGGGGGCGGATGTCGGCTATGTGATGGAGCTGGACCTGGAAGACGCGGTGGCCGGCGTGGAGCGCCGCATCGAGATTCCGACCCTTGCCGAGTGCGGCGACTGCCACGGCAGCGGCTCGGAAGACGGCAAGGTGGAAACCTGCAACGTCTGCCACGGCCACGGCCAGGTCCGCATCCAGCGTGGCATCTTCGCCATGCAGCAGGCCTGCCACCAGTGTGGCGGGCGCGGCAAGATCATCCTCTCGCCGTGCACCACGTGCCATGGCAATGGCCGCGTGGAAGAGGACAAGGTGCTGTCGGTGAAGGTGCCGGCCGGCGTGGACACCGGCGACCGCATCCGCCTGGCAGGCGAGGGCGAAGCCGGCCCGGCCGGAACCCCGCCGGGCGACCTGTACGTGGAAGTGCGCGTGCGTGAGCACGCCATCTTCCAGCGCGATGGCGATGACCTGCACTGCGACGTGCCGATCCGCATTTCCCAGGCAGCACTGGGCGATACGGTGCGCGTGGCCACGCTGGGTGGCGAAGCGGAGATCCGCATTCCTGCCGAAACCCAGACCGGCAAGCTGTTCCGCCTGCGCGGCAAGGGCGTGCGTTCGGTGCGCAGCCGCAGCGAAGGCGACCTGTACTGCCGCGTGGTGGTGGAAACACCGGTCAACCTCACCGCCGACCAGCGCCGCCTGCTGGAGCAGTTCGAGGCGACCTTCACTGGCGAGGACGCGCGCAAGCACTCGCCGAAGTCGGCAACGTTCATCGACGGCGTGAAGGGCTTCTGGGACCGGATGACATCCTGATCCCTGCGTGATCCGGTGATGCCACAGGCGCCGCGATTCCCACCGGAATCGCGGCGCTTCTGTCTGTGGCTGTCCGCATGCCGGGGCAGGGCCGGCGTAAAATGGGGCGATGAGCCAGATCCTCGACACCCATCTCGTCCACGGCCGCCGACAGCGCCCCGATGGTCCCTCTCCGGTCGATGTCATTTCCGTGCAGTCGCAGCTGGTCTACGGCCACGCGGGCAACTCGGCTGCCGTGCCGCCGTTGCGCGCGCTGGGCCTGCGGGTGGCGGAGATTCCGACCACGCTGCTCAGCAACGCGCCGTTCTATGCGACCCTGCGCGGCCGGGTCCTGCCCAGCGACTGGTTCGCCGATCTGCTGCGCGGCGCCAGTGAGCGCGGTCTGCCGCAGCGTGCCGGTGCGCTGGTCTCCGGCTACTTCGGCAGCGTCGGCAACGGCACCACGTTTGCCGACTGGCTGGAGCAGACCCTGCCGGAATCGCCGCAGCTGCGCTACTGCCTGGATCCGGTCATCGGCGATACCCATACCGGCCCTTACGTGGAGCCCGGGCTGGAAGCGGTGTTCGCCGAGCGCCTGCTGCCACATGCCTGGCTGGTCACCCCCAACGCGTTCGAGCTGGGCCGCCTGACCGGCCGCCCCGCACTGGCGCAGCCTGACGCGATCGCTGCCGCACAGGCGCTGCTGGAACGCGGGCCACACTGGGTGCTGGCGCACAGCGTCAGCGGTGAGGCCGGCGAGCTGGTCACGCTGGCGGTCGGCCGCGAAGGCATCTGGCGCTGGACCTCGCCGCTGCTGCCGGTGGATGTTGCCGGTACCGGCGATGTACTGATGGCGCTGATCGTCGCGTTCGTACTGCGCGGGCAGGGCATGGAGGACGCGATCGGTCGCGCCATCGCCGGTGTCCACGCCGCGCTGGAGGCGACCCTGGCGGCCGGCCATGAAGAGTTCGATGTGCTGGCCGCCGCACCGGCGGCGCTGGCCGACACCGGGCGCTTCGGCGTGGAGCGGCTGGCATGATTCCCGCCGCGCCGGTGATCGGCATCGTCGGCAGTGCCGGCGCGTACGGGCGCTGGCTGCGCGGCTTCTTCGAGCAGCGCATGGGGCTGGAAGTGATCGGCCATGATCCGGCCGACCCCGCCTCGCACGCACCGCAGGTGCTGGTGGAGCGCGCCGATGTACTGGTGTTTTCCGCGCCGATCCGCCACACGCCGGATGTGATCGCCGCGTACGTGGGCCACTCGGCCGGGCGCGAGCGCGGGCGGCTGTGGCTGGATGTCACCTCGGTGAAGCAGGCGCCCGTGCAGGCCATGCTGCAGTCGCAGGCCGAGGTGGTCGGCCTGCACCCGATGACCGCCCCGCCGAAGGCGCCGGACCTGAAGGGCCGGGTCATGGTGGTCTGCCAGGCCCGTGTACAGGCATGGCAGCCGTGGCTGGAGCGCCTGTACGCGGCACTGCGCGCCGAGTGCGTACACGCCACGCCCGAACACCACGACAAGGTGATGGCGGTGGTGCAGGCCATGGTGCATGCCACGCATCTGGCCCAGGCCGGCGTGCTGCGCGGCTATGGCGAGGAACTGGGCACGCTGGCCGACCTGCTGCCCTACCGGTCAGCGTCCTTCGAGCTGGATACGGCGATGATCGCCCGCATCCTGTCGTTGAACCCGGCCATCTACGAGGACATCCAGTTCGGCAACCCGCACGTGGCGCCGATGCTGGAGCGCCTGATCGGCCAGTTGCAGCACCTGCAGCAGCAGGTGCGGCAGGCCGATGAGCCGGCGCGTGCACGGTTCCGTGACGACATGCTGCTGGCCAACCGCGCCGCGTTCGGCGAACCGGTCCTGGCCCAGGGCAACTACACGTTCGAACGCGTGGGCTACCTGCTGGCCGATCTGACCGAGCGCAGCAGTCTGTCGGTGCACCTGCCCGAGGACCGCCCCGGCTCGCTGCGCGAGCTGCTGCACGTGTTCGAGCGCGAGGGCATCAGCCTGGCCTCGATCCATTCCTCGCGCACGCCGGCCGGCGAGGTGCATTTCCGCCTGGGCTTCGTTCCCGGCAGTGAGGCGCATGCCATCGCCCGGGCGGCGGCAGCGGTGGAAGCCGAAGGCATCGGGATGCTGCTGCCGCGCTGACGCGATCATCCACAGGTGATGTGGATGATCGTTGCGCAAACATGTGGATAACTGTTGGCAGCGCCCGCGCCGCAAGGCTGTCAAGATGCATGGCGAAAAAATCACCATGCGCATGCTGGCGGTACGTGCGGATCAGTCGATGAACTGCAGACGCGCCAGTTCCGCGTACAGGCCATCCTCGGCCAGCAGCTGCGCGTGCGTGCCCTGCGCCACGATGCGGCCATGGTCCATCACCACGATGCGGTCCGCCTTGAGCACGGTGGCCAGCCGGTGCGCGATGACCAGCGTGGTGCGCCCGGCCATCAGCCGTTCCAGTGCCTGCTGCACGGCGCGTTCGCTCTGCGCATCCAGCGCGCTGGTGGCTTCGTCCAGCAGCAGGATCGGCGCATCCTTCAGCAGGGCACGGGCAATCGCCACGCGCTGCTGCTGGCCACCGGAAAGGCGCGCGCCGCGCTCACCCAGTTCGCTGTCGTAGCCCTGCGGCAACGCACGCAGGAATTCGTCCGCCTCGGCGGCGCGCGCAGCCGCTTCCACCTGTGCATCGCTGGCGTCCAGACGACCGTAGCGGATGTTGTCGCGCGCGCTGGCGGCAAACAGGGTGGGTTGCTGCGGCACCAGCGCCAGCTGCGTGCGCAGCGCCTGCGGATCCAGCGCACGCAGATCCACGCCGTCCACCTGCACTTCGCCACTGCGTGGGTCGTGGAAGCGCAGCAGCAGCTGCAGCACCGTGCTCTTGCCGGCGCCGGACGGGCCCACCAGGGCGACGGTCTCGCCCGGGGCCACCTGCAGGCTGAAGTGGTCCAGCGCGGCCTGGTCGGGCCGCTGCGGATAGTGGAACACCACGTCGTTGAAGGTGATCGCCCCGCGCAGCGGCTGCGGCAGCGTCTGCGCGGCCGCCGGGGCGAGGATGCCGGACTGTTCCTGCAGCAGCTCGCTGATCCGGCCCATGCCGCCGCTGGCGCGCTGCAGTTCGTTCCACACCTCGGCCAGGGCGCCCACCGAGCCGCCGCCGATCAGCGCGTACAGCACGAACTGGCCCAGCGTGCCGGCACTCATGCGGTTGTCGATGACATCGTGCGCGCCCAGCCACAGCACGCCGACGATGGCGCCGAACACCAGCACGATGGCGCTGGCGGTCACCAGCGACTGCGCGCCGATGCGCCGACGGGCCGCACGGATCGCATCGTTCAGCGCGTGGTCGAACCGCCCACGTTCATACGGCTCGCGCGCGTGCGCCTGGACCGTGCGGACCGCACCCAGGGTTTCCGCGGCCAGGCTGTTGGCATCGGCGATGCGGTCCTGGCTGGCGCGCGCCACGGTGCGCAGGCGGCGGGCGCCGATGATGATGGGCAGCACCGCCAGCGGAATGCCCAGCAGCGCCCAGGCGGCCAGCCGCGGACTGGTCACGAACAGCATCACCAGGCTGCCGACCACGGTCACCATGCTGCGCAGGGCGACCGACATGGTGGACCCGATCACGCTGCGCAGCAGCTCACTGTCGGCGGTCAGCCGGGAGACCAGCTCGCCACTGCGGCTGCGGTCATGGAAGGCGGCATCCAGCCCGATCAGATGCCCATAGAGCCGGCTGCGCAGGTCGGCCACCACCCGCTCGCCCAGCAGCGACACGAAGAAGAAGCGGGCCGCCGTCGCCAGCGCCAGCACCACCGCCACGACCATCAGCAGGGCGAAGGCCCGGTTGATCTGGCCCCCGCTGCTGAAGCCATGGTCGATCATCTGCTTCACCGCCGGCGGCAGGCTCAGCGTGGCCGCCGAGGACACGGCCAGCGCCAGCAGCCAGGCCACGAACAGCCCGCCGTGGCGGCGTACGAACGGCCACAGCGTGCGCAGGCTGCCCAGCTGGCGCAGGGGAGGGCGGGGGGAAGCGGGGGCGTCAGTCATTCGGGGTAGCGCTCAGGCGGATACGGTCACGGGTGGCGTCGCGCAGGCGGGTTTTCAATGCGTCCAGGTGCTCGGCAGGCACCTCGGCACGCATCGTCACGCCCTGCGCGTCGAAGTGTTCCTCCAGCTTCACCGCGCCATGCTGGCCCAGCGCGGCGTGCAGCGTGCCGAGGTCGTCGAACGCGGCGTGGATGTGCAGCTGGGCCAGCACCCGCAGCGGCACCCGCGGCGCATTGCGCAGGCACTCGGCCGCGGTACCGCCGTAGGCACGGACCAGGCCGCCGGCACCGAGCTTGATGCCGCCATACCAGCGGATCACCAGCACCGCCACGCGATCCAGCCCCTGCCCATCGATGGCGGCCAGGATCGGTCGGCCGGCCGTACCGGACGGTTCGCCGTCATCGCTGGAGCGGTAGGCATCGCCGATGCGATAGGCCCAGCAGTTGTGGGTGGCCTCGGCCACACTGCACTGCTGCAGGAACGCCAGCGCCTGGGCGGCATCTTCCACGGGTGCGGCGTGGGCGATGAAGCGGCTGTGCTTGATGTCCTGGCTGTGGCTGACGGGGGTGGCGAGGGTTTCCAGCATTGCATCCATTGTATGCGGAGCGGCCCGCGCGCTGCGGGACTCACTGCTCCAACAGCTGGCGCAGGTCAGGCGGCAGCGGAGTATGCGGGTAGTGCTGCAGATAGCGTTCCAGGCTGGCACGGGCCAGATCGGTATCGCCGGCGTCGCGGTAGCCGCGGATCTGCGCGAGCCACCGCCGGCGCGACAGGCGTTCATCGGCCTTCAGCTGCGCGTCCATCGCGGTGGACGACGTCGACCCGGCGGCGGCAGCCGCTTCGACGGTGTCGGTCCGTTCGTTCAGCTGTTTGGCGCTGGCACGGGCGGGGACACCGCTGCGCTGCAAGGCACCCACGGCGGCGCGTTCTTCGGCGACGCTGGCGGGCGCCGCCGGTGCCGGTAGCGCAGCGGGGGGCAGCGGTGCGGGCGGTGCGGGCGGCGAGGGAGGGGCAACGACCTGCGCGTCCGGCACGCGCGCCGGGGGCGAGGCCGGGACGGCGCGCCGGGCCGGCGTGTGTCCCGGTGCGGCGGCCGGCGGCACCGGCTGCTGCGGTGGCGTCGCCGCGCGGGGCAGCGCCTCCGGGGCGGGTGCCGGTTCAGGCGCAGGCGGCGGCGGAGGCACGTCCATCGGCGCGGAAAGTGGGGCATCCGCGTCAGCAGCCCGCTCCACAACTGCCGCTGCGGCCGCCTCATCGGTGCTCGGCGGGCGCTCCAGCTGGGGGCGCAGCTGCCAGGCAAGACCGACCGCCACCACGACCGACGCGGCCACGCCCAGCGCCGCCGGCCAGCGGGCGATCCGCCGCGGGCGAGATGCCACCGGCGTGACCGCCGCAGGTGCGTCGTGCAGTGCCGCGCGGGCGGCGGCGAGGATGGCTGCATCCACCGCGGCAGATGGCGCCTGTTCGCGGCCACGGCCCAGCATCCGCGCCAGTGCCTGCTCTTCCGGGGTCAGGGGATCATCGCGGTTCATCGAGCCAGTCCCATCCGCAGTTTGTCCATTGCGTAGCGCAGCCGGGATTTCACCGTCTCGCGCCCCACGCCGGTGATCTGGCCGATCTCGTCCAGGCTCAACTCCAGTTCCAGCCGCAGCTGCAGCACTTCGCGCTGTTCGGCGGGCAGCTGCTCCATCGCCAGCTGTACCTGGCGGCGCTGCTGGAAGCTGCTCAGTTCCGCTTCCGGGGTGTGGCTGTCGGTCAGCGCCTGCACGCGTTCGTCCGCGTCGGCGGGCGCGGCGGGCCGGTGCCGGGCCGCACGCCAATGATCA
>Ga0207791_1000234_pt1 | contig 15189 bp, 14 predicted proteins | sample HigsolmetaGSP16D_FD_184844 | JGI IMG/M metagenome (GOLD analysis project Ga0207791, IMG submission 184844) | High solid enriched microbial communities from the Joint BioEnergy Institute, USA - SP1-6-D (SPAdes) | ecosystem: Engineered > Bioreactor > SSF (Solid state fermentation) > Aerobic >...
ATAAAAAACGGACAACATGGTTTGCCACACTAGCAATCGCAATCGTTGGGATTCCGTCTGCACTCTCGTTCGGAATCTTAGGTGATGCTCAATTCATGGGAAAAACGTTCTTTGACAGCGTCGATTTCCTTGTCTCGAATATTTTGATGCCAATCGGTGCACTATTGATTTCGATTTTTGCCGGTTTTAAGTTAGACCGTGCACTTGTCGAACAAGAATTGGTTACTAGTCCAATGATGAAGAAAATGGTTCCGATTTGGCGGCTTAGTGTCTGTTACTTGAGTCCAATCGCGATTCTCGTTATTCTTGTCTGGCCATTGTTCGGATAACAAATGAACTATTCTCCATAAGGTAGTCGACAATTTTTGTCGACTACCTTATTTGTAATGAGATGATATCCAGAAGGAAAGAACGAACAGTTCATTCTTCAGTCTGATGTCATTCATTAAAAAGTATGGTGAAATATAAATACAAGAGGCATAACATTTCGCAAAAACGGGAAACTTTTTGTTAGACCATACGTAATGTTAAAATAAAGACACGTAAACCTGATAGAAGAATCAGCACGAAGGAAGAGGGGATGACATGAAGTCTTCATGGTGGATATTTGGTTCCATCGGTATGATGTTCGTATTTCTACAATTAGCCGATACGTTCAACTTCTCGGGAATCTTCATCGCTCTTGGGTTGTGGTTCATTTGGAGCGGTTACCGGACAAAACCAGGTCGACGATATCGGACAGAACGGAAGTCGACCGAAATCAAGCGAAAAAACGTGAAAAAGAAATTACTTCTTGACGATGAAGAGGAGTTCGTCGGAAGTGTCATTTTAAAACCAGAACGGGCGACGCGCCGTTTTGAAGAGACAGATGATTTGGAGCTTCAAGTATTACAACGGACAATCGAAGAAGGATTTGCGAAAATCCAGACGTACGATCAAATCGTTCCATCCATTCGAGATAGTGAAATTAGAAGTGAGATGCGAATCGTCTCGCGTGAAGCGCATGTATTGTTCGAGGAGTTGTATGAAAGTCCACGCGATGTCAAAAAAGTTCGCGACTTCTTTACATTCTATCTAGACTCCTTATTGTCGATTTCAGAAAAATATGCCGATTTAGAACGCCGAGGTGCACAAGTTCAATTGGATACAAAAAATCAGTTGATTTCGAACTTGAAAATGATTGGTCAAAAGCTGAAACAGCAACAAACCTTGTTGCTTGAAGGGGATACCGTTGATTTAGAACGGGAACTTTTGACGATTGAAAAAGTACTGACGCAAGAGACTGAACAACGAAAACAGGAGGAGAGTTACCGACATGACCCATTCTGATAAAGATACGTGGCAACAATGGCCTGATGAGCAAGATCAACCGACGATTTCTGATCCGTCGGTCGATCTGAATGTAGCAGAGACACCACCGAAAATGCCGGTGCAACCAGTAGAAGAGATGATCCCTTCAGATGTTCCGTCAGAACAACGGCAAAAGATTGAACGTCTACTGCAGGTGATTGATCTTCAGAAAACAGATGCTGTCATGCAGTTTGGTGCGCCTGTTCAACGCGAGTTATCCCAATTCTCTGATCAAGTCTTAAGTGAAGTGAAGATGAAGGATGGTGGAGATGCGGGGAAATTGTTGAGTGACTTAATGCAACGTGTCCGCCAAATGGACCCAGATACACTCCAAGAAAAAAAGAGCTTCTGGTCGAACGTACCGGTCATTGGTCGGGCGAAGAAAAAAGCGGAGACTTACTTCTTACAGTACGAGAAGATGAGTGCGTATCTAGAAGAAGTCGTACACAATTTAGATCGTTCGAAGTTCGGTTTGATGAAGGACATCACGTTACTTGATCAAATGTATCAAAAAAATAAACGTTATTTTGAAGAATTGAACGTTTATATTGCAGCCGGTGAAACGAAAATTGCCCACGTTCGCCAACATGAGATTGAACCTTTACGAACAGAAGTTGAAGTATCGCGGGATCAGACAAAATTACAAGAGTTGAATGACTTGATTCAATTAACCGATCGTTTTGAGAAGAAAATCCATGACCTAAAATTGTCACGGACGATCAGTTTGCAAATGGCACCTCAAATTCGTGTCATCCAGCAAAACAACCAAATTTTAGCGGAAAAAATCGAATCAGCGGTCGTTAATACGATTCCGCTGTGGAAGAACCAAGTGGTCCTATCCTTGAGCTTATCGCGTCAAAAGGCAGCTCTTGAAATGCAAAAAGATGTCACCAATACGACGAATCAGTTGCTCGAACAAAATTCGAAGTTGCTGAAGGAATCGTCGATTGAGATTGCTGAAGAAAACGAAAAAGGCATCGTATCTGTTGAATCGCTAAAGGTTGCACATCAAAACTTGATTGAGACACTTGATGAGACATTACGTATCCAACAAGAAGGAAAACAGAAGCGTCGTGACGCGGAGCATGAACTAGAGCGAATGGAAAACGAACTGAAACAAAAAGTCATCGAAGTCGCTTCAAAAAGCAGAGAACTACCAAATCGACCATACTAAGGAACACGAATTTTCGTGTTCCTTTCCTTCATGAAAGGAAGGATTAGGAATGAAAAGCGAAGAGAAGCAGTTGAAATGGGATACGACGTGGTTATTATTTGCACGGATGATGGCAGATCGCCATTCTAAATGTGCATCAAAATCCGTTGCTTGTGTCATCGTCAAAGATGAGAAACCGATTTCGATCGGGATAAATGGAACACCAAGTCAACATGTAAATTGTAACGAAATCTACTTAAAGCAAGATGGTATCCTTTATACATCACGTCCCGACCATTCTATTGTTGAAGAATCGATAGAACGAGATGGCGTTTCTTTTTATCGTTGTGAAAATCAAGAGGAACATCATGAATGGTCGAAACAGCATGAAATTCATGCTGAAATCAATGCACTCGGCAAACTAGCAGCCGATTCGACAAGTGCGCGTCATGCGACAGCTTACGTCACACATAGTCCATGTCACGCGTGCAGTTTAGCGCTGATTGCCTCCAAAATCGATCGTGTCGTCTATTCAACAGGATATGAATATGGTGACGGATTGAATCTGATGCGACAAAGCGGAATCGAAGTCATTCACTTGCCACTGGCAAACGAATATTTTCTTGAAAAAATTTAACGGAAAAGGGTTGTAAACGCTTCCATTGCATTGTATGATGAAATCAAGCATTGCCATGGTAATTATTCACTCTTCCATTCGGACTGATTTTCAATCGAAAATCGGTCCACTTTTTTTTAGAAAAGAATTGACAGAGCTTGAATAGTTTGTCATGATGACTATAGAATATGACGAAGCGGAACGCCGCATTTTCATACAAAACCAATCAAGGAGCTGGAATGCCAGGTCGTTGAATAAAAAATCCTGACTCATACGAGTCAGGATTTTTTTGTTATGGATAAACAAGTGTCGCTTCCTTAAGACGTTTAGCACGGATTGCACATTTTGTGGCGACCGCGCCAGCGAGGATCGTCAAGAACCGTTGACAGAGAATGTCTGGTTGCGACTGATGTAAAAATAACTGGTGTAATAGTCGGTTGAACGCTGCATCAAGAGAAGATAAATGCCTTTTGATGGTCGAAGGTGACATATCTTGAATTTCTTCTGCTTGATAGCCGGCATCACTTTGAAACGCAGAGAGGATGAGTAATTCTGTTTGCACATCAGCTAATTGTAGTCCCTGTTCTTGAACAAGGTGACAAGCCTGGCGCAATTCTTGGATCAACAACTGCTCTAATGCATATGACGTTTGCTTCTGATACGGATCATACAATTGAACAGCTTGTCGAATTTGATCGCGTGTCACGATTTCTGTTGCATTCCATTGATCGAGTGTGGCAACAGCTTCACTGTATAAATGAGTAAGTGGTCGAATCATCTTTTCTCCTCCTTTAGGCATTAAAGTAGACTTCCAATTTCATCATAATTCATTTAGAAAACGCTTACAATATCTGTTTAATAGTAGTCGTGATGAAATCGTGTCTGCTATGATATGAATGAAGAAAAAGGAGTGAGATGATGTGATTCAATTATTTAAGGCGCTTCCAGAAGTGACGATGCCTCCTTATGAAAATGATGCTTTTTCTATCAACCATTCGGATCAACCGATTGGACTTTCGATGGATACACTTGCACCCGGTGAACGAGTTGAAGAGGTCTTACTTGTTGCCTCTGGTGAAATCCGTACTGGTCAAACTGGTCGAGAATGGTTACAATTCACGTTCAACTCACCAGCAGGATCTTGCAAGGGAAAACAATGGATCAATCAAGGGACAGCAGAAGAAGCACTCCGTCCGTATCTTGAGACACGAATCGTTCGAGTCGAGGCGAAGGTAGAGGAATACCCACCGCAATCGGGCAATAAATCATTGACCGTCCAGCGCGTCACACCGATTCATGATGCTTCGCCGACACAGTTCTTGCCACAGTTACCGGCAGATGAGTCGCTTGAAACGTATCGCGATCAATTGCTTGGATTAATCGGTCAGCTCGATTCGCCTTATCAAGAGATTGCGCTTTCGATATTGCGGCAGTACTGGACGGACTTTTCAACACGACCGGCTGCTCTTTTTCATCATCATGCCTATATTGGTGGACTACTCAAACATACAGCTTGTATGATGACAATTGGTCGAGGAATCTGCGATAGTGAACAACCTTATTTGATGCTACTCAAATGTATCCAAGAAGCAGAAGCTGATCATAAGAATGAACTATTCCAAGCAGGTGAACGTGAGATGCGCCAATTTTCTTGGGATGACAGTTTTGATGCGCTCTATCAAGCGGCAAAAGGGATTGCGTTGTTAGATGTACGTCCGAATCCGAACGAATTGTTACTCGGTATTTTATTGCATGACATCGGAAAACTATGGGAGTACACACATGCAGGGGCTTCGGCAGATCGTTTTTCAAGACTGTTGCACGTAACAGAAGAAGAGGAAGAACTAGCAGGCATTGCACTTGATCCGGACGGTGTATTGATTGGGCATATGCCATACGGATGTTTCGTACTCGAACAAACGCTTCGGGAAGAAGACATTCGATTACCGCGTGCGGTCTACCATCGGCTCATGCATATGGTATTATCACACCATGGTAAACGCGAATGGGGATCAAGCGTGACACCACAAACGACAGATGCTTGGTATCTCCATGCGATTGATCTGCTCGATGCACGAAAAGAAAAATGGCGTCAGCAACAAAGACGCTAAGGAGTGAAATCATGCAAGACAAAATACGTACGACCGTCATCACTGGTTTTTTAGGTGCTGGTAAAACCACGTTACTCAATCACCTCGTCTCTCAACCGACTGAAAAATTTGCCTTACTCGTCAACGAAGTCGGTTCCGTCCATATTGATGAAGCGTTGATCGAGCGTAGTGACGAAGAGATGATTGAGCTGACGAATGGTTGCATTTGTTGTTCGATTCGAGGCGATTTACGGGATGCTCTACTTCGGATTGCGAAACGTCGTCGAGATGGAGAATTATCGTTTGATCGCTTATTAATTGAGACGACAGGTGTTGCTGATCCAGGACCGATTCTGCAGACGTTCTATTTTGAACCAGCCGTTGAACAGTTCTATCAGATTTCAAGTGTCGTTACGGTCATCGATGCGTACCATTTAGAACGTCAACTGACGTTCCAGGAAAACGTGAAACAAATCGGATTTGCCGATGTCCTTCTCTTAAACAAAATCGATTTAGTCGATGCGTCGGATCGCGAAACATTGACTGCTTTGCTACGAGAACGCAATCCTTCAGCAGCTATTATCGAGACGAAACTCGGACAAGTGGAATCCGATCAATTGTTTGAAACGTTCCACTTTCCAAAAGAAGAACAAGTACGGCTCAGTCAGCAAACGGATCAGGTCCATCAGTCAGTCGAAGATTTCACGGCACTGACAATTGTCGAGGAACGACCGTTGAACCGAAATCGGTTTGGAATGGTTCTGCGAGAAGTTTTAGAAGCGTATGCGGAGGATCTCTATCGGTATAAAGGGATTATCCATTTTTCAGATACGGAACGAAAAGTCATTCTGCAAGGAACGGGAATGATTTACGGAACAGCCATCCGAGAACCGTTCAGCGAACAACCAAAGACGACGCTCGTCTTCATTGGTAAAGGACTGGATGAACAGGCGATACGAAAAGGAATCGAGGCGGCAATTGAACATGGTTGAACTTTATTTTGACGGCACGGTCCGTCCCTCAAACGACGAAGCGGCGGTGGGACTTTTTAGTAAGAACTCCGATGGCGAAGTCACGGAGAAAATGTATCAAATCCAAGCAATCAATAATCATGAAGCAGAATTCATCGCTTTTGCAAAAGCAGTTGAGTGGGCACATGAACTTATCACACAAGGAGAAAGTGTCATTTCGTTTCGGACCGATTCAGAAGCGGTTGCACTTGCAGTCGAACGCGAATTCGTCAAGAACAAACGAACACAGACGATCTTTGATCCTGCCTTTGAGCGCTATCAACTTTTACCGCTTGCATTCGTGAAGTGGATTCCGCGATCCGAGAATAAGGCAGATCGTGTAGCGCGCGAGGCGTTACGCTTGTATGAAGTCTAATGCACACTGAAACACCCCTATCATCACGGTAGGGGTGTTTGTTCATGTTCAATTCGTTCAATAAGGATTTGATCGACGCGACGTCCGTCTAAGTCAACAACTTCAAATCGGTACGGACCAATCTCGACTGTGCTACCGCGAGAAGGTACATCGCCTAGCGTATACAAAATTAAGCCGGCAACCGTATGATAAGCATTCAACTGTTCACCTGGTAGATCCTCTGTATAACCAAGCGTTCGCTTTAAATCATCGATATGCAATAATCCATCTGCAAGAAAGGATCCATCCTTACGCATGACGAGTTCCGGTTCTTCTTCAACGCTCGAAATCTCACCGACAAATGCTTCGAGGATGTCGAACAAGGTGATCATACCGAGAAAACCACCGTACTCATCCAAAACGAAAGCAATCGATACCGTCTCTTTTCGCATCCGCTCGAGCAAAACCGTTGCTTTCAATTGACGAGGCACGATGAGTGGAGATTGAATCAGTCGTTCGAGCTCTTGAACAGGTTGTTCCGCTGATAGGACTTCTTTGGCATCGATGAAGCCGACGAAGTGATCCAAGTCGCTATGACCAACAGGTAAGTTACGATGTCGTGCTTCCTTTAGTTCGCGTAAAATCGTATCAGGATCATCGGCTAAATCAATCCATTCGGTAACCGTCCGTGGCTCCATTAGCTCGTAAGCGTATAAATCATGGAAATCAAAGACACGAGAGACTTGCTCGGCTTCTGAGCGATTAAACGTTCCTTCTTGAGTACCACGGATCAGTAATTGGCGGACTTCATCTTCTGTTTCGTCCTCCGTTTGTAATCGATCAAGACCAATCAAGCGGAAGATCGAGCTGGTTGATTTACTAAGAACCCAGATGAATGGTCGGAGGATGATCGAGAAAAAGCGCATCGGTGGGGCAAGCCACATCGTTACTCGTTCAGGACTGACGAGCGCAATCCGTTTTGGAACAAGTTCTCCGATGACGAGGGATATATAAGTGATGACCGTCACAACAAGAATATAACCAATCGTACTGGCATAAGGGGCGATCCATCCAAATTGGGCGAGCCAATTGATGACCGGACCTGAGAGAGCAGCACCACCAAAGGCACCGTTAATGATTCCAATCAACGTGATGCCGACTTGTACAGTCGACAGCAGATCGGTTGGTCGATCGAGTAGTTCTAACGCAACATGGGCTGACTTTTTACCATCATTCGCTGCTTTTTCTAATTTCGACCGTTTTGAAGACAGCAAAGCGAGTTCGGTCATTGCAAACACTCCGTTTGCTAGAATTAATAGTAAAACAATCATTAAATTGATCAACCACATGAAATCTTCACTCCTTTTTTCGATAATAAACTATTCCCCAAAACTGTCTCTCTCATTCCCATTCTATCTGCTTTTGCGGTAAACTATAGGAGAAGTAATCAAAAGGGGGAATTTGTTTATGGAATACCGTCTAGAACGTGACACGATGGGGGAAATTCGTGTACCGGAAGCGCAAGAATGGGGCGCTCAAACACAACGTAGTTTGGAAAACTTTAAAATCGGAACCGAAAAAATGCCGATGGAAGTCATTCGTGCCTTCGCAGTCCTAAAAAAGGGAGCAGCACTCGCGAATCGTGATTTAGGCGTACTTGAGGCGGAAAAGGCTGGTGTCATTGCTGAAGTTTGTGACGAAATCATCGCGGGGAAATTTGATGATGAGTTTCCACTTGTCGTTTGGCAAACAGGTTCAGGAACACAATCTAATATGAACGTCAACGAAGTGATCGCTCGGGTCGCGACACGAAAACTAAAAGAACAAGGTAGTGAAACGACGATCCATCCGAATGATGACGTCAACAAATCACAAAGTTCAAACGATACATATCCGACAGCGATGCATTTAGCAGCGAAGACGGTATTACTGGAATCATTGTTCCCAGCGATCGATGCGCTTCACGCGACACTGGATGAAAAAGCAAAGGCCTTTGCTGATATTGTCAAGATTGGACGGACGCATTTACAAGATGCAACTCCAATTACACTCGGTCAAGAAATCAGTGGATGGGTACGGATGCTTGAGCTCTCAAAGCAGATGGTCGAACGGACGCTTGATCCCTTAACGGAACTCGCAATCGGTGGTACAGCAGTTGGAACTGGCATCAATGCTCATCCCGAGTTCGGTGATTTGGCAGCGAAAAAGATGAGCGAAGAAACCGGATTTGCGTTTACGAGTGCGGAAAATAAATTCCACGCCTTAACGAGTCATGATCAACTCGTCTTTACGCATGGTGCCGTCAAAGCACTAGCAATGGACGCGATGAAGATCGCAAACGACGTTCGCTGGCTTGCATCAGGTCCGCGAGCGGGAATTGGTGAGATCACGATTCCGGAAAACGAACCAGGTAGTTCGATCATGCCAGGAAAAGTCAATCCGACGCAAAGTGAAGCATTGACGATGGTCGCAGCTCAAGTTCTTGGTAACGATGCGACAATTGGTTTCGCTGCGAGCCAAGGAAACTTTGAACTAAACGTCTTTAAACCGGTCATCATGTACAACTTCATTCAGTCTGTTCGTTTATTGACAGATGCCTTGCACTCCTTTAATGACCATTGTGCGATCGGAATTGAGCCAGAGCAATCGGTTATCGCTGAGAACGTCGAACGTTCGCTCATGCTCGTCACAGCACTCAACCCGCACATTGGTTATGAAAATGCAGCGAAAATTGCGAAAGCAGCTCATCAGTCGGGCTCGACATTAAAAGAAGCGGCACTTGCTACAGGTCTTTTGACAGAAGAACAATATGATCAATGGATTGTACCAGCAGACATGGTTCGTCCAAATCTAAAAGCATGAGTTGAAAAAGCGGGGGGGATGCCCTCGCTTTCTCTTTATCCGAGGAATCTTCTTCGGATGTATAGAAAGAGAGGGGATTTCATGGAACGGAGCCGAAAGCGGATCGAAAAGCAACTTCAACAAACCATTATCATGGTGGAGACATTACTTAGGATGCCGACCGTACCGCGGACAGAATTACTAGCATTGGCAAGCTGGATGGAAGGACTCGGTAGAGAGGAACTTTTCAAAGGACTTGCCGATCAAGTAAGTCGAGAAAAAGCTACTTGGGAGCAATTGAATGCTGTTATCGAGCAGCCAATCGTCAAAGAATTACTACAACCCATCGTCGATCAGTTATCGGAACGCTCACGTGCGAATCGAATTCGGAAGGAATTAGTCGTCACCGTGACGAAACGATTCCTTGAGAATATCAAATGGAAAAAGTCGCTCGAACAGGCACGCTATATGTCACGGTTTTTCAGTTCGATCGAAGACACCTTATCGATTTCTCATGATATTGCGATGGATGCTGTCATCATCGACCATGCATGTATCGTGGATTCGTTAGAACTGTTCCAAAAGTTCATCAAGCAAATGGAATCTGCATTCGTTCCAGTCATCATCGTCGGTCCGAATCGGTCGGAAATTCGTCAGATCAGTTATGAGATGGGGGCAGATGACTACTGGGACGAAACAGTGACGAACGAAGAACGACATGTTCGCTTGGCAAGACTTTTACGAAAACTGCGAATTGTATCGTCGACGATCTTAGTGGATGAGTTGACGGGTGCTTATAACCGGAAATACCTTCAAAATGCTTTTGACCGTCGCCTAGCACGTCTAGAGCGTGAACAGCGGACATTTGGGCTAGCGATTTTTGACATCGATCATTTTAAGCGTATCAATGATTTACATGGACATCCGACGGGGGATGTGGTCCTTTCAGAACTAGCTACCGTCGTTCAACAAGCTGCTCGACTGGATGACGAATTCATTCGTTTTGGTGGTGAGGAGTTCATCTTGTTGTTTTCAGCAGAAACATTATCTCAAGCCGTTGCCAGTATGAATAAAATACGTGAGCGTGTCGAGCGCCATATCTTTGCGAATGGATTAAAAGTGACTGTTTCGATTGGTCTATCCTTTTCTTTTGATGTTCATACATCACTTGCTCAGTCAACTGCAGAGGCAGATGAAGCTTTATATCAAGCGAAACGTAACGGGCGTAATCAGGTGATTTCCTATTCTACGGCAATTTCCATCGAAAAATCATCGGTTTATATCCGGATGGAAGAGAGACTACTCGAACAGTTACATAAACTTGATCTGCCCGATCATCCGAAATATCAGATTGAAGTGATTCCGTTAGCCGATCAACGGACGACACCATTGCAGTTGGCGGTTCTTACGCTCGCTGAGTTAGCAACAGAGAATTTCAAACGATTAGAAGAGTGGAGACAACAACGAGAGTCGATCATTGACGTTTTGGTCGTCACGGATCAAGAGGACGATCGTCTAGCAGATGCACTATCTCGCGGTGCAACAGACTATATCATGACCGCTCACATAGAGGTAGCTATGGAGGAATGGATTACAGAGTGGATCATTCAAATTCCATAAGAAAAACCAGCCACGTTGCTCCCGGTATTCGAAGCAACGTGGCTGGTTTTGTTTACAGATCATATCGACGAATGATGAATGGATAATCGTTTCCCTCGACCGCATCATAACGCGTTTCAGAAGTAATTTGAAAGGAGGATGGGATCTCAGGGTAATGGACATCTCCAGACAGAACCGCATCGATTTCAGTTACATACAGACGCCGTGCAAGAGGAAGCGTTTGGGCGAACAATTCTCCTCCGCCAATCAAAAAGACTTCTTCCTCTGAATCAACATACGGTTGTAAAGCAGATAGATCATGCCAAATCGTCACGCCTTCTGTTGCAAACGTTTGATCGCGCGTAATGACGATATTTTCCCGTCCAGGCAATGGTCGCCCGATTGATTCAAACGTCTTTCGCCCCATGATGATCGGTTTGCCAATTGTCGTACGCTTGAAGTGTGCCAAATCAGCCGGAAGATGCCAAGGCATCGCATTGTCACGACCGATAACATGATTTTTCGTAAACGCTACGATGTGCGTAATCATACAGCTACCACACCTTTAATATGCGGATCAGGATCGTATCCTTCAATGATGATGTCTTCGAAGCGGAAGTCTTCGATTCGCTCGACTTTTCGAGCAAAACGTAATGTCGGTAATTTTTTTGGCGTACGCGTCAACTGAAGATTGACTTGTTCAATATGGTTTGAGTAGATGTGAGCGTCACCAAGCGTGTGTACGAAGTCGCCGACTTCAAGATCACAGACATGAGCAATCATATGTGTCAGTAAGGCATAAGATGCAATATTGAAGGGTACACCTAGAAAAACGTCAGCTGAGCGTTGATACAATTGGCACGATAGTTTTCCATCAGCTACATAAAACTGGAATAAAAGATGACATGGAGGTAAAGCCATCTCATCAACTTGTCCAGGGTTCCAAGCGCTGACGATCAAGCGACGTGAATCTGGGTTTGTTTTGATTTGTTCGATGACTTGTGCGAGTTGATCGACCGTCGTGCCGTCAGGACGTGGGAAAGAGCGCCACTGTGCCCCGTAAACAGGACCCAAGTCTCCATTCTCATCTGCCCATTCGTTCCAAATGCGCACGCCGTTTTCTTGTAAATAACGAATATTCGTATCGCCAGAGATGAACCAGATCAACTCATGGATGATCGACTTCATATGTAACTTTTTCGTCGTAATGAGCGGAAAGCCATCTTGAAGGGAGAAGCGCATTTGATGACCAAATACGCTGAGCGTCCCCGTTCCCGTCCGGTCTTCTTTTTTTGTTCCGTGTTCCAAAATGTGTTCGCAAAGTGCATGATATTGTTCCATCGGATGACAGCTCCTTTTCAAAAAATCCAAATTTCATTGTACCATAAATTAAGATTTTGAGGATGCCGGCAAATGTCTTGCAAACAGATAGCGGAATAATCCAAAGAGAGGAATCGCGTCTAGCCACTGAAATGTCTGTGCGTTGCGGAGACGAATTCTGCGCAACAGATAAACTTGTAAAATGTAGAATAATAATAGATCGACAGTCATCGTTCGAACGAATTGATTGGTCTCAAAATAGATACGGAAAATACTCCAATCGGATCGAGCGAGGGCAATCCACAGTAATAAGGTCGTCACGACGCTCAGTAAGGCAACGACGGTCGGAATCCAGCCTCGACGACGAAAAGGAAGAAAGGTTTTTCTTGGAATCGCGAGAGCAACGTAAGGCATCAATACGAAAGCACCTAAGAAGAACGATCCAATGCTTGCGACAAGCGGACCAGGACGCATGAATCGTTTCTCATCTAAGAATAATAAGAAGAAAGCGAATGGGTAGATACCGAGTAAGGAAAATAAACTTAGAACAGATGTATCAAACTGACTTTGGTCAAATCGTAAAAAAGAAATCAAAAAGCCATCCGGGAAAACACGGTTATTTCCAAATAATAAAATGAATACAATTGCAACTGCCCATACTAGGAAGAGCAAATACCGACGATACATTCGTCCACACTCCTTTCTCATACGTTTCTTTCCCATCATCGTGACGTTCATAAACGCATGTATTTCATATTTCATGATACCAAATAAGTTTCGGTTCTTGCTTGAGCGCCTGTTATGGACGTGTTAAGATGACGTTGTGAGAATTGAAAGCGCTTTTAATAACTTGTGCAATCGTTTGCTCAAATTGTGGCGAGGTACGTACATAAAAAAGGAGAGTGTGTAGAGGATGGAACGAAAATGGTGGCATGATAGTGTCGTTTATCAAATTTACCCACGTAGTTATAATGATTCGAATGGGGATGGAATCGGTGACTTGAACGGAATCATCGAAAAGTTGGATTATTTAAAGACACTTGGTATCGACGTCATATGGCTGAGCCCTGTCTATGATTCACCAAATGATGATAATGGATACGATATCCGAGATTATGAAGCCATCATGAAAGAATTTGGAACGATGGATGATTTTGATCGTCTTTTAGATGAAGCACATGCACGAGACATCAAAATCGTCATGGATCTCGTCATCAATCACTCGTCGGATGAACACCAATGGTTCGCTGAGTCACGTCAAAGTAAAGACAATCCTTATCGGGATTATTACATGTGGCGCCCAGCAAACCCAGACGGTTCTCTTCCAAACAATTGGGGTTCGATTTTCTCAGGCCCAGCGTGGGAGTATGATGAAGCAACGAATGAATACTACTTACACTTGTTCTCGAAGAAACAACCAGATTTGAACTGGGAAAATGAGCAGATGCGTCACGATGTATATGGAATGATCCGTCGTTGGTTGGATCGAGGCATCGATGGTTTCCGGATGGATGTCATCAACTTGATTTCGAAGACGCCTGGATTACCAGATGCAACGGTTCATCCAGGAGCATTATATGGAGATGGTGGAGAGCATTATATCAATGGACCACGCGTCCATGAATTTCTACGTGAGATGAATGAAGAATCGTTCGGAAAGTATGATGTATTGACAGTCGGTGAGATGCCAGGAGCAACAACCGATGATGCGATCCTCTATACGGACCCGGAACGTAAAGAGGTCAACATGGTCTTTACGTTCGAGCATATGGATCTTGATTCAGGTCCGAATGGGAAGTGGGATGTCATTCCGTTTGATTTACTCAAACTAAAGCAAAATTTCACCAAATGGCAGACGGCGTTACATGAGACGGGCTGGAATTCACTCTATTGGAACAACCATGACCAACCACGTGTCGTCAGTCGATTTGGTAATGACTCGACGTACCGCGTCGAGTCAGCGAAAATGCTTGCTACGCTGTTGCATTTATTAAAGGGGACGCCCTATATCTATCAAGGTGAAGAAATCGGGATGACGAACGTCGCTTTTGAGGATATCGCTGACTATGAAGATATCGAAATTCGGAATATGTGGAAAGAACGAACGGAACAAGGGGCATCACCGGCTGAATTGTTACGCTCGATTCATATTAAAGGACGTGACAACGCTCGGACACCGATGCAGTGGGATGCGTCGGAAAATGCTGGTTTCTCGACTGGAACACCATGGCTGAAGGTTAATCCGAATTATCCGGAAATCAACGTCGAACAAGCACTTGCAGATGAACAGTCGATTTTCTATTACTACCAACAATTGATTCGTCTACGACACGATCATGAACTCGTCGTGTATGGACGGTACGAACTCATACTCGAAGACCATCCGGAAGTGTATGCATACTCACGGACGCTTGAAGGAGAAACATGGTATGTCTACTGTTCGTTTGCAGATCACGATGTAACCATTCCAGTTGCGCATGATACGTCAGACCGTGTCATCGGTAATTACGATGAGGCTTTGGTGTCAGGCGAACTCACACTTCGACCGTACGAAGCAGTCGTCTTCCGAACGTTTGAGGGATAATTCTATTAACAAAAAACAAAGGCACTGCTCGTTCATGAGCAGTGCCTTTGTTTTTTATCGCTCTAATTGAGCAACTTGTTTAACTTGAGCGATGATCGTCTCACGATCTGTCGTTGACGGATTAAGGCGGATGCCATACAAACTCTCGGGACCGACTGGCTTTTCATGCAATAACTGCCCTTCAATGCATAAGGGGTCTTGACCCTCAATCAAAGAAAACTCAACAACGATTTTCATCGATTTCTGAAGAGGAAGTTTAAGCGATGTGCTG
>Ga0207791_1000237_pt1 | contig 15037 bp, 16 predicted proteins | sample HigsolmetaGSP16D_FD_184844 | JGI IMG/M metagenome (GOLD analysis project Ga0207791, IMG submission 184844) | High solid enriched microbial communities from the Joint BioEnergy Institute, USA - SP1-6-D (SPAdes) | ecosystem: Engineered > Bioreactor > SSF (Solid state fermentation) > Aerobic >...
CTTCAGACGACTGGCGCGCGACTATGAGCGATTGCCGGAAACGTTGGCCGGTTTGCACTTTGTCGTCTTCACGATCCTGATGCTTGGAAATGCAGCCGCTCTATTTCAAAGTTCATAACACGCTCTAGGGTCGGCCGACTTCAAGACCCAACGAAACTCCTCCGCGCCGGGACCATCGAGCACGATGCGCTCGATCTGGAAACAGGGCGCTTCGGTCTCGGGCAAACGTTCGATGCCGTCGTCCGGAGCACGTTCGAGGCGCACATCTGGTCGTGCCTCTTGTTGTTCACGCAACACGCGCTCGCGTTGCTGCTGCCGCACGATTTCTTGCGACGCAGGGTCGTTGAGCTGTTGCGCCCAGACCTGATGTGCGGAGCCTGCAACAAACACAGCACACCACGTGGCGCACAGGCGCATCTTTCCCTTTATGACACTTTCCATTTGTAAATGACGGCCTGATGGGTAACAGCAATAACGGACGCTGATGTGTCGCTTAATAACGTTATTTTAATGCGTTGGGTCCGCTGTGGATGTAGGGGCAATCCCTACATGCGAGCGGAAAAGCACTGCGTCCAGTCGGTGATCGACAGAGGATGTATGCCCCGACGGGGAGATCGATCTATTTTTTCTTCAAACAATCTCGTGAGATCGTGTCGACTCAATATTCCAGGGTCTTGAGTAACTCCAGGTGCGCATCGGTGATGGTGATGAAATCGGGTTGTGGTGGCCAGGAGTAGCGCGCCGCGTCGTTGGCATTTTCGTTTCCGGGACAGTCGACGCCGACGGCATCAGTTGCCCGAATTGAACGACAACGTACGCCGCGTGGTCACTGGTGCGGGCACCGGTTCGAAGCGCCAGCGCTTGATCGCGTTGAGGACTTCGCGATCGAATACGCGCGGCGGTTTGGCGCGCAGCACGCGCATGGCGGTGATCGAGCCGTCGGTGCCGACCGTGAGCTCCACCAGCACTTCGCCGGAGATGCCAGCACGCAGTGCTTCGACTGGGTAGCGCGGTGCCGGGGTGCTGATCGGGTGCAGCGACTGCGCGAGCGGTGCGGCGTCTGGGGCCGGACGCGCTGGTGCTGGTGCTGGTGCCGGTGCCGGCATTTCAGCCTGACGACGCGCCGTCGCTTGGTGCTCGGCATCCGCAGGCTGCGTGTGTGCCGCTTCCCGCTGAGCGGCAATCTGCTGGGCAACGGCGGCTTGGCGGGTCTGTTGCTCGGCCAGACGCTTCTGCTCGGCGGCCTGCCTGGACTGGTCCTCGGCCTGCCTCCTGGCCTGCTCGGCATCGTGCTCGGAGCGCCGGGCAGCGGTCTTCATGCCGGCTTGCAGGCCGCTCTTCAGGCGCGGCAATGCCGGTGCCGTGGGGTCGACCTTTTCGATCAACGCAATCAAACGCTGCGCTTCCGGGAATTCTTCGCGACTAATGCCTTGTTCGGCGGCAATCAGCGTATATGGCAGCAGATCGGTCAGCGCGCTGGTGACAGTGGCCTCCTGCGGCTGTTTTTCGCGCAAGGCCAGGTAATACTCCACCGCGTTGTCGCCGGCCGGGGCGTACATGCGGTTGTCCTGTAGCGCCTTGGTGGCCGATTTGCGCAACTGGTCGACAGCCATCGACTGCACCTGCGGCGAGATCACCGACGGAAGCATCGGTGCTGTGGCCGGTGGTGCCGGCGTGGCGACAGTGGCTGGCGCGGTCGTGGCGGCCTTGTCTTGCTGCTTGGAGCAGGCGGCCAGGCCAGTCAGCAAAATGACCGGCGCGATCCAGCGTGCCATACGGCCCTGTGTCAGATCCAACATGCGTTCCTCTTACCCCGAGTGCGAAAGATAACGTTGCTGCGGCAGTGCCGGTCATTGTTCCGGCAACGGACCGCGACGCGGCAATCTAGCATTTGCCGGAGCGGTCTAAACGAAAGGATGCATGCGAGAACGCGGAAACGTTTTTCACCGGGGCCGGTATGACCCTCGGGGCTTGCAGGCGCGCGGTCGGCTAGGGCGGCGGCGATGCAGGGCAGTAACGTTGCAGGAAGTCTGCGTGCGCGGGCAGCTGCACCAGCACTCTTCGGCAGTGGAGCGGTGGATGTCGAAATCGAGCTTGAACTGATCGTTCACTGCCCAATGTAGATTGAAGCCAAGCGATTTGTTCTGGTGACGCGTGGCCGCCTTGGAGCCGGCAGTGGCCAGATCACTCGTCGGCGGATTGACGATTTCCGAATAGGTCACAGGACTGGCGGACGAACCGTAGTTGAACCAGACCGACATCTCGTTGCGCTGCTGCTGGATCTTGTTTTCCGAATACGTGTCATCGAGCGTGGCGGTGATGTTGTCCAGCGGTTTGTATTGCAAGGTCAACGGGCCGTTGGTGCGCTGGCGTTCGACGCCAACCACGCGGTAGTTGAGGTTCTGCGGCACCGAATAGACATCGTTCGGACCGGGGCAGTTGACGATGGCTTCCGAATCCGGCGCACCCGGTTGGGGAATGATGCCGTAGGCGTTGGAGTCGCACCGGAATGGGCGCCAGCCATTTGGCACACCGACCTGGCTGTCGCCGAAGTCGCGCTCCTGGTAGCTGCCGCTCAACGACACGCCAAAGCGTCCGTGGACCTAGGTGTTACTGAAAATTCCGGAGATTTCCAGCGTCAGCCAATCGCCCTGCACGCGGCCCGGCAGGTTCTCGTTGGACGCGTCGTGCACACCTTTCAGGCCCACATTGGCATGCATGCCCGGGTTCTCAAGCGGGCGGCTGGTCTTGATGTTGATGGTCGCGCCGATACCGCCGGTCGGTGTGCTGGCACGGCTGGTCTTGAACACTTCGATGCAGAGGGCGGCGGCGCGGTCTGCGCAGCCAGCGAAGTCGCCAATGCCAGCAGCAGGGCAGACGTCAAGCGCCGCATACGCGGCAGGGTGCGAGGTTCTCTCACGGTCATTGCTTCCCCAAACACAAGAATGAGGCAAGCGCCGAGCGGGACGAGCAAAGATAGAACGCCTGCTCCGATCGCAGCGAGACGCTACGGGTGACCCGCAGGACCCACGCCGGCATCGCCACGCTTCTCAAATTCGCAGTATCCCTGCATCCTGTGCTCAGTTTTCAGGCAGCACTATTGATTTGCGCCCTGTTTACCGCTCTTACCCCATGCGCAGCACCGTCCCCATGGCTCACACCGAAAAACTCACTCTGGAGGCCATCACCGGCCCGTTGCCGCTTGCCGGCCCCACGCTGATGAAGCCCAAGGTGGCTCCGGACGGCGCGCGCGTGACCTTCCTGCGCGGCAAGGACAGCGACCGCAATCACCTGGATCTGTGGGAATACACCATCGCCAGGGGCCAGACCCGTCTGCTCGTCGATTCCAAGGTGGTACTACCCGGCAACGAGGTTCTGAGCGATAGCGAAAAAGCCCGCCGCGAACGCCAACGCATCGCCGCGCTCACCGGCATTGTCGATTACCACTGGGCGCCGGATGCGCAGGCACTGCTGTTCACGCTCGGCGGAGAGTTGTATCTGTACGACCTGCGCCACACCGGCACGGCAGCGGTACGCCAGCTCACCCATGGCGAAGGGGTTGCCACCGACGCCAGACTCTCGCCTGGAGGCGGATTCGTCAGCTTCGTGCGTGAACGCAATCTTTGGATAATCGACCTGGTCAGCGGCAACGCGTTGCCGCTGACCCACGATGGCAGCCAGACTATTGGCAATGGCGTGGCCGAATTCGTCGCCGACGAAGAAATGGATCGCCACACCGGTTATTGGTGGGCACCAGACGATTCGGCCATTGCATTTGCGCGCATCGACGAATCGCAGGTGCCAGCGCAACAGCGTCTGGAAGTGTATGCCGACCACACCGAGGTGATCAGCCAACGGTATCCGCAGGCCGGTCAGTCGAATGTGGCGGTGCAATTGGGTGTGATCGCACCGCACGCCAAGGCGGCACCGCGCTGGATCGACCTGGGCAACAACCAGGACATCTATCTGGCGCGTGTGGATTGGCGCGATGCGCAGCGCTTGACCTTCCAGCGCCAGTCGCGCGACCAGAAAACCCTTGAGCTGATCGAAACCACGCTGGCGACCGGCGTGCAGCGAACGCTCATCATCGAAACCTCGTCCACCTGGGTGCCGCTCACCCACGATCTGCGTTTTCTCAACGACGACCGCTTTGTCTGGAGCTCCGAACGCAGCGGCTACCAGCATCTTTATCTTGCTTCCGAAGACGGTCGGGTGCTGACGCCGTTGACCTCTGGCAACTGGGTGGTCGATGGCTTGCTCGCCGTCGACGAGCAGGCAGGCACGGTGTACTTCGCGGCAAGCAAGGACACGCCCACGCAAACCCATCTCTATGCCGTGCCCCTGGCCGGCGGTGCCGTCGAAAAGCGTTCCAGCACCAACGGCACGCACACAGCCAGTTTTGCTGACAACGCCAGCGTCTACGTCGATACCTGGTCCAACACCACTACGCCGCCGCAGATCGAGTTGTTTCGCGCCAATGGCGAGAAAATCGCCACACTGCTGCACAACGATCCAAGCGACCCACAGCATCCGTACGCCAAATACCGTCACGCGCAGCGCCCGGTCGAATTCGGCACGCTCAGCGCAGCCGACGGCAAGACACCGCTGCATTACCGGCTGATCAAGCCGGACCACTTCGACCCAGCCAAGCGCTACCCGGTCATCGTCTATGTCTATGGCGGCCCGGCGGCGCAGACGGTGCTCGACGCCTGGCCCACCCGCGGCGATGCCTTGTTCGACCAGTACCTGGCTCAGCGTGGGTACGTCGTGTTTTCGCTGGACAACCGAGGCACCCCGCGGCGCGGGCGCGACTTCGGTGGCGCGCTGTACGGAAAGCAGGGCACTGTGGAGGTGGACGACCAACTGCATGGCGTGGCTTGGCTCAAGCGCCAATCCTGGGTCGATGCCGAGCGCATTGGCGTACAGGGTTGGTCCAACGGCGGCTACCTCACCTTGATGCTGCTGTCCAAGCATAGCGATGCCTATGCCTGTGGCGTGGCTGGCGCACCGGTAACCGATTGGGGGCTGTACGACACGCATTACACCGAGCGCTACATGGGCTTGCCGTCCAACAACGCCACCGGCTATCGCGACGCACGCATCGCCACGCACCTGGATGGCCTACGCGGCAAGCTATTACTGATCCATGGTATGGCCGACGATAACGTATTTTTCACCAACGCCACTGCGCTGATGAGCGATTTGCAGCAACGCGGCACGACGTTTGAATTGATGACGTATCCAGGCGCCAAGCACGGTTTATCAGGCGCCACGGCGCTGCATCGTTACAAGACCGCCGAAGCGTTTATCGAACGCTATTTGCAGCCATGATCGAACAAGGTGCCTGATCTGCAGACCGCTGTTGAAGACATTCAACACCTCGGCAAAGGGTCAACAGTGGCCATTCTGGACCAACCTGGGGTTTTACAGACACACACAAGCCGCTGTGCACATAGCACCGTCCGCACGCCATAGGAGACAGATCGCCGACACCACCACGCCAACGCTCCGACGGGCCTTCAGCAACCGGGGCCGCGATGGATCTGCGCACTGTGCTACTCAATGGCCGATCGGAGCTCTCTTGGGCCGTTGCTGCCCTTTCCACTGGCCCTGACTGATTGCCTGCGGACAAATGCGCATGTACTAGCCCAACGCGGTAACCGCAGCTTGTGTCCACACCTTGAAGCAGACATAGCCGATGCAACAGGGTCCAGTCGCGGTTGGCCATGGGCAATACCTTCAGCGGGGAGGCACGCCCCTTCAATCGGCTATGTCGGCGTCCAGTTTTTGTCTTCGTCGTTGCGTCCCTGCGTGCAAAAGACAAATGGATCATTGCTGCGGCATGCCAATTCTTGATACGTAGTTTGCCCCGCTGCGCTAGATTGCCGAGCATTGAGTTCGCATGCGCTCGCGTTCCATGCACGGAAAGTGCCGTGGCTTCCCATCGCAAGACCACACGCGCATCGTCTGCGGACACAGAGCACCAGAGAAGGAAGCAAACAGCCATCCATTGCGCTGCTGAACCGGTGCGGAGGTTACCGTGCCCCTGACGGAACCTCCGGTGCAGGGTGCTGCTGCACCTCCGCCGGTACCCAGATCGCGACACCCGCTGCATGTTTCTGGGTGGTTGGGATGCCGATCCCCAATCCCCCACCGACGCGACCGCCATAGCTGCCGCCGCCAATTGAGAAGCCGCCGCCGGAACGTTCGGAGCCCACGCCGACGATGACAACACCGTTGGCGCCAAGCTTGGCGGCTTCGCGCTTGAGGCGTTGCACTGCGGCGTCGGTCTGGCCCTGAGTGCCGAACCCTGCCGCGCTGATCGATTCGAGTTGGGCGATTTCCACAGCGCCTACCGGGACGTTGGAATACACCTGCACCTGTGCCGGGTCGATCGGTGCGTGCACCGGACCCAGCATGACCTTCGAGCTGCTGGCGCAGCTGGCGACCAAGGCCGCGATGACCGCTACCATGGCGACGTTTCTGATCAGCGACTGCGTGTGCATGGTGGCCCCTATGGTCCGCCCGTCGCCGCCAACCCCTGGACCAAGCTCACCCCCGCTGTGGTGCCGGTTGCGGTGGCGGCCGCCCTGCAACCAGCCGTCCAAGACTCCCGCGACCTGGACGCCACCCTTCGCCAACGCTTTGTTAGCCGCACGCATGAGGGCGTTCGCCCATTGCAGGCGTGCGATTTCGTGCCGGACAGGATCCGGGCTGATAAGATGTTCAATTGCCATGTCATCACCTCTCGTACAGGTGGGGGTATGGAAGTCCCGTCCGCGTGCTGCAACACACGGGCGGGGCGCCTGATCCAGATCAGGTAGACGGGGGCGCCTCCTGGTCCGGCTTCTTCTGTTCGCCGGTCTCGGCGAGAATGTCCGGCTGCAGCTCGAGCCAGCCGGCGTAGACCAACGGCGTGCCACATCGGGTGTAATCACCGCCCATGCCTTCGATGCGACGCTGCAACGCCGCTCTCTGGCTCGCCATATCGGCTTTCACCTGGTCGTGTGACACCCATTCAGTTTTCGGGTCGTCGGCCTCCTGCAGGCCGCGGCCAACCTGCTCTCGAAACCAGGCATCGTAATCACGGTTCATCAGTACCCCGCTTCCTTCTGGTGCCGGAAGGCCAGCACGTAGAAGGCATCATCTGCAGGCTCGTGGCGGTACAAGGCCACATAGCCGGAATCACCGAATTCAATGACCAGCTCGCGCCACTCCGGTTGCTCAGGAAAAGGGCGACCTATGGCCGGGGTCGTTTCTAGCAGCAAGAACTGTCGCTCGATGGCTTGGGCGGCCCGTCGGGCTGCCTCTGGGCTCTTGTTGGCCAGAAAGCGCCGACAGCGCTCCAACCCTTGGCCCGCGCCTTCGGTGATGATTACGTGTGGCACTCAGGCAGTCCCGTTTCGTTATCTGTGCCCCAAGTGCTCAACCACGCGCGCACTTCTTGCCCGGTCAAATGCCGGCCGGTTTCCTGATAGGCCGTCCAGGACGCCTGCGCCTCCTGCTTGAAGCTTTCGCGCGCTTCCTCACGCTCGACGTACTGCTTGATCGCCTCACGCATGATCCAGTGTGGCGACCGATCGCGCAGGCTGGCCAGGTGCTGCACGCGCCCTTTCAGCTCGTCGTCGATTTTGAGAGACGTTGCCATACGTCAACCCTCCATTATCAATGAGTGATACCTAGCGATACTATAGCCCCGCGCACCCCCCGTGGGCAATGTCGCCAATGATCCGGTGGCTGGACTGAATCGCGCCGGACTTGGGCGCACCTCAGCCATCTTTGAGGTGGGGCTGCCACTAAACCGCCATTGGTCATGACGACCACCCGTCCACAGCGTTGGTGATCTTCGTTGGCGTGTTCGGCCTGAGCTTGGGCGGCGGCATCATCTAAGAAAATCTCTAAACAAGGCTTTTAAACGCTTTCGGTCGACACCTGAGATCGGCTGCACCACGCCTCAGGCGCGCGCAGCCAGCACCCCTGGTGCCGTTGCGGCGCTGCGACACTGCGTCGCAGCGCGTACTCGGTGAATAGCGGGCGTAAACTGATGCGCTGTCTCCAGGAGCCTTGTCATGGCCCATCCGCACTACCGTCCCCGCCGCATGCGCCACGATGCGTTTTCGCGCCGTTTGATGCGCGAAAACACCCTGACCACCGACGACCTGATCTGGCCGGTGTTCGTGCATGCGTTGCACGGTCGCGCGCCAATCGCATCGATGCCAGGCGTGCAACGCCTGTCGCTGGACGAATTACTGCGCGAGGCGGAGACCGCGCTGGAATTGGGCATTCCCGTGATCGACCTGTTCCCCGTCATCGACCCGAACAGCAAGAGCCTCGATGGGGCCGAGGCCTGGAATCCGAACGGCCTGGCACAGCGCGCGGTGCGTGCGTTGAAGTCACGCTTTCCGGAGCTGGGCATCATGACCGACGTGGCACTGGACCCGTACACCTCCCACGGCCAGGACGGCATCATCGACGACAAAGGCTATGTGCTCAACGAAATCACCGTCGATGCGTTGGTGAGGCAATCCCTGTCGCATGCGCAGGCGGGCGTGGACATCGTTTCGCCCTCGGACATGATGGACGGTCGCATCGGCGCGATCCGCCGCGCGCTCGATGCTGACGATCATCTCAACGTGCGCATCATGGCCTATTCGGCCAAATACGCCTCCGCGTTCTACGGCCCGTTCCGCGAGGCGGTGGGCAGCGCTGGCAATCTGGGCAAGGCCGACAAGACCACTTACCAGATGGACCCGGCCAACGGCGACGAAGCCTTGCGCGAGATCGCCCTGGACCTGGAAGAAGGCGCGGACATGGTGATGGTCAAGCCGGGCATGCCGTATCTGGATGTGGTGCGCCGGGTGAAAGAAGAATTTCGCGTGCCGACCTTCGCGTATCAGGTGAGCGGCGAGTACGCCATGCTCAAGGCGGCGGCAGCCAATGGGTGGCTGGATGAACGCAAGTGCGTGCTTGAGGCATTGATGGCCTTCAAGCGTGCCGGCGCCGATGGTGTGCTGACCTACTTCGCCCCGCAAGTGGCGCGCTGGCTGCGCGAAACGCGCTGAGCGCGAATGACTGCAGCGATGTCACCACAGGGGCACCATGTGATCGCCTGCAACGCAGCAGATACTGCCGCCGTTGAGGCACAATGACACGCGGGCCTAGTCGTGGCGGCCTGGCGCTGTGCTGGCTTCGGGGCGATTTGTGGCTTTAGGAGCTTTGTTAAACATCTTTCTGTGGTGCCGACACCCGGATTCGAACTGGGGACCTACCGCTTACAAGGCGGTTGCTCTACCAACTGAGCTATGCCGGCGAAGGCAGGCGCGTTGCACGCCGATGCGCATTCTAGCGCAGCGCAGCGCAATCTAGCGAACGCTGACGCACAGCACCTGCAGCACCTCGCAAGTCACTGGTGGCCGCGCTACTGCGCACATCGATCCACCACCGCGATTGCCCGCTGCCGCTGGGTACCAACTGCGCCGGGAATCCTGCGCTGACCAGGCTGGCCTGGCGCCGCTCGGCACGCTCGCGGCTTTGGTATTGGCCTAGCGCCACGGTGCTGTCCTCGCCCTGTGCGATCACGTAATAGTCTCCTATCCCAGCGGCGGCAATGCGCTTGACCAGGGCCTGCGCGGCTGCGCGATCGCCGACGTTGAGCAACATCACACGAAACGTGCTGATGCCAGCGTCCTTGTCCTCACGCACATTGGCGCGACTTGCCTGCCCACGCACGCGTGCCAGCGCCGCAACGGCATCAGCACGTGCCGCAAATGGCCCCAGGCTGGCACAGCGCTCTGATGACGGCGTGGTTGGCGATGGTGTTGCACTCGCAGCAGTGATGCTCTCGGCGGGGTTTGCAGACGCCTTTGCCGTCGCCGAGGTCCGGTGCGTGGAACGCGGCGCTTCCACCACGGTCGTCGCGTCAGCGGTCGCCGATGCAGACGTAGGAGTGGGTGTACCGGCAACTAGCGCCGAATCTGACGGTGATACCGGTGCAGCCACAGATGTCAATGCCGCTGGGACCGTTGCAGTGGGCCCACGTCCTGCCGCAGACGCCAATCCCGTCTTCGGCGCTGCACCCGACAACGCCGTCCCGCCAGCACCCGACCGGACCGGCAGCAGCTCCAGCCGCGCGACACCGGTCGGTTGCGGCGGCGCCGGCGGGGGTGCCGTTGGCAGCTGCACGGCCCACCATAACGCCACCCCGGCATTGAGGACGATCAGAACGACGATGAGCGCGCGGACAGACATGCGCAGATTCTACGGGGACGAGGCTGCAGTCGCCCACCTCGCCAGACCGTCGAGCACCAAGGCGGCGCGGAAGCTGGCGTCGGGCAGTAACGGCAGCAACGGCGGCGCGCCACCGCCATGCAGCAGCAGCCGCACCGGGACACCCAGGCTGCGTTGCGCATGTTGCAGGCTGCGCTCAATCAGCGCTACCGCTGCGCCATCGCAGCCGGAGGTCAAGGCATCGTCGGTGTCGGTGGCCAGCTCGACGTAATCCCCCCCGCTGGCCGGCAGCTGCGCCGCGCGCGCATGCAGGGCTTCGCGCATGGTGGTGGGCGAGGCGGCGAGGCGGCCACCGTGGTGCCGGCCATCGGCGCCAAGTACGTCGATGGTCAGTGCGGTGCCCACGCCGGCAACCAGCACCGGCGCCTGGCCCCGCGCGCCCAGCAGCGCCAGGAAGCGGTCTACGCCGAAACGGCTCGGGTCGGCATAAGCGATGCGGATGCCGGCGCATTCGGCGGCGGTCCGCACGATACGGACCTGTACAAAGCGCTCTTGCAGGCAAGCGATCATCCGTTGCGTCAACGCAGGTGCGGCCACGCTGGCGACATGCGCAATGCATCCGGACGGCAGTGCTGCCAGCGCGGCCGCATCCATGGCCTCGGCACCGTGTGCCCATGCCTGTACCTCGCCGGCGCGGTTGCCGTGCAACGGGGCGTATTTGAACCGCGAATTGCCCAGGTCGAACAACCACTCGCTCATGCAGGTCTTACGCTCACTTCTCCGGAGTGGAACAGGCGCACCGTATCGCCCAGTTGCACCCGTAACGCACCATCGGCTGCCAGGTCGAGTGCGATGCCACGATATCGGGTTCCGGCCTCTTCGACCTGCACCGTACGCCCACGCAAGACATCCAGGTCCGCATAGCGCTCCAGGAACGGCGCCAAACCCTGCGCCTCGAACAGGTCTAATGCAGGCAACAAACCGGACAGCACCGCCGCGGTGATGCGGTCGCGCGACACCGGTTTTCCAGCCAAGGTATCCAGATCGATCCACGGCTGGCCAATACTGGCAGCCGCTGTTGCAGACATGTGCACGTTCAGGCCCAGTCCAATCACCGCACGCGCGTTGCCGGCCATCTCGCCACCACCTTCGATCAACAAGCCGCCCAGCTTGCGCTCACGTGCCAGCAGATCATTGGGCCACTTCAGTCCGACATCGGCGAACCCGCAGCCACGCAAGGCTTCGGTCACGGCCACACCCACAGCAAGGCTGAGCCCGGCCAGTTGGCCTAGTCCGCCGGTGAAACGGCGTGATACCGACAGATAAATGTGCGCGCCCAGCGGTGAGAACCATTGACGACCGCGACGACCGCGGCCAGCGGTCTGGCGCTCGGCCAGCAGGACCGCCACGCCCTGTTCGGGCGCAGGCTGCGCCAGCAGGGTGGTGTTGGTGGATTCCAGTGTCCACGCGACCTCCAGCGTGGCCAGCCCAGCTGCCGTGTCGGCTGCCATGTCGGCGCGAATGCGCGCGGCATCCAGCAAGTCCAACGGTGTGGACAGGTGATAACCGTCCCCGGCCCGCCCTTGGATCTCGACACCGGCCGCGCGCAGATTCTGGATGCGCTTCCACACGGCTGCGCGGGTCAGCCCTGCATCGCGTGCCAACACATCGCCAGACAGCGGACCACCAGTGAGTTTGGTCAGCAACGCACGATCATCCACGGCTGCAGCACGCGATAAGGGCTAGAATGGCGACGGCGCTGGCAGGGCCATGCTGGGCTAAGGCCTGCGCTGCGCACCCATTCAGTCGCCAGGACAACGCGCGTGACGCAACAGGACCGAGCCACACCAGGTTCGTCGTCGGGTTGACGGCCGGCAGCAATGAGGATGCACCCTGTAGCGGGCCAGCGCGTACGCCAGCCCGATACCCCGCAGCACCTACACCACCCCACTGGCGATTAGTGCCTTTCATCTCAACGTACATCACATGCCCGACGTCCCCGAATGCACCCACGAAAGTATGCGCCATGGGCTCGCGTGCGCCCAGCATGGCTTGCGTGCAGAGAGTGAAAAGCACGTTATGATCGGCAACTCCTGCCGCTTGCCCTGGATATGGACGATGCGCCGAATCACGATTTGCCTGCTCATGTTCTTGGCTCCGTTTGCCACGCTGGCATCGGACCGGCTGACCGATGGCGATCATGACACCTGCTTCGGCGCCAACTCGACCGCACGCGATACAACGCCAGCAGCCGAGGCGGCACCGGCGCGCAACAGCCCGCGCAAAGCCACGCCGTCTAGCAATGATAGTGGCGGCGGCAGTGATGGCGATTCGTTGTTCCTGCGCATGCGCACGATGCCACGTTGGCACAGCTTCCTGCCGGGCATGTTCCGCTGATTCAGCGATTGATACACGGGCGGCCACCCGACATTGGGCAATGCGCCGTGGCAACCGCTGCGCAGCAGTTGTGAATGGGGGCCGCGCTCGACCGGATGAAAGATTGAACGGTTGTCGGAATGCTGGCAGACGGCAGCCACGGACTGAGGGAGACCGCAGCGATCACAGCCCCGACGGCAATGTCACGTCGAAACGCGCACCACCCAGCTCCTGCGAACGCACCACGTGCAGTTCACCGCGGTAGCCCTTGATCAGATCCTGAACGATCGACATGCCGATGCCATGTCCTTGCACGCGCTCATCGCCGCGCACGCCGCGCTGCAGGATCTTGGCCACGTCTTCCGGCGCAATGCCTGGGCCATCGTCTTCCACCGACAGAATCAACCCGGCACGACGGCTGCCGGTCGTGGGCCCCGGTTGCGCGGTCAGCAACACGCGGCTACGCGCCCACTTGAAGCCGTTCTCCAGCAGGTTGCCGAGCAACTCCTGCAAATCGCCCGGCTCGCCATGAAAGCGCGCTTCGGGCGAAATATCGAATTCGCACAGCACGCCCTTGGCCGAATACACCTTCTCCAGCCCACGCACGATTTCCTCGGCGGTCGGCTCGATCGGCAACGGCGCCGCAAATAATTTGTGCCCGCTGGAAGCCGCGCGTGCCAGTTGGTAAGAGACAAGATCGTTCATGCGGCGCAGCTGCACATCCATTTCTTCGTGCAGATCGCGCTCGGAGGCACCGCTGTCCAACTGCGTACGCAGTACGGCGATCGGTGTCTTGAGGCTGTGCGCCAGATCGGCGAGCGTGTTGCGCTGACGCTCCAGGTTGTCGCGCTCGCTCTCGATGAACGCATTGATGCTATCGGTCAGCGGCTCCAGCTCGCGCGGATGCTGCTCGCTCATGCGCTGGATCTCGCCGCGTTGCACCTTGGTCAACTCGTTGATGACCCGCCGCAACGGGCGCAGGCTCCATTGCAAGATGAAGGCTTGCAACACCAACAGCACCACGCCGGCGCTGCCGAGGTAGAACCATACCGCACCGCGGAAGACACGCAGCTGCGCGCCCATCGATCGTGCATCTTCCATCACATAGATGGTGTATGGGATCTCGCCGCCGTGCTCGCGTTCGACATAACTCACGCCCAGACCATAGCGATACAGCTGCCCCACGCTACCGTCGATCTGGGTCATTTCCAGGGGACCGACGAACTCTTCCTGGCGCGGCCCCAGCATGCGACCGTGCGGAATGTTTGGGCCTTCGGCGGACATCGAGGTCCAGCTTTCGTCCGGACGGACGACTTCGACATACAGCCCGCCGCCGGGAACATCGAAACGCGGGTCGGGCGGTTGCCCGCCGATATAGAGCGACCCGTCGCGAACGAAATCGATATTGGCGGCGTACGCGGAGGCGTAGTTCTTCAACCGCTCACGTAGATTCTTTTCGGCGGTGTCGGCAAACGCCACATCCAGCGCATAACCTGCCAGAGCCAAAAAGGCCACCAAACTGAGACTGGCGGCCAACAGCTGGCGGGCCTGCAACGAGCGCGGTCGCCAGCGTCTATACCACTTGGAGCGGCCAGGCACCTGATTTTCCTGTGTGCTGACGCGCGGCTTCAGCCTTCTGTACGGGGAATGGCGAAGCGGTAACCACGACCACGTACGGTCTCTATCGGCTTGAGCTCACCATCGGGATCAAGCTTCTTGCGCAGGCGACCGATGAACACTTCCAGCACATTCGAATCGCGGTCGAAGTCCTGCTGATAGATGTGCTCGGTAAGATCGGCCTTGGACACCAATTCGCCGGCATGCATCATCAGGTACTCGAGCACCTTGTATTCATAGCTGGTCAGATCGACGTTGGCGCCGTTAACGCTCACTGTCTGTGCTGCCAGATCCAGCGCGACCGGACCGCATTCCAGTGTGGGTTTGCTCCAGCCGGCAGCACGTCGAAGCAGCGCGTTGACACGGGCCAGCAACTCTTCGACGTGGAACGGCTTGACCAGGTAATCGTCGGCACCCTGCTTGAGACCTTCGACCTTGTCCTGCCAGCTCGAACGCGCGGTCAGGATCAGCACCGGGAACTTCTTGCCTTCGTCGCGCAGTGCCTTGATCAGCTCCATGCCCGACATTTTAGGCAGACCAAGATCGATGATGCCGACATCGAACGGCACTTCGCGGCCCATGTAGAGCCCTTCTTCGCCGTCTTGTGCAGCGTCAACCGCAAAGCCTTCGCGCTTCAGACGCGCCGCAAGGGTTTCTCGCAGCGGGGCTTCGTCTTCGACCAAAAGGATACGCATGCACTCTCCCTAGTTACGATTGTCGACCGGTGGCCGAATGATTTATTAAGAATGAACGCAGGACTATCAACGTTCAGTGATTATCGTCGCGTGTTGGCGGATCGGGCGGCGGCGGGTTACGC
>Ga0207791_1000238_pt1 | contig 15035 bp, 9 predicted proteins | sample HigsolmetaGSP16D_FD_184844 | JGI IMG/M metagenome (GOLD analysis project Ga0207791, IMG submission 184844) | High solid enriched microbial communities from the Joint BioEnergy Institute, USA - SP1-6-D (SPAdes) | ecosystem: Engineered > Bioreactor > SSF (Solid state fermentation) > Aerobic >...
GTGCTCGGAATCCTCATGTACCACGCGTACACTCCGGTTCCTGCGCGCCGTCCGCGCCCACCTGACAGCTGCTCGCTACGTTTTGTTAGCCGCTCTTAGCCCGCAGCGATATCGTCAGCCCTGGACTTTAGGGACGTCGGTAGCTATTCAACCAACTCCGCCGCCTCGACACAATGCTCGCCACGCGATGGCCTCAGCGCGGCAGACACCATCGCTGCGGCAATGTGTTCGACTGGATTGATGCGCAACCGCCGCGGCAAGATCGGGCCGAGTGCGCCGAGGACCACACTGCCAATATGCTCGCCGGTGCGGCGTGCTTGGCGTTTGCCGCCGATCAGGCCGGGGCGTACGAAGGTGAGCGAGACGAAGCCGATCTGGCGAAGGTCGCGTTCCAGTTCCCCCTTGACGCGGTTGTAAAAAATGCGCGATTGCGGATTGGCGCCAGCGGCCGAGTTCAGTACGAATACCGAAGTGCCTTGCGCGTGGGCTGCACGCGCGATGGTGATCGGGTAATCGTGGTCGATGCGATAGAACGCCTCGCGCGAGCCAGCCTGTTTCATGGTGCTGCCGAGGGCGCATATCACCGCTTCCATCCGTGGTGCCGTCCAGTGATCGAGCCGTTCGAAGTCGATCACTTGATTGCGCAGCTTTGGATGGGTCTGCGTCATTGGGCGCCGCGTGATAGCGAGCACGCCGGTGCAACGGGTATCTGCCAGTAATTGCTGCAACACCTGCGTGCCGACCAAGCCGGTCGCACCTGCCAACAAGACATCCATCAGGCCATCCTCGCCATCAACGCGCTCCTTCGGAGACGATCCGCGCACTGCTGACGATGCGGTCGCGCTCCACCGCCAGCAGCGTCAGCGAATGCGCCGGTGCTTTCCATTCGCTACCGCCAGCGACCACGCGACCGCCGTGGCGTGCGGTGTCCACCAACACGCGCCAGTGTTCATCGTGCATCGCCGGCAGCATGAACGACACACTGGTGGAGGCGGCATTGATCAACATCAGCAGGGTCACATTGGCGGCAATTTCACGCAGGCCGGTGGTCGGCGAGCGGCCATCCAGGCGCAGCATCAAGGCGCGCGCTTGCGGGTCGTGCCAGCCGGCTTCGTCCATCTCGTGGCCGCCCGGCGCCAACCAGGTGACATCCTTCAGGCCCAACGCCTCATCGAACTTGCCATCGAAGAAACGCGCGCGGTGCAGTAGTGGATAGCGCTGCCGGATGCGGATCAATCGCCGCACGAACGCAGCTTGGTCGGCGGCTGCGGCCTTGGTAGCTGCGGTCCAGTCGATCCAGGTCAGCTCGTTGTCCTGGCAATATGCGTTGTTATTGCCGTTCTGGCTGTGGCCAAATTCGTCACCGGCCAGCAGCATCGGCGTGCCCTGCGATAGCAACAAGGTTGCGAGCAAATTACGCATCTGCTGACGACGTAGCTGCTTGATCGCCGAGTCGTTGGTGTCGCCTTCCACACCATAGTTGGAGGAAATATTGTGATCGCTGCCGTCTCTGCCATCTTCGCCGTTGGCGAGGTTGTGCTTGTTTTCGTAGCTGACCAGATCATGCAGGGTGAAACCGTCGTGCGCGGTGACGAAATTGACTGACGCGGTCGGTCGGCGACCACTGTGATTGAACAGGTCTGCCGAACCGGTGAGACGCGTGGCCAACTCGGCCAACTGCCCGCAGTCGCCGCGCCAGAACGCACGTACGTTGTCGCGGAACTTGTCATTCCATTCCACCCAGCCGGGCGGGAAGTTGCCCACCTGGTATCCACCAGGGCCGATATCCCACGGCTCGGCGATCAACTTGGTCTGGCTCAGCACCGGGTCCTGGCGCACCGCATCCAGGAAGCTGCCGGATGGATCGAAGCCATAACGCTCGCGACCGAGGATACTGGCCAGATCGAAACGGAAGCCATCCACGTGCATTTCCTGTACCCAATAACGCAGCGAATCCATCACCATACGCAGTGCGCCGACATTGGTGAGATCGAAGGTGTTACCGGTACCGGTGTCGTTGATATAAAAGCGGCGATCGTCGGCAAGGCGGTAATAGCTGGCGTTGTCGATGCCCTTGAACGAGAGCGTGGGCCCGAGCTCGTTGCCTTCGGCAGTGTGGTTGTAGACAACGTCCAGCAACACTTCCAGGCCAGCGTAATGCAACCGCGCCACCATCTGCTTGAACTCGGCCACAGTGCGCGTGGACATGTAACGCGCCTGCGGCGCAAAGAAGCCCAGCGTGTTGTAGCCCCAGTAATTACGCAGCCCTTTTTCGAGCAGGTATTGGTCGTCGACGAATGCATGCACCGGCAGCAATTCCACCGCGGTGACACCGAGCGAGCTGATATGGCCGATCAATTCATCGGTCTTCAGCGCCGAGAACGTGCCGCGTTCTTCCGGCGGCACCGCAGGGTGCAGTATGCTCAGTCCACGCACGTGCGCTTCGTAGATCACCGTGCGGTTCCATGGCGTCTGCGGCGGCCGGTCCCGACCCCAGGTGAAGGCCGGGTCGATCACCGCTGATTTGGGCATGAAGGCGGCGCTATCACGGCGGTCAAAGCTCAGGTCCTTGTCGCGATGGCCGATGGTGTAGCCGAATAGATGCGGCGCCCATTTCAGTTCGCCGACGATCTGTTTGGCGTAGGGGTCCAGCAGCAATTTGTTGTGATTGAAGCGATGCCCGGCATCGGGTGCGTACGGCCCATACACACGGTATCCATATAGCTGGCCGGGGCGTGCGTCCGGAAGATAGCCATGCCAGACCTCGTCGGTGTACTCGGGAAGGGCAATGCGCTCCTGTTCACGACCACGTTCGTCGAACAGACACAGCTCCACCCGTGTTGCGTTGCGCGAATACAACGCAAAGTTGACGCCTAACCCGTCCCATGTGGCGCCAAGCGGATTGGGACGGCCTTCGCGGATGCGCGAGCGCTGGGTGAACTTGCGAGTGACCATCGGCGACTCCTCAGAAAGATGCACGCAAACGCATGCACGATTGTGCATGGGCGGAACGATGCGCAGACCATGTACCAATCCGCAGACCGCTCCATGCACACTGCCGGATACACCGTTACTGACGTGCAGTGATCGGTGTGGCTGCGAACTCGGCTGCCTGTTCGGCAGCGCGCTCTTCGGCATCCACCAGCCGCTCGGCCATGGCCCAGTGACGCTGCGCATGACCGTCCGGGCGGCCTTCCGCTTCCCAGATTTCACGCGCCAACTGGGCAAGCCGCGCCTGCCGTGTTATGTCATTCATTGCGTAGATTTCTCTCGTGGGTCAACGTTCTTGCGACAGCAACACTGCGACCGGCGAACGTGCAAACAGGGTCGATAGCGCCATCCGACCACGTTGCGGCTGCAACACGCTGCCGTCGAGTACGTGACGATAAGTGGCCTGGCCCAATGCCAACGACGCCTGACCCCAACGTGCCGGTGCCACCAGCAACGGTAGATCGCCCTCGCTCGCATCGCCAGCACCCAGCCGCGTGACAGCCACGACCAGCGATTGCCGACGGTACTGACGACGGAACGCCAGCACCTGCGCATCGCCACTGACACCTGCGTTCAAGGGTTGGTAATCACCTTTGGCAAACAGCGCCGGATGTGTGCTGCGCAGCTGCAACAACAACGCCGTGAGGCGTGCCTTGACCGCGCCATCGCGCCAGCCCCGCAGCAGCGTGGGGAAATCGCGCACCTGTTGCAGCCATTGCTGACGCTGGGTGTAATCCACTGGGCGGCGGTTGTCCGGATCCACCAGCGACAAATCCCAGCCTTCGGTGCCCTGATACAGGTCGGGCACGCCGGGCACGGTCAGGCGCAGCGTGGTTTGCACCAGTGCGTTGCGCGCGCCAGCGGCGGCGATGTGGTTGCTGGCGCGCAGCAGAGCGCGTCGTAGCGGCAGCCCACCACGGCTGCACAGCACCTGCTCCACAGTCGTCCGCACGGCCTGTTCATAGGGGGGCGACCTTTCGGTCCAGCTGGTGTGCAGCTTGGCTTCGCGCACCGCCTTGAGCAGCCACTGCGCGATACGCTCTGCGTACTTGGCAAGCGGCTCGGTCTGATCGACGCTCAGGCCGATCGGCCACGCCGCCACCACGGTCTGCCACAGCATCTGCTGGTCGCCGCCTGCCAGGGCCGGCGATTGCAGTCCTTCGGCCATTGCATCGAATTGGGCGCTTTGTTCGACCCACCACCTCGCTTGCTCGGACAGCACTGCCAGCCGCATGCGCACGTCTTCGCCGCGTTTGTGGTCATGGGTGGCGGTGGCCAGCAGCGCGCGCGGGTAATGCTTGGCGCGCTCCATATTCTGCGCGTGGAACTCGGCCGGTTCCGTTGCGAAATGGGTCGGATGGCTGCCGACTTCATTACGCGACAGCAGCACGCCGTACCGGTAGAACGCGGTGTCTTCCACCGACTTGGCATTGAGCGGTGCAGACAGCTGTTCCACACGACGGCGCAGGATTCGCCGCAAGGCGATTTGCACACGGTCGGCGCCGGTATCGTCGAGCAGCCAGCGCTCGATGGCATCCACGGCTGCCACGATCGACTCCGGCATGCCCGCGCGCGCCTTGGCGGCGGTGGCGCGCAAACACGCTGCCTGACGGTCGGTCATCCCCTTGCTGCTGGCATAGGTGCGGTACACCGGGAACCAACGCAGCAATACGCACAGCCCGCGCGCGAGCATCTGCGGGCTGAACTCGCGCGTCGGCGGATCCAGCCGTGCCAATGCCGACAACGCAACGAGGGCACGGTTGAATTCTGTCTGCAAGCAACCGCGCAGAATTTCGTCGCGGGCAACGCGTTCTTCCTGTGCAAAGTCGCCGCTGCGCCCACTCACCTTCTGCCAGGCACGCGCCAGTGGCTTGAAGCCAGTCGCATCGTGCAGCACGCCCCCGACTTGGTCCATGAAGTCGTAACCGGTGGTGCCGTCGCACGGCCAGTCAGCCGGTAGGGATTCACCGGGTGCGAGGATCTTTTCCAGATACAGACCCAGCGTGCCAGGCGCGAGTCCACGCGTGCGACCGGCCGCATCCAACCGGCTGCGCAGCTTGCGCACATAGCCAGTGGGATCGGTTAGCCCGTCCACATGGTCGATGCGCAGGCCATCCAGATGGCCTTCGGCCACCAGCCGAAGCGGCAATGCGTGCACTGCATCGAACACTGCGGGCAACTCCACCCGCAACGCCACCAGCGAGCCGTTATCGAAGAAGCGACGGTAGTTGAGCATGTCGTTGCCCACGCGCCACCAATTAAGACGATATGGCTGGCATTCGATCAACTTGTGCAGCCGGCCATCGCCGCGTTTGGCACCGTCGTTATAGTCGCGCAGCCACTGCGCTCGTGCAGCTTTTTCGGGGATTTCCAGCGTCTGCGGACGAATCGGGTAACGCTGGTCGTGATGCGCCAAGGCAGCGCTGCCATCGTCTTCGATCACCAACCTGATCAAGCCTTCGGCCAGCGCCGTCGCATACGGACGGTCCAGCACCGCGAGCCACAATTTGCCGTCGCGTCCCGGCGCGCGCCAGTCGATGTCGAACCAGTCGGCGTGCTTGGCGCTGCGGCCATGACGCAGCACGTCCCACCACCACGCATTGTGCGCATGCGTGGCCATGTGGTTGGGCACGATATCGGCGATCAGGCCCATGCGGTGTTTGCGTGCGGCCTGCGAGAGCGCAATCAGCGCGTCTTCGCCGCCGAGTTCGGTATTGACCGCAGTCGGGTCGATGTTGTCATAGCCGTGCGTAGAGCCAGGCACGGCAGTGCCGATCGGCGACAGGTACAGGTGACTGATGCCCAGCCCGGCGTAGTACGGCACGTGTGCGAGTGCGTCGTGCAGGGTGAAACCGGCATGCAGCTGCAGGCGGGCGGTAGCGCGCAGATCGATCATGCATGCGATTCCGCAACCACCGCGACGCGACGTGCCTCGGCAAAGCCCTGCATTGCCGAGCGCAGACGCGCATGCGGCAACGGATCTGGCAGGCGGCGACGCCAGTTGGGATGAACCTCGACGGTGCCCGGCAGATTGGGTTGTTCGTCCAGCGCCAGCGCATCCTCCACCGGCAACAAGGCCAGTGGCGAGACACTGGTGGCGGTGAAGCGCAGCGCGCCCAGCAGTGGGTCGTGTGCATTGCCCAGGCCGGCATGTGCAACAGCGGCATCCAGACGCGCCACGTCTTTGGTGCGCGCAGCGACGTCGTCGCTGGCCCGCGTGGGCTGGATCAATTCCAGCTTGCGCCGCCAGTGGATATCGCGACCTTGGCGCCAGCCACTGAGTGTCGGAAGATCGTGCGTGGTGGTGGTGGCAATGGCGTCCGGGCGCCACAGCGCTGGGGCGAGGAACGCACCGGCGCCGTCGCGGGTGAACATCAATACATCGATGCCCATGACTCCGCGCCGCGACAGTTCTTCGCGGATACCCGGCGGCACCTCACCCAGATCTTCCCCGATGACGATCGCCCGATGCCGCCACGATTCCAGTGCGAGCAGATTGAGCAGATCGTGCAGCGGGTAGGCCAGATACGTGCCGTCGTTGGAGCTGGCGCCGTCGGGCACCACCCACAGCCGCATCAGGCCCAGGATGTGATCGATCCGGATGCCGCCGCGCTCGCCCAGCGCCGCACGCAACAACCCGATGTATGGTGCATAGCCGCTACGCCGCAAGCCCATGGGCGAATACGCAGCGACGCCCCACTGCTGACCATCGGCATTGAACGCATCCGGGGGTGCGCCCAGCACCAAACCGCGCAGCACGGTGTCGGCCGCCGCTGCGGCTTCTGCGCCGTTTGGGTCGAAGCCGACAGCCAGATCGGCGATCAATCCGATCTTCATGCCGCGCTCGTGCGCCTCGCGCTGCGCATCGGACCAACTGCGCGCTGCCAGCCATTGAGTGAACACATGCAACTGTGGATCATTGTCGCCGAAATCCTGCGCGGCAAAGCGTGCAAAGCCCGCCAGCGCCGCGCCGCCTGCGTTGCCGAATGCGACGAGATCGGCGTGATCGGGCGATACACGTCTGTACAACTGGCGTAGCAATTCCCACTTGGCGTGCGCCGAGGCCTGCCAATCGATCAATGCACCGTGGTGCAGGGTATCGAAGCGTTCGCGCAGGCCGGGGATCTCGTTGATCGCATCCAGCGCCAGCTCGCCCAGGATACGCACCGGCGCGGCATGCAATGGATCGAAGAAGCGGCGGTCACTGGGCGAATACGGGCTGTAACTGCCAGTCACCGGGCGCGAGGCATGCACCGGACTTAAGGCCAGCGCATCAGCACCGGCCAAGGCTGCATGCCGCAGCCATTCCACAGTGCCGGCTGCATCGCCGATGCCACCATCGTCCAGGCTGCGTGCCGAATACACCTGCAGCGCCATGCCCCAGGCACGCGGCGACGGCTCGCCGCAGGCATCGGCCACAGTGAAACAGCGCAGCGGCGCCACCGCCACTTGCTGGCTGATCGCGCCGATCTGCAGCCTCCAGTAACCGAAATGCCGAGGGGCGCGCACGTGCCCTTGCGCATCGGCGCGGACGTGCTCGCTGGCTCCGCTGTCGTGAATCCAAAGACCATTGGAATCGGCCTGCACGCGCAACGGCAGCAGCTCGCCCACCTGCGTGGTCAATAGCTGTGCCGGCTCGGCGGCTTGCGCCTGGCAGCGGCGCAGGCTGTCGGCACGTTGCGCCGCGGTCGCGGCAGGCAACTCTAACGCGGTGAGCACCGCGTGCACCGATTGCTCGGAGACCTGCCGTGACTGGCCACTGGCATCGACCCACTCCACCATCACGCCAGCTGCCGCCGCGAGGGGACACAGCGCATCCCTGCCCGGAAAGCGCGCACTCATGGCTGCGCCTCATGCCAGCCAATGAAGCCATCGACCGGTAGCTCCTGCGCATCGGCAGCGACGTTTTCCACATGTGCGACGCGTCCGCGCACTGGCGGCAACGGTACCGCCTGGGTACCAACGTTGAAGGCGATATGCCACAGCCCGCCAGGGAATTGCCACGTGGCCGTGACAGCGCCGTAAGCAAGTACGCTGGCACGCACGGCGCGCGCTTGCGCCAGCCCTGGAACCAGCCATTGGCGACGCACGTCCAGCAGTGCGGTGAACCAGGCTACCCACTGCGCGCCTTCGGCATGCGCTGCGTCGGTGATCGGTGAACGCGATGCCGCGAATGTGGCGGCGCTGTTCGGGTCGGGAATGGTAGCGCGCTGGGCAGGGTCGGCGAACGCAGCAAAATGCGCGAACTCACGTCGGCGCCCTTCGCGCACCGCTTCGTCCAAGGGCGGGCCGAAGTCGGTGAAAAACAGGAACGGCTGCTTGGCGCCCCACGGTTCGCCCATGAAGAACAGTGGAATCATCGGCGTCAGCGCGGTCAGTGCCAACGCTGCACGCAAACGTTGCGGCGCCACCAGCGTGGTGAGCCGTTCCCCGCGCGCGCGGTTGCCGATCTGGTCGTGATTCTGCGCAAACACTACGAATTTGTATGGCGGCAACGCGCCACTGGGTTCGCCGCGCACATGCCCACGCGGATCCGGCTCGCCCTGATACGCAAAGCCTTCGCTGAGCACGCGCGCCAAGTGTTGGGTGGGCTTGTCGGCGAACGCGGCGTAATAGCCTTCCTCTTCACCGGTGAGCAGCACATGCAAGGCGTTATGGAAGTCGTCGTCCCATTGCGCGGTGTAACCACGTTGCAATTGCGATGCCTGATTGGCCTCGTTTTCCAGTACCAGATGCACCTGCCGCCCCGTCGGCAAGCTAGCCTGGATGGTCTGGCGCAACGTGTCCAGAAAGGCATTCGGGCAGATCGCATGCACCGCATCCAGACGCAGGCCGTCGAAGCGGTATTCGTGCAGCCACATCAATGCGTTATCCAGAAAATAACGCTGCACCGGCAGTTTGCGGAAATCGATGGCTGCGCCCCACGGCGTGGGTTTGTCTTCGTAGAAGAACGGCGCAGCGTAGCTGTGCAGGTAATTGCCGTCGGGGCCAAAGTGGTTGTAGACCACATCCAGCAACACCATCAGGCCGTGGCCGTGCGCGGCATCGATCAGCGCCTTCAGTTGGTCCGGGGTGCCATAGGCCTGCACTGGTGCATACGGCAGAACGCCGTCGTAGCCCCAGTTATGTGCGCCGGGAAACGCGCTCAGCGGCATCAGTTCGATGGCGGTGATGCCCATTGCCGCGAGCTGCGGCAACTGTGCCTGCACACCGGCATAGCCACCGCAGGTGCCGACATGCAATTCGTAGATCACCGCTTCATCCCATGGACGCCCTTGCCATTGAGTGTTCTGCCAGGCGTAACCATCGGTCGGCTGCACTGCGCTGAAGCCGTGCACGCCGTCGGGCTGCCAACGCGAGGCCGGGTCGGGGACTGGCGCGCCGCCGTCCACGCTGTAGCGATAACGCGCATCTGGCGCGCAGTCGATCAAGGCGCTGAAAAAGCCGTCCCGCCCCGGCTGCAGCGCACTGCGTGCGCCATCGGCGAAAACGACATCCACGCGCTTGGCAGCCGGCGCCCAGAGCGCAAAACGCACCTGTCCATGACTCACAGGCCAAGCACCCCACGCCGGTGCGGCTGCGTTTGGCTGGTTCATCGTTGTTTCTCCGGTTGCAAATAGAAGCGTGGCCAGCGGCGGTAAGGTCATGCACAGAGCCGTCAAACTGCGCCAGACCATGGGCATCATCGGAAAAATGCGCGCTGATCCAATCCAGAATCACGCCGATGCCGGCGCGGTGGCAGGTATCCACAAACTGCGCAAACCCGTCGGGGCTGCCATGCTGTGCGTTGGACGCAGACAGACCCCGTGACCGAGCGTCCCAGGAGCCGCCGAACGGGTGCTCGGTGATCGGCAGCCATGCGATATGGGTGAAGCTGAGCTGCTGCACGCAGGGAATCAGTTGCTCGGCCAGGGTCGGCCATTCCAACGGCTGGTTGTGTTCGTCGCCTCGCCAGGAGGCAGCATGCACTTGGTAGATCGACAATGGCGCAGGCACGGCGCTGCAGTCGCGGCCGGCGATCCAGGCCGCGCCGGTCCAGACAACTGTGTCCGTTTCTGGCACCACCGAGGCGGTGCCAGGCGGTAATTGGCTCTGCCGCGCCACCGGGTCGGTCCTTCGCAGCATGCGCCCATCGGCGGCGGTGATGGCGTAGTTGTAGCCGGTGCCAGCCTCCACGCGCGGCAGGAACAGCTCCCAGAAGCCGCCGATGCGCGGACGCATTGGATGCCGTCGCACGTCCCACCCGTTGAAGTCGCCAACCACCGCCACGCGTTGCGCATGCCGCGCGCACACCGCAAAGCGCACGCCTGGCACCTCGCTATCGTGCAGATGCTGCGCGCCCAGCGCGCGGCGCGAGGCCTGACCGTCGCCGACAGCGATCCGCAGCAATGGCGATTCGTCCAGCGTCGCCGCGAACGCATACGGGTCCTCAATCTCCTGCACCGCGTCAGGCCACACGATGCGCCGCCGGTACGGCCCTTCGCCTGCCAGGGTGCCTTCAAACACGCCATCGATCAGGCTGGCCTGCATGCGTGCCAGCAATTTGCCGTGCGCACCGACCAGCCCTATCGCCTCGGCACCCGGGATCAGCACGCGCACCTGACGGCGGCCATCGGCCAGCGGGTGCGGCCCCAGGGCTGCAAAGGCATCAGCCGGCGATCCATCGGCCAGCGCTTGCAGGCTCTGCCACAGCGCCGGCATCTCGTCTGTGATCAGGCCGTCTGCCTCTGTGCGCTGCTCCTGCGCGTCCTGCGGTTCGCTCATGACACCGTCGCAAGCACAGGCGCGGTTGCAGCGGTGCGTTCGTAGAGAGCGAGGTATTGCTTGCCCGCCACGTCCCAACCGCTGGGACACAGCATGGCGGCGCGTCGCATGGCTGCCAGCAGACTTGGCAAACGAAAGGTGCGGAAAGCGCGCTCCAGGCAGCAGCATAAGGCTTCAACGCTGGCGTGGTGGAACAGAAAACCCGTCACGCCATCGTCCACCGTGTCGATCAACCCGCCGGTGGCGTGTGCGATCGGCAGGCAGCCGAAGCGCTGCGCGTACATCTGGCTCAGGCCACACGGCTCGAAGCGTGAAGGCATCAGCAGGAAGTCGGCGCCAGCAAACATGCGCCGCGCCAGGCCTTCCTCGAAGCCGATGAAGGCGCCAACCTGGCCCGGATAGCGCCGGGTCAGCTCGGCCACCTGACGTTCGATCTGCGGCTCGCCGCCACCGATCACCGCGATCTGGCCGCCAGCGGCAACGATCTGAGGGGCCACCTCGCAAATCAAGTCCAGGCCCTTTTGGTGCACCAGTCGGGAGACCACCGCAAACAGCGGACCGGTGCTTGCACGCAGCCTGAACGCCTTGCGCACCTGGGCCGCGTTGTCTTGACGGCCCTGCCACTGGTTCACGCTGAAGTGCGCGTCCAGGTAGTCGTCGGTACGCGGGTCCCAGCTGGCGTCGATGCCGTTGACGATGCCAGTGAGCGCGCCCTTGGACGCGCGGCAGGCCAGTAGCCCATCCAGACCGCAGCCCTGAGCGGGCCCGGTAATCTGCTTGGCGTAGCTGACGCTGACCGTGTTGACGTGGTCGGCGTTGACGATGCCGCCGCGCAGGAACGACATCTGCCCGTAGAACTCCAGCTCGGCCACACGCTCGGCAGGAATGCCCAGCGCAGCCGCCATCGAATACGGCACCAGACCTTGATAGGCCAGGTTATGGATGGTCAGCAGGCACGGCGTGGTGCCGCCGGACCAGCGCACGTAGCCGGCCGCCAGCGCGCACGGCCAGTCGTTCAGATGCAGCAGACGCGGCTTCCAGCCCAGTCCTGCATGGCCGGCACCGATTTGCGCGGCCGCATACGACAGCGTGGCGAAGCGGATCGCGTTGTCTTCGAACTCCGAACCGCTGGTGCTCACGTATGGCGAGCCATCGCGTTCGAACAGGTCCTTGGACAGCAGGATGTAGATCGGCAGCCCATCGGACTGCACGATGTAGCCGATGTCGCAAGCCGGCAGCGCCGCATGCGCCAACACGCGCCCGACGATCTCCACCTTGCCCGCGCGCTCAAGCACCGCACGGTAGCCGGGAATCAATACGCGCACGTCGTAGCGATGACGTAGCGCGCGCGGAAGCGAGGCGGCCACATCGCCCAGGCCGCCGGCCTTGATGAAGTCTGCCATCTCCGACACCACGAACAAGGCACCGCGTGTGTCTGCCAGCGACACCGGCAAGCGCTCATGGTGCCGGATGAAACGCCCACGCGCATCACGCGGTCGCCCGCTCTTGATGAGACCAGGGGGCTTCGTGCTTCGCTCTGAACGTGCGGCAGTTGCGTGAAGCGGCATCATGGCAACCATCTTAAGGAGCTGTGGGTGATGTACGTGGAGACGGAAAAACGGCGCAGCCAACACCACCATCTGCCGATTCGGCTTGACGATTTGCTACGAACGATAAGCGGGGTCAACGCGCGTGCTCCACGCTGTCCTTACCGACGAATCTACACCCCGAACAAATAAAATATGCGTGAACCCGTGCTGACTTTTTTGCGACAACCCACATTCCATCAAGAGCGGCTAACAAACCCTCGCCAGGAGCCTTCATATAAGCGTCGAGGGTGCACAAGAACCGCAGCGTAGCGGTGGTGGATGCTGGTTCCACGCGTCAGCCGCGCACGAATGGCCGCTGCACTGTCGTTTTGTTAGCCGATCTAAGCACGGTATGCCTATGCATGTAGGCATGCGCGCGACATGCACAGTGCGATGGCTTCCCCTTATCGGTGCACAAACAGCGATATGCACCGAAGACGGGAAGATTCGAAGGGAAGACGGGAAGATTCGAAGGTCGGTGCCGTCATCTAACTGACTAAGAGCGGCTAACAAAACGTAGCGAGCAGCTGTCAGGCGGGCGCAGTAGTTTTGTTAGCCGCTCTAATTCATTGGCACCATCGCCGTGCCTAACACGATATTGCCTCGCGTTTGCCCGCATGCTGTCGTTGCGCGCCAAGACACGGCTCGCTCAAGCGCTTGGTCGGTGTGCCGATAACGACCGTTAGCAAACGACATTTCGAGAATCCCGCGCATGACAGACCCGCCCGAACACGCAAGCCGCCCTCGTGGCGGGCTGCGCCGTTTGTTGCCTTGGGGCGGCGCGGACGCTTCGCGCCCTTGCGCCAGCCTCCCCGCTGTGATCAACGGCAAGCACAGCGGGCAGAGCCTGGCCGCGCGTCAACTGGTGCCGGCCAAGGCCAAGTCCGGCACGCACGATCCGGCCGCCGCCACTGCCTGGTTGATGCGGCTGTTTTCGCATGCCGCGCATCCGGAGGCATTGCTGCTCGCGTTCGCCGAAGGCATCGCCAGCCTCCACGGCGAGCTCGGCGACATGGGCGTGCGCCTGAGCGCGACATATGCGGCTGGCGACTGGCCCGGCTATGGACGTGCCCTGCGTCAGTTGATCGACAAGTACATCCGCACCATCGACATTGGCGATTCGCTCGCCGAGGGGCGGACCGAGGCGGAGCAACTGCGCGACCTGCTGCGTCACGCACTGGGCAATGCGCTGGCCACCCTGCTGCAACGCAGCCCCGAGCTCGCCGAAGAGGCGCAAACGCTGGCAGCGGCGCTGCGCCATTGGCGCCCGGGACACGAGCTGGTCACGCTGGAACAGCGCCTGCGCGAGCTCAGCCATCAGATCGGTCTGCGTGCCGAAGATGCCAGCGAACAACAGAACCTCTTACTGGGCTTATTCGATTTATTGCTGGAGAACGTCGGCGAACTGCTCGACGATCGTAGCTGGTTGCACGGCCAAATTTGCGCGGTGCGAGAGCTGATGTCCGGCCCGTTGGATGTCCATTCCATTGAACAGGCGCGCGGCACGTTGCGTGAGGTGATCTACAAGCAGGGACTGCTGAATCAGGGCATCGCCGAATCCAAGACCGCCATGCGCGAGATGATGGTGTCCTTCGTCGACCGCCTCGAAGGCATGGCTACCAGCACCGGCGCATACCACGAGCGTGTTGCCGGCTATTCGCAGGCGATCGGCCAGGCGCGTGGCATCCCCGAGCTGAACCGGCTGCTGCAGGATCTGCTGCAGGACACCGCCGGCGTGCAAGCCCAGGCGCTGGCAGCGCGCGACGCACTGCTCTTGGCCCGCCAGCAGGTGGAAGAGTCCGAACAACGCATCGCTTCGCTCGAACAGGAGCTCAAGGACGTGGCCGGCCTGGTCCGCGAAGACCAGCTGACCGGCGCGCTCAACCGGCGCGGCTTCGAAGAACTGTTTCAGCGCGAAGCAGTTCGCACCCAGCGCAGTGACCAGCCACTGTGCGTGGCGATGTTGGACCTGGACGACTTCCGCCGCCTCAACGAGACACACGGTCATGCAGGCGGGGACGCCGCGCTGCGTCACATCGTGGACGTGGCCAAGGCGGTGCTGCGCACAACCGACGCCATTGCCCGCTTTGGCGGCGAAGAGTTCGTCTTGTTGCTACCGGACTCCAGCATCTTCGAAGCCAGCGCGGCAGTGGTGCGCATGCAGCGCGCAGTAACACAACGCGCCCTGCTGCATGACGATGTGCGCGTGTTCATCAGCTTCAGCGCGGGGGTGGCGCTGCGCCGCAGGGACGAGACCCAGGAGGAAGTCATCCACCGCGCCGACCGCGCCATGTACGACGCCAAGGCGGCTGGCAAGAACCGGGTCGTCAATGCCGATTAATCCTCCTGCCAACGCAGCTTCAGGTAATCCACGACCTGTGCAGTCTGGGGTTGGGCAAGGAATCCATGGCGAAACAGCATGCAGCCACGGATCTGGGGCAATGCGGCGTTGAGATCCAACTGGCGGGAGATCTCAGGGACACCGCCTGCCACCGTCCAGTCCGGCTCCAAGACATTGGCGGTACCTACCTTGTACAACGCCATACCGATATAAAGCCTCACACACCCGTTGCCGATGGTGTCGGCCCACCAGCGCGCGATGGTGTCGTAACGCACGATTTGCCGCGCAAACGGCCAGTAAATCTGCGGCACGATGTAATCGATCAGTTCTTCGCGCACCCAGCGTCGGGT
>Ga0207791_1000239_pt1 | contig 15023 bp, 18 predicted proteins | sample HigsolmetaGSP16D_FD_184844 | JGI IMG/M metagenome (GOLD analysis project Ga0207791, IMG submission 184844) | High solid enriched microbial communities from the Joint BioEnergy Institute, USA - SP1-6-D (SPAdes) | ecosystem: Engineered > Bioreactor > SSF (Solid state fermentation) > Aerobic >...
ATAAAAAGAGTTAAATAATGATTTAATGAAATCTCCATTGCCTCTGTCGGGCTGTGTGATTTGTTTTGCATGCATTCCCCAGAAGCGACCTGTGCGTTCAAATCAGGAAGCTACGTTGAGACACAATCCCGGTTGGCGTAGCCCTGGTTATCTCCGCGCAAAAACCCGCTGGTTGGGATTCCCCAATCCTGGCCTGGGTGTTTAAACCGTTTTTCAAATCGAAGAGGTGTATTGATGAAACCCAGTTCAATCGGCAGCACATATTTTTCACATTCCTCCACCTCCGGCACCGGGGCTGCCGGCAGCAGCACACAGCAGCCATCGTCCGGAAGCTCTTCGCACGGAGAGGCAAACCCTGCGCTACAGGGGCTGCCCGGTGCATCGCGTAGACGTGCCAGGCAGGGGCTCAGGTTCGAGCATTGGGTCGGTGTTGAAGGCCAGCCCCATAGTCCCGCTATCCTCGACACAAGGACCCGGCGCGAAAAATATATTCAGGACGTTAAACCGGACGACGTGAGCCCCGAGGATGTTAGGCCGTCGGACTATAAATACCGTGCTTCTTCTGAAAACAGGGAAATGATGCTTCAGGAGTACGCGCACAAGACCGCCGAGCATCTTTACGACGCATACCATGGCGCACCATTGCCCAAGGAATCGAAAAAGCTTCTTGAGAAAGGAGATCCCCATTATACAAAAATTCGTGGGGATAAGAAAGAAAGGCAAAAAGAGGGAAAGATGGCGTTGAAGCAATATGAATATCTTGCACGCGATGCCAAAGACCCGAAAGTGAATTACGATCACCAGAGACTGTATGCGCCAAGGGAAGTCAGGAGGCTTCGTCTTCGTGAACTGGAGGCTGCTGCGATGGCAAAAGAGAGTAGTGCTTCTGATAGCGACAGCTGAAGCGGCTAAAGTACGCTGCAACAACGCTTATTCAGTGGCTGACGTTACGTAACGCGTAGAAACCTCGCTCGCCAGCATATGGGGATGCGGCGAGCATGTATGCGCTGATGATGCGATGGAGTCATCGGCTGCATCGCTCTCGCCGATTGTGTATCTGCATGTAGCCGTTTTCGCCAATATGCACGTCGTTTGATAGCGTCTGTTATGACGGGCAACGCGGCGAGCCGGCAAGGCTCGCCGCGCAAGCTCTCAGGACACCCCGCCATGCCATGTGGACGTGGAAACGACAGAACCGTCCGCATGGCCCACCTGGAGCAGGGCGCAGGTGGGTCTAATTGCGTCTATTTCCTTTGAGAGTTCGCCCATCGCATCATTTTTTCGTTTTTTACGATAAGCACAGAAGCCTCTGGCGCTCTATTGGTTGACCTTATCCCACGCAATGAGGTGTTGCAATGCAGAAGGTGAAACAACTATTGACGTGTTCCCGCTCTTTCACCTCTCCCAGTTCTCCCGCGGCTGATCACCATGCGCAACAGCACAGGGATTGCAGCCAGGGTTCGGACGGGTCTGGCAACCAACGGTTGGTTATGCTGGCTAACAGGCCAAGACGCCCTCGCTTGCAAGTCGAGCCGGAATATGCGTTTTCCTCGGTAGAACGTCAGTTGCGTAAAAGGGTTGAGACGAACTTGTTACCAAGAATCAATCAAGTTGTTCAGCTTTGCAGGTTGCCCGAAGGCGCAAAAATTCCGGTATATGAAGCGGCACTCATGTTGCAGAACCAGCTTGAGAAACGCGCTAAAGGAATACTTGTCAATGAATATGACGGCACGCCGATCGGAGGCGGTGACGACTTGGAGGCGGCAGTTAGGAAGCTTGAAGACCAGGTTGAAAATTACTTCAGAAATAATCCGGAAGTCCCCCGACCGGTATTACGGCCTCGGCTGGTCGTGGCCGGTCCCTCACAGCAGGCAGATCCGCCATTGCCCTCTCGTTTTCCATCTGTCCCAGCAATCGTATTGAAAAACTCCCCTGTGACGCGGCCTGGATCTAAGGCAAATATCAGCCCTGAAGTCATGCGTGCCGCCCTGGATATTGTGAAGGTGCATTCCCAAACATCTAGCGCGATGAACGACCCGGAAAATGTTCTAAAAACAAACGTTGAGAATTTGCTTCACGCAATTCGGGATGACCGACCGGTGAATATAATGGCGGTGAGTACGGCGAAGGACAACAATAGTAACCCCGCACATTTGGTGCAAGCTCTGAAGCAGCTCGTCAGTTCTTGCCCGAAGCTATTGTAGTGATAGGACTCCACGGGCAAAAGAGGCGAGTCACGTAGGCGGGAGCTCGTCCAGGCACGCGTGTCGCCAGCCAGACCCATTCCGAGCTTGTGGCGGCGTGCGAGCGGTTGGTCAGTGCAATACAAAACTAGGCCCGATGGCCTAGTTAATTGGGTCGCTGTTCCGATAGCTGATATAAATACCAACTGTTTCGTGCTACGCCACGGTTCTTCGGTCAACTACTTCGCGTGCGGTTGTCGCGATGCAGAATGACGCACCTTTATAGCAAAACACAGAGGGGTGATGTATGCGACCTGTATCGTGGTCGTCCGTGACGCGTCGGTGGGAAAGGCCGGAGCAAGAAGGTGCAGCGAACGGAGCCAGTTCGTCTGGATCGGCCAGCGAGCGAAATGCAAACGCACAACTGGAGAGTCTGCCACGGCGACCGGTGCGAGAAGCACAGCTCGTGCAGCCTCCCATTCCGGTCAGTGTCCGCGTCGCGCAACAAGTTTCACGTATTGCCATTCTTCCGTTGGGCGCATTCTTAGGCGTTGACGCGATTGCCGCTTCCATTAGCGGAGTATATGGCTATGCAGCAGACGATGAGTTCTACAAGAATTATGCAATGCTGTCGGGTGCGGGAGCTTTGGCTTCCGCAGTAGCGATCGGCGGGGTGAACTTGGCAGATTATCTGATCGTCTCCTACCTTCGGGCGCAGAATCGCGCCCCCGCAGTAGTGAAGGCCGATAGAGCTCGCGAATTGGGAACGACGGTTAGCTGTCTTGATGAAGCGGTCGAAATGGTGACCATCCCCGACGCCGGTGGTCCTGGCGATCACCTCTCAGATGGCGAGCGGATTGCGTTGGCCAAGGATCTGCTTAATCTCATCACTGTGGAGCGTTCTCGGTTGCCTTCCCAACTCTGGAATGCGGCTCGCGGCGTACGCGATGCAGAGGTGCTGGTTGACCGTCTTCTGGCTGCGGCAAGGGATCGCGCAGCAGCTTAAGCTGCTACGTCATTAGAATTAGAGCGGCTAACAAAACTACTGCGCAGCCGCCAGGTGGGCGCGGTCGGTGTTCGGAATCCTCATATACCATTCGTACACTCCGGTTCCTGCGCGCCGTCCGCGCCCACCTGACAGCTGCTCGCTACGTTTTGCTAGCCGCATCTTAAATGCGTTGAGAGACTTGCCACTTCGACTTGGATCCCTGCTGGCTGGATTGTCATTATGTATAGTTAATCCAACTAAATAGTCCGCCATCCGTTGGTGATTGGCCGCTTGTCTGCGTGTGGAAAGAGAAAACGTTCGGAGAATTTATGATGAATCGAAGAATAATGTATAGAAAAGTTAGAGCAATCGTCTCGCCTGCAGTGTTCTCGCTCGCGGTGATGGCGAGTTTCTCAGCCTATGCTGACGATATCACCAAGGTCACCAAGGTCACCAATGTTTCAAACGCAAAGGCTGTATTGATAGCAGGTGGTGACGTATGGAAATGCGTCGCAGGCCAGGGCGAAGTTGAAAGAGACGGCCCGACGTTGAAGAAAAATGTGACGTACCGCCTCTACGGGATGTCCAGCTCAGACTGCCGGAATGGCACTGGCATGGCAGGACTCTATGATGAGCTTCTACTGCAAGGAACCGCGTCGGTGACCATTCATATCACTCTGTATAATTCACGATTCAGATACTATTGGGATTAATGATGGCCAGCGCCGTCTCGCATGCAGGCGATGGTCTTGAATGTTCTACTGTGTTCACCCCCACTAGGGTGGAGTCACGCACGTAACCACAGGTAATTTCCCGTAGCGATTCCTTCAAACATCTCATCGTGCGCAACAAAAATATTGTTTTGCCAGTAACGACCGTGTTCGGCATAGTGGGCGAGCAGATCACATATCCAAGCCCCATCCACATAATCGTCCAGCGGCACTCGCACGATCAAGACGATAACGCCGGCATCATTCAAGCCAAGTTGGGCTTGGTCTTGGGCATAGACCGAGAGATTGGCTTCCAGCAAAAGACGGAAGACGGTTAACGTTCGCCCCGCGGGGGCGAGCCCATAGGAGATTCGCAGGTAAAGCGCTTCTTCCTGAGCTTCATCTTCAGGATTCTGCTCTGGCATGTGTAGATAGACTTCAAATCCTTCCACCCACAGCACGCGTCGAATAAGCACAGACTGGACATCCGGTAAGTCCAGTGCTTCGCACATTTCTCGAACGACTTTTTCGAACCGGATGCTGCTCATCGTTGGTACGACATGAGCAGGGCCCTGAGCCGGCCCTGCATCATGTCAACGCCAGTTACTGGCCAACCAATTGCTTGGCATTGTCGCCGGCCTTGCCGATGAACTTATTAAGTGCCACGTTGAAATCAAGATCGTTCTTGAGCATCGTGATCTTATTGTTCATGGCTTTTTGTGCTTCGTCAGAAGCGGCCATGTCGCCGAGCAGCGAATTCATCTGGCCACTCGAGCCGGCTAGTGCGGATGCGCCCGAAATTCCATTTGACATGCCTCCCATAAACCCATCCCTAGCCTGGCCGAAACGCGAGTTCATTGCGCTCAATCTAGGCAAAATTTGCATACAAAGACTCCTTTGTAGTTAGCGTGTAATGGAGCGCCTGTTGGCGCGTTTTCTGTGGTCAATCGACCAAGAAATCGATCAAGGCATCTCGGCAATGTGTGCCACGATGTGGCGTGCGGCGTTGATGCCCTCTTGTAAGGTGGCCAGGTCGTTACGTGCTGCCTGGTCACTAGCCTCAGACCAACGCACACGAATCTGCTTGGCTGTTGTGTCAAGCGCCGCCTCGACATTTCGCAAGCGTTCGCCAGACACATCCGTGGCTTTGGTTTGCAATATCTTGCTCATATCCTGGGCGACTGCCTCGGTCATGGCATCGAACATGATGTAGTCCTCATTGCGCCGTTTGTTGCGGCAGGGAAGTCAGGTGTTTGGTGCCGTCCGGTGTTTCAACATAATGCAGCCCGTCAGCGAGTAGGGCAGCATCATAATTGGCGGGTGGCTTCACGGCTGGGTCTTGCTGGGTGATCTCCACGTGCAGCGCGCGGACCTCCGGTCCGAAGTCGCTGCGCAGATCGTTGATACGGGTGGTCGCACGCTCGGCATTGTCACTGCTGCCGACAACGGAAAAAACACCATTTCCGTCGTAGCGCACTGTCAGGTCCCGGTCCGCTAGTGTATCGCGAAGAGTTGCCAATACTTCATCCACCACGACCACATTGACGCTGGCGGCCTGATGGTGACGCTGCAATTGAGTGCGCAAGCGAGCAGCATCCGCACTGCTGGCCACCAAGCCTTCTATCCGCACGCGCGTACCAACTTGCTCTGCATGCGCCTCAGTCAGACCCATCCGCTTCAACAACGCTCTGGTCTGGTTCACTTGGTTTTCTAAACGTTGCGGAGTCGCAGCGTCGGACCTGAACGCCGGCTGCAGAGAAGGCAGTAATGCTGCAGCCGCCAGTGCTATCACGGCGCCCACCACTGCACGCAACGACCTGCGCCCGAGCAGACGGGACGTTTGTGGTGTTGGAGAAGGTGTTGGAGGCGCTGGAGGAGAGAGTAACCGCTCAAGCAGAGCCATATCATCTGGCCAATCCGCCGCGGAATCGCCAATGCACAGTACCAATGAGCCGAAGCGGACCGGCTGCAGCGGCACGAACGGCTTTTCCTCCACTGTGTCACTGCGATAACGCGTTTGACCATCATGATCCACCTCTATGATGAGTGAACATCCAGGCCAGTCATCGATCCGTATATCGGTTTCTGGATCGGCACCCAAGCTATAGCATCCTGGCACCAAATCTAATCGTGCGCCAGCATGGGTTCCAGTCAGCACGCGAAGCTGCATTGTCATGCGCGAACCTCTTGAGCAACCCGCTCAGGGTGCTCGGTCAGTAGGGTATCCAAACGCGTGATGGCACTTGCACGATCAACGCGTCTACGCGGCTTTTCTGCGTTCAACAGTATCAATGGGAGCAGTAGGTGGAAATTGCGCAGTGCTGGCGTTGGTTCAGGATCGGCCGGTACCAACTCCATCAAACGCGTGCGTAAGGTCTGTAATTTTTCCGGAGCGGTGTTATCGCTGCCGATTTGCAGATGCTCGCGCATCAACTTCCAAACCATCGTGGTCAACGGTGCGGAGACAGGATGGGCAACGCTGATTGCACGCAGTTCAACAAACGCAGCGACAAGAGCGTAGCGCCTTGCCATTGTGTCGACAGCGCGCGTTGTCGCATAGCGTTCGATAACGCCGTCGATACATGCACGCACGCTCTGTCCCAGCTCCACCGGCAAAGCGCTTCGCAGTGGCTCCACCTGCGCAGGCTCCACCTGTGCATCGTCAGAATACGTCGTGCCGGTCGCATTGCCGCCCGTATTGCCGCCTCCGCCGTGTTGATCTTCCTGGCTTTGCTCGCGCCCCTGGGAAGGGCTGATTGCCACACTCACTCGTCCGCGGAGCGCGCACGCGCGTATGGCTTCGGCGTCTTCCTGATCGACAAAGTCGACTTCGTCATCCAGGCCGCTGAGCCCGGCGTGGCCGCGCCGGCGCCGACGTGGCGGAGCGGGGCGCAGGCGTGGAATATGCGGATGGGCGTCGGCAAGCGGACCGCCGCTAGCGGCTGTAGCATCGGCGTGTTGGTGCGATGCCTTATGCGCACTTATCACCGATGACGGTGAGCTGCCAGGTGGAATGCGACGTATCATGGGAACGCTGCCTGCATCAGGGCTTGGCCAAATTGCATGATCGCCGAGGCCCCCCATGGTGCTGTGACCGCAATGGCGGCCACTACCACCACCAGCTTGAGCGCGAATGAAATCGATGCATCCTGCAGCGACATCACCGCCTGGAGGAAGGCAATCAAAAGCCCAGCCACCGCCGCCACCCCGACCACGGGCAAGGACACCTTGAGGCAGAGCAACAAGGCTTCAGAGGTAAATCGCACCAGATCGTCGTGGTCCATGGTGTCACCGATAGCTCAAAACCAAGCCGTGGATGAGCATAGACCAGCCATCCATCGCAACGAATAACAACAGCTTAAAGGGAATCGCAACATTTGTAGGTGTCACCTGCGAAAGCCCCATGGCCATCAATGCATTTGCCACGACCAGGTCGATGACGATGAACACCAGATATAGAAGGAAACCGATGCGGAATGCTTCGGTCAATTCGCTGAGCGTGAACGCTGGTGCCAGGACAAGCAAATCGTCTGACTTAAGCGTATCGGCTTTGTCCTTGGGCCAAATCTGCTGCGCAGAGCGCATGAAAAAGACTTTTTCGCGTTCACGGGTGTGCTTGAGGAGGAATTGCCGAAATGGCTCGCGGCAAGCGTCGAGAAGAACGACCACGCGGCTGTTGTCCGAGCCCGCGCCATAGTTCTGCGCAGCTTTGAACGCTTCCATGCCAACCGGAGCCATCACAAAACAGGACACAAGTAGAGCGACGCCATTGAGGACCATGTTCGGTGGCACCTGCTGCACCCCGATCGCGTTGCGCAGCAGTCCGAGCACAACCGCGATTTTGGTATAGGACGTGACCACCATTGCTGCGAAGGGCAGTAGCCCCAGCATGATGACGACCAGCAGCAGCGAGCCAACGTCAGGCATCTGCATGCGTGCTCTCCGACATGTCCTCCAGCGTGCCCTCCGTCGTGCTCTCGGACATGTTCTCCGGCGTCTCCTCCGATATGCTCTCGGACATGCTGAGGATCTGCACGCCCAGGTGTTCGCCCACTGCCAATAACCTGCCGAAGCCAATGGTCTGGCCGTAAACAACCAGGCGAATATCTGCTTGATCGACGGGTACTGAGAGCTCCAGGATCTGTCCTGGCTGCAAACTCGACAGCGCCGAGAGGGGGAGCGCGAGCTGATCGACTTCCAGCTGAACTGGCAACTCCAGTGACTCTACATCGGTGGTGGACTGCGAGGTTTGGGTCTCGAACGTATCGTGCTGCATGGTGGGAGTGGTCTCCAGAATCATCTGTTGCTGGTTCAGGCGCACCGGAGCGCGCAACACCGCGCCCTCGGCTATGCCCCAGAGCACTTCGCCGCGGTCTACCGGAGCCGAGGTGATGCCATGCAGCAAGACATCACCAGGTCGCAGTGATTGCAGCAGTGCTGCCGATGCGTTGCGTTTGCCGATGCGCAGGCGGGTACTGACCCGCAGTTTAGACAGCCAAGATGGCAGTTGTGCCGGCATTGACAGCGCGGCAATTGCTGTTTGCAATTCAGCAAGCACGGGAGTGCTTGCGGTTAGTGGGATCGCGTCGATATTGCGCAGTGTCACGCCGATGCCGGGACAGTCGCCTGCCTCCGCATCGCGCTCAAAAGCGATGACCTCGGCAGTGCCGAGCCTGCAGGGTACGAGCGCGTTCAGGAAATCACTCAATAGCACTCCTGCAATCGAAACGCGCAATGCGTCGTCTTGCTCGTTCAATAGCGGCGCCAAGTCATCGCGCGCGGCGATGCGCAGGTCCATGTGCCCGCTGTCGAATTGCAACCGCAGGCGCGCTGCTTCAACGGGCAGCACGCCGCGGCGATGCGTAGTAAAGCCGCATCGGCGTGCGATGCGCGCATCACCCAGTAACCTGCTCAGCTGGGCGCAAGCAACGGGAACGTGCGTCAACGCCTGAGAGAGGGCGCGTGTGGGTGGAACTTGGCTTTGCTCGGCTCGCAAGACAGAGTTCCTCAATATGGCCGTTCTACCGCGTCAGATAACCTCGATGCTGATTTGGAGCTTTCCACTCAACGCAGCTTTCAGTTCAGCGTCCAAACGCTCCTTTCCGCTACAAAGTACCTCACGAGCGTCCGGCGAACTTGTATTGAAGCGAAGCAATAGCTGGTCTGGCGAAAGGCTTAAAAACAAGGCGGTTTGCGCCACAATGTCGTGGTTGATGTCAAGCCATGCTTCCCAGGTTCCTGCGCCGCGCACTGGCTTAGCGTTGCAGAAATCGGCCACCCGCAATGCGATGTGGGTAATCGCCATCTGCGCGCGTTGAGTCCGTATCCACTCGGTCGCGATTTGCCGCCCCAGTGCGTTGCTGTCGTTGTCCCGGGAAATCGCTTTGTGGTGATACGGATCGGGACTGGAAACAGCTTGTTCGGGTTGCAGCGGTGCGGGCTCATGTTCTTCACTGAAAGGCTCCTCGGCGTCGGGTTGCGGTTCATCTTCATCGCACAGCGGTGACAACCCCGTGTCCGGGAACGCGATTTGTGTGCTGTTCAGGCGCTGGCGCAATTGCGCGAAGCTGTAGCGTTGCGCCAGCCGGAGCGGTGTTGCCATGGCAACCGGTCGCAGAGGTGCGCCGCTGACAGGCAGGATGCGCACATGCCGGATGGGAGGCTTGCGCATCAGACCACTACTCTGCCGATCGGCTGTAGCTGCACCTCCGCACCCAGCTCCTGCAGTGAATAGACCTGCAGCCAACCCAGGCGCGCCTCGATCATGCGGCGCACATAGCGGCGCACGTCCATCGACGCAACCACTGCAAGTGGATGCCGCTCTTTATGGGCCACAATCCGCTCCACCTGTTCGACAAGCTGGCTAGCCTGCTCCGGCGGCAGCGCAAGAAAATTCCCAGCCGGTGTGGCACGAATGGATTGTCGAATCAGTTGCTCGACCGCATGGTCGAGCATCACCGCAGGCAGCTGGCCTGTGCCTGCGGTCGCCGTATGCGCGAGATAACGGCTGAGATCACAGCGCACATACTCGGTCAACATCAGAAGATCCTTTTCCTTTGGTCCCCAAGCCACCAGACTTTCCAGAATGCTTTTGATGTTGCGCACCGGGATGCGCTCTTCCAATAGCCGCCGCAATACGTCGGCGATGCGTTGAGCTGGCATGGCCTTGTTGACCTCTGCCACCAGCCCCGGATAGTCGGCGCTCACCTGCTCAAGCATCCACTGGGTTTCCTGGATACCGACGAATAGGTGCGCTCGCGCATGTAGCGGCGCGATGGCCTGTTTGGCTAGCGCCGCTTGCATATCGGCGGTGTCTTCCAATTCGGCACGCGTCTCGGGTACATCGTGGATCAACACCTCGTATTGCATGCCTTGCAGGGCTTCGCTCTGCCATATCGCGATCCCCGGAAACGGCAACCCCAGCAGCTCGACCAACTGCCGACGCTCGTTTTCGATCGCTTGATCCAAAAGCCCCGCATCCAGCCGTGCGGCCAGTTGCGGCGACAGTCGCATCGATAACGGTGATGCGAAATCCGGCGCGGTTTTGCGGATATGTGGCGCTTCGCCTTTTGCACCTCTTCGGCTGGTCGATGGCAGCGCATGTTTATCGCTTCCGCTGATGGCGCGCTGTCTGCGCCAAATCGCATATCCGCCCAAACCAACCGCGACCGCCAGCAACAAGAACAGCATTGCCGGAAATCCCGGCACGAACGCAAAGCACGCCAACAGTACGCTTGCGGCCATCAAGGCGCGGGCGTTGCTGGTGAGCTGCCGACCGATGTCTAGCCCAAGCGAGCTGCTTTTGACCTCGTTCTCGTTGGCGACACGGGTAATCATCACGCCGGCTGCGACCGAGATCAGCAGTGACGCAATCTGCGACACCATTGCGTCGCCCACGGACAGAATTGCAAAACGATTAGCCGCTTCGCCTGCGCTCATGCCGTGGTATGTCACGCCCACCACGATACCCGCCAAGATGTTGACCATGGTGATCACCAAGCCAGCGATCGCATCGCCTTTGACGAACTTCATGGCACCATCCATGCCGCCATGCAGTTGACTCTCGATCGCAAGACGCGCGCGTTTGCGGCGTGCTTCATCTGCGGTCATATTTCCGCCGCGCAGATCGGCGTCGATGCTCATCTGTTTACCGGGCATTGCGTCCAGCGTGAAGCGTGCTCCCACTTCCGCGACGCGCTCAGAGCCTTTTGCAATCACGATGAACTGGACCGTGGTGATGATCAAGAACACCACCAGCCCCACCACCAGGTTGCCACCTACCACCAGCTCGCCGAAGCTCTCGATAATATGACCCGCCTCGGCGTGCAGCAGGATCGACTTCGTCGATGCGATGTTCAACGACAGGCGCAGCAACGTGGTGAAGAGTAGTAAGGAGGGAAACGACGACAGCGAGATCGAGTCGGGCACATACATCGTGACCATCAACAACACCACGCTCAAGGTGATGTTGATCCCTAACAGCGTATCGATCAGCGGGGTGGGTAGCGGCAGGATCATCAAGCCGATGACCGCCACCACCAGAGCGGCAATCGCCACCTCGCCGCTGTACGCGAAATACCGTGTCGCTCGCATGCGATCTCCTAACAGGACAGAGGACTGCTGCCGTCGTCGTGGTCGCGGCCAAGGTCATCGACCCAGCGCAACACCACCGCAACCGTTTCGAAAAGTGACTCGGGGACTGCATCGCCCAGTTCGACCTGGTGCAACGCACGTGCCAACGGTGGATTGGCAACAATGGGAATGCCTTGGTTGTGTGCGAAGGCGCGCAATTCCAGCGCATCATCGTCCACACCCTTGGCAACCACCTGCGGTAAGCCGAATCCATCCGGCTCGTAGGCGAGAGCAACAGCGTAATGGGTCGGGTTGACCACCATCACCTTGGCCTTGGCGATGCGCTCGCGCGGATCACCGAAGACCAGTTCCTTGGCGAATTCCTTGCGCTTGCCCTTGACTTCCGGGTCGCCTTCGCTCTCCTTGTGTTCGCGCTTTTGTTCGTCCTTACTCATCCGCTTGTCGCGGATAAACAACCAGTGCTGAATGCTCCAATCTGCCGCGCCGACCAGCACGAAGATTAGCACTCCCAAGGCGAAGAGTGTGCCCAGCGTCCGCCAGGCGATCTGGGCGATGTCGGCAGGCGGCTCGTAGGCAAGACCAATGATCATTGGCATGAGCGCACGTATGCCAACCCAGAGTACCACGCCAATCAATACTGCCTTCACGATCAGCTTGAGCAAATTGATCAAACTTCGCAACGAAAACAGCTTTTTGACCCCATTCACGGGATTGATTGAATCGAACTTGGGCACGACCGGTTTTAATGAGGCGTTCATTCCGGTCTGTAAAAAGACGCCAATCAACCCGGCAACCAGGCAAGCGACCACGAACGGCAGCATCAGAAATAAGCCCTCGATACCGATACGACCGATGGCGCGGTTCATCGCCGTTGCATCGCGTGTATTTGTAGTGAAATCGAAGCCGATCTGCACCACTGAGCGGACATGTTCGGTGAAATAGCCGCCTGCCAATTTCAATACTAACATGGCAGCAAGCAGCACCGAAGCTGCAGTCACGTCCTGGCTGGTCGGGACTTCTCCGTCTCGGCGCGCATCCTGCAATTTCTTTTCAGTCGGCTGCTCGGTCTTTTCTTCCGACATGGCGCTCTCCAGGCTAGGCTTGCTGCGTGCCGATTCTGGTAGAGCCATTGTCGGCTCTCGTGTCCTTTAGGCGAACGCCTGGGTGGTCGCGCGAAGCGGAAAATTTTTTGTTCGCCGCAGTACCCTAATGTTCGCTTCTGAAAGGTTCTGGTCAGCACGGACGCGTAGCGTTATGTGCGCGTGGTGTCTACAGCCCATTGAATAACAGAGGTGCAGTATGGAAAAGCTGGAATGTCCAGGCGCGGTCGTGAGCGGGCTCATTGAGCTGATTACGGTCGGGCTGACACACGAAAAGATCGAAGAGGCTGCCGCTGTCCTGGCTGCAGTGCGTCTGCTTCGTCCAGAACTCAAAGCGCTTGACACTTTCGATGCATGGATTTCAATCAAGCGCGGCAACTACCTGGAGGGTGCGCGCCTACTGCGAGAGTTGGAGGCCGATGCCAGTTCTCAACCATTGTGCAGGGCGTTGTACGCGTGTTGCCTGTTTGCAGTTGGCGACCAGTCGTGGCACGGCATTGCAGATGGGCTGATCGAAGAGGACGCCGATGCAGAAGCCGTAGCCCTCGTCAAGGCGTTGTCTGGGCGCCATACCATGCCGCACGGTGGGCCGCAGGCACCCGCAGAGTCCTCGGAACCGATGGAAGTTCCCAACGCGCAATTTTTGCGCGCCTGAGTAGCGCCAGTCTAGAACCCGCCGGAGTACGTCATGACACTGATTCCTCCCGTTCCGCCAATTGCCGCCAACAGCGGTATTTCTATGCAAGCACTGCCGCCAACAGCGGCACCGAACCAAGCCTTGGTGAATCGCTTTCAAGCTCTCATGCAGTCGTCAAGCCCGCTTCCACCTGCCATGCAGCGTGTGGGGGAACCCAGTATGATGAGCAGGGTGATCGACGTACAGAATGATAGCGTACGTAGCGTGACCGAGCATATCGATGCCTTCAGCATGCAGGCGCCGACCATGGACCTGCAGCAGATGGCAGCGCAACAGATGAAGTTGATGCATGAGCTGACGATGGTCGGATTCAACCTCAATGTGAGCGTTGGCGTCGCGCAATCGGGCAAAAACGCCGTACAGACGCTGTTCAAGAACCAATAGCATGCGTGCGCTCAGATGCACGCTATTGCTGTTGTTCGCACTGCTCCTGGCTGGATGCAGTCAGCAGCTGTACTCGGGACTGACTGAAAACGATGCCAACGAGATGCTGGAAGTGCTTCTGCATGCTGGGGTCGATGCAGCAAAAGTCACGCCGGACGATGGCAAGACCTGGGCAGTCAATGCACCGCATGATCAGGTGGCCTACTCGTTGGACGTTCTACGTGCGCACGGTATGCCGCATCAACGGCATGCCAATCTCGGCGACATGTTCAAGAAGGACGGCCTGATCTCCACGCCTACCGAGGAACGCGTGCGTTTCATCTATGGCGTATCGCAGCAGCTATCGCAGACCTTGTCTAATATTGACGGCGTGATTGCGGCTGACGTGGAGATTGTGCTGCCCAACAACGATCCACTCTCCCCGGCGGTCAAACCATCAAGCGCTGCGGTATTTATCAAATTCCGTGTCGGGAGCGATCTGACCAGCTTGGTGCCCAACATCAAAACGTTGGTGATGCATAGCGTGGAAGGGCTGACGTACGAAAACGTCAGTGTCACCTTGGTCCCGGGCAGTGCAGAGAGCGATGCGTCGTTCGCAGCATCGGCGCCGCAGAAGGCGTGGCCCTGGCCATGGGTCGCCGGATGCGCGTTGGCAATTTGTCTGCTGGTTGGCGCGGCAGTGCTGTACTGGTGGCCCAACCCCAATGGAAGCCGTTGGGGCGGCTTGCAGCGTCTGCGCAAGTTGTTGACCCGAAAAAAAGCCGCGTGAGGTCTGGAATGGAGGACACGCAGCTTAAGAAGACGGCGCGCTGCATTCAACGTTGGGCGGCCATGCTCTCGCAACTGGCCCAATCGTTGGATGCCGACCGGGTGGCGTATTGGCTAGGTCCGGTTGCAGCGAAGGGCTGGTCGTCGGCTTCTGCGTACCGGCGCTTGCGCGTGATCCGGGCGTGGTCAGGGTGGTCCGGTGTGCCGCTATCGGCACTCGATCCGCCGGCGAGCCAGCTCGTGGTACTGTCGCCCGCATTGCTGGCCAAGGTGCTGGTCAGTCGGGCGCTTTTCTCGCGCGCGGTGGCGGTGCGCAGGTGTATCGAGCGCGAACGCCTGAACTGGATCGAGCAGTGCGTGGGGCCGAGGGTGCTTGAGCAAATGCGCCAGCATGCAGGCCCCCAGCATGCTGGCACTCGGCTGGCGTTGCCGTTGCTGCCGCGCGATGCCGATCAAGCAGCGTGGATAGGCGATGGCTGGCGTCGGTTGGAGGCAGATGGCATGTGGCCGCATCCGGTTGTGGCCAAATTGTTGTCGCTGTCCTTGCCATTGGGCGCTACGCAGGTTGCACCTGTGCCAGCAGACGGTGCGAGCGATGCA
>Ga0207791_1000243_pt1 | contig 14898 bp, 9 predicted proteins | sample HigsolmetaGSP16D_FD_184844 | JGI IMG/M metagenome (GOLD analysis project Ga0207791, IMG submission 184844) | High solid enriched microbial communities from the Joint BioEnergy Institute, USA - SP1-6-D (SPAdes) | ecosystem: Engineered > Bioreactor > SSF (Solid state fermentation) > Aerobic >...
CGGCAACGGCAACGGCAACGGCAACGGCAACAGCCAAGACGGGGCCAGGGCGAAAGCCCCAACGCCAGCCCAGTGCCCAAAACAGAAACGGCCCCGAAGCGGGGCCGCTTCCGAACTTCAGAGCACTGCCGCCCGATCAGGCCCGCAGCACCCCCGGCAGCCACAACGACAGTCCCGGAAACAGCGCCACGATCAGCAGCACCGCAAGACCGGCCAGCCAGAACGGCCAGATCGTGCGCATGCTCTGGCCGACGGTGATCTTGCCGATCGCCGTGCCGATGAAGAGCACCGAGCCCACCGGCGGCGTCACGAGGCCGAGGCCGCCGGTCAGCACCAGCACCAGACCGAAGTGGATCGGGTCGATGCCGTAGGCGCGCGCGACCGGCAGGAAAATCGGCGTGCAGATCAGGATCAGCGGGGCCAGATCCATGAAGGTGCCCAGCAGCAACAGCACCACGATGATCATCAGCAGCACGGCGAGCTTGCTGTGCGCGAACGACTGCAGGAAGTCCACCGCGGCAGACGGCACCTGCAGGTAGGCCAGCAGCCAGCCGAACACCGAGGCGGTGGCGATGACGAACAGGATCACGCCGGTGCTGCGCGCCGCATGCACGATCGTCGCCCTGAACTCGGCCAGGCGCAGCTGGCGGTACAGCACGATCGTCACCAGCAGCGCGTATACCACGGCCACGGCAGCGCTCTCGACCGCGGTGAAGATGCCCATGCGGATGCCGACGAAGATCAGCGCCACCAGACCCAGGCCCGGCAGTGCCGACACCAGCCGCAGCAGCACCACGCGCCAGCCGGGGAAGATCTCCACGCCGTAGCCGCGATGACGCGCAACCATGTAGCCGGTGAGCATCAGCACCACGGTCATCAGCAGCGCCGGCGCGATGCCCGCTGCGAACAGGTCGGCGATCGACAGTCCGCCTCCCGCAGCCGCGGTGAAGAGGATCAGGTTGTGCGAAGGCGGCACCAGCAGCGCCACGAGTGCGGCGGTGATGCTGACGTTGACCGCGAAGTCACGGTCGTAGCCGCGCTTGACCATCTGCGGAATCATCGTGCCGCCGACCGCCGAGACGTCGGCGATCGCCGAACCCGAGACGCCGCCGAAGAACAGCGACGACAGGATCGACACCTGACCCAGACCACCGCGCATACGGCCGACCAGCGACGAGGCCAGCGCGATCAGACGCTCGGAGATGCCGCCGCGCATCATGATTTCGCCGGCGAAGATGAAGAGCGGAATGGCGATCAGCGAGGCCGAGCCGATACCGGCCGAAACCTGCTGCACCAGCACGATCGACGGCAGGTCCAGGTACAGCAGCGTGGCCAGCGCGGCCGCCGCGAGCGCGAATGCGACCGGCACGCCCAGCACCAGCAGGACGCCGAAGACGATGAAGAGCATCGCGATGGCCATGTCAGTGGCCCTCCCCGGCCGGCGCGGTGCGCAGCACGCGCACGAACTGGGCAACGGCGAAGAGCACCATCAGCGCACCGCCGACCGACAGCGGCAGATAGTTGATGCTCTGCGGCATCGAGGCACCCGCGGCCTTGATGTGCAGGCCGTCGATCAGCAGCACCGCGCCCCACCAGGCGATGACCGCGCCGATCGCCACGATCACCAGCGGAATCAGCAGGTCGACCAGCTTGCGGAGCGCCGGGCGCATGTAGTCCTGCAGCAGGAAGAAGCCGAAGTGGCGCCGCGTGTGCACGCCGGCGGCAGCGCCCAGGCTCATGGCCACGCTCAGCAGCAGCAGCGTGACCGGCTCGGTCCAGCTGGGCGAATCGTTGATCACATAGCGGGCGAACACCTGCCAGCCCTGCACGATCACCAGCCCGAACAGGGCGGTGGCGGCAATGGCGATGACGGCATCGGCCAGGCGGTCGAGCGCGCTCTTGGGCGCGTCGTCGAGCGCGAGGGGCGTGTCTTCGGACATCGTGGATTCCCGTGTCGGAGTCTGTGGAATCAGGCGAGGTCGCGGATGCGACGGTAGAGCGCCTGGAGCTCGGGCTGCTGGAGGTAACGGTCGCGGATCGGCTGCGCCGCGGTGCGGAAGGCGGCCATGTCGACGTCGTTGAATTCGATACCGTAGTCGGCGACCGCCTGGCGCGCGGCGCCTTCGGATTCGTCCCACAGGGTGCGCATCACCGGCACCGACGCACGCGCGGTGTCGATCAGCAGGTCCCGGTCGCCCGGACGCAGCGCATCGAGCGAGCGCCGCGAGATCAGCAGGATGTCGGGCGCGTAGGAGTGCTCGCTCTGCGACCAGTAATGCGCGGCCTCGAAATGCCGGCTGGAATGGAAGCTGCGCATGTTGTTCTCGGCGCCGTCGATCATGTGCGTCTCCATGCCGGAGAACGTGTCGCCCAGCGACATCGGCGTGGGGTTCGCGCCCAGCAGGCGCACCAGATCGATGAACATGTCCGACGAGGCCACGCGCAGCTTGAGCCCGTGCAGGTCCTTCGGCGTCACGATCGGGTGGCGCGTGTTGTAGAAGCAGCGCGCGCCGCTGTCGTAGACCGCAAGGCCCACGAGATCGCGCGTGCCGAAACCGTCGAGCACGGTCCGCGCGATGCCGGCGTCGAGCGCATGGCGCATGTGCGCGACCGAGTCGAACGCGTACGGCAGGCACAGCGCCGTGGTCAGCGGAAACGCGTTGTTCAGCGCACCGGCGTAGACACGGGTCATGTCGATCGCGCCGAAGCGCGCCATGTCGATCGCTTCGGCTTCGCGGCCCAGCTGACCGGAGTGGTACTGGCGCAGGCGCACGCGGCCCTGCGTTTCGCGTTCGAGCGTCCGGCCGATCCAGCGCACCGCCTCGACGGTCGGATAGTTCGACACGTGCACGTCGGTGGCGGTGAGCACGGTGGCCGCGTCATCGGCGCGCAGCGCACGCGGCAGCAGCGGCGCCGCGCACAACGCACCGATGCCGGCGGCGAGGAAGGCGCGGCGGCTGGTCATGGGCTCGATTCCTCGGCAGTCGCGGCGACAACGGTCGCCCGGATTTCGCCGCGGCCTTCGAACACGACGTGTGCGCGCTGGCCCGGGAGGATGTCATGGATACCGGTGGCATTTCCGGTGGCGACCAGGTCGCCGCGCTTGAGCGGACGCCCGCGCCGCGCCGAACGCGACAGTGCGAACGCGAACGCGGCGCGCAGGCCACCGGGCAGCGTCGTCGCGCCACCGGTGCCGACGACCGCGTCGTCGATGCGGCTCTCGGCGCGCAGCGTGGCTTCGTCGAGCGAAGTCCAGTCCGGAATCTCGGCGCCGACCACCAGGCCGTTGTTGTTGCCGAAGTCGGACACCACCACGCGCGGGCCGAGCACGTTGATCGTCGCCAGCGGGCTGCTCGCCACCTCCAAGCCGACGAACAGCGTGGACGGCAGGGCGGCCGCCTCGTCGGGCGTCCAGTCGGTCTTGTCGGCCGGCGCGTCGGCGTCCAGGCGCAGGACGTATTCGGCCTCGATCGCACCGAAACCGCCCGGTGCGAAGACCGCGATTTCCAGACCGTCGGCGGCCTGCTGCAGCTTGCGTCGGAAGATCGGCCCGAGCAGTCGATCGTCGCCGGAGTTGTCGCGCTTCTCGGCCGCGATGTAGCCGACCTTCCAGCCCACCACGTCGTCTGGCCAGCCGGCGATCGCCGCGTCCTGGACTGCATAGGCGTCGACCAGCGTGTCGGGGATGGTGCCGGGAAACCCGGGCAGCGCGTCGCCGGCGCGGCGGGCGCGCAGGAACGCGTCGACGATGCGCGCGGTCGGGCCCGCGGGTGCGTCGTGCACATCCGGGTGTGCGGTGCCGTTGTTCAACTGGATCTCCTGGCGATTGTGTTGCGCCGCAGAAGGCGGCCGCTCGGGATGTCTTGTATGGTAAACCGGTGTCATCTTCAATGTGCAGTGCGTCAAAACGCACGCGACGGGCCTCGGGAGGGCACGCAGACGCATGTCTTGGTGGAGAACGGGCGCGTGCATCGCGATGCTGTGGGGCGCAGTCGTCGGAGCAGCGGGTGCCGCGGCGCCTGCGCAGGACGATGACGTGCCGCTGCTGTCGCTGTGGACCAGCGCGCCGGGCGCCACGCCCGGGCGGATCACCGAGCGCAGTCTCGATCCGCGCGTGCCCGATCGCATCATCGAAGACGTGCGGGCGCCGTACATCGCCGTCCTCGCGCCCGCCCGTCCCAACGGTGTCGCCCTGCTGGTGACCCCGGGCGGGGGCTACGCGCGCATCGTGCTGGACAAGGAAGGCACGGCGCTGCTGCCCGCATTCGTGGAGGCTGCCGGCATCACCCTGTTCGTGCTGCGCTACCGGCTGCCCGATGCGACGCATGCGGAAGGCGCCGACGCACCGCTCGTCGATGCCCAGCGCGCGATGCGGACGATCCGCGCGCACGCGTCGGACTACGGCGTCGATCCCGGACGCGTCGGCGTCATGGGTTTCTCCGCCGGCGGCCATGTCGCAGCGCGGCTGGCCACGGCGCGCGACGCCGCTTACATGCCGCGCGATGCGATCGACGCACACGCCTGGCGACCGGACTTCGCCCTGCTGATCTACCCGGTGATCTCGCTCGAGGCCGACATCGCGCACGCGGGCTCACGTGCGCGGCTGCTGGCGGCCGCGGGCGATGCCGGCATCGCGACGCGCGAACGGTTGTCGCCCGCGCTGCACGTCAGCGCGCGCACGCCGCCACTGTTCCTGCTGCACGCACAGGACGATGACGTGGTGCCGGTCGGCAACACCCTGGCGATCCATGCTGCGGCGCTGGCCGCGCGTGTGCCCGCATCGCTGCACATCTTCCCCACCGGTGGCCACGGCTTCGGCGTGCGTGATGCACACGGGCCCCTGGCCCGCTGGCCCCGCCTTGCGATCGACTGGATCGACGCGCTGGACACTTCGCCATGACCCTGCACCCGTCTTCCGACGATCATCCCGACGACCCGCGCCGGCGGCGCCTGCTGCAGGCCACCGCGCTCGCCGGTGGCCTGGCCGTGCTGCCCGGCGCGCTGGCCGCGACGGCGGCGCGCACCACCACCGCACGCACGCGTGCCGGCCGCATCGGCGGCACGGTCGAGGACGGCATCCACGTCTTCCGCGGCATCCCCTACGGCGCCGACACCGCGCCGCGGCGCTTCCAGCCCGCGCTTCCCGAACCCGCATGGCGGGGCGTGCGCGACTGCACGCGCTACGGCGCCTCGACCGCGCAGCCCGGACGCGACGGCCCGGGCAGCGAGGACTGCCTGTTCCTCAACGTCTGGACGCCGGGCCTGGGCGACGGCGCGCGTCGTCCGATCCTGGTCTACATCCACGGCGGCGGCTTCAACAACGGCTCGGGCAGCGATCCGCTCTACGACGGTGGTGCCTTGTGCCGGCACGGCGACGTCGTGGTGGTCACGCTCAATCACCGCCTCAACGCGTTCGGCTATCTGTACCTGCGCGACCTCGGCGGCGAGGCCCTGCAGCACTCGGGCAACGTGGGGCAGCTCGATCTGGTGCAGGCATTGCAATGGATCGCGCAGCACGCGCAGGCCTTCGGCGGCGACGCCGGCAACGTGACCGTGTTCGGCCAGTCGGGCGGCGGCGCCAAGATCGCCACGCTGATGGCGATGCCGGCGGCGCGGGGGCTGTTCCACCGCGCCTGGACGATGAGCGGGCAGCAGGTCACCGCCGCCGGGCCGCGCGCGGCGACACAGCGGGCGGAGATCTTCCTCGGCGCCCTGGGCCTCGGGGTGGCCGATCTCGAGCGCCTGCGCACGCTTCCGATGCAGGCGCTGATCGAGGCACAGTCGGTGCGCGATCCCTCGCGCGTGGAGAACAGCGGGCTGTACTTCGGCCCGGTGGTCGACACCGTCACCCTGCCCCGCCATCCGTTCTGGCCCGACGCACCGCCCCAGTCGGCAGCGATTCCGATGGTCATCGGCAACACCCGCGACGAGACGCGCGCCTTCCTCGGCAACGATCCGGACAACTTCGCGCTGACCTGGGAGACCCTGCCGGCGAGGCTGCGCACGCAGCAGTTCGTCGATCTCGACCCGGCCGTGGTCGTCGCCGAATACCGGCGTCTGTATCCCGACTACACGCCGTCCGAGGTGTTCTTCGCCGCCACGACGGCCGGGCGCTCCTGGCGCGGCGCCGTGGAGGAACTCGAGGTGCGCGCGTCGCAGGGCGCAAACACCTGGGCCTATCAGCTCGACTGGCATCCCGACACCGAAGAAGGCCGGCGCACGCGGGCCTTCCACACGCTCGACATTCCGCTCGTGTTCGACACCGTCGGCGCGGCGGGGTCGAAGACCGGCACCGATGCGCGCGCGCGCACGATGGCCGCCACCATGCGCGATGCGTTGCTGGCATTCGCGCGCACCGGCAACCCGGACCACGCGGGCATGCCCCACTGGGCGCCCTACTCGCTGGCGCAGCGCGAAACGATGGTCTTCGATACGCCGAGCCGCCTCGTCGACGACCCGCGCGGCGGCGAGCGCCGTCTCTACCGCCAGGCGCCGTTCGTGCAGCGCGGCACCCAGTAGGCCGGTGCCGCCGTGCGCCCCTGACCAGGAACCCTCCGATGTCCAGATGTCTCGCCCTCGCACTGGGCGCCTGCCTGTGGTCGCCCGCACCCGTACACGCCGACGATCCGATGCGTCCGCCGGTCACGTCGATCCGCGCCAGCAAGATCGTGCTCGTCGGCGATTCCACCACGGCCGTGCATGGGGGCTGGGGCGGCGCGTTCTGCGATCGCCACGTCGCCTCGTTCCTCGCGTGCACCAACCTCGCCCGCGGTGGCCGCAGCACCTACAACTATCGCGCCGAAGGCTCGTGGGACATCGCAGTGCACGAGATGCGCGCCGGCCCCTTCGAAGCGGTCTACGTGCTGGTGCAGTTCGGTCACAACGACCAGCCGGGCAAGCCCGGCCGATCGACCGATCTGGCGACCGAGTACCCCGACAACCTGCGTCGCTACGTCGCCGACATCCGCGCCGCCGGTGCGCATCCGGTACTGGTGACGCCCCTGACGCGCCGGCAGTTCCAGGACGGCGTGCTGATCGACGATCTGGCGTCCTGGGCCGAGGCCACGCGCGCGGTGGCGCGTGAACTCGACGTGCCGGTGGTCGACCTGCACGCGCGTAGTCGCGCGCTCGTGCAAGGCATGGGGCCGGTGCTGGCGATGCGTGCGGCGCAGCATCCGGCCGCGCCCGGACAGGTCGTCGCGGCGCAGGCGGGCACGACGATCGGCACGCCACCGTCCGCCGCGCCCGCGCCCACGGCACCCGCGCGGACCGCGGCGCAGGACAATGCCGCGACCGAACCGATGGGGCAGGCCAAACTGGCCTTCGACTACACCCATCTCGGACCCGAGGGCGCCGCGCTCTTCGCGGCCATCGTCGCCGACGAGCTGGCGCAGCAGGTGCCGGCGCTGCGGCGCAATCTGATTCCCTGACGCGACATTCCGTCGCCGTCCCCGCCGCGTCGTGCCGACGGCGGCGGTGGACGGATCGCCGGCCTGGGCCGGCGATTCCCGAGTCAGCGAACCTCGACGACGTTGTTGAGCCGCGTCACTTCCTCGCCGTCACCCGGCAGCGCGATGCGCACGCGCCCGCCGCGCGGGTCCACGCCCGACGCGTGTTCCAGACGCAGCGTGGCAGCGCGCGGCTGCAGGTCGCGTGGCGCTTCGAGTGCGGGAATGTCCGCACGCGCGAGTTCGCGGCCACGCACGTCCTCGAGGATCGCCACGCCACCCGGCGCATCGGCGTGGCCGAGGCTGTGCACGGTCACCTCGACCGCACCGTCGACCACGCGCACGTCGCCGCGACCGATGCCGAGGTCGGCGCGCAGTTCGACCGGTGTGCCGGCCTCGATCAGCTCGAACTCGAACACCTGGGTCTGGCCCGCCGAGAACGACAGGTCCACCGATGCGCTCGATTCCAGCAGCACCTCGCGCGTCTGCGCGCGGCCGTCGATGGCCTCGTCGCCGTTGCGATCCATACCGCTGGTGATGCGCCAGCGGCCCGGCGCGACGTTCCAGCCGGTCATCGCCGCGTTCGCGGCGCGCGCGCCGGTGTTGTGCGCGATGACCTTGAACGCCTCGCGCGAGGAGGCCGAGACCAGCAGTGCGACAGTTTCCGCCTGCGCATCGTCGGCGAAGCGCCAGCTCACCGTGTGCCCCGGATACGTGGTGTTGCGGCGCAGCGCCAGGCCGCCCAGACGGGCGCGCTGCAGGAACTCGCTCGGTGCCTCGACGCGGTCCGACCACCAGTGGCCTTCGGTGTTCATGTACTCGCGCATCGCCTTGGCCTGGATGCCGTCGGCATGCAGGGCTTCGAGATACGCCTTGTTGCCGGTCTGCTGCCAGGCGAACACGCTCTGCACGCCGGTATCACCCTTGTCGGCCGCCTGCTGCAGCCGCTTGCCCCAGTCCTCGCGCTTGCCGAGCACGTCGACATAGTTCTCGGCCAGGTTCGACAGACCCGCCGGGCCGCTGCGGTCGACGCGGTACTGCAGCGGTCGCAGGTACTTGTCGTCGCCGGTCCAGCGCCACGCCGCCCAGTACAGATGCATCGTGTCGGCACCGCCGGAGCCGTCGAACAGATCGCCGCCGCGACGCTCGCCGGTGGCCCAGTTGATTTCGTTGGGCAGCTGCCAGGCGCCCTTGTCGTCGGTGTAGGCGTGGGCGAGATAGCCGTCGGCCAGCCCGGTGATCATCGCGCGGCTGGTCGGGTCGGCATTGAACACGCCGAGCAGGAACGCCGGGTGCAGCACCGGGAACGAATACGGTTTCTGCCACTGCCAGCGCGGCTCGCGATAGACCTTGCGGCCGCCGAACCAGTTGCTGGAGAACAGCACGTGGCCCTGCGGGTTGCGTAGCACGATCTTCTCGTCGAGATCGCGCACGGTCTCCATCAGGCGCGTCATCGTCAGCGGGTCGCCCCAGTTGAGCAGGGCCATGGCGCTGTTGGTGTTGATGCCTTCCTCGTAGGCATGCAGCTCGTCGGTCTCGATCGTCGACAGACCACCGGCGAACATCCCGTTCGCGTAGGCGGCGTCGGCCAGCGCGGTGATCGAGGCGTTGAGCTTGTCCGGGATCACGCCCATCAGCGCCAGGCCGGGCCACTGCTGCGACAGGTCGCTGTCGTCGGAAATGCCGCCGCCGAAATCGCCGAACGCCACCTGGCGCTCGTCGATCCACCATTCGATGAAGCGGCGCACGGCCTTGAGATCCTCGAGCTGGCGGAACGCCCACAGCGGCACGCCGGCCGGCGCCTGCGGCTGCTCGAACGGCGGCAGGCCCTGGCTGTTGTAGCTCATGTAGTTCCAGTAGCGGCGGCCCAGTTCGTGGCCCGGATCCACCCGCAGCAGATCGCTGATGTCCGCGTACACCCGTGCGTACAGGCGCTGACGCTTGGACGTGGTGTGCTCCTCGACCAGGAAGCCCCAGTTGTCGCGCACCTGGTTGAAGCGGTCGGCGACGTGTTCTTTGATCGCCTCTTCGCGCGGCTTGTAGACCATGCGCACTTCGGCGCCGTCGAGCGCGGCCGCATCGAAACCCGGCGCAGCCGAGGCGATGCTGATCCACAGGCTGTCGTCGGTCAGGATGCGGTCGCGCAGGTCCAGCCACAGCGTGCGCTTCTCGCCCGGCGTCACCGAGACCGACACGTCGATCATGTCGCGCGCGGGCCAGATCGGATCCTTGACGCGGATGTTGAGCGGAATGGCTGCCACGCCATTGACACTGTGCGTCGCCGGCAGGTCCAGCGCGGGAATGTCGATGGCGATGCCGTCGAGCCCGTCGTACATGTTTTCCCAGCTGTGCGCCCAGCTGCGGATCAGCGGCTGCGCGGCCGGCGCGTTGCCGATGCCCGACGGAATCAGCACGTGCACGATCGGCTGTCTGGCCTCGCGCACCGGCGGTGTCGTGCGTTCGCGGAACGCCGCGCGGCCCGGCAGCGCCAGCACCATGCTGCGCTCCTCGGGGGCGTAACGTCCTTCGATGAAACTGCGTAGATCGGTGAGGTTGGTGTAGTCGATCTCGGCGTTGCTGCGGATCGTGTAGGCCTGCTTCACCGAGCCTGCGGGCTCGGCGGCATCGCTGACGTGGTAGGCCCAGATTTCCTGGATCGGCGTTTCCTGCGCGGTGTTGGCGAAGCGCAGATGGCCACCCTGGCGGGCCTCGAACTCATCGACACTGCGCACCACGCCCTGCGGCCGCGAGAACAGCGCTTGCTGCGTCTCGGCATCGGCGCCATACGTCGCTTCGCCGTACGCAGCACCCCGCAGCTCGATGCGGTTGAAGGGTTCGTCGGGCAGGGTCAGATCCAGCGCCTTGCCGCCGTCGACATAGGTGTTCCAGTCGGGCAGCTGGAAGTAGTCATCGCGCCCGCGCAGCCGCGAGCGGTTGTAGACGCCCGGCCACGTGGTCTCTGCGATGCCATCGGTCGCCTTCCACATCCACTGCTTCTGGTCCTTTGTGTCGGCGAACTCGACCTTGCGGATGGTCGTCACCGGCGTGGCGAGCAGCGGCGGCGCGGCGCCGTTTTCCCAGCCGTGGCGGAACAGCCACGCGGCATGGCGATCGTCCGGCGCGACGGCGGCAGTCGGCGCGCGGAAGCTGCGCACGGCCTGCACGCCGCTGGCATCGAGCATGCGGTCGTGCACGCGGATGTCGTCGAAATCGCTGCCACGCAGGAAGTTGTAGCGGCTCTGCACCTGGTGCGGCGCGAGGATGCGCGCGGCCAGGCCGAACTGGTCCAGGCCCGCGTCGTAGTCGAAACCGGCCTGCGCATTCGCCGGGCGCTCTTCGCGCGCGACCTCGCGGCCGTCGATGTACAGGCGCACGCCGATGGTCTCGTCCCAGGCAAACGCCACATGCGTCCACGCATCGGCGGCGGGCGCGGCGTCCATCTTGAACGACACGCGCGTGCGCGACAGGTTGGCATCGGTCACGAAGGCGTCGAAGCCTTCGCCGTTCCAGTCGATGCGCAGCCAGGCCATGTCCCAGCTGGAGTGGTCGGCATAGCCGACGCGGAAGATCACGAATGGCGCCTCGCCGACAGGATCGCGCGAGCGCCAGAAGAAGCTCAGCGTGCCGCGTGCGGCGTCGATGTTGCCGGGCGCGTTCCACGACAGCACGCCGTCGTCGTCCCATTCGATCGCGCGGCCGCGGACGCCGTCGTCGACCAGGCGCACCTTGTCCTTGAAGTTCGGCACCGGATCGCCGACGGCGGTATCGGCGACGAAATCCTGGTCGGCCGACACGTGGAACAGCAGGCGGGGCGTGTCGTCGGCATGGACGACGGCGGACAGGCCCAGCGCACAGGCGACGGCCAGGACTCGCTTCGACATCTGGTTCAACTCGATCTCCTCGACAGCGCGCGCCGGCCGCAGCCGGCACGTCATTACGGATTGTCGGCCTGACGGCCCGCCAGCGCATGGCCCTGCCGCCACTTCGGCAACTCCCGCGCCAGCAGGCCCTGGGGCCACACGCCGTACCAGGCATAGCCGGTGCGACGCTCGGCCGACATGTCTTCCAGCGACGCGACGATGGCGCCGCCGCGGTCGACCAGCAGGGGCTGTTGCCGCTGCAGGTCGTAGAAACGCGCCCAGACCGTCGATCCCGGCCGGGCGACGAGACGCACGTCGCGCGGGCGCTGGCCGGCGGTGCCGTGACGTTCGATCGCGGTGTCCTCCAGGTCGTGCGCGTCGAACCAGCGTGCCGCATGTTCGATCGCATCGACGATGCGCGGCGACGGCGGCTGGCGCATCAGCAGGCGCACGATCGCCACCGACTCGGCGGTCGCCAGCGACGGCAGCTCGTAGCTGCGGGCGGTGGCCGGCTGCAGCGTGGTCTCGTCGTACTGCGCGGCCCAGATGGTCGGCGTGCCGTCGATGCGGACCTGCAGATCGAGGATCAGCGCGATCGCGCGTTCGACTGCGTTCGCGGCGGCCTCGCCGCGCAGCGGCTGCAACGGTGCCAACGCGCCGTCGCCTTCGGCGATGTCCTGCAACAGGCCGACGACCTGGGTCATGGCGTCGTCGTTGAAGGTCACCTGGCCGCGATAGCCGGAGCGGTCGGGATGGAACTGCGGCCAGCCGCCGTTTGGGTACTGCGCGGCGAGCAGATAGTCCACACCGCGCAGCGCGGCATCGCGATAGCGCGTGTCGCCATGCGTGCGCCAGGCCTGGCTCAGATACGCGATCTCGCGCGTCGTCGCATCGTTGTCGATGGTGGCGTCGTCGGCGCGCTCGGCCGCCGCGAGTGCGGCGACAGCAGCTGCCTCGAAGGGCTTCGCGTAGTCGATCGCCTTGCCGTCGAGATGCTTGGGCCAACCGCCCGATGCCGTTTGCGCCTGCAGCATGCGCTCGGCGACCGGGTCCGCGCCCGCCGCGACATTGCTGGCGCTCACGCAGAGCGCCGCCAGCAGCACCACGCACCGCATGCGCTGCACAACGCCTGTCACACGCACCGCCCCAGGTGATCCGGCGGGCAGACACGCCCCCGCCACCGTCGCCGGGGCGACGGTGGCGGGTGACGCAGGGAGGCCTCAGAAGCGATAGCGCGCACCGATGTAGTACTGGCGCCCGGTAATCGTGGAGCGGTCGGGCAGCATCAGGTCCGAATCGACGTAGCGGCGATCGGGCGTGTCGAGCAGGTTGATCGCCTCGAAGGTCAGGCTGAGCTTGTCGTTGAGCTTGTACGAGGTGTTGAAGTCGACGTTGCGCACGCTGTGCTTGCCGGTGACGTCGGCGGTGCCGAACTGGTTGCCGTCGAGGTCCCAGACGTTCTCGCGGCTCAGGACCTCGCCGATGTAGCCGTCGCGATAGCTGGTCGACACGCGGGCGCTGAAGCGGCCGTCGTCGTAGTACAGCGTGGCGTTGTACGAGTTCGGCGACAGGTTCACCAGCTGGTTCTCGGTGACCTGGGTGACGATGGCGGTATTGTTGCTGGCCGCGGTGCTGAACAGGTATTCGATGTCCGAATCGACGTGCGTGTAGTTCATCTGCACGCCGAACTTGCTCCAGAAGCCCGGCAGGAAGGTGAAGGGCTGCTGGTAGGTCAGTTCCCAGCCCTTCAGCGGACCGCCCGGCGTGTTGTAGTAGCTCTGCACGTTGAAGATGGTGTCGGCGGTGAAGCCCGGCGGCAGCAGGTCCAGCGAATACCCCAGGTCCGACCAGGTGCTCAGCAGGCGCGTGCGCTGCACGTAGCTCTCGATGTCCTTGTAGAACACCGCGGCCGACAGCAGGCCGCCCTCGGCGAAGTACCACTCCGCGCTGAGGTCGTAGTTGGTCGAGCGGAACGGATCGAGCCTGGGATTGCCGAGGTTGATCGAGTAGTAGCGGCCGTCGTCGAAGAAGTTGGTCGGACCGCCGGTCACGCTGGGCGACATGTAGGTCAGCGTCGGGCGCGCCATCGTCTTGGCCGCACCGAAACGCAGCACGAAGGTGTCGCTCAGATCCCAGGACAGGTTCAGCGAGGGCAGCACGTCGGTGTAGTTGTGGCCCACGATGCTCTCGACGACGAAGCGGTCGCCGGCGGCGGACGTGGCATTGGCCACGCCGAACACACGCTCGCAGTTGGCCTCGCCACCGGTGGGGCATGGCGCCCAGCCGGCCGCGCTGATCTGGGTCTTGACCAGGCGCACGCCGACATTGCCGCGCAGTGCGCGGTCGAGCAGGTCGGTATTGAAGTCCAGCTGGGCGTAGGTCGCCATGCTGCGTTCGTTGACCGAGAAGTTGTTGTTGGCCGAGCCGAAGTGGCCGATGCCGGCCAGGCGGTAGTCACCGCCGGGCACGCCGTTGTCGGCGTTGCTGTAGATGTCCAGCGCCGCGGCGATCTTGTCGAAGTCCGGAATCAGCCACGCGCCGGGCATGTTGCCCGAGAGGTTCTTGCCGAAGCCCTCGAGTGTGGTGCTCAGGTCACCGATGGTCACACCGGCCGGCAGCGCCTGCGGCAGACGGCCGTAGCTGATGTGCCGGTATTCCTCGCTGCGCATGTCGTAGTCCTTCCACGCCAGGCCCGTGCGGAAGGTAAAGGTGGGATCGAGATCGAACGACAGGTCGACCTTGGCCGAATCGAACGCGTTGCTGACGTAGTTCGGGTTCAGGCGCACTTCGCTGATGTTCGCGCCGCGCGCGGTGCCGTTGCTGTTGACCGGCACGGCGCCGTAGCCGAGCCACTGCCAGGCACCGGCGCTGCCGGTGTCGAAGGGGAAGGTCATGCTCGGCATTTCGGGATTGCCGCGCAGGTCGAGTACGAAGCCGTCGAGATTGGAATTGTCGAAGCTGACCATCGAGAACACCGGACGCGCGTAGTCCGACGAGGAATGGCCGATCGTCGCGTCCAGCCGCACCGCGTCGTTGAACCGGTGCTCGAGTTGCAGGCTGAACTGCTTGAACTCGGTCGACTCCTCGATCTGGCTCGACTCGGTACGGAAGTCGACATTGTCGAACACCGCGTACTGCAGGCGGTTGCGGTCGTCGACCTGCGCCTCGCGCACGACGATCTGGGTCTTGCCGCCGAGGTTGGCCGCGCGATGCAGGTTGGCGCCCAGCGAATCCTCGCGCTGGTCCTTCTCCAGCTTCGAGTACAGGCCGTCGATGCTCAGCAGGGTGTCGTCACTGATGCGGAACTGGAACGCGCCGGTGACGCCCAGCCGCTCGATGTCGTGCTGGGTGCGCACATAGCGCGGATAGCGCGGAATCCACGCGTTGGTCGCGGTCTCGTAGGCGGCGATGTTCTCGGGCGTCGCCGCCGGGCGTGGCAGGCCGGTGCCGCAGTTCGCGGCATCGATGCCGTAGCCGCCGTAGCCGTTGTTGCGGTCCTGGTTGGCCTGGCTGCCGACGCCCGGACGGGTCTCGTTGGCCAGCGGATTGCGCGGCGTCTGCGGGTTGTAACCGGCCGGCGAGCAGAAGCC
>Ga0207791_1000244_pt1 | contig 14891 bp, 14 predicted proteins | sample HigsolmetaGSP16D_FD_184844 | JGI IMG/M metagenome (GOLD analysis project Ga0207791, IMG submission 184844) | High solid enriched microbial communities from the Joint BioEnergy Institute, USA - SP1-6-D (SPAdes) | ecosystem: Engineered > Bioreactor > SSF (Solid state fermentation) > Aerobic >...
TAGGCCCAACGCCAGCTCGCCATCTGCCCCAGCCAGCTCGCCAATGGGTTGCCGACCAGCAACGCAACGCTCAAGCCCAACAGCACACGCCCTACCGCAGTGGCACGTTGATTAGGTGGGCTGATCGATGCGGCCACCAATGACGCAACCCCAAAGTACGCACCATGCGGCAGTCCGGCGATGAAGCGGCACAGCAGCATCGTGTGGTAGCTCGGCGCCAATGCGCTGGCCACGTTGCCCAGTGCGTAAAACACCATCAGCATCAGCAACAAAGTGCGCCGCGGCCAGCTTGCACCCAGGATCGCCAGCAATGGCGCGCCGACCACCACACCCAGTGCATACGCGCTGATGACGTGGCCGACCTGCGGCTCGCTGATCTGCAAGCCATGCGCAATCTGCGTCATCAGGCCCATGGTGGAAAATTCGCTGATGCCGATGGCAAAGCCGCCCATCGCCAGCGCAAGCACAATCAGCACGTAATCGCGCCGCGGCATACGTGGTAAGGAAAGATCAGTAGCGGGCACGCCCGACTCCATCGATAACGGGATGGTCTATTGTTGTGCAATGCAGTAATCCAATAAAGACCAACGCAAGTCCGAAGTCAGCGCAGGCCACAGCACACCATAGGGGCAGGAGTGTCAGCACCTTGGGAGACGCTGTGTCCTATCCATATCGCTCGAATCTGCTTGAGTTCACCGCCATTCCCATCTGGCAGCGCGATTGTCGCGGTGCCGCGCCTGGCGCGCGATCAAATTCGACCGGCCGCTGATGTCCAAATCTCCTGAATCTCCTTTGTTCTCGCCGGTGCGCCTGGGCGCGCTGGATCTTGCCAACCGCGTGATCATGGCGCCGCTGACGCGTAACCGCGCCGTCGCCGGGCAGGTGCCCTCGCCGCTCGCTGCTGAGTACTACGGCCAGCGCGCCTCAGCCGGCTTGATTGTGGCCGAAGGCACCCAAATCAGTCCGCTGGGCCAGGGTTACCTCGATACGCCGGGTATCTACAGCAAAGATCAAGTGCAGGGCTGGCGCGCGGTCACTGAGGAAGTACATCGCCGCGGCGGCAAGATTGTGCTGCAGCTGTGGCATGTGGGCCGCGTCTCGCATATCAGCTTGTTGCCGCCGGGCAAAGTGCCGGTTGCGCCCAGCGCCATCCGCGCGGAGGGCAAGACCTTTACCAAGAATGGCTTTGAAGATGTGTCAGAACCGCGCGCACTGGCGTTGGACGAAATCCCCAGTTTGATCGAGGACTACTGCATCGCTGCATGCAACGCGATCGATGCCGGTTTCGATGGTGTCGAAGTCCATGCGGCCAACGGCTATCTGCTCGACCAATTCCTGCGCGACAGTTCCAACAAACGCACCGATGCCTACGGTGGCAGCATCGAAAATCGCACCCGCCTGCTTGCCGAGGTGGTGCAAGCGATCTGCGATGAAATCGGCGCCGGGCGCACCGGCGTGCGCTTGTCGCCAGTGACACCGGTCTACAGCGCGCACGACTCCGCCCCGCAGCTGCTGTTCGGGCGTGTGGTCGAGCGCCTCAACCTGATCGGCGGGCTGGCCTTCGTGCATGTGATCGAAGGCGCCACCGGCGGCCCGCGTGACAACATCGCCTTCGATTACGCCGCTTTGCGCGCCAAGTTCGATGGCGCCTGGATCGCTAACAATGGCTACGACCGCACGATGTCCGAACGCGCTATCAGCAGCGGCTATGCCGATGCGATCGCCTACGGTCGTCCGTTCATCGCCAACCCCGACCTGGTACGCCGCCTGTACGAGAACGCGCCACTGGCTGAAGTTGACCAGGCCACCATGTACGGCGGCGGAGCCAAGGGTTACACCGACTACCCCGCCTTGCCGGACTAATCGCCTGATCAGTGGCTGACGGAACGAGTGCGCGCGTCGTTGACTGTCTCCGTTCGCCATCTGGCGCGGCAGGTTCGATCGACGCTTATACGAATAACTCGCGCCCGTGCTTTGCTGTCTTCGCACTACGCGCCACAAATGTCACTGAGCACATAACACGCACGCATCGACCAGCTAGGTTTAGGCCCCATTAATATTAATGGAACGCCGATGCGGCTTGTGCTCACCTTCGTCATCCTGTGTACGCTGTTGATCTGTGGTCAGGCTGCTGCTCTGCCGTTCTGGGGCGCAAGGCAATCCAGCCCTGCAGACACGCCACCTGCGCAACTCAAACCAGGCCAATGGATCTGGGGCGGCGTGAGCAAGGGTCGGGGGCCAATGGCAGTGATCGTCAGCCTTACCGAACAACGCGCCTACGCTTATCGCAATGGCATCCTGATCGGCGTCTCCACCATCAGCTCCGGCAAGCCCGGGCACCAGACGCCAACCGGTGTGTTCACCATCCTGCAGAAAGACAAGGACCATCGCTCCAACATCTACGACGCCGCGCCGATGCCTTATGAGGAGCGTTTGACCTGGGATGGTGTGGCGCTGCATGCCGGCGGCCTGCCTGGCTATCCGGAATCGCATGGCTGCGTGCATCTACCCTCCGAATTCGCGCGCCTGCTGTTCGAGAATTCCAACCTTGGCATGGTGGTCGTGGTCGCACGGGCCGGCATCAGCCCGGACGACGTCGTGCACCCGCGCGCGCTCAGCCCGATCGACCCGACTACCGGCGCCGAGCGCGCACTACTGCCCTTGCCCAACGGCCAGGCCTTTGCGTGGCGACCGGAGCTGGCACCGACCGGGCCCATCTCGATGCTGTTCAGCAGCAGCGATCAGCAACTGGTGGTGTACCGCAACGGCGTGGAAATCGGACGTGCGAAGGTCGCGTTGCGTGCACAGCCCGGTGCTGCACCAATCGGCACGCAGGCGTTTATCGTCGGCCAAGGATATCTGCCCGGCGAGGTGCCCGGGCTTCACGGGCAACGCATGCCCAACTGGATGCGCATCGGCATTCCCGGCAGTCAAGCTGGGGCAGGGCAAGTGCTGGATACGAACACCATCGCACGGCTGCAAGTGCCGCCGGCATTTCTGGCCGACCTGCTGCCGTTGCTTACTCCCGGCGTGGTGCTTGTCGCGACCGACCAGCACATCCTTCCGGAAACCACAGGCAGCAAGCTGCAGGTGCTGAATTCGGATGCACCCGATGCACAGTAAGCGCGGGCAATAAAACGACCGGGGCGTCGCTAAGCGCGCGCGACCGGTTCTCGGAATTGGCATGTCGCACTCGTACTGCTCGGCGATTGCGACCCATCTACACGCCGGATTGATGCGGTCGACATGCACAGTATCGACGGGGGATGCGGCGGTCTTTAGTGAATTGCGCGGCGCCGCTCTTCAGGCATGTCTGCGTGAAACTCGGCATCGACGTCGGTACCAGTGACTCTGCCGCTGCGGCGTACGTGGAAAAGGTCGCACTCAACGAGCGCGACCATCACCGTGTCGCCGCAACGTTCCCGCAATCGCGCCTGGTGCATGGCGATTCCTCCATCGGCGTGGTTCAAGGCCTGGCCTGGGCAGCGGCACAGCTTGCTCGACCAGCGGCCGATTAACACAATCGGATGCCGCACCCTCTACAATGGGAATCTGCAACTTGACGCCCCGCCGTCTTGTCTGCAAGGCATGTTCACCGTGCCACTGCGATTGCACACCGAACGCCATCGCACTCTCGACACCGCTTCCGCGCGCATCAGTATCACTCTGGCCGCACGCGGCGTCACCGTACTTCCCCGCTACAGGAGGCCACATGGCACGTCCCGCGACCAAGCAGAAATCTCAGCCCAGCATCGCTCGCAGCGAAGGCAAGTCGCAACCCCTCAGTCGTGAACGTATCGCTGCCGACATCGCCGCATTCCGCAAGACAGGTGGCCGGATCGAAGTACTTACCACCAACTTCGGCCCCGCACGCAACGACGGCGACAGCGACAAGACCAAGACCGCGTAGACAGGGAATTTCATGCCGACAATGGCCGCTGGGCACGTGTGAATTTCAGCACACGCAGCTCCCACTGACCATCGCGCCGAAGTGGTGTGAATTGCTGTTGAGTATTGCCGCAAAGCCTGATTGACAGATCGACGTGCCACCGAAAGGTGGCACGTCTGTTTCCGAACTAGCGGAAGGAAAGGCCACCTTCAGCTACTTCGCATGACGTGCAACACGATTAGACAGCCAGGCCGCATGCCCGCCTAAACTTCACGCATCAAATCACTTTTTTGGCGATCGTCATGCCTAGTACGAACAGCACGATGGCAATGATGACGCCAGCCCAGAACAAGAACTTGGCGATGCCCAGCGCAGCGCCTGCCATACCACCGAAACCCAATGCACCGGCAATCAATCCAATCATTGCAAAAATGATGGCCCACTTGATCATGATGTCATCTCCTAACCGGCAATGTGCCGTGGTTCGATCATATGTTTGCGACACAGCGCCGCAGAACATGCGCTTCACGCTACCGAGTCGGGTGTGCCGCGTTCGTGAATGCGCCTGATATACGCGGTCATACATGCACTATATTGGCGATACCCGCCCCAACGCGTTACCAACGCACGCCATGGACACGCTTGGCTACCTCACCGGCTATCGGCCTGCCGTCCTGGAGCAGGTGCGGGAACTGATCGCACAGAACAAGCTCGCCACCGTGCTGGCGCGGCGTTACCCGAACCGACACGCGATCCGCACCGATCGCCATCTCTACGAATACGTCAAAGCGATGAAGGAGCGCTACATGCGCTCATCGCCCACCTTGCACAAGGTGATGTACGACAACCACCTGCAGGTGGTGAAACATGCGCTGGGCACGCATACGACGATTTCGCGCATGCATGGCGGTCGCTTGAAGGCCAGCCGCGAGATTCGCATCGCCTCGGTGTTTCGCGACGCGCCGGAGCCTTTCCTGCAGATGATCGTGGCGCATGAACTGGCCCACCTGAAGGAAGCCGAGCACAACAAGGCTTTCTACCAGCTTTGCAACTACATAACACCACATTACCACCAGTGGGAGTTCGATCTGCGCCTATACCTGACGCAGCTTGCCTTGTCTGCCGATTGCTGATCGCACAACGCGCGGGCAAGCTTCGAGCAGCGCGCAAAACTTAGCGAGCCAGTCCTCAGATGGGCGTGGACGTGGCACAGCAACCGCAGTGCACCGTGATACATGCCGATTCTCAGCGCGCGCGGTGCCCATGCCAGCCCCACGCTGGCCTGCCAGTGACTGTGCGGCATCAACGGACGGGAGGGCCTCTGTTTGGGTGGTCATCTTATTGTTGTTAATGAACAGATTCATATACACACCCCCGCCCAAGTGGTTTAAAATGTTGCAGCGCGACGTGATCGGACAGGGTCTGCAAACGTCGCGCTTTTTGTTCCCCAATGCACGGGCGCAGACCCGGCTTCAGGGAAGGCACATCACGCAGCCCCGCGGAGCCTTCGATGCTTTTCGAAACCCTCGATACCACCGGCCACGAGCAGGTGATTTTCTGTCACAACCAAGACGCCGGACTCAAGGCGATCATCTGCTTGCACAGCACGCGCCTTGGGCCCGCGTTGGGCGGCGTGCGGATGCGCCCCTATCCCAATAGCGAGGCAGCGCTCAACGACGCGCTGCGGCTAAGCCGCACCATGACCTACAAAAACGCGCTGGCCGGCCTGAACGTTGGCGGTGGCAAGGCGGTGATCATTGGCGACCCCAAGACCGACAAAACCGAAACGCTGTTCCGCGCCTTCGGCAAGTTTGTCGACACCCTGGGCGGGCGCTACATCACCTCCGAGGACGTGGGCACCGACGTCAACGACATGGAACATATCTACCTGGAAAGCGAATACGTCACCGGCGTGCATCAGGTGCATCGCGGCTCCGGTGACCCCGCGCCGTTTACCGCCTACGGTGCTCTGCAGGCCCTGATGGCCTCGCTCAACCGCAAGCTCGGCCACGAGGAAGTCGGCAAGGTCAGCATCGCGATTCAAGGCCTGGGCCACATCGGCATGGAGCTAGTGAAGCTGCTCAAGGAACGCGGGGCAAAACTCTATGTGACCGATTTGAATCAAGCGTTGGTGGACAGCGCGGTGGCCGAATACAGCGCAGAAGCGGTGCGCCCTGATGAAATCCATCAGGTGCCAGTCGACGTGTTCGCCCCCTGCGCGCTGGAAGGCGCCATCAACGAAGACACGCTGCCGCAACTCAAAGCCAAGATCATCTGCGGTACTGCAAACAACCAGCTGGCAAGCGCTGACATCGGCAAAGAGCTGCACCAGCGCGGTATTTTGTATGCCCCCGATTACGTGGTGAATGCCGGTGGGGTGATGAATGTGTCGCTGGAGATCGACGGCTATAACCGCGAACGCGCGATGCGGCTGGTTCGCAGCATCTATCACAACCTGGCAAACGTCTTCGATCTGTCCACGCAGTTAAACGTGACGCCCCAGCAAGCGGCCGATCAGATTGCCGAGGCGCGTATCGCCGCCATCAGCAAGCTCAAACTGCCACTGGGCCGCACCGCGCCGCGCTTTCTGCAAAAGCTGCGCGGCGAGTAAAGCCCTTTCCAGGCAAGCTGCCTGGAAAGGGGAAGCATACATCGGCCAGGGAAGGCGCCGATCAGAACTCGGTGCTGTAACGCAGACGCAACGCGCGGTCGCCGCCGCGCTCGCCAGCCCGCTGGTCGTAACCGAAACGCAATTGGCTCTGCTGGCCAATCGGTGCTGCAGCTGTGACGCCGAACAAGCCACCAGAGCGTGCCGGCTGCATACCACGCAAAGGCGCCCACGCATCCACACCCTCGAAGCTGGCATTCAACGTCAGTCCATCGCTATGCAACGCCTGTTGCCATTCGGCGTAACCGCCCAACCGGATACCGCGCCAAAGGTACGCCGAGCGCATACCGACAAGGGCCTGTGTGCGCGATGACGTACTCGCATTGGCGCGCAACCCAAACCCATCACCACCGCTTTCACGGAAGCCATTGCTGCGCAAGCGCACATAATCCAAGCCCATATAGGGTGTCAGGCTCGCATGCGCACCGCCCAAGCGATAGCCGGTTTCGAGATTGCTGCTGACATAACTTCCGCTGTAATCGCTGGAGGCGCTGCTGCGGTCTTCGCCCAATTGCAGGGTGCGCTGGATCTGCCGATTAACTGTGCCAACGCCCAACTGGGCCAGCGTGTACGTGGCACCCAACCTCGCGCCCCAGTAGAGCTGCGCCTGCGCCTGACGGTCGCGCCCACGTGCACCATCCAGATCGCCCAGACTGCTGGAACGCGTTTCACCGAATGCAACGCCAGTCACCGCACCGGAAGCCAGAGGTCGATCATGTCCCATCATCCAGCCAGAGGTGGCAAAGCCCGAGGTAGTCGCACCGCCCTCGCCCGGCCCACCAAGCGCGCGCTGCCAGTTGCCCAACAAGCGCGGCTGTTGCAACACGCTATCGAAATGCGACGCCAGCGCGCGGCGGTCAAGATCGATCGTGTCGAAGGTCATCGCAGAAGATTCGGCATGCGCACGACCGGACAAGCTGCGCAACGAATCGGCTGCGGCTCTGGCCGTTGGCGATTGCTGCAAAGCAGCCGCAGCGCGAATGAAGCCGCTGCTGATGGCAGCATTGCCCTGGAACTGTTGCGCATCCAGCTGCCGAAATGCCTGCTCGACGCGAAGTGCCGAATCCATCGATGCCGTGCCGATCGTACCCAACGACGCGGCAACCGCGGTGACATCCATGCGCTGCAGCGAGACATACGCAGTGTTGGCGTCGTAGCTGCGGGTGGCAGTCAAGAACGTCACAGCCGGCCCGCTGCTGAGCGTATCAAATGTGCCTTGCAGGCCATTGGTCGCTTGCAGCACCGCATACGTCTTGTTGTTGACGACGTAATCGCGCCGACCGAGCAATTGAAGGTCGCCTGCGATCGTCGCCTTGCCAGCAACATTCAAACGGTCGCCCACGTTCACCGCCAGCCGTCCGTTGCTGGCCTGAGTATAGGGACCGTTAATGGATGCTATCGTGCCATTGATCTGCAACGTGCCGGTGTTATCGACCTGCCCACCGATATTGCCCGAGCCGACCAGGCTCGCGCCGTTGGCGATGCTGACACGCGCACTTTGCAAACTGGCAACCTGCAAGGTGCCGCCAAGTACCTGGGTATCGCCGGTGAAGGTATTTGCAGTACCGCTCAATACCAGCGTGCCGCTACCGCGCTTGGTCAGCCCGCCGGTGCCACTGATGTCGTTGGCCCACGTGGAACGCAAGGTGGTGACGTTGGCATCTACCGTGCCCCAATCGAAGCGTGCCGGCCCAAGTACTGCCTTACCGACATTGAGCAGGCCATAGCCGAACACAGGGTCGACGCCCGCGGCACCCAGATCAGTGGCGGTGCCCAACAAGGTCTGGCGCACCAGATCATTGTTGAAATACGGAAATGCCTGCCACACCAACGCAGCCGCACCGGAAACCAGCGGAGCGGCAAACGAGGTACCGCTTCCGTAGAAATACCGAAGGTGACTGGCCGTGGCATCGGCGCCGACGAAGATGGATTCACCCGGCGCAACGAGGCAATAGCGCATCGCGGCGCCACAGGCGTTGGAGTACGGCGCCAACTGCGTCGGGTTGGCGGTATCCACCGCGCCCACCACCAACCAGCCACGCTCCAGATCCGCTCCCGGCAGCGTTCCGTCCGGGCCGAGCTGGCTTGGGAGCGACGCAATATCCGAAGGCTGCAAACGCGCTTCATTGCCCGCCGCAAACACCACCAGTCCATCGTTGCCGATGACGAATGGCCGATATTCCTGCGCAATCTGATCGGTGACTGTCTGATCATTCCAATACAGGCCACCCCACGAATTGTTCATGATGCGCACGCCTGCGCTGATCAGATCGGCATGCACCGGCTTCAGACCAAGCGGTCCATTGAGTTCATTGCCTTGGCCACTGCCGTCATCGACCGGTGCGCGGTCGCCGATGATGCGGGCAGAAACCAGGCCGGCACCGGGGGCGATGCCGCCGGGCCACTGGCCAACCGCACGCCCGGCCGCCAGCTCGGCCACAACGGTACCGTGCCCGACCACATCGCCCACAGCAGTATTGTTGGTCAACGGATCCACGTAGATGAAGCTGTCGCTGACGCGCCCCTGCAATGCGGGATGATTGGCGTTGATACCGGTGTCGACGACGCCGATGAGATAACCTGCGCCGGTAAATCCAAGCGCTTGCGCCGCACGCGCATTGGTCAATGCCAGATGCGCATCGATTGCCGGTTCCGGGGTCGTTGGTGTCACCGGCAGCGGTGAGGTCGGCGGTGACGAGGGCGGTGGCGGTGCGGGCGGGGGGTTCGAACGAACATCGCCACTACCGCCACACGCGGCCAACGCAACGGTCAGCGCCGATGCCAGTACGGTCCTGGCGAGGTCTTTGTTCTTCATTGGTGTTCTCCCCGAACCCATTCCATCGATGAGACCCGATCGGGTCCGAATAACGCGTTGCTTACTTTAATCGGAAGGCGCTCGCGAAGGGGGCGTGTGCTGGTGCGGGGCGACCATGAGGCAGATAATCGTTTCAATTCAAACGGTATCTGCTTATGCCCGAGATCGTCATCGTTGCCGCCAAACGTACTGCCATCGGCTCGTTCCTCGGCCAATTCAACGCAGTGTCGGCCCCCACCCTGGCCGCTGCTGCGATCCAGGGCGCGCTTGCGCAATCGGACATTGCGCCGGTCGATGTGTCAGAAGTCATCGTCGGCTGCGTGCTGCCGGCCAATCTCGGCCAGGCGCCTGCGCGTCAGGCTGCAATTGCCGCAGGCATTCCCGCCTCGACTGGCGCCACAACGATCAATAAGGTGTGTGGCTCGGGCATGAAGGCGATTATGTTGGGGCATGACTTGATCAAGGCCGGCTCGGCCAGCATCGTGGTAGCCGGTGGCATGGAATCGATGAGCAATGCGCCGCATCTGCTGCCTAAATCGCGCACCGGCAACCGCTACGGTCATTTCCAGGCGGTCGATCACATGGCCTGGGACGGTCTGACAAATCCTTACGATGGACAGGCGATGGGCGTGTTCGGCGAGGCCACTGCCGAAACGTTCGGCTTCAGCCGCGCCGACCAAGACGCATTCGCCATCGCCTCGGTGGAACGCGCGCAGGCCGCACAGCGCAATGGTGCATTTTCAGACGAAATCGTCCCGGTGACGGTCGCCACGCGCACGGGTGCAGTCGTCGTCGACAGAGACGAGCAGCCGGACAAATGCGACGTGACCAAGATTCCAACCTTGAAGCCGGCCTTCAAGCAAGACGGCAGCGTGACTGCGGCCAGTTCCTCAAGTATTTCCGATGGCGCGGCAATGACCGTCTTGATGAGCCTAGACGATGCGCAACACCGCGGCGTGACGCCATTGGCGCGCATCGTTGGCCATGTCACCCACGCCCAAGAACCGGAGTGGTTCACCACCGCACCAGTCGCCGCGATCCGATCGCTGCTCGGCAAGATCGGCTGGCAAGTGGACAACGTGGATCTGTTCGAAATCAACGAAGCATTCGCCGTCGTGGCGATGACGCCAATCCAGCAATTAGGCATCGCGCACGACAAAGTCAACGTGCATGGGGGCGCTTGCGCATTGGGGCATCCGATCGGTGCATCGGGCGCGCGCTTGGTAGTGACATTGGTGAACGCGTTGCGCAGGCGCGGTGTCAAGCGCGGAATCGCGACACTATGCATCGGTGGCGGCGAAGCAACTGCCATCGCTATCGAATTGATTTAATTGTCTTTAACGACGACTTTGCAAAACTGAATGCGCGCGCGCTTGACACGTATCTTGTGGCCGTCATCATGTCGGGGGCGCGCAAGAGCGCGTTGCCTAATCTAACGACGAGGATTGAAACAATGACCATTAACAAGCTGCTGATCGCAATGGCTTTGGGCCTGGCCCTGACCGCTTGCTCGAAGCCAGAACAAGCTCAGGACGCAGCTGCTTCGGCTAACGAAGCTGCTGCCGACGCTCAGACCGCTGCCGACCAGGCTGCTGCCTCGGGCTCGCAGTCGGCTGATGCCGCTCAAGCGGCTGCCAACACAGCCGCTGCTTCGGCCGATACCGCTGCTGACGCTGCCCAGGCTGCTTCCGGCGCTGCGACCGATGCTGCTGCTGAACATGCTGCTGATGCTGCCAAGACGGCTGAAGACACCGCCAAGGCTGCGAAGGAAACTGCGAAGGAAGCCAAGAAGTAATCACTTCTTGATTCCAAGCGAGTTTGCAAAAAGCCGCTGGCTTCCAGCGGCTTTTTCTTTGCCTGCGACGCAGGTGCGGGCGGCCTTACGTGCGACGATTCATATGGGTAAAACCGGAGACCGTATTTGTTCAGCCAGCGGCTGAACAGCGTGTTGCGCCTTGACGCAGGCTGCATCGACCGCTGCATAAGCTCCGGCTTCCAACACCGGGACCAACCACACACATGAAGACGATCCGTATGTTGTCATTGGGTGCCATCGCCGCCCTCACCCTGACTGCCTGCCAAGGCCCTGATGCCGAGCAGGCACGCCGTGATGCCGCTTCCGCTGCCAAGCACGCCGCCGCGGCGACCAAACAGGCCGCCGACCGAGCCACAGTGGAGGCCAGAGCCGCAACCGCCGATGCACGCGTGGCCGCACGCGAACTGGCCGCAGACGCCAGCCGTGCCACCGCAGAGGCGGCGGATGCTACCGCCGACAAGACGCGCGAACTGGCCAATAAAGCCGACCAGAACGCCAACAAGCACACACAGCACTGAAAGCGAAAACTCCCCGCTTCATCACGCAACGCGCCGACCATGTGCCGGCGTGTTCGCATCTGCCAAGTGCATACTCGTGTTATCCAAACAGGCAGACTAGCATTCGCATATGTCCGCTTCTTTTACATCGCGCCACCGCAACCAGCTGGCGCTGGCATTCTCTGCGCTGATCTTTGTCCTGATCGGGATCGGTATCTTCATTGGCGCACGTCGCTCGCTGGCCGATGCCGGGCTGGTATCGCATACGCATGAGGTGATCGGCCGCATCGACGAAATCCAGGCGCGCGTGCTGGACGCTGAATCGGCACAGCGCGGCTTCCTGCTCACCGGCAACGACGCTTACCTGCTGGACTATCACACCAGCGTGGAGCGTCTGCCGATCCTGCTCGACAACCTGCACCGCCTGATCGCCGACAACCCGGCGCAGGAACGGCACCTGGCACAGTTGCGACAGCTGGTGGAAACACGCCTGCAGCAGATTCAACACGTGCTCGACATCTATGCGCAAAGTGGGCTGGAGCCGGCACGTGCCGACATCCGCCAGAGCGCCTTCCGCACCACCAGCGCGATCCGCGAACAGGCATTGGCCATGGTGCAGCGCGAACAGGAACTGCTGGCGCTACGCGCTGAAAGCAGCAGGCAAAGCGCCAATCTGTTGCTTGTGCTGGCCTTGGCCGGCATTCCGTTAGGGCTGATAGTCGTCGGCATGGTCTATACGCCGTTGATGCGCGAACTACGTCACCGCGCGCAAGCAGAACACCTGGCTGCGCAGGCCAATCGCGATCTGGGCGAAAGCATCGACGCACTGCAGCGTAGTACCCGCGATCTGAATCTGCTCAGCCGTTACACCGGCCTGCTGCAGAGCTGTATCAACGCCGAAGAAGCCCTGATGGTGAGCAGCCGCACCTTGGCCAGCCTGCTGCCAGGCGTGGCGGGAAGCGTGTACCTACTGCGCGCGTCGCAAGACCGTGCCGATGCGATCAGTCACTGGGGCGAGCCGCTGGTGCACAGTGCGCCGCACCTGGTACCGGAACAATGCTGGGCACTGCGCCGCAGCCAGCCTCACCTCATCGAAGACCTGAGCCGGGATGCGCTGTGTGCGCATATCGAAGAACCCGCCAGCGGGATGTCCGTCACCACGGCGTGCCTTCCGATGTCGGCGCAAGGCACCCAGCTTGGGTTCCTGTTCCTCTGTTCAGCCGGTCCAGGCCCGATACCGCGGCTGGACATTGCCGAGGCGGCTGCAGAGCAGTTGTCGTTGGCGCTGAGCAACCTGCGCCTGCGCGAATCACTGCGCCTGCAGTCGATCCGCGATGCGCTGACCGGCCTGTACAACCGCCGCTATCTGGAAGAGTCGCTCAATCACGAACTCACGCGCTGCGCGCGGCGTAGCCTGCCATTGTCGGTCTTGATGCTGGACGTGGACCATTTCAAACAGTTCAACGACAGCCAGGGCCATGCCGGCGGCGACCTGTTGCTGGCAGCGGTGGGCGAATTACTGCTGACTTGCCTGCGTGCCGAAGATGTGGCGTGCCGCTACGGCGGCGAAGAGTTCACGGTGATCCTGCCCGAGGCCGATGGCGAGCAAGCCACGCGCGTGGCCGAGCAAATCCGCGGCCACATCGCCGCGCTGGCGGTCAGCGATGGTGAGCGCTCGTTGCCGAAAGTGACTGCATCGATCGGCGTGGCCAGCTTCCCGGTCGATGGCGAACAGGGCGCGAGCCTGATCCAGAAAGCCGATGCAGCGCTGTATTGCGCCAAGCAGCGTGGGCGCAATCGGGTCGAACGACACGGCGATGCCATGGGCAAGGCGGACTAAAAGCAGTGATGAATAAGGATGGCGCGGTCGCTACTCGGAATAGGCATCTCCCGCGCATACAGTGCGGCCCATGCGTACCGCCCCCACCTGACAGCTGCACGCTGCATTCGTTCACCGGGTTAGAACGCACACCCTCCATCGTATATTGTGATTTTTATCACAAAAAAGAATTTGTAGCACAGCGATAGTCGGTCTCGACCCAAAAAGCGAGGCAGTCCGATGTCGATGTGGCGTGATCAAGGTTCAAACAAGAAAGAGAGCGTTCCCGCAGCATCAGAGGTTGCCGTTGCGGAAGGGCGGGTGTTCACTGCGGAGGCTAGCGCTGTACCGCCCGCACCGGTCGCTGGCTCTCCCAGTGTCACGCCCACGACGGGAACCCCGCAACGACACAGCGAGTCGAAAGAGTCGCTGATCGCTGCCGATATCAGTATCGAAGGCAAGATCGAAGGCGCCGGCCATGTGCGCTTAGCCGGCCGCTTCAAGGGCGATGTCAACGTCAAGGGCGATCTGACCATCGAACGCGGCGCTAAGCTCAATGGCGGCGTGCGTGCCAACAAGGTCATCATCGCTGGAGAGCTGGAGGGCAATATCGAATCTGCCGCGCAGGTCGAGCTGCAAAGCTCCGGCGTCTTGGTCGGCGACGTCAAGGCCGGTACCCTCACAGTGGCAGCAGGCGCGCGTATGCGCGGCCAAGCCGATTTTGGCTGGGGCGATGATGGCAGCAAGTCGGCCACTGCAAGCAAGCCGGCGGTCAGCGCAGACAGCAAGGCAACATGAGTGCACTCCGCCCGGGCTCGCCCGGCGCCACGCGCAACTGCCCGCACTGCAAAGCGACGATCCTGGAAAGCGCCAGCGTCTGCCCTGCGTGCAAGCACCATCTACGCTTCGATTCGGCGGCTGCGCAACACGCCCAGCCGGCGCCGATCGTACCGCTCAAAGTTGACGGCACTATCCGTCATCCGCGCGAGGGCGATCCGTGGGAATACACCGTGGTGGTCGTGGTGCGTAATGGGAAGGGAGAGGAGATCCGTCGTCACGTGGTCGATGTCGGCGCGATGCACAGCGGCGAAGAACGTGGCTTCACCCTGGCGGTGGAAGCAACCGCAGTGCGCTCGCCTGGGCGGCGTACGCGGCATTAGAATCCGGGCAGAACGTTGGGCTGTTGTGTTGCCTGCGCGGGATCGGGACCTGCGGGAGCGCATCGGAGAAGGCGGCCCTTTGTTTGTGTTGCGATCAACCAGACATTGTGTCGCGGCCCAGTCGGATGACAAGCGACGCACGAGACATCGATCGTAAGCAGTCGCCGGGTGGGCAGGGAGAGCGCACCGCAAGCGTGATCGAGGCGGGCGCTGCCGGTTCCAAGTAC
>Ga0207791_1000247_pt1 | contig 14580 bp, 15 predicted proteins | sample HigsolmetaGSP16D_FD_184844 | JGI IMG/M metagenome (GOLD analysis project Ga0207791, IMG submission 184844) | High solid enriched microbial communities from the Joint BioEnergy Institute, USA - SP1-6-D (SPAdes) | ecosystem: Engineered > Bioreactor > SSF (Solid state fermentation) > Aerobic >...
GCGGCAGGTCCAGACTGCCCGCATGTCGCGCGACCCGTCCCCTTCGCCCGTGGCCAGACGCGACCGCTACGCCCCGCGCGAGTGGGCGCCGCACGAGCGGCCGATGATGCCCGGCTCGCCCTCGACGCCGCTGCACTCCACGCGCCGCCGCATCGCCTACGGACTGGTCGGCTTCGTGATCGCGATGACCGGCGGCCTGGGCAACGCACTGGTCACCGCGAACCTGCTGAACCTGCAGGGCGCGCTCGGCGCCTACGCTTCGGAAGTCGCGTGGCTGCCGGCGGCCTATGTGATGACCAACGTGTCGATGAACATCCTGCTGGTGAAGTTCCGCCAGCAGTTCGGCCTGCGCTTGTTCACCGAGGCGTTCCTGATCCTCTATGCGCTGATCACGCTGGCGCACCTGTTCGTCAACGATCTGGGCTCGGCGATCGCGGTACGTGCCGGCCACGGCATCGCCGGCGCGGCCCTCAACACGCTCGGCCTGTACTACATGCTGCAGGCCTTCCCGCAGAAGCATCGGCTGCGTGGACTGGTGATCGGCCTGGGCATCGCGCAGCTGGCGCTGCCGCTGGCACGCGTGTTCTCGACCGACCTGCTCGAGTTCGGCGAATGGCGCGGGCTGTACATGTTCGAACTCGGCCTCGCCCTGCTCGCGCTGGGTTGCGTGCTGCTGCTCAAACTGCCGCCGGGCGACCGCCACAAGGCCTTCGAGCCGCTGGATTTCCTGACCTTCGGCCTGTTCGCGCCCGGCATCGCGCTGCTGACCGCGGTGCTCGCGCAGGGCCGCCTGGCCTGGTGGACCGAAACCGCGTGGCTGGGCTGGGCACTGGCGGCCGCGTTCGCGCTGGTGACGGCGGCGATCGCGATCGAGCATTTCCGCGCCCGCCCGCTGCTCAACACGCGCTGGCTCGCGACCGGCTCGATGCTGCGGCTGGCGCTGGCGATCGTGCTGATCCGCATCGTGCTGTCGGAACAGGCGACCGGTGCGGTCGGTTTCCTGCAGTCGCTCGGGCTGGGCAACGAGCAGATGCGCATGCTGTTCGTGATCGTGCTGGTCGGCAGCGTCGCGGGCCTGGCGACGAGCGCGCTGACGATCGATCCGGCCAACACCTGGCAACCGGTGCTGATCTCGCTGGCGCTGATGATGACCGGCGCGCTGATGGACGCGCAGGCGACCAGCGCCACGCGCCCCGAGCAGATGTACGTGAGCCAGTTCCTGCTCGCCTTCGGCAGCACGTTCTTCCTCGGCCCGATGCTGATTGCCGGCATCGGTCCGGTGATCAGCCAGCCGCGCAACCTGATCAGTTTCGTCGTGCTGTTCGGCATGACCCAGAACCTCGGTGGCCTGCTCGGCTCGGCGCTGCTGGGCACGTTCCAGACGATGCGCGAGAAGTTCCACTCCAGCGTGCTGACCGAGCATCTGACCCTGCTCGATCCGCTCGTCGCCGCGCGCGTGCAGGCCACCGCGAACGGCTACGCGGCCACCGTCACCGATCCGGTGCTGCGCAACGCGCTGGCGCTGCGCGCGCTCGGCAGCGCGGCCACGCGCGAAGCCAACGTGCTGGCCTACAACGACGTCTTCCTGCTGATCGCCTTCATCGCGGCCTGCACGCTGGCGTGGATCATCACCTCCCGGATCTGGGCGCGCCTGCGCGCGCCGTCCCCGACCGCGACCCCGGACCCCGCATGAGTACACCCGCACCCACGCCCGCCACGCCGCCCGCCGAGCAGCCGGCCGCGCCCGCGCGCCGCCGTCGCACGCTGCAGATCGCCGCCTTCGCCGCGGTCGCGCTGGTCGGCGTGCTGCTGGTGCTGTACGCCTGGCGCCTGCCGCCGTTCGAAAGCCACGTGCAGAGCACCGAGAACGCCACCGTGCGCGGCCGCGTGACCCTGATCGCACCCCAGGTGAGCGGTTACGTCACCCGCGTCGCGGTCCAGGATTTCGAGCCGGTCAAGCGCGGCCAGCTACTGGTGACGATCGACGACCGCATCTACACGCAACGCTACGAGCAGGCGCAGGCCAATCTGCGCATCCAGCAGGCCGCGCTGGCGAATGCCTCGCAGTCGCGCCGCAGCGCCGAAGCGGGCGTCGCTCGCAGCGCGGCCGACATCGCCGCGACGCGCGCACAGTCCGACGTCGCCGCGGTCGACCTGCGCCGTATCGAAGCGCTGGCCGCGCAGAAGCTGATCTCCGCCCACGACGCCGACCTCGCCCGCTCCAACAACGCGCAGGCGCGCGCCGCGGCCGCGCAGGCACGCGCGGCGCTGCAGATTTCCGAGCAGGATGCGCGCAGCGTCGACGTCAACCGCGACAGTCTCGAAGCCGCGGTCGCGAGCGCGGAAGCCGCCGTCGCACTGGCGAAGATCGACCTGGACAACACCCGCATCGTCGCGCCCGAGGACGGCCTGCTCGGCCAGGTGACCGTGCGCGAAGGCGCGCTGGTCAACGCCGGCACGCAACTGATGGCGGTCGTGCCGGCGGATGTGTGGGTGGTGGCGAACATGAAGGAAACGCAGATGGTCGACATGCGCGTCGGCCAGCCGGCGCGCTTCACCGTCGACGCCCTCGGCGGCGCGACGCTGACCGGCCGCGTCGAGCGCATCTCGCCGGCGACCGGCTCGGAGTTCAGCGTGCTGCCGGCGGACAACGCGACCGGCAATTTCGTGAAGATTGCCCAGCGGATTCCGGTGCGGATCGCGGTGGATCGCGATCAACCGCTGGCGGCGCGCTTGCGGCCGGGCATGTCGGTGGTGGTGTCGGTGGATACGGCGGGGGAAGTGCGGGAGGTGCCGCACGATGCATCGCCTTCGTTGGTGGATTGATCCGGCGTCACGATCGCGCGGGCAAAGGCCCGTCATTCCAGCGGCTCTCAACAGACGAATGTCTGGTCAAGCTGGAATCCATGTTCGCGGTGCAGTCTGGCCCGCGGATGGGGCATGAGGCTGGTCGGGGAAGATCAAAGATCTTCAGACGTGCAGATCAATATCAAAGTCAAAATGGATTCCAGCGGTCGCTGGAATGACGAGGTGAGAGATTCCAGCGTGATCGGACAGTCGTCTGTTGGCGCCGCCGGAATAACGAAGTGAGCTTCGTGCTATCCACGCACGTCCTAAGCCGCCAACGCCGCCTCCACCAACGGCTGCGCCCACGCCGGCATCGCACGCAGCGCATTGACGTCGTCCGCGGCCGGATGCACCAGACGCCCGTCCACCATCTCCAGCAGCAAAACCGGATCGGGCACCGCCTTGCCGCGCGCGACGTCCACACTGTTGTCGTACACCCGCAGATGCGCCAGATGCGGCATCAATGCGACCAGGTTCTCGCGTGCACGCGTCCAGCGCGCGCGGATGTTCGCTTCTGGAATGTCGTGTCCGCCGGCCTTCACGCGTGCCCGCACGCGGGCGATGTGCTGGTCGGCCGAGGACAGCCCGCAGAACCACATCAGCACGTCGTGCGTGCGTGCGGCTTCGGCGATCTTCGCCGGCACGGTGTTGCCGCCGAGCGTGGTTTCGAAGGCGTGGTCGCACCCTTCGACCAGTGCGACGTCGAGCCGGCGCATGCCTTCCTGCCACGCGGCGGCATTGGCCTCGGCAGGCTTGCAGCCAGTGGTTGCGGCGAGTTCGCGCGCGAAATCGTCCGGGTTGAACCAGGCCAGACCTGCCTGCGCGAGCAGGTGGCCGCCGATCGAACTCTTGCCGGCGCCGTTGACGCCGGCGAGCACGAACAGCACCGGTCGCGGCGCGGGGTCCTCGTGAGCGATCGCATCGTGTGCGGCACCCCGCTTCCGCGAACGCGTCACGGGTGCGGCCGCAGGCGTCCGTCTCCCCGGCGCGACTGACTTGCGCCGCCCGCCGGGGCGTGCGCGCGGACTCAATGCGAAGCGCCAGCCTTGACCTTGCCGCGCAGCGCGGCCGGCCGCGACATCACGTCGCGCAGGCGCGCACCGGCGTCGGCGGCCTGCAACGCGGCCAGTCGGGCATCGAACTTCGCCTGCAGTTCTTCCAGCGCCGAGCGCTGCGGCGCAGCCGCGGCATCGAGGGCGCGCAGGATCGCATCGTAGGTTTCGGCCGAGAGGATCACGGCTTCGGGCGTGTTGTGATGGGTCACCACGACCTGTCCATCGCGGGCGAGGGACTTCATCACCCCGCGCCAGCCCAGCTTCTTGACGTCGGAGGCCGGCGTGCGCGGCAGCGCTTCGAGGGCATCGAACTTCGGTGCGACGGACATGGGCGCGGCCTCCGGTGGACTGGGGCCAATATACCCATTTTTCCCTTTCCGCGCCGTGAACCCGGCGTCGCTGCGGCGTGCGCGCGCACGCCGCGAGCGCGGCCAAGTGCCACTCTGCGGTGGCGCCGTCGCACGCCGCATGCGCGCCACCCGACTGACGGCGCGGCAGGGCCCCGGATCGGGGCTCAGAGAATGTAGCGGCTCAGATCCTGGTCCTTCACCAGTTCGCCCAGATGCGCATCGACATAGGCGCGGTCGATGACGACGTCGCCCCCCTTGTCGGGTGCCTCGAAGCTCAGCGTGTCGAGCAGGCGTTCGAGCACGGTGTGCAGACGACGCGCACCGATGTTCTCCTGGCGCTCGTTGACGTGCGCGGCGATCTCGGCGAGCCGGTCGACGGCATCGGGTGCGAAGGTCAGGCCGACGCCTTCGGTCCTGAGCAGCTGCACGTACTGCGTGGTCAGCGCGGCCTTGGGCTCGGTGAGGATGCGGACGAAATCGTCCTTGGTCAGCGCGTTCAGTTCGACGCGGATCGGGAAGCGGCCCTGCATCTCGGGAATCAGATCGCTGGGCTTGGCGAGGTGGAACGCACCCGAGGCGATGAAGAGGATGTGGTCGGTCTTCACCGAGCCGTACTTGGTGCTGACCGTACTGCCTTCGACCAGGGGAAGCAGGTCGCGCTGCACGCCTTCGCGGCTGACGTCGGCACCACTGCTGCCGCCCTCGCTGCGCTTGGCGACCTTGTCGATCTCGTCGATGAAGACGATGCCGTGCTGTTCGCAGGCCTCGATCGCCGCCTCGCGCACGTCGTCCTCGTTGACCAGCTTGCCGGCTTCTTCCTCGATGAGCTGCGGACGCGCGGCGCGGATCGTGAGCTTGCGCTTGTGGGTCTTGCCGCCGCCGAGGTTGGCGAACATCTGCCGCAGCTGCTGGCCCATTTCCTCCATGCCCGGCGGGGTCATGATGTCCATGCCCTGCCCGGCGCTGAGTTCGAGCTCGATCTCGCGATCGTCCAGGTCACCGGCGCGCAGCTGGCGGCGCAGCTTCTGCCGCGTTTCCGACTCCTTCGACGACGGCTCGGCGCCGATGTCGACGGTCGCGGTGGCCTGCGCGCCGAAGCCGAAGCCCGGCTGCACGGATTCGCGCTTCGGCAGCAGCGCGTCGAGGATGCGGTCCTCGGCGCGCTCCTCGGCCTGTGTGCGCACGCGCACCTTGGCCTGTTCGCGATACAGCTTGACCGCGGTGTCGGCGAGGTCGCGGATGATCTGCTCGACGTCCTTGCCGACGTAGCCGACCTCGGTGAAGCGCGTCGCCTCGACCTTGACGAACGGCGCGTTGGCGAGCGTCGCCAGCCGGCGCGCGATCTCGGTCTTGCCGACGCCGGTCGGACCGATCATCAGGATGTTCTTGGGCATGACCTCGTTGCGCAGATCGTCGTCGAGCTGCGCACGGCGCCAGCGGTTGCGCAATGCGATCGCGACCGCGCGCTTGGCCGAATTCTGGCCGACGATGTGGCGGTCGAGTTCCTGCACGATTTCGCGCGGGGTCATGGTGGAAGAGCCGTTATTCGTCATAGGTGATTCGTAATTCGTGAAAGCAGGAGGGAACGCGATCGGAAGGGCATGACTGGCTGTTTCGAATTACCAATCACGAATCACCGATCACAACTCTTCGACCACCACGTTGCGGTTCGTGTAGATGCAGATGTCGCCGGCGATCTTCAGCGCCTCGGTCGCGACGGTGCGTGCATCGAGATCGGTGTGCGCGAGCAGTGCGCGCGCCGCCGACAGCGCGTAGGAACCGCCCGAGCCGATCGCGATGATGCCGTCGTCGGGTTCGATGATGTCGCCGTTGCCGCTGATGATCAGCGAGGTCTCGGCATCGGCGACCGCGAGCAGGGCTTCGAGCTTTCCGTAGCGGCGATCGGTGCGCCAGTCCTTGACCAGTTCGACCGCCGCGCGCACCAGCTGACCGCCGTGCTGCTGCAGCTTGGCCTCGAACAGTTCGAACAGGGTGAACGCATCGGCGGCGGCGCCGGCGAAGCCGGCGAGCACCCTGCCTTCGCCCAGGCGCCGCACCTTGCGCGCATTGCCTTTCATGATGGTGTGGCCGAGCGTGACCTGGCCATCGCCGGCGACGACCACCTTGTCGCCGCGACGGATCGAGACGATGGTCGTGGCGTGGAACACGTTGGGATTCTGGCTGGGGTCCATGCGGCCTCCGTGGATCGAATCCACTGGATGGGGCCGCCCCGGGCGGGTTCAAGACATGCGCGCTGCGTCAGCCTGTCGCATCGCCGCGCATGCGACGGTCGAGTCGCCGTCCGATGCGCACGCCCAGCACGGTCGCGATGCCCGACACCACGATCGCCGTCGCGTTCGCCGCGGCCGCGTCGCCGACCGAGATCTGTCCGCCGCCGATGCGCTGCAGGACGAGCACGGTCGACACCCAGCCCACGGCCCACAGCACCAGCGCCGCACGCATGAACGGTTGCCGCGCCGCGAACGCGCCGCCGATGGAGGCCAGCAGCGCGATCACGCCTGCCTGGATCGCCATCGACACCGGCGCCACACCCGACGGCATCGGCGGAAACACCGCTGCGGCGAACATGCCCAGCAGCATCTGCAGGCAGACCGAGACCGCGAGGCCGATGACGATGCGCAGGTTCATGCGTTGCTCCGGAAGGGACTCAGGCCTTGCGCCGCTTCGCGCGTGGATGCGCGGCGTCGTAGACCTTGGCCAGGTGCTGGAAATCGAGATGGGTGTAGATCTGCGTGGTCGCGATGTCGGCGTGGCCCAGCAGTTCCTGCACGCCGCGCAGATCGCCCGAGGATTCCAGCACGTGGCTGGCGAACGAGTGGCGCAGCAGATGCGGATGCACGCGCTTGAACAGGCCCTGGCGCTGCGCGAGCAGACGCAGGCGCATCTGCACGGCGCGCGCGGTGATCGGACCGCCGCTGCGGCCCGGGAACACCGGCGCATCGTTGCCGCCGCCGCTTTCGGCGTGCCAGTCACCCAGGGCCCGCAGCGCATGGCTGCCGACCGGCACGCTGCGCTGGCGGCTGCCCTTGCCAAGCACGGTGACCAGACCGGAAGCGAAGTCCAGATCGCGCCAGCGCAGGCCGACCAGTTCCGACAGGCGCAAGCCCGAGGAATAGAACAGTTCCAGCAACGCACGGTCGCGCAGGCCCAGCGGGGCGTCGACCGGCACTTCGACCAGTTGCGTGGCCTCGTCGACGTCGAGCACCTGCGGCAGTTTGCGCGGCGCCTTGGGGCCACGCACGCCGGCCGCCGGATTGGCGACCACGTGTCCGCGCTTGAGCAGCCACTGGTAGAAGCTGCGGAACGCCGACAGGCGCCGCTGCAGGCTCTTGGGCGACAGGCCGCCGCGATGGCCCGCGGCGATGCAGGCGCGGATGGCCTCGGCATCGAGCCCGCGCGGATCGGCGTGACCCTGCGCCTGCGACCAGTCCACGAGTGCGGTCAGATCTCGGCGGTACGCATCGAGCGTATGCGTCGACATCCGTCGCTCCACGTGCAGGTGGGCGAGAAACGCATCGACGTCGGCGTGCATGGCGGCCTGCCTCAGGCGGCGGCTTCGAACCGCCGCATCGCGGTCGCGAAGGCCTCGCCCATCATGCGCAGGAACAGCGTGCCCATGCCCGGGTAGAACCGGTTGGCATCCCGGCTGCCCACTGCGACCAGACCGATGCCACCCAGCGGCAGCAGCGCGCTGGACTGCACCTCGTCGACACGCGCGCCGTACAGCAACGACTGCTTGTCCGGATGCAGCCGGCCGCACAGCGGCTCTTCATCCTTGAGGCAGTCGGCGAACGGCTGCAGCAGGCGGTCGTCGCGTGAGACGACCTGCAGCCAGTCTTCGTCGAGGCCGGGCACCGGCGCGAACAGCACGAGGCGCACCAGGTCGCCGTTGAAATCCTCGGCCAGCGTCGCGGCCAGCGCGCGCACCGTCGACGCCGCGTCGGGCTGCCGCATCAGCGCGAGCGTGAGCTGGTGCGTGCGCACCGCGAGCCGCTCGTTCTCCTGCGAGATCGCGAACAGGTCGCGCAGGCGCTTGGACAGTTCGCGGTTCTTGTCGCGCAGCACTTCGAGCTGATAGCTCGCCAGCGACGCGGCCGGGCCGTCCTCGCGCGGGACCACCAGCGTCAGCGCCAGATCGGGAAACTGCTGCAGGAAACGCGGCTGGCGACGCAGCCAGGCGGCCACCTCGTGTGCGCCGAGCTTTTCGGTGGTCTCGCTCATCTGGACAACTCCCCCTCGAAAACGAATGCGGCCGGGCCGGCCATCGACAGCGTCGCGTCGTCGGACGGCCAGTCGATCTGCAGCGTGCCGCCCGGCAACGAGACGGCGACGCTGCGTGCGGTGCGACCGCGACGCGCGAGTACCGCGACCGCCGCGCAGGCGCCGCTGCCGCAGGCCAGGGTCTCGCCGACGCCGCGCTCGAACACGCGCAGGCGGATGTGGTCGGGCGCGAGCACCTGCGCGAAGCCGACGTTCACCGATTCGGGAAACCAGCGCGACGCCTGCAGCGCGCGACCGATGCGCGCGACCTCCGCGGTGTCGACCTCGTCGACCTCGATCACCGCATGCGGATTGCCCATCGACACCGCGCCGAACGCGACCTCGCCGATGCCGTCGAGCGGCAGCGTGTAGAGCGGCAATGTCGCGTCGACGCCGGCCATCGGAATGCGCGCCGGCACGAATTCCGGCACGCCCATCGCGATGCGATACGCCTCGCCTGCGCGCGTGACCGCATGCAGTCCGGCGGGGCTCTCCAACACGAAGTCATCAGAAGCCACGCCATCGCGCACCAGCCACGCGGCCACGCAACGCGCGCCGTTGCCACACTGCTGCGAGGCGGAGCCGTCGGCATTCCAGATGCGGTAGCGCGCCAGCGCGTCCGACGCACGCGGCGCCTCGACGGTCAGGATCTGGTCGCAGCCGACACCCATGTGGCGGTCGGCCAAGGCGCGACACAGCGCCGCATCGGGCGGCGGCACATCACCGCGCAGGTCCAGCACGACGAAGTCGTTGCCGGCGCCATGCATCTTGGTGAAGCGCAGGGAATCGGAGGGGGACATCAGCGGCAACGACGCGGGAACGGCACGGGCTCGCGTGAGGTCACGGCGTCCCGGTGGCGGCGGGCACGTCGAGGATCACCGGCACCGGCGGCGTGGTGCCGTCGTTGGTGTCGTCCTGCATGCCATCGCTGTCCGTGTCGTCTTCGCCGGCATCGTCCCAGGCCGCATCCTGCTCGGCATCGAGCTGTTCCTGGGTCGGAATCGAGGACTTGAAGAGGTAGCGGCCGCGATCCTCCGGCGGCACTTCGCGGGGCGACAGCAGGTCGGCCTTGTTGCCGCAGGCGGACACCAGCAGCGTGGCGGCGAGGATCGGGATCAGGCGGATGTGCATGCGCCGAAGTGTAGCCCGCCGCGTGGCGCGAGACATCACCGCCGTTGCCGCAAAGATGACCGCACGATGACAACCCACATAAGGGTCGGCCCCAGATTGTCCGGCCCCTCCACCCCGCCCAGACTTTGCATATCCGCGCCGACAGGACCGCACGATGGGCATTCTCGATGGGCTGGGCAACGCCGCCTCGCAGGCCGGCGGTTTCTTCAAGGGCGCCGGGGAGGTGCTCTGGGAGACCGGCGAAGGCGTGGTCACGCTGGGCGGCAATGCGCTCAGGACCGGCTACGACCTCGGGCCGACCGGCTGGGCCGTCGACGGCATCACCGGGCTCTACGAGCAGGTCAGCGGACAGACCGTCGACGCGCCGGACTGGCTGCCGTCGGCCGCCCGCGGTGGCGAGCGCATGGAAGCGGCCGCGGAAGTCGTTTCGACGCTCGCGCGCAATCCGGGACTGCTGATCGATGCCGTGGTCGACCCGATCAAGGCCGACTGGCAGGCCGGCAATTACGGCGAAGCCATCGGCCGCGGCGCGACCGAACTGGTGCTGGCCGTCGTCGGCACCAAGGGCGCCGACAAGGCGGCCAAGGGCGCGAAGGCCGCCGATGCGGCCGACACCGCGGCCGATGCCGCGCGCGTGGCAGAGCGCGCCGACGACGTCGGCGATGCCGGTCGCCCCGCGGTACGCGCCGCCGACGACACCGACCTGGCCGATGTCATCGCCGACGCGCAGACCGACCGCACGATCGGCGGGCGCCCGGTACTGGCGTTCGAGTCGATGGACGACTTCAATCTCGCCGCGAACGCCGCGCGTCCCGACACCGTCTACGAATTCGGCACCTACCGCTGGACCACCGACGACCAGGCGCGCGTGATCCGCGCCGAGGGCCGCGTGGACCTGGAACCGGTGGGCCGCAATGATCCGGGCCTGCAGCGCGACATCGGCAACGAGGGCCGGCCCACGGACGTGGGCTTCCATGTCATCGCCGATCGCCTCGGCGGACCGACCAACCGGTTGAATGTCGTGCCGGGCAACGGCAAGCCGATCGGCGACGGCCTGCCCAACCTCAACAACGGCGACTACAAGCGTTTCGAGAACGAGCTCGCGCGCCTCGCCGACGCCGGCCACGAGGTGGATATGCGGGTATCGGCCCAATACAATCCGGGCAACACCAGCAATCGCCCCGACACCTTCGTTGCGGAATATCGCGTGGATGGCGGCGACTGGATCGACCAGACCTTCCCCAACAAGTGATGCGACCGCGCAATGGATGATCTCAACGCCGCCTACGCTGACACCGTGCGGGAAGTCGCCGCCTGCGTCCGCGACGTGAACGACGGCGAATGGGGCAACCGCGACTGGTTGCGCCTGGTGGTCGATTTCGAAACCGAAGGCGGCGAATCGCCGAAGACCAGCAGCATCTCGTTCGCGATCGCGCGCGACGGCGACGGCCCGCTCGAGAAGGTGGCGTTCCGCCTGTCACCGGCAGCCAAGGCCGGCTTCGCGCAGATCGGCCGCATCATGCAGGCACGCAAGGGCCAGAGCTGGAGCACCAGCACGCTGGTGGTCGAGCGCGACGGGCGCTACGACTTCCAGTTCGCCTACACTCCGCCCTATCGCCTGTCGGGCAACCTCAACGACACGCGCTATCGCGATTACCTCGAGCGTTACAAGGCGGAGACGGGCGCGCCCTGATCGCTGCCTGACGATGTTTGCCGGGTGATGGGTCTCGCTGCGCGACACCCGTCCCGGAAAACCGCAAGGTGCGGTCCCGACCGTGGGAGGGGTAGCGCGCAGCGAAACCCGTCACGCCGTCTCCCGATCAGACGCGCGGCGGCTCGGGCCGCAGCCACAGCCATGTCGCGACGAGCGCCATGCACGCGATCGGCAATGCGGTCATCCACCAGCGATGCGCCGGCACCAGCAGCATCAGCGCCAGCAGGATGACCGCGCAGGCGGCCATCGTCGCGGTCGCCATCCACTTCGCACGGCGGCTGACCGCGCCATGGGCCTGCCAGTCGCGTATCGACGGACCGAAGCGGGGGTGTCCGAGCAGCCAGCGGTGCAGGCGCTCCGACCCGCGCGCCGCGGCCCAGGCGGCGACGAGCACGAACACGGTCGTCGGCATGCCGGGCACGAAGATGCCCACGATGCCCAGGCCGAGGCTGGCATAGGCCAGCAGCCACCAGGCCCAGCGGAAGCGCGTGCGCCGTTGCATGGCGCACATTCTATGCAGGGTGCCGATCACGCCTGCATGGCGAGGCGGAACGGACCGTGGCGTTCACCCCCGCACAACGCGACCCTGGCCACATCCCGGGAGCCGTCATCCCGGCGAACGCCGGAATCCAGTGACGTTCGCCGTTCATGAGAGCCTCAAGACGCTGGATTCCGGCGTTCGCCGGAACGAAGTCGGCTGTTCTCTCATGATGGTTCGCAGCCAGGCGCGCCGCTACTCGATCTCCCGCGCGCCCGGCACGTGCGCCGGATCGGCGGCCGACTGCGGCACGCGGCGGATCTTCGACAGGTCGTATCCCAGTGCTTCGATGCGCTGCATGTGCGCCGCATAGTCCGCCTCGGGAATCGACGGCGTCCGCGCCATCAGCCACACGTAATCGCGCTTGCTGCGGCCGACGATGGTCTGCTGGTAGGCATCGTCGACGTAGACGATCACGTACTCGGCCTTGATCGGCCAGACGAACTGCATGCCCCAGATGGCGTTCCCCGTGCCCTCGCGCACCGTGCCGGTGGGGTGCAGGGTCTTGATCTCCTGGTCGAAGCCGCCGTCGCGGTAGCGGAACGTGGTGTCGACCTTGCCGTCGTCGCGCAACGTGTAGCTCTCGACCGAGTCGTAGGCATTCTTCTCCAGCCGCGTCGGAATCTGCGCGATGACATACCAGTCCCCCATGAAGCGCGGGACGTCGACATGGGCGACCGGGGGAATCTGTTCTTTCACGTTGCCACCTCCACAGGCCGCGAGCAGGCCGGTGGCCACGCCCGCGAGGATCAGGACGGCTGCCAGCCGCCGGTTCGGATTCGCCATGTCGAACGCTCCCGTCATATGGCTTCGCGTCAGTCGTTGCGCGCGAAGCGGTAGTGGGCGACCAGCCATTGCCGGCCGCCTTCGTAGCCGAACAGTTCCGCGCACGACATCCAGAACATGCGCCAGCGCTGGAACCACAGCTTCGCGCCGTCCGCGCCGTACGCCTGCTCCAGCACGCGCATCACCGCATCGCGGTTGCGGTCCTGGTTGTCGAGCCAATGGTTGGAGGTTTTTTCGTAGTGCGTCCCGTCGAGCAGCCAGCGCCGTTCGATCGACAGCGCCTGCTGGAAATGCAGCAGCGTGTCGGCCGCCGGCATCAGGCCGCCGGTGAAGAAGTGGCGGCCCATCCAGTTGTCCTCGCCCGCGGTTTCGAAGGGATACATCAGCGTGCGGTGCGCGAAGATGTGCACGAACAGCTTGCCACCGGGCCGCAGCCATTCGCCGATGCGCGACATCAGGACCTGGTAGTTGCGCATGTGTTCGAACATCTCGACCGAGACCACGCGGTCGAACGCGCCCGTATCGAGTGCCAGCGCGTTGACGTCGCAGGTCACCACGCGCACGTTGTCCAGCCCGCGGGCCCTGCACTGCGCCTCGATGTGCTGCCGCTGCGGCCGCGAGTTGGAGACCGCGGTAATGCGTGCGCCGCGATAGCGTTCGGCCATCCACAGCGTCAGCGAGCCCCAGCCGCAACCCAGTTCCAGGATGTCCTGCCCGTCCGCGAGTTCCGCGCGCGCGCCGTACAGTTCGAGCATCGCATCCTCGGCCTGGTCGAGACTCTCACGTCCGGTCGGGTAGTAGCAGCTCGAGTACTTGAAGCGGCGTCCCAGGCACAGCGCGAAGAATGCCGGCGGCAGTTCGTAATGCTGGGCGTTGGCGGCATCGGTGTGGATGGCCACCGGGCTCGTCCGCAGGGACTGGAGCAGCGCGTCGAAGCGCGAAGACTGGGCCTCGATGCCGCCGTCGGACGCGTCGGCCAGCCGCTGCGCGCACATGCGGCGGATGCCCAGGCGCAATGCCGCGTCCGGCACCAGACCGCGCTCGGCCAGTCCGATCAGGCCGGGCGCGGCGGTGTCGCGTTCGAGTTCGGTCACTGCGTTCATTCGGACGATCCTGGGTTCTGCGATTTGGGGAACCACGGAAACAGCATCGGCGTGCTGCGCTGGTAGGCGCGGTAATCCTCGCCGCGCGTGCGCAGCGCCTGCTGCTCGGTGTAGGGAATGCCGCTCACGTAGCGCAGGAACAGGTACATCACCACCGGCCCGGCCAGCGAAAGCCACCACAGCGGCGAGCCTGCCGCGAGCACGACGTAGGTGAGCCAGTGCAGCCACTCGAAGAAGTAGTTGGGGTGTCGCGAATAGCGCCACAGCCCTGCACGACAGGTCCTGCCCTTGTTCGACGGGTCGGCGCGGAAGTCGGCGAGCTGGCGATCAGCCAACGCTTCGCCGCCGACGCTGAGCAGCCAGACCGCGATCGCGGCGAGCAGTCCCAGCGACGACGCCGGATTGACCGCCACCGCGACGAACGGCACCGCGAACAGCACGACCAGCAGCGCCTGGGCCTGGAAGAACAGGAAGAACTTCGCCTGGTCACCGTTCCAGTGCCTGCGCAGGTAGGCATACCGGCCGTCCTCGTCCTCACCGCGCACCCGTGCCCACAGATGCGTCGCCAGCCGCACGCCCCACAGCCCGCCGAGCACGCCGAGCAGCAGCCGCGGCAGGGTCGCGCCATCGCCGAGCACGGCGACCAGCACCGCGGCGCCGCCGACGCCGCAGGCCCAGACGACGTCGACGATGCCGGCGTTGTCGCGGGCCTTCTGCCAACGCCAGGCCGCCGTCATCGCGATCGCCGCCAGCAGCCAGACCAGCAGCAGGCTCC
>Ga0207791_1000248_pt1 | contig 14578 bp, 12 predicted proteins | sample HigsolmetaGSP16D_FD_184844 | JGI IMG/M metagenome (GOLD analysis project Ga0207791, IMG submission 184844) | High solid enriched microbial communities from the Joint BioEnergy Institute, USA - SP1-6-D (SPAdes) | ecosystem: Engineered > Bioreactor > SSF (Solid state fermentation) > Aerobic >...
GCCGCTGGCGCGCCGCCAGGCAGGCCGGCCTGAGCGAAGTGCCGGCGGTCGTGCGCAACGTCGAGGACCGCACGGTCGTCGCGATGGCGCTGATCGAGAACATCCAGCGCGAAGACCTCAATCCGCTGGAAGAAGCGCAGGCGCTGCAGCGGCTGATCGACGAATTCGACCTCACCCACGCGCAGGCCGCCGAAGCCGTCGGCCGTTCGCGCGCGGCGGTCTCCAACCTGCTGCGCCTGCTGGAGCTTCCCAACGCGATCCGCATCCTGGTCGAATCGAAGCAGCTGGAAATGGGCCATGCCCGCGCGTTGCTGACGCTGTCGCCGGAGCTGGCCAGCAAGCTCGCCAGCGACGCGGTCGAACACGGCTGGTCGGTGCGCGAGGTCGAACACCGCGCCCAGCAGTTCGCCGCCGGCCGCGTGCCGAATGCGAACGGCCGCACCGCCTCGAAGACCAAGGCGCGTCCGCAGGCCGACATCGTCTCGCTGGAGAACGAACTGTCGGAGACGCTGGGCACGCGCGTGTCGATCGCCAACGGCCGCGGCAACAAGGGCCGGCTGGTGATCCACTACGGCAATCTCGAAGCGCTCGACGGCGTGCTGGAACGGCTGCGCGCGCAGCGCTGAGTGTTGCCCGGCCGCGTCCTCGTTCAAGCGGCGTCTGCGCTTCTCGATCACCTTCGATAGCGGCACGTCTCTCCCCGTCATCCCTGCGAATGCCGGAAAGTGGAGTGCGCGGATCTTCGGTGAAGCCTCGCAGCACTCAACCGCGCGGACGCACCGCCGGCCTTTGCAGCGGCACCATCTCGACGGGCTCGCGCGGCGTCAGACGTTGCTTGGGCAAGCGCGGCACGTCGAGATCGGGCCGCGTCACGCGCCGCGGCACGCTGTCGACGAGACACCCGCGGAACAGGTAGTCGCCGGTAATCGCCTGCCCGGTGCCGTCTCGATACGCGACGAACTTGATGCGCGTTCCGCGATCGGCATACAGCGGGCCGTCGGTGCCCGCACTCCACACGATCTCGTCGTCCACCCGGCGCATCTCGTACCAGCCGTCGGCGCCAGAAACGCGCACGGCGAGATCGCCTGCGCGCAAGCCCGGCACGCGCAGCGACGCACGCACCTCGCGGATCTCCAGATACCGGTCCTCGGGCACGAAGTCCGACGCCGCGCCGCCCCCACTGGTGCCGACCGGCAGCTCGAACGTGCCGCGGTTCTCGAACGGGCGTGCGCACGGCAACGCGACCGGCCGGACGTCCTGCGCCAGGCGCTCGGCCAGGCGCGGGCCGATCGGGCGCGCGGTATCGGGCGGCGCGGCCGTTGCCTGCAGGCAGGCCGCGGCCAGGACCATGGCTGCGGGCAGCCGGACATGACGTCGTTCCATCGTGCTGTTCACCTGTGTCGTGCGGAATGCGTTCACAGGACCAACGCGAACTGCGCCGGAAGCGGCCGCGCCCTCCGCAGGCGCGTGCTGGAATTGTGTAACGCGTCACAAGGTCACTACCCTGTGCCGATGTCCCGACGCCCCACCCGTCCGCTCTGGTCGCGCCCGCTGATGCTGGCGCTGCTGGTGCTGGGCCTGGTGGTGGCGCCTGTGCTGGTCGCGATGGGCAACACCTACGAGGCGGCGCACGGCGAGACCGCCGAGCAGCACGACCATGCGCCCGAGGCGCATGACGATGGCGCCGACCTGCTGCACGCGGTCGCGCATTGCGCCACCTGTGGCGCCCACACACCGGGATTGCCGCCGCTGGCCACGCCGATCGCCGCGATGCCGGGCGTGCATCCGGACCTGCGCCCGATCGACGCCGCGCCGCTGCGCGCGCCCGATTCCCTGCTGCGGCCCCCGATTTCCGCATGACGCCCGAGTCGGCCTGAGGCCGGCGTTCCGTCGTTCCGAAACCGGAGACACCCCATGTTGTTGCGATTGGCGGCCGTTGCCGCCTTCGCCGCTGCGCCGTGCTTCGTGCACGCGCAGACGGCGCCCGTGCCCGTGCGCACGGATTTCCCTGCCCTGACCCTCGACGACGCGTTCGCGCGCGTCGCCGACGCCCACCCCGCGCTGCGCCTGTTCGAGGGGCAGCGCGATGTCCTCGACGCCGAACGCGAGGCCGCGCTGCTGCGGCCTGCGCTCGAAGCCGGCGTCGAGATCGAGAACCTCGGCCTCGACGCCGGCACGCGCAGCGTCGAGGCGACGCTGTCGCTGGCCGGCGTGTTCGAGCGCGGCGGCAAGCTCGATGCGCGCCGCGCGCTCGCGCAACGTCGTATCGATGCCCTGGCGCCGCAACGCGAAGCGGCGCGCATCGATCTGCTGGCCGAGACCGCACGCCGGCATCTGGACATCGTCGTCGCGACGCGGCGACAGGCGATCGCGCGCACCGATGTCGCGCAGCGCGCGCGTTTCGTCGACGCCGCGCGCCAGCGCTTCGCTGCCGGCGCCTCACCCGAGGCCGTCGTGCTGACCGCGCAGGCGGCGCAGGCGCAGGCCGGACTCGAGGTCGCGCGCGCCGGCATGGAGGTCGACAACGCACGTCGCAGCCTGGCGATGCTGTGGGGAGACCCCGAGGCCGCGTTCGAGATCACCCCCGGCGATCCGCTGGCGTTGCCCGACATCGCCGATTTCGCGCGACTGCGCACGCTGCTCGCGCAGTCGCCGGAGCTGCTGCAGTTCAACGACCGCGAACGCATCGCCGAGGCCCGCCTGCAACTTGCCCGCAGCGACGCCACGGCCGACATCGGCTGGTCGGCCGGCATCCGCCACCAGCGCGAGAACGGCGACACCGCGCTGGTCGGCGGGTTCACCGTGCCGATCGGCAGCCGCGCGCGTGCGCAGCCCGGCATCCGTGCCGCGTCCGCGGAACTCGCGCTGGTGTCGATCGAACGCCAAGCCGGTGATCGCATGTTGCAGGCGACGCTGGCCGACGCGCACGGGCGCTACCGCGTCGCGCAGGCCGAAGTCGAACTGCTGCAACGCGAGGTGCTGCCGCGTCTCGCACGTGCGGCGAGCGCCAGCGAACGTGCCTGGCGCGCCGGCGCGGCGTCCTATCTCGAATGGTCGCAACTGCAGGACGCGCGCAGCGATGCCCTGCGCCAGCAGCTCGATGCGGCGCAAGCCGCGCAGATCGCCTTGATCGAACTGCAGCGCCTGACCGGCCAGCCACTCGTCGTCGCGCCCGCGACGCGCACCCCGACTGATGGAGACGCCCGATGAGGACGTTCGATCCCCGATTCACCGCGTCGCTGGCGCTGGTCCTGCTGCTGTCGCTGTCGGCCTGCGGCGGCAGCCCGAGCGCACCGCCCGCCGGAGACACCGCGCCCGCACACGACGACCATGCCGACACCGGTCACGGCGAAGACGGCCACGCCGACGATGGCGAACACGATGACCACGGCGATGACGCCACGGTCATTCCCGCCGACGTCGCCGACGAAGTCGGTCTCCGCGTCGCCCCCGCGATGGCCGGCACCATCGCCGACCAGCACGAGGTGCAGGGCCTGTTGACCACGCTGGAAACCGGCAATGCCCGCGTGACCGCACGCTTTCCCGGTCCGGTGCGCCGACTGCATGCCCAAGTCGGCGACCGCGTGCGCGCCGGCCAGGTGCTGGCGACCATCGACAGCAACCTCAGCCTGTCGAGCTACACGGTGACCGCGCCGATCGCCGGCACGGTGCTCGCACGCAATGCCTCGGTCGGCGAGAGCGCGGCCGAAGGTGCGGTGCTGTACGAACTGGCCGACCTGTCGAGGCTGTGGGTGGACCTGCATGTGTTCGGCCGCGATGCCGAACATCTCGCCGCCGGTTCGCCGGTGACCATCACCCGCCTCGGCGACGGCGCGACCGCCGACACGCGCATCGACCGCGTGTTGCCGGGCACCGCGACCGCGAGCCAGAGCACGATCGCCCGTGCGACGCTCGACAACGCCGACGGGAAATGGCGCCCGGGTTCCGCCGTGCGCGCGATGGTCACCGTGTCCACGCAACGGGCCGATCTCGTCGTGCCGCTGACGGCGCTGCAGCAGATGGACGGCGTCGACGTCGTGTTCGTGCGTGAGGGCGAGCGCTACGAAAAGCGTGTCGTGACGCTGGGGCGGCGCGATGCACGGCAGGTGGAGATCACGGGTGGGATCCGCATCGGCGACAACGTGGTGGTGGCGCAGAGCTACACGGTGAAGGCGGATCTGGAGAAGGCGGGGGCGGAACATGCGCATTGATGCATGGCGTTCCGCAGATCCCGATCCCCGTCATTCCGGCGAAGGCCGGAATCCATTTTCGCGGCGAAGCAACCGAAGCCAGTCTCCAAGCTTTCCAACCAACGTCAAAATGGATTCCAGCCTTCGCTGGAATGACCGGGCTGGGGGCGGATGGTGTGCGTGGAAATCCCATCTGACCACAAGCGGGGGCCGCCCCCGTGCTTGAATCCCTCATCCATCTCTCCATCCGCCATCGCTGGCTCGTCCTCGCGGCCACGCTGATGCTGATCGCCATCGGCGGCTGGAGCTTCACCAAACTCCCGATCGACGCCACGCCCGACATCACCAACGTGCAGGTGCAGATCAACACCGCCGCGCCGGGCTATTCGCCGCTGGAAACCGAGCAGCGGGTGACCTTCCCGATCGAAACCGCGCTCGCCGGCCTGCCGCGTCTCGACTACACGCGCTCGCTGTCGGCCTACGGGCTGTCGCAGGTCACCGTGGTGTTCGAGGACGGCACCGATCTGTACTTCGCGCGGCAGCAGGTCGCCGAGCGCGTGCAGGAGATCCGCAGCCAGCTTCCCGATGACGTCGATGCCGCGCTCGGGCCGGCCGCCACCGGTCTTGGCGAGATCTTCATGTACACCGTCGAAGCCGCGCCCGATGCGCGCAGGCCCGACGGCGCGCCGTACACGGCGACCGACCTGCGCACGCTGCAGGACTGGGTGTTGCGGCCGCAGCTGCGCAACGTGCCCGGCGTCACCGAGGTCAATACGATCGGCGGCTTTACGCGGCAGCTGCACATCACGCCGGACCCGGCGATGCTCGTCGCGCTCGATCTCAGCTTCGAGGATGTCGTCGCCGCCGTCGCCAACAACAATCGCAACGTCGGCGCCGGCTACATCGAACGCAACGGCCAGCGACTGCTGGTGCGCGTGCCCGGACAGGTCGCCGACCTCGAGGCGATCGGCAACATCGTGCTGGCGCGGCGCGACGGTGTGCCGATCCATGTGCACGACGTGGCGTCCGTCGGCGAGGGCCGCGAACTGCGTACCGGCGCGGCCACGCAGGACGGCGAGGAGGTCGTGCTCGGCACGGTGTTCATGCTGGTCGGCGAGAACAGCCGCACCGTCGCGCAGGCCGTGGCCGCGCGCCTGGACACCGCGAACGCCAGCCTGCCCGAGGGCGTGCGCGCGACCGCGGTCTACGACCGCACCGCGCTGGTCGAGCGCACCATCCGCACCGTGGCAAAGAACCTGATCGAAGGCGCGTTGCTGGTGATCGTGGTGCTGTTCCTGCTGCTGGGCAACGTGCGCGCCGCCTTGCTCACCGCGTTGGTGATCCCGCTGACGATGCTGTTCACCGTGATCGGCATGCGCCAGGGCGGCGTGTCCGGGAACCTGATGAGCATGGGTGCGCTCGACTTCGGCCTGATCGTCGACGGCGCGGTGATCATCGTGGAGAACTGCCTGCGTCGTTTCGGCGAGGCGCAGCAGCGGCTCGGGCGCCTGCTCGACACGCAGGAACGCCATGCCGTCGCCGCATCGGCGAGCGCCGAAGTCATCCGGCCCAGCCTGTTCGGCCTGGGCATCATCGCCGCGGTCTACCTGCCGGTGTTCGCACTCCAAGGCGTGGAAGGCAAGATGTTCCACCCCATGGCGATCACCGTGGTGCTGGCGCTGACCGGCGCGATGCTCCTCTCGCTGACCTTCGTGCCGGCGACGATCGCCCTGCTGCTGCGCGGCCGCGTCGCCGGGCACGACAACCGGGTGATGCGTGCCGCACGTCGCGGCTATGCACCGGCGCTCGACTGGGCGCTGCGCCACGGTCGCTGGCTGGTCGGCGGCGCGCTGTTGCTGGTGCTGGCCTGCGGCTGGCTGGCGACACGCATGGGCAGCGAGTTCGTGCCCAGCCTCGACGAAGGCGACATCGCCCTGCATGCGATGCGCATTCCCGGCACCGGGGTCGAACAGTCGGTGGCGATGCAGCGCGCGCTCGAACGTCGCCTGCTGCAGGCACCCGAGGTGGCCCACGTGTTCTCGAAGATCGGCACCGCCGAGATCGCCAACGATCCGATGCCGCCCTCGGTCGCAGACACCTTCGTGATCCTGCATCCGCGGCGCAGTTGGCCCGACCCGCGCAAGCCGCGCGCCGCACTGGTCGCCGAACTCGAAGCCGTCGCCGACACCATGCCCGGCAACAACTACGAGTTCACCCAGCCGATCCAGATGCGCTTCAACGAACTGATCTCCGGCGTGCGCAGCGACGTGGCGGTGAAGATCCAGGGGGATGACCTCGCGCAGCTGCAGGCCTTGGCCGGCGAAATCGAGCGCGTGCTGACCGGCATCGACGGTGCCGCGGACGTGCGCGTGGAAGCCGTCGACGGCCTGCCACTGCTGGAGATTTCACCGGATCCACGGGCGATGGCCCGTTACGGACTCAACCCCGGCGACGTGCAGCGCGTGGTGGCCGCCGCGATCGGTGGCGAGACGGCGGGGCAACTGTTCGAAGGCGACCGGCGTTTCGACATCGTGGTGCGCCTGCCCGAATCGATGCGCGGCGATCCGGCGGCACTTGCCGACCTGCCGGTGCCGCTGGGCGTTGATGCGGGCAGCGACGAATCCGGGCGCAGCGGCGCCTGGCCCAGCGGCGCGCCACGCACGGTGCCGCTGCGCGAGGTCGCGACCATCGGCACGCAACTGGCACCGAACCAGATCGCCCGCGAGAACGGCAAGCGCCGCATCGTCGTCACCGCCAACGTGCGCGGCCGCGACCTCGGCAGCTTCGTCGGCGAACTGGAGACCGCAGTGGCGGCGTCGGTGACGTTGCCGACCGGCCACTGGATCACCTACGGCGGCACGTTCGAGCAGTTGCAGTCGGCCAGCCGGCGGCTGTCGCTGGTGGTGCCACTGACGCTGCTGGTGATCCTGTCGCTGCTGTTCATGGCCTTCGGTTCGCTGCGCGATGCGCTGGTGGTGTTCAGCGGCGTACCGCTGGCGCTGACCGGCGGCGTGCTCGCGCTCGCGGCGCGCGGCATTCCGCTGTCGATCTCGGCGGGCGTCGGCTTCATCGCGCTGTCGGGCGTCGCGGTGCTCAACGGCCTGGTGATGCTGAGCTTCATCCGCAGGCTGCGCGAGGACGGCGCCGAGCTGCGCGCCGCGATCGTCGACGGCGCACTCGGTCGCCTGCGCCCGGTGCTGATGACCGCACTTGTCGCTTCGCTCGGCTTCGTGCCGATGGCCTTCAACGTCGGCGCCGGCGCGGAAGTACAGCGCCCGCTGGCGACGGTGGTCATCGGCGGGATCCTCTCGTCGACGCTGCTGACGCTGCTGGTGTTGCCGGTGTTGTACCGGTGGGCGCATCGGCGGGTGGCGCGGGCATGAGCTCGAGGCGCGAGGGCGCAGACTGCCAGCCCCGGCGTGCACCGGCATCCGGCTCCACCGGCACGACCTGGATGGCGATCGGCGCAGAAGGCGCCCTGTCCAGAACGAAGCGCGGCCACCGTGACGCATTCCACTGTCGAGCGTGGGGGCAGTGCGGCTAACCTCCGGCAGGTGCGCCATCCCGGCGACGCGCGGCAAGGAGCGAAGCGATGCGGATCCGTCTGTGGAGTGTCCTCCTGATACTGACCACGTTGCCTGCCGCAGCGCAGGAGACCGAAACCTGGCTGCTCTCCATCGACCGGTGGGGCAACGCCGAACATCGGGTCCTCACGCTCCAGTCGTCGGTCCCGCGCGTGTCGGGCGATCTGGATGGCTGGCACGTGAGCGGTTCGAGGGACGGCCCGCACCTGCGCATTGCCGCGATCGATACCCACGATGTGGCGTATCGCTTCGAAACCGAGATTTCCGGCGACCGTCTGACGGGCTGGGCGGACTATCCCGACACGAGCAACAAGGGACCGCGCGCGCGGCATGCGGTCACCGGCCTTCGCCTGGCGATGCCTTCGGGCGCGCCCGCGCGACGGGTGTATGCGCCCACGCGCTATTCCAATGCCTTCGATGCGGCGCGATCGCCCGTCATGGTCATCCAGCCTGGCGATGTGGTGGCCACCCGCACCATCGACTCGGGCGGCGTGGACGCGCAGGGCAACGTAGTCGCGCTGTATGGGAATCCACAGACCGGCCCGTTCTTCGTGTCCGGTGCCAAGGCCGGTGACGTGCTGGCGGTGCGCATCCGGCGGCTGCGGCTGAATCGCGACTACGCCGACAGCCTGGATGGACTCGCGCATCGGGCCACTTCGATCGGCATCGCCCCGAAAACGGCGGGACTGGGGCAGCGAGTGCGCTGGCGTCTGGACCGCGAGGCCGGCACCGCGCGCCTGGAAAATCCGCCCGAACGTCTGCGGCATTACGTGGTGCCGGTGAAGCCGATGCTGGGCGGACTGGCCGTGGCCCCCGGTTTCGGACTCGGGGCGCCGCCCACCGGCGACACCGGTCGCTGGGGCGGCAACATGGATTTCAACCGGATCGTGGAAGGCGCCACGGTGTATCTGCCCGTCCATCAGCCGGGCGCGATGCTGTATCTCGGCGACGGTCATGCCTTGCAGGGCGACGGCGAGACGACGCAGTGGGCACTCGAAACCTCGCTGGATGTCGAGTTCAGTGTCCAAGTGCTGCCGGGCCGCGCACTGGCTGCGCCGCGGGTCGAGGACGACACCCACATCAGCACGATCGGACAGGCGTCGTCGCTGGACGAGGCGGTACGCGCCGCGACCGCGGCCATGATCCAGTGGCTGGAGCAGGACTACGGCCTCGATGTCTCGGAAGCATCGCTTGTCCTGGGCACGGTGGCCGAGTTCCGCGTCGTGACGTTGGCCGGCCGCAACGCCGCCATCGCCTTGAGCCTGGACAAGGCACGCCTTGCCGGCCTGACCCGGGACGACCGGGGCACCGGGCTGAAACCGCCGTCCCGCTGAAGACCGCGCCTGCGCCTTCCCGTATCCGGGGCAGGCGCCGCCTTGCATTCCGGCCCCCGCGCCTGGGCGCCGCCCGCCGGGACGCACGCGCACTGTAAAATCGCCGTCTTTTGCGCGCGCCCCTCTTGGAATCCCCACCCCGCCCCGCCTTCCACGGCCCGACCTTCGTCCGGCTGCTGGCCCGCCTGACTGACGATGCGCTGCCCCAGGGCGGCCCGGCGCCGGCCGAGCGGTTGAGCCACTGGATCGACTGGACACGGGCGGTGGCGCTGTCGAAGGTGCTGGACGCCAAGGGCGCCGAGGCTGAACCGGACGCGCAAGTGCCTGATCGGGACGATGCCGACGCCTGCACGCGGGCCCGGTCGACCTTGCTGGCGGCGATCGCCGCCGCGCCGGAACTCGCGGCCTCGCAGCCACGGCCCGGCACGCGGGACGCAGAGGCAGACGTGGCCGTGGTCGCGATCGAGTTCGCCCCGTTCCGCCAGCGCCATCTCACCCTGCAGCGTTCGATGCAGGCGACGACCGGTCGGTTGCGCGGCGAGTTGCGCGAGCGGCTGGCGCGCCAGTCGGCCGACATGGCGCGTCTGGCCGAGGTCGATGCGGTGATGGAAGGCGCGCTGAGTCCGCGCGAACACGCGCTGCTGGGCGCGGTGCCGGCGCTGCTCGAAACGCATTTCGAGCGGCTGCGCGCCGCCGCCGGCGATGCGGCCACGGATCCGTCCGCGGCCTGGCTCGATGGTTTTCGCAGGGACATGCAGGGCGTGCTGATCGCCGAACTGGATGTCCGTTTCCAACCGGTCGAGGGGCTGCTCGCAGCGCTTCGCACCCACTGACGCAGTGCCCATGTCCTCAAGCAACCGCAACACCGCCCTCGTGCCCGCCGCCGTCTTTGCCCTCGGTCTGGCCGTGGTGGCGTGGATCGCCATCGGCTACCTCGGCAGCAACGCGCTGGCGCTCGCCGTCACCCTGCTGATCGGCGCCTGCTACGTCGTCGGCGGGCTGGAACTGCTGCGCTATCGCCGCGCCACGACCTCGCTGGCCGCTGCGGTCGATCGCCTGGCGACGCCGCCCGACTCGCTCGGTCCCTGGCTCAACACGCTCGATCCCAGCCTGCGCACCGCCGTGCGCCTGCGCGTGGAAGGCGAGCGCGTCGCGCTACCGGTGCCTGCGCTCACCCCGTATCTGGTGGGCATGCTGGTGTTGCTGGGCATGCTGGGCACGCTGCTGGGCATGATGGTGATGCTGCGTGGCACCGGCATGGCGCTGGAGACCGCCACCGACCTGCAGGCGATCCGCGATTCGCTGGCCGCGCCGGTCAAGGGCCTGGGCTTCGCGTTCGGCACCTCGATCGCGGGCATCGCGACCTCGGCGATGCTGGGCCTGGCTTCGGCCCTGTTGCGCCGCGAACGCGCGCGCACCGTGCAAAGGCTCGATGTCGCCAGTGCGACCACGCTGCACGTGCATTCACAGGCGCACCAGCGGAGCGAAACCCTGCGCCTGCTGCAGCAGCAGACCGAACTCATGCCGGCGCTGGTCGAGCGCCTCGGCGCGATGATGGCGACGATCGAACAGCAGAGCGCCGCGTCGGGCGAACGCCACGCCGCCAGCCAGAGCGCCTTCCACGCGCGTACCGAGGCGGTCTACACGCAGCTCGCCGCATCGGTCGAGCGCGCCCTGCAGACCAGTGTCGCCGAGAGCGCGCGCGCCGCGACCGCGGCTCTGCAGCCGGTGTTCGAGACCACGATGGCCGCGCTGTCGCAGGAAACCGCCGCGCTGCAGACCACCGTGCGCGAGGCGGTCGAGCGCCAGCTGCAGACGCTGGCGAGCGGATTCGAGACCTCGACCGAGACCGTCGCCGCCCGCTGGCAGGCTGCGCTCGACGGCCAGACCGCCTCCAACGAAACGCTGGCGCGCGATCTGCGCGGCGCACTCGAAGGCTTCAACGCCACCTTCGAACAGCGCGCGAGCGGCCTGCTCGACACCGTGGTCGCGCGGCTCGATGCGGCCGCCGATCGCAGCACCGCGCTGCACGACAGCGTGGCCGGCGCGGTCGACACGCAGCTCCAGGCGCTGACCACCGGCTTCGATGCCTCGACCGCCGCGGTCGCCGAGCGCTGGCAGCAGGCGCTCGACGCGCAACAGGCCGCGCAGGCCGCGCTGACTGCCGATCTGCGCACGGCGCTGGACGGTATCGGCACGCACTTCGAGACCCGTGCGACCGCGCTGGTCGACGGTGTCGGCACGCGCCTCGAGGCGACGGTCGGCACTGTGTCCGACGTCTGGAACACGGCGTTGTTGCAGCAGGCCGAACGCAACGAGGCGATGAGCGCGCGCCACGAGCAAGCGCTGAGCGCGGCCGCGGCGGCCTTCGAATCGCATTCGGCCTCGCTGCTCAAGACCATCGACGCCTCGCACGGCGAGCTGCAGACCGCGCTCGCCGCGCAGGACGCGCAGCGCCTGTCGGCATGGACCGACAGCCTCGCCGCAATGTCGGCCGCCCTGCGCGAGGACTGGGCCCAGGCCGGCGCCGAGACCACGCGCCAGCAGCAGGCGATCGGTGACACGTTGGCGACGACCGCCGACACCATCGCCGCGCAGACGCAGGCGCATGCCAGCGCGACCATCGCCGAGATCTCGCGCCTGGTCGACACCGCCTCCGAAGCACCGCGCGCGGCCGCCGAGGTCATCGCCGAACTGCGCCAATCGCTGTCGGAGAGCATGGTCCGCGACACCGCGATGCTCGAGGAGCGCACGCAGATGCTCTCGACGCTCGACACCTTGCTCAGCGCAGTGAACCACGCCTCGACCGAGCAGCGCGCGGCGATCGACGCGCTGGTCGCGACCTCGGCCGACCTGCTCGAACGCGTGGGCATGCGCTTCACCGACCACATCGAGGCCGAGACCGGCAAGCTCGACGGCGTGGCGACGACGCTCAGCGTCGGCGCGGCCGAAGTCGCCAGCCTGGGCGAAGCCTTCGGCGCGGCGGTCACGGTGTTCGGCCAATCCAGCGAGGCACTTGCGTCACGCCTGGCCGGCATCGAGGACGCGCTGGAGAAGTCACTGGCGCGCAGCGACGAGCAGCTCGCCTACTACGTCGCGCAGGCACGTGAGGTCGTCGATCTCAGTGTGCTGGCGCAGAAGCAGATCATCGAAGACCTGCAGCAGCTCGGCGCTTCGCGCACCGCCGTCGCATGAGCGTCGAGCTGGAAGGCGACCACGAATCGTCGGCGCCGATCTGGGCCGCGTTCGGCGACCTGATGTCGGTGCTGCTGGGCGCGTTCGTGCTGATCCTGGTCGGCGTGATCGGCGTGCAGCTGCAGCTCGAACTCAAGCTGGACGCAGAGATCGCGCAGCGCGAGGCCGAGACGCAGCGCCGGCAGACGCTGGAGCAGGCGCTGGCCGCGCCGCTCGCGGCGGGTCGCATCACCCTGGTCGACGGCCGCATCGGCATCCGCGGCAGCGTGCTGTTCGCCGACGCATCGGACCAGTTGCAGCCCGAAGGCCGCGAGCTGCTGCGCAGCCTCGCCGGCCCGCTGACCGAGTACCTGGCCTCGCGCGACGAGATCCTGATGGTCAGCGGCTTCACCGATGACCGTCTGGTGCGCGACGGCAACCGGTTTTCGGACAACTGGGAGCTGTCGGCGCAGCGCGCGCTCAATGTCACGCGCGCGTTGATCGGCGACGGCGTGCCGGCCGGGTCGGTGTTCGCCGCCGCCTTCGGCGCGCAGCAGCCGGTCGGTTCCAACGACGATGCCGAAGGCCGCGCGCAGAACCGCCGCGTCGAGATGGCCCCGGTGCCGCGGCAGCAGGCCGCCGCGCAGACCGATGCCCCCTGAGCTCGACAGCATCGCGCAGGTGATCGACGGCTGGCGCACACAGGGCGCCGATCGCGTCTCGCCGCTGCGCTTCCATCGCATCGCCGCCCTGCACGCACGTGCGCGGCAGCGCGACGGCGATGCGCGCCGGCAGCTCGAAGCGAAACTGTCGACGCTGGTCGAGGCGTATGCGCACGAGATCGCGGAAGCCGGCGACGTGCACCGCATCGCACGCGCGCGCGGCGATCTCGGTGTGCTCGCCGACGACATGACGGCGCGCGCGCGGGACGGCGCAGCCTATCCCGAACTGCCCGCCGTCGACGATTTCCGCCGGCTGTGGTCGACGTTGCGCACACGCACCCAGGTCCGCCAGTCGCTCGCGCAGGCCCCGACCGGCGCCGGCCCGCTGAACTCCGCCGCCCTCGCCCATCGCTCGCTGACGCTGATGGGCGGCCTGTCGCCGGAGTATCTGCAGCACTTCCTGTCCTACCTCGATACGCTGTCCTGGCTGGAGTCCCTGCAGGCCGCCCGCGTGCTGGCCGGTACGGAGACGCCGCCGCCAGCCGGTGCGAAGCCGCGCAGCCGTCCCCGCAGGCGCAAGCCCGCCTGAACCGGCGCACGGGGGCGGCCCTGCGCACCGCCGCGCCCAAACCCTTGCGCCGCAAGGGGAACTTGCGCACAATGGCCGGCTCGTTGTGTCCGGACCATCCATCCAGATGGCCGACCAGCCCCCACCGAAGCGCGGTTCGGTGCCGGCGGTACGACGGGGTTTCCTTCCTGCTCCGCGCGATGGCCACGCCATCGGGGCCGCCGTCTTCCTGGCTAAGGGAGGCAACAATCACTTCGAGGTGCGTAATGTCCCGAGTCTGCCAGGTCACCGGCAAGCGTACGACGCATGGCAACAATGTGTCGCACGCCATGAACAAGACCCGCCGTCGCTTCATGCCCAACCTGCATGAGCGCCGCTTCTGGGTCGCCAGCGAGAACCGCTGGATCAAGCTGCGCGTGTCCACCAAGGCGCTGCGCACCATCGACAAGAACGGCATCGATGCCGTGATCGCCGAGCTCCGCGCCCGCGGCGAGAAGGTCTGAGGAGTAGAACATGGCAGGCAAGCGCGACAAGATCCGTCTGATTTCCTCGGCCAACACCGGGCATTTCTACACCACGGACAAGAACAAGAAGAACACTCCCGGCAAGATGGAGATCAAGAAGTACGATCCCGTCGTCCGGAAGCACGTGATCTACAAGGAAGGCAAGATCAAGTGACGCAACGACCCGCGCTTGAGCGCGGCTGACGTTGCGTCATCCCGGCGCAGGCCGGGATCCAGTGTCTTCATGCAAAACCCGCCGCAAGGCGGGTTTTGTGTTTGTGCGGCCCACGCGCGCGGCGCGTGGCTGCCGGAAGGTCATCCCGGCGGCTTCCAACAGACGAATGTCTGGTCAGGCCGGGATCCAGTGCCTCTACGAAACCCGCCTTTCGGCGGGTTTCGTGTTTTCAGTGCCCGCGCTTCAGCGCGGCTGACGTTGCGTCATCCCGGCGCAGGCCGGAAGCGCTGTTCAACAGCCGGATGGCTGGTCACCCGGGGTCTTCGAGCGGAACCCGCCGCGAGGCGTGTTGTGTGCGTCCGGGGTTTTCCCTCGCTTTCAGTCTGCG
>Ga0207791_1000249_pt1 | contig 14566 bp, 38 predicted proteins | sample HigsolmetaGSP16D_FD_184844 | JGI IMG/M metagenome (GOLD analysis project Ga0207791, IMG submission 184844) | High solid enriched microbial communities from the Joint BioEnergy Institute, USA - SP1-6-D (SPAdes) | ecosystem: Engineered > Bioreactor > SSF (Solid state fermentation) > Aerobic >...
CGATAGCCAACCCAACAATTGCACCTTTTAGGTCGCCGCCTATCAAATAGCCCAGCGCTGCGCAGAATCCCCAAAACAAAATAGCTACATGATTCCACTGCTTCATCTCATCTCCCTATTGGCCCGTGGCCGTTGTGTGTGGAGCTAGATTAGCGGCGTGGCACTATCCGATCAACATCACATGTAGAACAGTCGGCGTCATGGATAGAACGATAAATTACAGGCAAAAAAAGACCCGAACTGCGGGATGAGGTCAGTTCGGGTCCGGATTGGCTAGACGGGAGAGGGCATCTAACCAATCTACCGGTGGGAGAGGGCACCGGGCGGCGAGATACTCAGCCGACATGTGAATGTTACTCGACCTCTTGGGTGCTGTGCAATACCTCAGCGCACAACATTAGTACCGGGTGGAACGATCAAGCCTTATCCGCTCGCTGCTGAGCCTGAGCATCCGAATATCCGCCGCTATGATACCGCTTGCTAAGCTTGGTCACGTTGGCAGTGATCGTCTCATCCCGAGTGATTCCGAGATTTGACCGGATTCCACTCAGCGCGAACTCAATGTCGCCCAATTCTTCGATTACGTTCTCACGGTCTAACGACTTGCGGTAGATGACATACTTTTTCAGTGCATCAGCCAGCTCGCCAGTCTCGCCGCTCAGCAGCCACGTCATGTGCATCAGGTCGGCAGTCTCAGGCGTCAGACCGCCAATGATTTCCGCTCCAGGCTTCTTAAGAGACTCAACGAATGCCTTGTAAGACTCATCATTCATCCGTAGACACCACTCGGTCGGCGTCTGGATCTGAACCCTGATCGCAATATGCCGCTGCTGCATCAATCGATTCATGATCGACTTCGAATCCGCTAGAAGCTGCATACTGCTCAATCACTGGACGAACAGCTTCAATTGGATTCTGCGGCTTCTCAACATCCGGGAGCACAGCCTCATTAGCATCCAGACTAAGAACGATTTCACTGCCATTGCCTGATCCTACAATGCCGGTCAGCCGATAGCCGAAATTGCCCAGCATGTTCACCAGTGCATCTGAACTAATCTTTCCAACCTCTCCGCGCATCACCTGATAGAAACGAGAGAGTTGAACATCGGCAATATGCGAACCATCCTTAGCGGACAGGCCATTAGCCTCTACGTGATTCTTTACGGCTGCGGCAAGTGCGTTGCGCAGCGTGGTGGAATTGGTGTCAGTCACTTCTTATCCTCTCTACGTTTAAGTTCTTTTTTCATCAGTTCGGCTTCCTTCTTGAACATCCTAGCTTCATGCAGAACGTCCTGAACGTCGAAGCGTTTACGATGAATCTCAAATACCGATCTTGCTAACTCCCTGCTCAGACGCATTACAACTTCTAGTTCGGCGTCTGTGTACTGGCTAAACCTTGGCCCGCTCATCGTAAATAAGTCTCTCAAGGTATACAGCCAAATCCATTGCCTCTTCCTGCGCGTGGATCAGCCAATCTAGGCGCGATAGGTCCGTGCGCTCCATCGTTACCCCGTACTTCGCCAATCCAGCCTCAGCCCGCTTCTGTAGCTTTTCGGCTACGGCATCCTCAATCCTGCTCATCCTGCCTCCTGTTATCCGATTGTACTACTCATTCCTGCCCGTAGATAGCAATAAATGCAGCATCGGCGTATGCCTGCCCTGCGCCGATCTTGTCCAGCTCTCGCCACTTAGGCCACTTCTGGATAGCCTTGCTACGGGCTGCGTCCTTATTGGTTCCGATCAGAGCGGCTCGCTTCTTCCAGCGCTGCGGCGTGACCATAATGGTCGGGATTTCTAGTGCCGCCAGAACGCCAGCAATGACGCCAGCAGAGTGCCCAAAGTTGAAGCTGCTCGTTACACCCTGCTTAGGCATGGAGTGGACTGACTCGACGTAGGCGCGGATATGATCGCTTGGCAGGCTTCGGATGAACTCCGCTACCGCCAATGCATTGACCCGAGTGGCCGATCCTTCCTTCATCAACGGCATCCGCATCCACTCAATAGGCTCATGATGTTCATCTAGTGCTACCAATGCACCGCTAGCGCCTGGATCAATGCCTAAGATCATTTCTTCTTACTCCGTTGTGCATCCTCAGCCCGCCAACCTTCGCGCCATTTCTTGCGGCGCTCAGCATCTTCAGGAAGGATTCCGTACTTAGGTGAATCCGACTCAGGCGCGCCACGCTCTCTGGCATAGCGGCCCGCCTGATAGTCTTGTTCTAGTTCTTTATTCATCCAATCAACCTGGCCTGCCTCTGAGCGTCTTCGATTCGGCGGCAGGCAATGTCGAAGTATTTAGACTCACGCTCGATGCCGACAAACTTGCGCCCGAGATTCATACAGGCCACCCCTGTGGTCCCACTGCCCATGAAGGGGTCGAGGATCGTTTGCGGCTTGTTGGCGGCCTGCTCAATGCACCACTCCATCAGCGCGATTGGCTTTTGGGTCGGGTGCTCTTTTCCGTCCTGTAGGGCAGCGCCGCGCGAATAGCCGAATATGCGGGCGGCACGCCGTTGACTACTCCACGCAAACTCGCAGTCCGCTAGAGAGAAGTTCCGCTGGCCCTTGTCCCACACCAACCACTGCATGGTCGGCGGCAGGAAGTCGGTGAAGTAATTACCACCCCACACCATGAATACCCCCCCGCTGCGGACTCGTTCGCCCATCAGGTCGAAGCATTCGCGCGGAGGCCGGTCAACGTCCCAGTTCGTGTCACCGTGGAACTTCCATCCCCACTTCCCCTCGTTTTTTGCGGCGGCCTTGTCGAAATTGATCCCATACGGCGGATCAGTAATCACCGCGTCCATCTTTGTCAGTGTAGGCAGAATATCTCGACAGTCCCCTAAGTATAAGGTTGCGTTTCCTATCTCCTCAATCTTGCTCATCACCATCCCTCAACAGATACATACCAACGGTTGCCCAAGCAAGCGCACCCATGAAGAAGCTAATCCTGTCTGCGCCAGTAGCCATGCACCCTGAGAAAACAGAAAGGCAAAACATGATAGCTGCCAAAACTCGAATGCTCACGACAAATCCACCTCTCTGCACTCGTAGCGGCCATTGGCTCTCTTACTCCATCCATGCACCCATACCGCCAGACCAGCTTTGCGGATAGCAGCGATATGCTCGCTATCTGCGATCTTCTTGATACGGGCTGCTACATTAGGCCCGCTTGTGACCTGCACCAATCCGGCCTCACCATCAGAAAGATACATCAAATCTGCTATTCCGAATAGGTCATGGCGACGAAAAATGCCACGGAAGTTAGTCGAATACTCAACCACTGCAACGGTGTATCCGCGTGATCGCAGTAGCTCTAGACTGCGCTGGGTAGGGGTTTTAGTTGCCATCGGGAAGATTCACTTCAGCCCAATGGGTAGCTTTATCTGCATGGTAAATATCACCATCGTCTGGGCAGTATGCTCCAAATTGCTTACCATCAAAATATCCCTCTTCCCACACACTCCCATGGGCGATAAGAACAGACGTATGGGACTTTGGCAATTTGCACCCCTCTTCAATCTTAACCCACTCGATCACTTCCGCTTCCTCCTAGCATCCTCATCTTTCCACCCGCGCTCCCACTCTTTGCGAAGCTCGGCGCATTCTTCTGTCGGCCCGTAGGCGGGTTTGCTGTCGATGCCTCGGCCACTTTCCCTAGCCCAGGTTCCGGCTTGGTAGGCTTGCTGTTTAGGTGTCATTGTTCAGATTCAATAATAATCAAAAGACGCCTAGCAAAATAAACCTCTCCATGGTCAATGCCCATGTTGTAAGCGTCATCGATGTTGCCACCAGCATAATCATCGATCATGAAATCATCTTCATCTGCGCAAATGTCACTAGATGCAATTTCACGGATTTTATCAATCAGTTTACTCATATCAATCTCCTATTAGTTTATTCTGCCGTTCCCACAATTCCTGTTCGCTGCCATAGGCTCTAGCGAACGTCTTTCCGCCATCCATCAAACTTGGCCCGTACTCAGCAACCATTTCCTTTGGCGTCATACCTTCCAGAGGAACTCGGCGATGGTGCCATGCACAAAGAGCGTAACCGTACATATGCCCCATGCGTATATTCCCAGACTTCATGTGCTGGTAGTCGCATCCTTCTTCATCGCAGCCAGCTAGACCGCTTTCTCGCCTAACCTCGCATGCCATGCACGGACCTTCCTTGCTGGCTACGATCCGTGCAGCCTCAGCCTTGGTTGGCGCACCAGTAGACCTACCGGATTTCATGGCGGCTCATGATGCCGAATGCAAAAACCCATCCGCCGATTGCGCCAGCCCAATTTGGGCCATCATGAAGAAATAGGATGAGCGATGATCCGATTATGTAGCAGATAAACCAAACAAGCCACCACAGCCATGACTTCATCCCATCACCTTCTCTTTGTGATAGCTACCGCTCTGGAAACCGTAGTCGAACGCCTGGCGCTCAATCTCATCCTCATACGGGTTGCGGTACAGCATCCCCATAAGCGCCTGAGACGTACCCTCATTCATGATGATGGAATACTTGGAGCCAATCTTGGGAATCTTAAAATCGACCTTGCTCATATCAACCCTTGGGCCAGCTAATCCGCCAACCTAGGTGGCGATTGTCCGTAGTAGATTCAGGAAGCGGCGTAACCGCAAACTGTTTATTTTCACGCAGCAACATTCCGATAATCTCAATCATCGGGCCATGCTCCATAACGTCGAAGCTGCGTGAATTCATCCTTCCGCACACATCCTCTGCCATTTCTCCACCTCACTTTCGTAGTATTTTACACGATCCTGCCTAACAACGCCGTAGAAGTTCGGATCAATCTTCGCCACCTCTAACTGAGCAATGGCGCGCTCTAGCATCCGCTCCGGGCTGTCGTTCCAAATGTCAAGATTGCGGCCTTCTGAGCGCATCTCACTCGCCCGTGGCCTTGGCGATGGCGGCGCGAGCTTTGTCCAGCGCGATCCACTCACCATCCTCATATTCGCTACCATCATGAGGGTTAACAGATTCTGCAACCAACTGCTGAAGCGATTCGAGCAGATCAGGAGCCGCTGCGATCAGGCGGGCATTAGCGTGATCGGTCTCGCGCTGCGCAGGTTCGTTCACGGTGTGAGCGAGCATGGCAACCATAAGCGGGCCAGCTCCGATGATCGGGCAGCCGTTCGGTTGCGGCGCAGTGCTGTAACGCCAAGGACCCGGCGTATATTTACTCATTTCACTCTCTCCAATTTGTAGTTAGGATCAGGGTCGGGCACCACGACGCCATGCCTTGCCCCGAATCGCTGAACAAACTCAACGAATCGCCAAAAATCCTCTCCGCTGATGACGTCCCTATTACCTTCTTCGTCCTCAGTGGTGGTTCGGATAGGGATTTCCTCTAGACGATTACCTGGCAGCTTTTTTACTTTCTTCCCAAAGAACGCCATGCACAAGTATTCGTGAATGTCCTGCTTTTCGTAGCCAGCCGCCTCACTGAGCATTTCATATGCAACGCCCCAAAGGTAGCGAAGCTGCGGCGGGGTCCGCTCAGGCCGAGCAATGGTGAACTTTACGTTGACCGGCTTTCCTGTCTGAAACGTGTTGCACAGCATGACGATACGCTCAATCTCGCGCTCTCGGTTTTTAGGTGGGAGCGTAATTACGTTGTGCGCGCTCACTTAGAATCTCCCATGCGCTCGCAGCAGTGATTGAACATTGGCCATTGCCAATGGCTTTAAGTCGCTCCAACCTATCGGCCACGCCATCATCCACTCCGTCCGGCATGGGTTGATCTTTCCACCAAGTACTGCGGCAAGCGTAGGCGTATTCCTGGCGTACTCTGCCGGATAGGCCCCTTCCTTCGCATTGTGCGCTGTCGGTGTAGGCAAATATCCAGAGCCTCTCACGAACATGGTCTGCACCGGCTGCTGCTGCTGAAATAACTCCCCATTCCGCATTGAACCCCATTTCGGCCAAGTCCCCGAGAACTTTTCCAAGGTATCCCAGGGAAATAAGCCTAGGCACGTTTTCCAAGAGGCAGAACTTTGGTCGTACTTGGCGAATGACTTCTCTTGTTGCAGGCCATCGGTCTTTGGGGTCGTTTTCTCCGCGCTGCCTACCTGCTGCACTGTATGGCTGGCATGGGAATCCGCCAGTGACAACATCAACCATTCCTTTATAGCTTGAGGCGAAGCCTTGATTAATGAATGCGTCGATATCGCCGAAAATTGGGGCGTTGTCGAGCAATCCATCTCTGATCCTCGCTGCGATGACTCGCTGACAATATTCATTCCACTCCACATATCCGCAATGAGTCCAGCCTAAAAGCTTGGTACCTAAAAGTCCGCCGCCCGCTCCAGTAAAAAGACTAAGCTCCCTCACTCCGTCCCCACATAAAAAAGTCTGACCACAACCACCACAAGACACGCGATCACAGCCCAGGTAACGATCCGATCCTTGATCCGCTGGCTACGCGCCTTACGATCCAGCACTCGCTGCCACATCTCTGAACGCTCTACGTCAGCCTGAGTCTTCTGGCGAATGTCTGTATAACGGTCTACGTGCCGCCTTGAGTTATTCATATTAAACTCCAAACTTTTCAAGGGCTTTGATTAGTTGCTTCTTCCCATCCGAATTATCACGCAGCTCCCAAAGAACAACTCCAGCCGCCTCTACAAGATCATTCAATGCCTGGAGAGCCGCTTCAAGCTTGGGCGCTTCCTGCGCGCTATATGCATCTGATACAGCAATTGCACTATGCGATTCAGCATGCTTGCGGATCAGTTCGATATAATCAACGTTACTCATTACCCTCTCCAATCAACTTGATGGGTCTATTCTGTGCCTATGCTGCGATCTTATCAACGGCATATGTAGAACTTATATTTCTAATTTTGGAACGATCAGAGACTAACCACCTTATCGCTGATTGGCCAGCCACGCCATCCCCGGAACGCCCATGGGATACGCTAATGGGCTAACAGCCTAGGCTTGGCCAGGCGCAGCTTAATGATCCGCTCGCTATAGCCCACTGCCAGTGCAATCTCAGGAACGCTACAACGCTCTGAGCTAAGGAATCGGATTGTTTCGGCCTTGGTCATGCCTCCACCACTCCCAAGTTTTCCATCAGTTCGGAGAATGTGAACTCGCTTGGGGCTGCGCCTTCTGGCAGGATTGGTTCAAGATGCTCGAACTTGTTTGGACCAACAGTATCGCCATCGTGGCGCGGATAATCTAGTCTAAGAAAACAATCTGCACTATGGGCTCCGAGAAATGTGCCATCTGGCAACTTGTCCCCGAATCTCCACGGACCAATATGAGTAATCACCCCCGTAATACCATTGTTTTCTTGATGGACAGCACGTACCAGCCGTACCCTCTGCCCCACAAAGAAATGTGCCACATCAATCTCCTATCCAACATGTAAGAAAATCTTACAAGTTCTACCAGCCACATCAACACCACTGGTAGAACGATCGCTTCGGGAGATAGAACGATCAGAAGTCTCGCTCTCTGGCTAGCGACTGGAACGCCATAGTCTCAGCCTCAAATCTGACCTTCTTGAATCCGGTTGGGCCGTGCCGATTCTTCTCAATCAGGATTTCAGCTAGGCCACGGTCCGGCGAGTCAGGGTTATATACCTCATCCCGATAAAGCATCAGGATTTGGTCAGCCTCTCGGGTCAGTTCATCGCTGTTGGCAAGGTCGCCAGCGTTAGGCCGCTTGTCACCTGTTCGGCTATCCACCCCCTTCACCACCTGAGCGAGTGCCACTACCGGCACCTCAAGGTCACGCGCTAGATTCTTCAGGCCACGGGCAATGCTGGCAACTTCCTGAATCCGGTCAGCTCCAGGAACAGTGATCCGCTGAGCATAGTCAATGAAGATGATCTTCACGCCATGACTGTGAACCCATTTGCGCGATACGCCTACAAGCTCATCCAGCGTGATTGCCGAACGATCATAGATCATAAGATCGCGCTCATTGGCAGTTTTTACGCCAGCAGCGAGGCTAGCCCAATCCTCATCGTCAAAGCTACCGTTACGAAGCTTAGTAGCAGCCACACGACTCAGGAGGCTCACACGGCGTAATGCCATCTGCACCGCTGGCTGCTCTGCCGAGAAGAACCCCGGCTTGAAACCTGCGGCTGCTGCGGCCTCCACAAGCCCGCCGATGAAGGCGGTGTTGTGCGTGACGACGTAGTTGTCTGTCACGTAAAGCGAGGTCGGATGGGAGACGCGAATGCAGGTGCATTCCTCGGACTCCACGGCCTCGACGCTAGAGATGGTCAGCGACAGCGTGTGCTTCGGCTCACGGATGCGATCCGCCTTCCTCTTGAGGGAAGCGAACTCCGTCTGACCAGCGCCCCGGATAGTCAGGACATGGGCGTCCATGTGCGTCGTGCGCTTCTTCGCCATGCTGCAAATCGCGCCCAGCGACCTCGCAAGCGCCTGCACATCCCCGGCGAAGTCGATAGATGACGACGAGAATCGGATGCTGTTGAACGACTCGACCCAGCCGTCAGAGTCCATCAGGCCGCGCAGCAACTCCAAGCGCTCCGCCCGACTAGCGCGCATGTATGCGGCAGGGATGCGCTTCTCGTGGGAATACTTCCCCCACAGCCCAAGTTCGACAAGCTTGTCCTTCAGCCAATTCAGACGGCGCTTGGTCCCACTAATCCGGTAGTCGTACTTTCCGCACGGGACGAGGCGCATACCTTCAGGAAGCAAGCCTGCGACTCGTTCCAGCACCTCGGTGTCAGCCGTCGAGAATCGCGGCGTGGTGGTGGTGAAGTTACCATCCCCCAACAGGAATCCGAGCAGCCAAGGGTCAAGCGGGAGTGTCTCGCTTCCTCCGAACTCGCCGGAGATCAGCCGCACCGAGAGGCGGTTCCGGTAGCGGCGGCACTCCAGCTTGTTAATGATTTCTGCCGTGGTCAGAACCCTCGGGGAGGTCCACTCCCGGTAATTCACCTCCCACAGATGGTCGATGCCAGCCCTAGCAGTGCGGCCGTCCGAGAAAGTGAACTGGTACACGTCCTTGACGCCCTGCGGGAATACCCCCGTGACCTCAGAAGGGGCGCCATCGATCGACGCCAGCGCATCGCCCATCCTGATGTCGCCCATGCGGACCCAATGCCCGTCGGCCAGCAGCACAAGCGCCGTGTTTGGCTGCTCTTTGCCCATAGCAGGGCGTCCGCCGATCAGGGTCAGGTCGCTATTCTGCCAGCCACCGAGAATGTCATTCAGCTCCACAAGGCCGGTGGGGATGCCTGGAAGCTGCCCGCTGTTGGCGTGGGCGAAGGAGATTGCATCCCAAGCTAGCTTCATTGCCTGCTTCCCGGTGTACTCACAATCGGTCACGGACGAATTAAGAGACAACAACCGGCCAATTGCGGAATCCACCGCGTCATCCTCGCCAGCACGCGCACCCGCCGAAAGCTCCATTGCAATCTGAACAACCTCACGCCGACGCCAGTTGTTCCTAACGATATTTGCATAGGCTGGAACCTGTGCAGCAGACGGCGTATTGCTGGCAAGGTCCAATGCTTCCGTAAAAAGATCGCCGTCGGCCTCGCCAATTGTTACCGCGTCGGCAGGCTCGCCAGCAAGGACGCGAGACTTGATCGCCGCAAAAAGCTTCTTACGGAGCGGTGACGTGAAGTGATCCTCCGCCACGACTGAAGCAATATCGTGGAACCGCATGTTGTCCAGCAGGATTCCGCCAAGTACCGCCTCTTCCGCAAATGTTGCCGTAACGCTCACAGTTCATTCCTCCGACGAACCGGCTCAGATGAGCCATTCAACTTCTGTCCCGTTACCCATTCAGCCCTAAACGACTGCCACCCTCTCTGCAATGCAATTTCCAGCGCCGATTGAAGAGTCATCCCAGCAGACGCAGCTTGTTTACGCATCCCATCAACAGCGGTTTCGGTAAGCGGCGCTCTCTTTGCCTTCCTTACCTTGATGAAATCATTAGCAACGCTCTCGCTAACATCATGCAAAAGCTGGCGAGCCGTAGGCGATGCTGGCTGTCTCTCTTCTTTTACTTCTTCTCTTCTCTTCTCTTCTCTAGGTAACGCAGCACTAACGCTAGCATCGTTACCTTTTGCGTTACTTTTATCCTTGTGAGAAGCTACCCTTTTCGCCGTAAGTGCCCGATTCTTGGCGGTTTTTCCGTTGTGACGGTCAAAGTTAGGAAGCTTCAACTCCCTTCCGTCCTGTATCAACCAACCAACAAAGCTCATTGCCTCTGCGAATCCTGTAACGCCAGCCTTTGAATCTACTAACGCAAAGGTAACGCCGCTAGCGTTACCTGATTCTGTGTGTGCGTCGAACCAGCGCCATACCTTTAGCAGCTTTCCGACTACAGCATCAGGGTCAATAGACAGAATACCAGCCATCTCCCAAACCTCCGGCTTGTCCGGAAGCGAGACTTCAATCTTCAGCCAATCGCCTGCCATTACTTAAGCTCCAATCCTTGCTGGCGCTCTTTGCGCTCAAGCTCACGACGAATCAGGCGCTCGTATTCACGGCGCTCATCTTCATTCATTGGAGGACTCGACAGGGCGGCTAGCGCGGCGTCGATATTGGCGAGAACTCGCCTGCGTTGCGAATCTGTAAGCATTCTAGTTGTCCTGGTCTTTTGCCCTGTGTGAGTAGATGGCCCCAACGGCACAGGATTCCGCGTGTCCCCGGCTCATGACTTCCGGGTAAGGGGCCGTCTGATTAGACCAAACAAAAGCCCCTATGTCTAGAGGGGCGTTGGGTCAATGAACAATTTTAGGCTGCTCCGGCCAAATCTGATTGCCGCGCATGTCCTCAACGCGCCGAGTCCCTGGGTTGCACTCAGCATTGGCTACGGCGTCGGCATCGTCCATAAGGTCGATCATGTAGAACATGTCATAGCGATAGAAGATATAGGTGTTCACTTCTTCCCCCAATCCGGCACCTTCTGCCATACCGGCTTAATGCTACCGTTGCTAGTCTTGGCCCGAGCAACTTCAACGCTGAAAATCAGGTCATCAGCACTCAGGGCGCGGATGACTCGACCCATCGTGCGGGCGTCATAAGGCTCACCAACCTTCTTCACAATGTCCTGATACAGATGCTCAGCGAGGAATGCACGCTTGCGGTACTTGGCCGCAATGATCTTGCGTGCCGCCGAGTAGGCGACGCTGGCCCATGCTGCGTTGTCCATTACTTCAATGCCGTCGATCTTCATTTCCCTTCCTCCCTCAGTTCTTCAATGCAATCTGCACAGAAACGCGACTTAACGCCGCTGCTGAATACGTGTACGGTTGCGCTCTCGCAATATTCACATTCAGGCAGCGGGACGGGCTTGTTACAACGATTAGCGTGCTGGCGGAGCGACAGGGCCAGGTGGTAGTCGCTCAGGTCGCTTGCGGAGTCTGCGAAGTCCATATTAATCCTCATCGCCAAGGGCGAAGCCAGCCCAAAGACAAGAAAATCCCATTGCGATCAAATTAAGAATCTTGCCATCTGCTGCAAAAAATCCATTGAGCAGAGCAAGCAATACCCAAAACCAAAACCATCCAGATTTCATATCTCTCTCCTTACTTAAAAATGACCCAGCCGACAATCAGCAGGGCAATTGTTGTCCAGATCGCAACAGTCGGAAGGCGAGTCTTGCGATAGCGGGTGTACTGTGCGGTTTGCGTGGTGGCGTCGATGCTATGCCACAGCATGCGGTCGGAAAGGCGGCTCATGCTTGCTCTCCTTTTACTCGTGAAATGGCGGCACGCAGAGAAACATACTCTGGCTCTTCGCCATCATTTGCCAACCTTTCGATTGAGTGACCACTGCCACGTTCACTATCAAGAAGTTCTGCATAATACCCAATGGTATACAGAGCCTCTTCCGCCTTTTCGATTAGATTTTCCACTGCCGCGCGGGCTTCAGCCAATTCACGTGGAGTTGATACGAATCCATCTTCAAGCAGAACTCGTTCAACCTCATTCATCAATCTAACAACATCAACGGGGCTGCTCATATTCATCCCTTAACAAGTTTAAGTTTAGTGGGCTTAGGCCGATCATGAGGACTTTTGCGGCAATGCAACATGTATCCCTTGACTGTCGGCTCCGGCTCTATCGTGTAACCTTGCTCGCTCATCACCTCTAGGTACGTGTCGATCTTGTGTTTCGGGATCGTCGTGTGGACCATATCCCCGCTATACAAATGCAGCCAAGCAGCAGGCGGCTTCCTTCGTTTTGTCATGTATACTTCATGTCCCTACATTGAGAAATCATATGGAAATCACACAGAATCAGGTTAGACAGGCTTTTAATTATGACCCTGAATCAGGCCTGCTAACTTGGATTGACGGTCGTCGCAGAACAAAGGTTGGCAAAGTTGCTGGGAGCCAAAGAGATGATGGATACCTTGATGTTAGGTTTAATTACAAGTTGATTAGAGCCCATCGCCTTATTTGGCTTTACGTGCATGGGTATTTGCCGCCTCAAATTGACCACATAAATGGAAATAGATCGGACAACCGCATATGCAACCTTAGAGAAAGCAACAACCATTTAAATCAGCAAAATGTTAAAAGAAAGAAAAGACCTGATAAAACAGAGTTCAAATCTAGATTCTTAGGGGTGTCTTGGTCATCTTCAAAGAAGAAATGGATCGCACAAATTAAACTAAATCGCAAGAACTATAAGTTGGGCGAATTTTCTGTAGAAGAAGATGCGTCTAAAGCGTATAAGGCTGCAAAACTCAAACTTCACAATTTCAACCCTATTGAACGAGCCTGATGAGGGCATGTAGCCCGAGCCAGGCGCTCGGCGGTTTGCGGTGCTTCGTCATGGGTCCACTTTGCCTAGGATTGGCGGCCGGATCAACACCATGGATGGAACAGTGTAGGAACGATTTTGCTATTTATTGGAACGCTTGGCTAGCGTAATCTAGCCTCACTGACAGGGCAGACGCCCATACGGAGAGAGGAATGAACTTCCCAGTACTCATTAAGAAGGATGGCGCGTTCTGGCACATGGCATACGGCCAGAAGACTTTCGACAAGTGGATTGAGTTTGCATCTAAGCACTATCCAGATAGCAAGATTGAATGGGTTTCGGCTTAACAAATACGGAGATGGAACATGGCTACCAAGTACGATAACTGGAAGACCTCAGCGCCGGACACCAATGGCGAGGCATGGACGAATGCGGCAGAGGACGTTGCAGACAACCTGAGTAGCGATGAGCGTGCAGAGATGGTAATGAAACTTGCCAACGCTACCGGCGCTCTTGACTGGATCGCTGGAGCTATCGAAATCCCTCAGCGGCATCTGGCAGCCTTCCGTGACCTCATCAAGATGGCTGACTTCTACTCAGAAAAGATTGAGGATGAGGCCAAGGTGTTCCATGATCCCCGAGACTGACAGAGAGATTCGGGTTCAAGTGGCAAAGGATATGGCGGCTGGTATCGCCGCCATCATCCTGATTTGTTTCATATGCCATTGTTCATACACAACAATTGAGGGGATCATCAAATGAAAGCTATCGCAATCGCAATCATGCCTGGCCTGTCGTTCAATACATACGCAATCACCGATTCTAAGGCCGAGGCTTGCGGCAGCATTGCGTCGCTCGCAAATGTCATCATGAAGGGGCGGCAGAGCGGCGTAAGCATTGTGCGCACAATGGAGATTTCAGGCGAAAACGCTGCTATAAAAGCAGTGACCGAGCTTGCATACATGAAGCCGCGATACCAAAGCGATTAGTACCGGGAAATTGCAGCTCAAGATTTTGAGGTCGAGGTCTATCTTGCCTGCACTGGCAAGCATTAAGTCTCAGTATGTTTTGCCTCGCAGGAATCTACTACTGCTGGCACGATGACAGCGGCGGGATTGTACTTTTCACGTTCGGTGCGGCTGTGTGTAGTGCGCTGACTTATTTTGAGTGGAGGAAGTGATGAGTAGCCAAGCCATTCCACTGGGCCAGACGCCAAGCCATAGCGGCTCATTGGCGAGCCGCAGGAATCATGTTCTAATCAATGAGACGCCATCGCCACTTAAGGATTTTGGAATCTACAAGGCTGAGGTTTCATGCTCAGCTAACAACCCTGTCTTTAGCGTGATTTTCCATCATAGGAAACGTGGCGAGCATAGCGCGGGGTTCTTCGTTACTCAGGGAATCTATGGGTCTGAAGTCATAAGCATTGACGACGCTATCTATGTTCGTGTTGTTGGCGAATACGAAGAAAAATAGAACACTGCAATCCTAAGATTTGAGACTACAGCACGGTAAAATAGCTGTACGAAGCAGATATGGAGTGAATGCCGGGTGGTCACCGGCTGGCCGCATAGCTTGGAGAAGTAGGTAGCGTTACCGAAAGCACCGCATACGATGGGTCCGGACTAACGTATTGACCATTGCGGATATGCCAAGCAAGCACGATCTAGACCACGTGCCGCTCCACCACTAAGAGAGGAATAGGAATGGATGAGTTTCCAGACGTAACGGACTGGCGTGAGCCGGACCTTCCAACGTGGCAGGCCGCACAACCATATGACTACAGCATAGGCGACTAAACGATGAGTATTGCGACACTAATTCTAGGCAAGTCAGGCA
>Ga0207791_1000250_pt1 | contig 14557 bp, 14 predicted proteins | sample HigsolmetaGSP16D_FD_184844 | JGI IMG/M metagenome (GOLD analysis project Ga0207791, IMG submission 184844) | High solid enriched microbial communities from the Joint BioEnergy Institute, USA - SP1-6-D (SPAdes) | ecosystem: Engineered > Bioreactor > SSF (Solid state fermentation) > Aerobic >...
CAGCAGCAACGGACCGTCGCCGCCGAGCTGCGGCCAGCGCGCGGCGACCTCGGCGCGCGCCGCGACATCCGGAGACGGCGCCGGCGGGAATTTCGCCGGATCGATGCCGCGCGGAATCACGCGCAGGCGATTCACCGGCGTGTCCGGGTAATGCCGCAGCAGGTAGTCGCGCACCGTGTCCGAGACGCAGATCACCCGATCGCCGCGCGCCATGATCGCGCTGTAGCGCGAGGGCGAGTTGAGCCCATGCATCGTAGTGACGAAGTGCGGGCGGCGCGCCGCGGGCATTCCGCGCAGCGCCCACCACCCGATCCACGCCGGCAGGCGCGAACGCGCATGGACGATGTCGGCGCCGGCCTCGGCGAACAGGCGGCGCAGCGTGCGCACGTGACGCAGCACCCACGGCGACTTGGCGCCGATGTCGAGCGTGACGTGGGTCGCGCCGGCCGCTTCCAGCGCGGGCACAAGACGGCCGCCGGCCGACACGACGATCGCACGATGGCCGGCGTCGACGAGCGCCTGCGCGATTTCGAGAGTGGAGCGTTCGACGCCGCCGGACGACAGCGCCGGCAGCAGCTGGACGACGGTCAGCGGTCGACGCATGCGGCCGCGATGTCCGGGCGCGTCAGTCGACGAGGACGAAATGCGCACCGCAGTACGGGCAGTCCGATTCGCCGTTCTCGGCCTCGATCGGCAGGTACACGCGCGGGTGCGAGTTCCACAGCGCCATCGACGGCAGCGGGCAGCTCAGCGGCAGGTCGGCGCGGCGCACTTCGTAGCGCTGGGCGGCGTTGGCTTGCGTCGGCTGGACGTGGGCTGCGGTCATGACGGCGGAGTTCATCGTGTGGAGGCCGTCATTCTAGCGCGCGGCCGTGCAGGCGGGCTCAGCCCGGCAGGGTGAACAGCAGCAGGGTCGCCCCCTGCGCGCCGGCGACGATCGGGGTGTCCACCGCTTCGTCCTGCCAGCCCAGCGCATCGCCGGTCGCCAGCGTCTGGTCGTCGAAGGTGGCGTCGCCGTGCAGCACCTGCAGCCAGTGGCGCCGGGCGGCATCCAGGGTCAGGTCGACACGCGCGCCGGGTACGAGCGTCGCCTGTCGCAGCCAGGCCTGCTGGCGCAGCGGCAGTGCGCCGGCCTCGCCGTCGGGCGATGCGCGCAGCGTCCACATGCCGGCGTGGGCGGGCGCGATGCGGTGTACGCCACCGGCCGGCGGCAGGTTCACGCGATCGGGCTGCAGGGCGACACGCAGCACGCGCGCGCCCTCATCGGCGGTGCGCTCGACCGGGGTATCGCTGGCATGTCCGGCACCGGTCCAGGCCAGTGCGCCAGCCTCGAGCGCCACGCCGTCGCGGACCAGCACGCCGTCGAGCACGAGCGTCAGCAGTTCCATGTTCGCCACACGCTGCGCGGGCACCGTCGTGCCGGCCGGCAGGTGTTCTTCGTTGAGCTGGCGCAAGGCGCCGAATCCCATCCAGTCGGCGTCGTGGTAATCGCCGCTGGAAAACGTGCACAGGCGCGTGCGCGTGCCGTGGCGGCTGGTACCGCGCGTGTCGGCAGGTCGATGGAGTTTCATGGCAGATCCGGATCGCGGAAACGAGAACGCCGGCGCACGGGTCGCGTGCGCCGGCGTCGGGACGCACTGTTACTGCGCGGCCGCCGCAGCCGGCGCCGCGCCTTCGGCGACGATGGCCTCGGTGGTGATGCGCAGCTCGACGTCGTCGCTGACGTTCGGCGCATAGGCGCCGACGCCGAAGTCGCTGCGCTTGATCTTCGCGACGGCATCGAAGCCGGCGGCGGCGCGCTTGGCCATCGGCTGCTCGCCGAACTTGTTGATGGTGACGTCGAGCACCACCGGCTTGGTGATGTCCTTGATCGTCAGGTCACCGGTGACCTTGAGCTTGTTGGTGCCGGCCGACTCGACCGCGGTGCTCTTGAAGGTGGCGTTGGGGAACTTGGCCGCGTCGAAGAAATCGGCGCTGCGCAGGTGCTCGTCGAAATCGCCGACGTGCGAGTTCAGGCCCGACATCGGCAGCGTCACCTCCACCGACGAGGCGCCGACGTTCTCGGCGTTGTAGACGATCTGGCCGGAGACGTCGCCGAAGTGCGCGACCGGGTTGGAGAAACCGAAGTGGCTCCACTGGGCGATCACGTCGGTGTGCTTGGGGTCGAGGATGTAGGTGCCCGAGACCCCGGTGATGGCCTCGGCGGCCGGGGCGGCGTCGGCCGGCGGTTGCGCGGCCGGCTCGGCCGGCGCAGTCGCGGCGGGCGTGGAGGTGTCGGCCTGCGCCGGCTCCTGCTGGGCGCAGGCGGCGAGAGCGATGGCGGCGGCAAGCGGAAGCAGCAGATAACGGTGGCGCATGGTGGAATCCTCGAGGATCGGACGGGTGGTGGCGGGAACCGCGCGCAAGCCTGCGCGCGGGCGGAACGCGGGTGTCAGACGATGCGCGCGGCTTCGTCGAACGGCAGGCGCGGCGAGCGCGGGAAGATCGTCGACGGATCGCCCTTGCCCAGGTTGACCAGGAAGTTGGACTTGATCGCGGTGCCGGCGAAGAAGGCCTCATCGACCTTGGCATTGTCGAAGCCCGACATCGCACCGGTATCCAGGCCCAGCGCGCGCGCGGCCATGATCAGGTAGGCGCCCTGCAGGCTGCCGTTGCGGAATGCCGGGACTTCGCGGTCCTTGCGCGGACCGTCGAACCAGCTCTTGGCGTCCGTGTGCGGGAACAGGAACGGCAGCTTCTCGTGGAAGTCCTCGTCGTGGGCGACGATCACGATGACCGGCGCGGACATCGTCTTGTCAAAGTTGCCCTCGCTCAACGCGGGGCCGAGCTTGGCCTTGGCCTCGTCCGATTTCACGAACACGAAGCGCGCGGGCGACGAGTTGGCCGACGTCGGCGCGAACTTCAGCAGGTCGTAGAGCTGGTGCAGCGTCTCGTCGCTGATCTGGCCGCTGAACCCGTTGTAGGTGCGGGCGGTGCGGAACAGCTGGTCGAGCGCGGCATCGGACAGGGTGTCGGTCATCGGCATCCTCGTAGGAAAGCGGGGTGGGACGAAGGCCGCAGTGTAGAGTCCTGCGGCAGCGCGACCGGTACGCCGGTCGGAACGGATGATCACATACGTGGAACGTCGGCCAGGCAAAACCCGCGATTGCAGACGGATCTGGGCGGTCAGCGATGGCCGCGCCGGCAATGCGCGCCAGGCCGAAGCGCTGGCTGCCGCGCTGTCGCCGCGCGCCGAAGCGCTGCACGTCCAACCGCGCGCGCCCTGGCGCTGGCTCGCGCCGCGGCGCCTGCCCGCCTCGGCCTGCGCCTTCGGTGACGCCTTCGCCACGCATCTGGACGACACGCCCGGTCTTGCGATCGGCTGCGGCCGCCAGGCCGCGCTGGCGACGCGCCTGGCCGGTGCGCGCGGCGCGCGCACGGTGCAGATCCTCGACCCGCGCATCGATCCGCGGCTGTGGGATCTCGTCGTCGTGCCCGAGCACGACAGCCTGCGTGGCCCGAACGTGCTGGTCGTGCGCGGCAGCCTGCATCCGGTCGACGACGCCTGGCTGGCCGACGCGCGCGACGCGTTCCCGGCGCTGGGTACCCTCCCCGGCCCGCGGACCGCGGTGCTGCTGGGCGGCGATTCGCGCCATGGCCGTTTCGACGTGGCCGCGTTCGCGGCGCTGGCGGACCGGCTCGATGTCATCACGCAACGCGACGGCGGCAGCCTGCTGCTGACCGCGTCGCGCCGCACGTCACCCGAGGTACGCGACGCGCTGCGCGCGCGCTACGCCGGGTGTGCCGCGCGGGTCTGGATCGACGACCGCGACGGACCGAATCCCTACGCCGGCATGCTCGGCTGGGCGGACCGCATCGTGTGTTCGTCGGACTCGGTCAACATGCTCTCGGAGGCCTGCGCAACGCGGGCGCCGGTGTTCGTGTTCGCACCCGGGCCGCTCGACGGCGGGCCGCAGCGCTTCGTCGATGGCTTGCTGGCGGAGGGACGGGCACGCGCATTCGAGGACGCGCTGCCGGCCTTCGACGTGGTGCCGCTGCGCGAGACCGCGCGCATCGCGGCAGCAGTGCGGGACCGTCTGGGATTGCGCGACTGACGTGATGGGTTTCGCTGCGCTCTGCCCATCGTGCAAAGCGCCGCGCACCCGAACGTAGGATGGGTGGCGCGCAGCGAAACCCGTCGAACACCGGCTGACGTCAGCGCAGGTCCAGCAACTGCTCGAACCGGTCGATGACCGCCAGCGCGCCGCAGCCGTGCAGGTCGAAATCGCGGCGGTAACCGTAGCCGACCATGACCCGCGGCGCGCCGGCGGCGATCGCGGCGCCGGCATCGGCCGCCGAATCGCCGACCATCAGGCACTGCGCGATGTCGACGCCGAAGCCTTCGGCCAGATGCAGCAGCGGCCGCGGATGCGGCTTGCGTTCGGGCAGAACGCCGGCGCCGAGCACCGCGTCGAAGAACCCGTCGATCTTCAGCGCTTCGAGCAGCGGCGGCACGAACTGCGCCGGCTTGTTGGTGCACACCGCCATCCGGACGCCTCGCGCGCGCAGCGCCTGCAGCGTGGATACGACGCCCGGATACAGCTGCGGATCGAGCAGCAGGCAATCGGCGTAGTGGCGCATGAAGCGCGGCATCACCGCGTCGATGTCCTGCAGGTCGCCCGCATGGTGCAGCGCGGAGGTGATCAGCTGCCGCGCGCCGTCGCCGATCCAGCTGCGCACCGTGGCCTCGTCGACCTGCGCATGGCCGAGCTCGGCGAGCAGGCGGTTGACTGCGGCGGCAATGTCGGACGCACTGTCGACCAGCGTGCCGTCGAGATCGAACAGCACCACCGGCCAGGGGAACGCGGGTGACGCGGCGGAATCGCCCATGAAATACCTGCACGGATGACGAAGCGGGCCGCGCATTGTGCGGCATCGGGCCTGCAACACTGCGTTGGCCGGCGGGGGTTCACCCGCGTCGCGGGCTTGCCTATGCTGCCGCCCGCGGCGATGCGCCGAGCGCTGGAGTCCCCACGATGTCCATCACCACCACCGCGACCACGCCCTCCAACGACGCCACGCGCCTGCTGCGCACGCTGTGCAACCACTGGCGGCACAAGTTCGAGATCACCCGCGACGACGAAGACCACGCCTTCATCCCCTTCCAGGGCGAGGACAACGGCGCCGATTTCTTCGTCGAGGACGGCACGCTGCGCATCGTGCTGACCCAGCCGAATGCCGAAGACAGCGAGCGCTACCAGACGGTGATCGAGAACCATCTCCAGCGTTTCGCGCGCGACGAGACGCTGGTGTTCGACTGGCAGCCGGGGTGATGAACCCCATCCGGATCTGCGTCTAGCTCGTCATGCCAGCGGCTTTCAACAGACGTATGTCTGGTCAAGCTGGGATCCATTTTCGCGGTAAATCCGAGATCAGAATGGGCCCCAGTGTGACCAGACATACGTCTGTGGAGAGCCGCTGGGGCGACGGTAGAAGTTGATTCGCGAGCGCCGTGCATTGCTGCAACCGGGCGCTCCGACGGCGCGCCAACTACCGGTACCGCGCCTCCAACAGATCCAGGTCGTGCACCAGCTTGCGCGCGACCTCGTCGGAGATCTCGCGGTGGCGCGCCATTTCGTAGATCCGCTCGCGCTCGGCATGCACGCCGGCCAGGCGCAGCGCGCGCTCGGCCTCGTCGGCGCGGCGCAGCTGCGCGGCATCGACGCCCGCGCTGATCTCGCGCTGGAAACGCTCCTCGTACAGCGCCATCACCCGCACCGAGGCGCTGGCATACAGATCCGGATTCGCCTGCGCGGCCGGCAGTACATGCTGCGCACGCTCGACGGCCGCGATGGCGGCGACGGCGGCCTCGTGCCGCGCGCGGTCGAATTCGCGCTCGTCCTCGGCTTCCTCCGGCACGTCCAGTCCGCGCAGCAGCCGCGGCAGCACCAGGCTGCCGAGCATCAGCGACAGGATGATCACCGCCGCGGCGAGGAAGATGGCGAGGTCGCGCGTCGGGAACGCCGTGCCGTCGTCGAGCATCAGCGGCAGGGTCAGCACGCCCGCCAGGGTGATCGCGCCGCGCACGCCGGCCAGGGAGATCGCGGTCACCAGCCGCACGCTGGGGCGGCGCTGCCGGCCGCTGCGATGCAGCGCAATGTGCAGTGACACCCAGACCCACAGGAACCGCAGCGCGAACAGGCCGCCGTAGATCGCGAAGACATAGACCGCCAGCCACCAGGGGTCGACGTGTCCGGCCTCGCGCACCGAACGCACCGCACGCTCGACGATCCACGGCAGCTGCTCGCCCAGCAGCACGAAGATGATGCCGTTGAGCGAGAACTGCACCGTGTCCCACACCGCCGCCCGCTGCACGCGCGTGGTCGCCAGCGCGCGACCGCTGAGCTCGACGTAGCTCATGGTGATGCCGGCCGAGACCGCGGCGAGGATACCCGAGGCGCCGATCTGCTCGGCCAGCAGATACGCGCCGAACGGCGTCAGCAGGCTGATCAGGATCGGCGTGCCGGCCTCCTCGCCGAACACGCGCGAGACCAGCGCATGGCCGCGGTTGATGCCGATGGTCAGCGCCACGCCGACCACGACGCCGGCCAGCGCCAGCCACAGGAAGGTCAACGACGCCGACAGCAGCGAGAACGTGCCGGTCAGCGCCGCGGCGACCGCGAAGCGGAAGCAGACCAGGCCCGAGGCGTCGTTGAGCAGCGATTCGCCTTCCAGGATGTGCATCACCCGCTTGGGGATCGGCGCGCGCGCGGCGATCGACGAGACCGCCACCGGGTCGGTCGGCGACAGGATTGCCGCCAGTGCGAAGGCCACCGCCAGCGGCATCACCGGAATCATCCAGTGGATCAGCAGGCCGGCGCCGATGACGGTGAACACCACCAGTCCCAGCGCCAGCTGCAGGATCAGCCCGCGGTCGCGGAACAGCCCGGTCTTGGGAATCCGCCAGCCGTCGAGGAACAGCAGCGGCGGCAGGAACAGCACGAAGAACAGGTGCGGGTCCAGCGTCACGCCCTGGCCGAACACGCCGGCGATCGTCGCGCCCAGCGCGATCTGCACCAGCGGCAGGGGCAGCGGCAGCCAGCGCGGCAGCACGCGGGTCAGATAGCCGCTGGCCACGACGGCCAGCAGCATCACCAGCACGACTTCGATCGAGTGCATCCGGAGGGCGGCTTGTTGCGGGGGAAACCGCAACGATAGTCCTCCCACGCGTGACCTGCAGGTCGCGTGCACCCGCCGATGCCTAGAATCGGCGCATCCCTGCTGTGTGGAGTGCCCGATGGACAACCCCTTGCTGGATTTCTCCGGCCTGCCGCGTTTCGACGAGATCGAACCGGCGCACGTGCAGCCCGCGATCGACGCCCTGGTCACCGAAGCGGAGGCCGCGCTGGCACTGGCCGGCCGCGCGCAGCCGGTCGGCTGGGACAGCGTGGTCGTGCCGCTGGAAGACGCGACCGAGCGGCTGGGGCGGGCCTGGAACCAGGTCGGCCATCTCAATGCCGTGGTCAACACGCCGGCGATGCGCGAGGCCTACAACGCCGCGCTGCCCAAGGTGACGAAGTTCTTCAGCGCCCTGGGGCAGGACCAGGCCCTGTTCGCCAACTACCAGGCGCTCTCCGACCAGGCCGATGCCTTGGGCCTGGACGCCCTGCAGCGCCGCGTGCTGGCCCATGCGCTGCGCGATTTCCGCCTCGGCGGCGCGGCGCTGGACGACGACGACCGCGCCCGCTTCGCGCAGATCCAGCAGGACCTCGCCAGGACCAGCGCCGAATTCTCCGAGCACGTGCTCGATGCGACCGACGCCTTCGCGCTCTACGTCGAAGACGCCGACGAACTCGACGGCCTGCCGGACGACACGCTGGCGGCCGCGCGCGCCGCCGCCGAGCGTGACGGACGCACCGGCTGGAAGCTCACCCTGCAGATGCCGTGCTATCTGCCGGTCCAGACCTACGCGACCAACCGCGACCTGCGCGAGCGGCTGTATCGCGCCTATGGCCTGCGCGCTTCGGAATCGGGACCCGAAGCGCTCGACAACGGCCCGCTGATCGCGCGCATCCTCGATCTGCGCCACGAGCAGGCCGCCCTGCTCGGCCACGCCAACTACGCCGAGCTGTCGCTGGCGACCAAGATGGCGACCACGCCGGACGCGGTGCTGTCGTTCCTGCGCGATCTCGCCGCGCGCGCGCGGCCGCACGCCGAGGAAGACCGCGACGCGCTGGCCACCTTCGCCCGCGAGCAGCTCGGCCTCGACACACTCGAGCCCTGGGACATCGCCTTCGCCAGCGACCGCCTGCGCCAGGCGCGCTACGACTACTCGGCGCAGGCGGTGAAGCGCTACTTCACCGAGGACCGCGTGCTGGCCGGCCTGTTCGACGTCATCGAATCGCTGTACGGCCTGCGGGTCGAGCGCGACGAGGCCCCGCTCTGGCACGAAGACGCGCGCTTCTACCGGCTGGTCGACGCCGACGGCGCACTGGTCGGCCAGTTCTATCTCGACCTCTACGCCCGCGAGGGCAAGCGCGGTGGCGCGTGGATGGACGACTGCCGCAACCGCCGCGCGACGGCCGACGGGGTGCAGACGCCGCTGGTGTATCTGGTCTGCAATTTCGGCCGCGGCACCGGCGGGCGCCCGGCGACCTTCACCCACGGCGAAGTCACCACGCTGTTCCACGAGATGGGTCACGGCCTGCACCAGTTGCTGACGCAGGTGGACACGCTGCCGATCGCCGGCATCAACGGCGTGGAATGGGACGCGGTGGAACTGCCCAGCCAGTTCATGGAGAACTTCTGCTGGGAATGGGACCGCGTGCAGGCGATGACCGCGCACGTCGAGACCGGCGAGCCGCTGCCGCGCGACCTGTTCGACCGCATGCTGGCCGCGCGCAATTTCCAGAGCGGCCTGCAGACGCTGCGGCAGATCGAGTTCGCGCTGTTCGACATGCTGCTGCACTCGGAATTCGAGGCCGGCCGCGACGACGTGCTGGCCCTGCTCGAGCGCGTGCGCGACGAGGTCGCGGTGAACCGCACGCCGCCCTGGCACCGGTTCCCGCACCAGTTCAGCCACATCTTCGCCGGCGGCTACGCGGCCGGCTACTACAGCTACAAGTGGGCCGAGGTACTGAGCGCGGATGCCTACGCGGCGTTCGAGGAAGACCCCGCGCGCCTCGCCGACACGGGCGCGCGCTTCCGCACCGAAGTGCTGTCACGAGGCGGCAGCCGCGATGCGATCGAGAACTTCCGCGCATTCCGCGGGCGCGATCCGGACATCGCGGCGCTGTTGCGGCATAGCGGGATGTGATCGAGCTGGATCTGTAGCCCTCCCCCGTCCCACGGGGGAGGATTGGGTGGGGGCGATCTGTCAGCACAGGAACGCCTGCATCGCGCGCGTCACATCCTGCGTGACCGGACCGTTCGCCCCCATCCCGACCTTCCCCCGCACGCGGGGAAGGTGTTGTGCGCCGCGATCAGGACGTCCGACGACGTCGCAACACGTTCCCACGGCGCCCTCACGCCTGCTTTGCCAGCATCCGCGCGATTCCACCGGGAACCACCGCCATGCGCCTGCTCGTCCTGTTGTGTGCCATCGCGATGCCGGTGATCGCGTGGTTGTCGCAGACCGGCGTCTTCGGTCCCGACCAGGGCACGATCTCCGACCGCTATCCCACGCTGCTGGTCGCCGCCGGCTACGCGTTCTCCGTCTGGGGCGTGATCTTCCTGCTCGACCTGCTCTACGCCGTCTGGCAGGCCACCGGCACGCGCCGTACCGATCCCCTGCTCGGACGCATCGCGCCGGTCGCGGCGCTCGGCTTCTTTCTCACCGCGATCTGGATGCCGCTGTTCTCGGCCGGCCTGTTCTGGGCGTGCGTGGTCGTGATCTTCGGCGCGCTGGCGTCGCTGGCCTGGTGCGCGGTGCAGCTGTCGCGGACCGGGCACGCGTCGCGGTACCGGCTGGCATGGCTGGCGTTGTCCGTCCACGCGGGCTGGCTGTCGCTGGCCGCGTTCCTCAATCTCGCCCAGACCATCGTCGCCTACGAACTGCTGTCGACGACACGCATGCTGGGGTGGAGCCTGGTGCTGTGGGCGGTGGCGGCGCTGGTGCTGCTGACGCTCAACGGTCGCATGCGCGGCAACATCGCGTACCTGGCCATTGCCTGCTGGGGGTTGTTCGCGGTGTGGTTCAAGCAGACCGACTGGCCGCTGGCCGGTGCGGTGACGTCGGCCTGGGTGGCCATCGCGATCGGCGTGGTGCTGGCGATCCAGACGGTGCTGTTGCGGGTCCGCGCGCGCTGAGCCGGGCGTTCACGGCGCGTGCGGCCGGGCCCTGCGACGCTGCCGGCCCGCACACCATCAGGAGTTTGCGCCATGCGTCCGACCTATCGCACCGCCACGCTGTTCGCGCTCGCCGCGGTCGCCCTGCCCGCCGCGGCGCAGGTGACCACCGCGCCGCTGCAGCAGACCGATGCGCAGGCCACCCAGGCATCGCAGGCGGGCCGCCAGACCGGCGTGGTCACCTACGATCGCGACGACGGCCAGCAGGTGATCATCCGGTCCTACGAGCCGCGCTCGGCGCGCTCCGAGGCCTACCGCGTCGACTTCGCCGCGCTCGATGTCGACGGCGACGGCTTCATCAGCCGCGCCGAAGCGAAGGCCCATGCCACGCTCGACGCCGAGTTCAACGCCATCGACAGCAACCGCGACGGCCGCCTGAGCCGCGAAGAACTGGCCGGCTGGCTGCGCTGATCGGTCGCACCCGCGGATGCGGCGTGGCGCGCGCGCTGCGCTAGCCTATGCCGCCGCCCGCACGGGCCGGCACCGGAGCCACGACGTGAGCCACCCCCTCGATGACGACCTCGGCCCGCGGCGGCCGCGCGGGCCGCTGCTGATCGGCGCGGTGTTCGTGCTGATGTTCGGCATCTTCATCGGCGCGATCGCCACCAGCGTCCTGCTGCGCACGAGCATCGGCTCGGCCGGCGATCTCAAGGCCCGCGAGGCGATCGCGTTGCAGGTCTTGATCGAGGATGCGCAGGGGCTTGCAACACCCGATGCGGCAGCGGAGCGAGCGGTCGCCGCGTTCGCGCACAGCTGGATCGTCAGCACGGCCGCGATCGATGCGGTGTCGTCGCTGGACGACCGCGCGAGGCTGGTGGAGATCGCGCGCTGGATGAATGCCACCGGCGCGCTGTCGTCCCGCGAGGACGCCGTCTCGCGCTGGGCGATGATCGCCGCGCGTTGCGTCCAGACCCATGCCAACGCACCCAAGGACGCGGCGAACTGCGTGCGCGACGACATGCCGCCGGACGTGCCGATTCCCGAGCACCTGCGCGAGGACTGAGTGCCGCATACGAAAACGCCCGGCCTGCGCCGGGCGTTTTCGTTTCGACAGTGGCGCCGATCAGTCGCGCGACTGGCTGACGATGCGGCCGTCCTGCGGGTCGAGCCGCAGGTCGACGCGCTGGCCTTCCTTCGTATCCGCCTCGGCCTTCCACATGCCATCGTCGAACTTGACGTCGTCGATGCGGGTGAAGCCGGCGGCGGTCAGCTTGGCGCGGATGTCGGCCTCGCCCAGATTGGTGGCGCCGGCGGTTTCGGGATACACGCGGCCGGTGGCCGGGTCGAGGCGCACGTCGATCTTCTTGCCGTTGGCATCGGTGACGTCGGCCTTCCAGACGCCATCCTTGAATTCGACGTCGTGGATGTCGGTGTAGCCGCCTTCGGTGAGCGCCGCGCGCACCTGCGCGCTGGTCATCGCGTCCTGGGCCGCTGCAGCGCCGGCGGCCAGCGACAGGGCCAGCACCAGGCCACGGAGGGCGATCGTCTGCTTCATGGCAATGCTCCTGCGGTTGGGGTGCGCCGAGTCTTGGGACGCCTGCGCGAAGTCGGGGTGAACAGGCGCGTGGATGCGAAACCCATCGTTCATCGAAGGCCCACGAACCCTGTCGTGGCGCGGTCGCGCCGTCGGCAAGGATTCAGGCCGCGAGCAGCAGCCGCAGGTCGTCGACGAACCCGGCATAGGCCTGCGCCTGCGCCTCGCCGTCGCCCTGGCGCAGCACCCAGGACGGATGCACGGTCGCGAACGCGCGCACGCCGTCTTCGCGCGTGCGCCAGATGCCGCGTTCCTCGGTCAGCCGCACGCCCGGCCCGAAGACCGCGCGCGCGGCGCTCGCGCCCAGACAGACGATGCGCTCGGGCCGGACCTGCGCGATCTCCGCGCGCAGCCAGCCGTTGCAGGCTTCGATGTGCGCGACGTCCGGGCGCTTGTGCAGACGGCGCTTGCCGCGCGGCTCGAAGCGGAAATGCTTGACCGCATTGGTCAGGTACAGCGTGTCGCGCGGAATGCCCAGTTCTTCGAGCGCGCGCGAGAACAGGCGTCCGGCAGGACCGACGAAGGGCCGGCCCGACAGATCCTCCTCGTCGCCCGGCTGCTCGCCGACGATCATCGTGCGCGCCGTCGCCGGCCCTTCGCCGAACACCGTCTGCGTGGCCGGCTGCCACAGCGGACAGCGGCGGCAGTCGCGCGCCGATTCGCGCAGCGCTTCGAGCGTGCCGACCACGACCGGTGCCGGCGCAGGCGCTGCGGGAATGCGGCGACGCGGCGCCTGATGTTCGCGCTCGGCCATCTCGCGCACACGCAGGCCGGCATCGCGCACGAGGTCGGGCAGCAGCGCGGCCTCGGGCAGATGCTTCCAGTATTTCTGCGGCATCTCGGTGCGCATCATCGTGGTGTTGAGCCGCGCCGGATTGAAGATGTTGGCGTAGTAGGTGCGCCACAGGTCCTCGCGCGCATCCTCGGCCGGCGCATCGGCGCGCGTGCCGCCGCCGGCGAACGCCAATGCCTCGCCATTCCAGATCGCACTGCGATAGGGCGTCACGATGGCCCAGCGCATGCCGGCGAAGCGCCGCGCGAAGAACGGCGCCACGCGATCGACGATGAACTGGTCGGGCTCGAACCAGGCGATGTAGCGGTCGCGGTCGCCGGGCACTTCGCGGAAGCGGACGAAGGCCTTCATCTTGTGGCTGTCGCGCTTGACCGCCTGCGCCATAGTGCGGGCGCGATGCACGTCCGGATCGGCCGCGCGCAGCAGCAACGCGCGCTCGCCCTGCGCGATGCGCCAGAGCATGCGGTACAGCAGACCGTGGCGGTCTTCGGCGCGATGGCAGAGCACCGCGTCGGCGAGCGTCAGGAATTCGGCCGGCACCCGCGGTGCGGTGCGCGTCGCCGGCAGCGTCGACAGGCCGCTGCCACCGAGCAGCGAACCCTGCGCGCCGCCGCTCCAGTCGAGATCCTCGGGTGCGAGACCCGCGCACAGTGCAGCGCGCGCGGCGCTACGCCAGGCGGCGGCGTCCCAGGGGGGATCGACCTGGGCGGAGATGCGCGACGTCGCAATCCGGCGATTCATGCGCGTCTACGCAGCACAGTGATCGCCGGGTGTTCTTCGACCTGTCCGCCACCATCGGACTCGGCCCTCCCCCGCCCGGCGGGGGAGGGTTGGGTGGGGGGCAACCGGTCCGGCCGCGGACGCATTCGCCTAGTGCGTGTGCACATTCAAACACGCGCTCGATGCGTTTCTCCCGGAGCGTACCGTTCGCCCCCATCCCGGCCTTCCCCCGCACGCGGGGAAAGGCGCAGACCACGGCGCACCCCGGCTCGACCGGGACACCACATTCTCCAGGCAGGTCAAAGCGAGGGATTCATCCCGCTCGCTGCGGAATCTCTCCATCAAAACAGACTCGCCTGCCGCGGCTGCGGGGCGAGTTCGGCGCGCAGGCGCGCGGTGTCGTCGAGACGCTGGCGCGGGTGATGTCCGGGCGTGATCACGAACGGCATGATCTTCTTCAACGGCACGCGCAGGCGCGCGAGATCGTCGAGCCGCAGCGCGCCGTGCGGACGCGCGGCGATGATGCGCTCGACATTGCGCGTACCCAGGCCCGGCACGCGCAGCAGCATCTCGCGCGGCGCGCGGTTGATGTCGACCGGAAAGCGCGTCGGATTGCGCAGCGCCCAGGCCAGCTTGGGATCGACGTCGAGATCGAGCATGCCGGCCGTGGCGTCGGCGGCATCGTTCACCGGATCGGGCGCAATCTCCTCGACATCGAAGCCGTAGAAGCGCAACAGCCAGTCGGCCTGGTAGAGCCGGTGCTCGCGCAGCAGCGGCGGCGACTGCAGCGGCAGGGTCTTCGACGCATCGGGAATCGGACTGAAGGCCGAGTAGTACACGCGCCGCATCCGGTAGGTGCCGTACATGCGGTTGCTGGTTTCGAGGATGCTGCGGTCGTTGGCGGCGTCGGCGCCGACGATCATCTGCGTGCTCTGTCCGGCCGGCGCGAAACGCGGGGCCTTGGCGCGACGCACCGTGACCGCCTGCCGCTTCACCCGGCGCGCGTCCTTGTCCTCGTCGATGCGCCACTTGAGTTCGCCCATCGCGCCGTGGATGCCGGCATGGGTCTTCTCGGGCGCCAGCGCCGACATGCCCGCTTCGGTCGGCAGTTCGATGTTGATGCTCAGGCGGTCGGCATAGCGCCCGGCCGCGGCCAGCAGTTCCGGCGCGGCATCGGGAATCGT
>Ga0207791_1000251_pt1 | contig 14529 bp, 10 predicted proteins | sample HigsolmetaGSP16D_FD_184844 | JGI IMG/M metagenome (GOLD analysis project Ga0207791, IMG submission 184844) | High solid enriched microbial communities from the Joint BioEnergy Institute, USA - SP1-6-D (SPAdes) | ecosystem: Engineered > Bioreactor > SSF (Solid state fermentation) > Aerobic >...
TGATCTGGTAGTCGCCCTCGTCCGTGACCGGACGGAACTTCACTTCCTTGATCTCGACCTGCTTGCTCTTCTTCTTGGCCTCGCTGGCCTTCTTCTGCGCTTCGAACTTGAACTTGCCGAAGTCCATGATCTTGCACACCGGCGGATCAGCCTGCGGCTGGATCTCGACCAGGTCCAGGCCTTCATCTTCGGCCATGGACAGCGCTTCGTCGCGCGACAACACGCCGATCATTTCTCCGTCGCTGCCGATCACGCGGACGCGCGGCACTCGGATTTCCTGATTCCTGCGGTTCTGTTTGTTGTCAGGGGTGCTGATATTACGTTCTCCCAAGGGTATCGAACCGGCCCGGGCGCCTGTGCGCCCGGAACGGACCTCTGCTTACGCGCCCTCGGCGTGGAGCCGCTCGATGAAGGCCTGCAGGCTCATGCTGCCCAGGTCTTCGCCAGAGCGCGTACGCACCGCTACAGCACCATTTTCCTTCTCGCGGTCACCAATGACCAGCAGATAGGGCACGCGCTGCAACGTATGCTCCCGAATCTTATAACCGATCTTCTCGTTACGCAAATCGGAGCTGACTCGGAACCCTTGTTCCGCAAGGGTTTGGGTTACGCCCTTGACGTATTCAGCCTGGGCGTCGGTGATGTTGGCCACCACGACCTGGGTCGGTGCCAGCCAGGCCGGGAACTGCCCGGCGTGGTGCTCGATCAGGATGCCCAGGAAGCGCTCCATCGAGCCGACGATGGCCCGGTGCAGCATCACCGGATGCTTCTTCTGACTGTTCTCGTCCACGTACTCGGCGCCCAGCCGGCCGGGCATCATGAAATCCACCTGCATGGTGCCCAGCTGCCAGGTGCGGCCGATGGCATCCTTCAGGTGGTATTCGATCTTCGGGCCATAGAACGCCCCCTCACCCGGGAGTTCCTGCCATTCCACGCCGCAACTGGACAGCGCCGAGCGCAGCGCTGCCTCGGCCTTGTCCCAGGTGGCATCGTCGCCCAGGCGCGATTCCGGACGCAGGGCGATCTTGATCTGGATCTCCTCGAAGCCGAAGTGCTGGTACACCGCCAGCGCCTGCTGGTGGAAGGCGGTCACTTCCGATTCGATCTGGCTCTCGGTGCAGAACACATGGCCGTCGTCCTGGGTGAAGCCGCGCACGCGCAGGATGCCGTGCAGCGCGCCGGACGGCTCGTTGCGGTGGCAGGAGCCGAACTCGCCGTAACGGATCGGCAGGTCGCGGTAGCTGTGCAGGCCCTGGTTGAACACCTGCACGTGGCCCGGGCAGTTCATCGGCTTGACCGCGTAGGTGCGCTTTTCCGATTCGGTGAAGAACATGTTGTCCTGGTAGTTGTCCCAGTGGCCGGACTTCTTCCACAGGCTCACGTCCAGGATCTGCGGGCAGCGCACTTCGCCGTAGCCGCTGCTGCGGTAGACCTTGCGCATGTACTGCTCCACCACCTGCCACAGCGCCCAGCCCTTGGGGTGCCAGAACACCAGGCCCGGGGCTTCTTCCTGCAGGTGGAACAGGTCCTGCTGCTTGCCGATGCGGCGGTGGTCGCGCAGTTCGGCCTCCTCGATGCGCTTGATGTACGCGTCGAGCTGCTTCTTGTCAGCCCAGGCGGTGCCGTAGATGCGCTGCAGCTGTTCGTTCTGCGCATCGCCGCGCCAGTAGGCGCCGGAAATGCGGGTCAGCTTGAAGGCCTTCAGGAAGCGGGTGTTCGGCACGTGCGGACCACGGCACATGTCCACGTACTCCTGGTGGTAGTACAGCCCCATGGCCTGGATGTCGTCGGACATGTCCTCGATCAGGCGCAGCTTGTAGTCCTCGCCCCGGGCCTTGAAGATGTCGATGACCTCCGCACGCGGGGTCATCTTCTTGACCACGTCGTAATCCTGCGCGATCAGCTCGCCCATGCGCTTTTCGATCGCCGCCATGTCTTCAGGCGTGAACGGGCGCTCGGAATAGATGTCGTAATAGAACCCTTCGGCAATGACCGGACCGATCACCATCTTCACGTCCGGGTACAGCTGCTTGACCGCGTGACCGACCAGGTGCGCGCTGGAGTGGCGGATGATGTCCACGCCCTCCTCGTCCTTGGCGGTGATGATGCGCAGGGTGGCATCGGTGTCGATGACGTCACTGGCATCGACCAGCACGCCATTCACCGCACCGGCGATGGTGGCCTTGGCCAGGCCGGCGCCGATGGACTGGGCGACCTCCATGACGGTGACGGGGTTCTCGAACTCGCGGCGGCTGCCATCGGGAAGGGTGATCGTGATCATCGGATGTGCTTCATGCAGGTGCCCGCAGGGCGGGCTGGATGCGGATGCCGGCCGGACGCCGGGCAATAAAAAAGCGCCGCTGGCGCCTGGATGCAGGGCCTGGGGGCGGTTCAGCGCGGGGCGGTGGTAGTGCTCATGTCGCACGCTCGGCCGGCGCGGTGCGCGGGCCACCTTGGATCCATGGCGGTGATGAGGCGATCTTAAACCACCGCGCCATAAAGCCCAAGCGCATGCCAGGCGGGCATGGCTGGAAGTTGCGAACGCCACTCATTACCATGCTCTGCGTCACAGGGTGCCCGCCCTGCCCGTTCTGCTCCGGAGCCTCAGATGTGCTGTTCCGCTGTTCCCCACCCTGCCCGATGAGCCCGCTGGGCGTTCCCACCATCGGCCTGTCCGCGCTGGGCTTCGGCAGCCTGGCGCTGCTGTGCGCGGCCGTCTCGGCGCTGGCCTTCTACGCAGCCTCGCCGCATTGCCGCTGGGCGCGCCTGCGCCGGGCGGGACGCGCCAGCCGGCAACTGGGCGTGGTCGGCGCGGCAGCATCGCTGTGGTTGTGGATGGCGGACCTGGGCGTAGCGGCCGGGCTGGTCACCATGCTGTGCTGCTGGATGGCGGTGGCGCTGCTGCTGCCGGCGCTCGCGGCCTGGCACCGCCCGCTGCCGCGGCAGCGGGAGCGGCACTGATGTGGGCGCGCGCATCGGCCGGCGCCTTCGCCGGCCTGCTGCTGGCCGCTGCGCTGACGGGACTGGTGGCCTGGCTGCCGCCGGGGCCGTGGCAGCAGGCGCTGGTGCCCAGCCTGATCGCCTTCATTCCGCTGTGGATGCTGGCGGCGATCTGGGCCTTCAGTTTCCGTACCGGCGCGCGCGCCTGGCTGGCCCTGCTGCTGGCCGCCGCGACCGGCTTCGCCCTGCTCTGGGCCCTGCGCCTGACCGGCGCCGTGCAGTAAGGAGGGCCCGATGAAATTCAGCTCGCAGACGCTGCGCACCTTCACCACACTGCACACCTGGGTCGGGCTGGTGACCGGCTTTGCGCTGTTCGTGGCGTTCTATGCCGGGGCGCTGACCGTGTTCCATCACGACCTGCCGGCCTGGCAGAACCCGTCGTCGCTCGAACAGCCTGCTGCCAGCCTCGCCGACGCCCAGCAGTTGCTGGACAACGTGCTGGCACGTCACCCGGCCGCACGCACCCATGTGGGCATGACCTTTCCCAGCAGCGATCACCCGCAGCCAATGGCCTACTGGCTCGACGCCGACGGCGCATGGCGCTACGCCTGGCGGGATCAGTACGCGGGCAGCCTGACGCCACCGGAGGCGGGCCTGGGCGAGCTGATCAACGAGCTGCATTACAGCCTGGGCCTGCCGGTGGCCGGCACCTACCTGATGGGGCTGGTGAGCCTGCTGTACGGCGTGGCCCTGCTCAGCGGGCTGGTGATCCACCTGCCGAAGCTGCTGGGCGATCTGTTCGCGCTGCGTCCCGGACGCAACCTGAAACAGCTCTGGCAGGACGCCCATACCCTGGTCGGCGTGATCAGCTTCCCCTTCCACCTGCTGTTCGCGGTCACCGGTGCGCTGCTGTGCCTGCTCGTGCTGCAGATGGCCGTTCTCAACCCGCTGGTCTACCAGGGCCGGTTGATGGAGGCCGTGCCGATGGCCATGGATACCGCGCCGGTGCGCGCTCCCGGCGGCGCCCCCGGCCAGCCGGTGCGGCTGGAGCCCCTGGTCGCGCGCGCCATGCAGGTGGCCCAGGACCAGGGCGTGCGCGGTTTCGAGCCGGCGTACCTGAAGCTGGCCAACGGCGGGGATGGCAACGCCACGCTGGAGATCACCGGCGAGGCCGAAGGCACCCTCGGGCCGACCGGCGCGGTGGCCCTGGAGGTAGCCAGCGGCCGGGTGCTGGCCACCCAGCTGCCGGGCCAGCGTGATGCCAACCATGCCACGCTCAGCGCCGCCTACGCGCTGCATTTCGCCGAGTTCGGCAATGGCGCGGTGAGCTGGCTGTACTTCCTGCTCGGGCTGGGCGGTGCGTTCCTGTTCTATTCGGGCAACCTGCTGTGGATCGAATCACGGCGCAGGCGGCGCCAGGCCGCGCAGGGCCGTGCGCAGATCAACATGGCCCGGGCCACCATCGGTGTCTGCATCGGGCTGTGCGTGGCCGTGTCGGCCGCGTTCGTGGCCGCGCAGGTGCTGCAGCACTACGCGCCGCAGGACGTGGATGGCGGCATCCGCTGGATCTGTTTCCTCACCTGGGGCGCGTGCGCGCTGTGGGCGGCGCGGCGACGGCCGGCGCAGGCCGCCCGCGAGCTGCTGTGGGCCGCTGCACTGGTCACCGCGCTGGTACCGCTCAGCCACGGCATCCTCAGCGGACGGTGGTGGTGGGCCAGTGCCGGACACGGCCAGTGGCCACTGTTCTGGGTGGACGCGGTCGCCGTGGCGATGGCCGTGGGCTTTGCCGTCCTGGCACGCGCCAGCGCCCGTCGCGCGCGCCTGGGCGAGCCCAACAGTGTCTGGGCCGACCCGCCGGCTCCGGGCGCAGACTGACGCGTCCGGCACTGCCGGTACCGCGCTGACCCGCTGCACGGTGCGTGCCGGTGGCGCGGCTGGCCGCGTCCGCAACGCCACGCCAACGGCGGGCACGCGGTCGCCTGCCGGCTGCGGCCACATGCGACCGCCATCGGCACCGAACGCCCAGCGTTCCCGGCACGGCGCCGGTGGACCGTCTGTGTTCCCGCCCCTAGGGTGCCGGCTCCTGAATCCGTTGGAGCCCACCCGATGCGAAACGCCCCCTCCCACCCTGTCACCGCCTGCGATGAAGCGGAGCAGCCCAGTCGCCGCCACCTGCTCTGCATGGCCGGCCTGGCCTCGGTAGGCGGCCTGCTGCCCTCCCTGGCGCACGCCGGTCCGCGCGAAGACGGCCTGCTGTTGCCGGCATTGGCTACGGGGCGGCCGCCGTCCCTCCACCGCACGTTGCCCGGGCTGGGCAATGGCCTGCGTGATGCCCTGCTGGCTGCGCTGAACCTGGTTCCGGTCACCGGCGGTCTGCTGTCCTACCTCGGTGCGCTGTTCATTCCGATCGCCGGGGAGACGCCGGAAGAGCGGTGGCAACGCTACGTTGACGAGCGCATCTCCAGCGCCATCCTGGCCTTGGTATCCGCCGATCTTGCCGGCCTCAGCGAGGTCGCCGCGCTGTACCAGAGCGCGGTCAGCAACGGCGATCCCGCCACCATCCGGGTGCAGAGCACGTCTGCACGCACGGTATTCGTGGCCACGATGCCGCGATTGCGCCTGGTCGGCTACGAACGCGAACTGCTCCCCCTGTTCGTCATCGCCGCCTCACTGCACCTGGCCCTGCTGCGCGACATGGCACTGAAGGGGACGGAAATCGGCCTGAACCCCGGCGACATCGCAGACCTGAAGACCGATCTCACCGCGCGCATCGCGATGTACCAGGCCTATGTTGATACCCAGGTGGCGGCCGCTCTGGCGCAGGTACGGCGCGACAACCCCAACCGCGGCACGCCGGCCACGCGCAACCACCCGCTGCAGCCCTGGCTTGTGCGCAAGGCGGCGCTGCAGTCCTCGGTGCTGGATATCCGCGACACCTGGTATGCATTCGATGCGGAGCGTTACCCCCACGCGACACGGGTCCAACTGCCGCGCGAGATCCACCTGATGGCGGGCTGGTGGCACCAGTCGCAGGCCGCGCCCGAGAAACTGCCCGGCTACCCGCTGCCCACCTCGGCCATGACCACGCTGGAGCTGTTCCTGAGCCGCTACCGCAACCGCCTCTACAGTGCCGGCGCGATCTGCAAGTATGCCGACGGCAGCGTGCTGCGCAGCGGGAGCATTCTGGGTGAGCGGGTGGAACTGGGCATCACTATCGATGCACCGATCGACCTGCTGCGCGTCCATTACGGTTCGGTGGTCAGCCAGATCGACGTGCGCAGGGGCGGCAACGAGCGCAAGGTCGGCGAATCGGACACCCAGACCGATCCGGTCACCATGGCACCGGCCCAGCACCGGCTGTCCTCGCTGCGCAGCACCGGCACAGGGCGCAACACCAACAGTACCCACGACAGTGGCTTCATTGCCGGCTTCCAGCTGCAGCAGATGGAAGCGGCGCCGATGTCGCTGGAAGCCTTCGATGAGCTCGCACCGCGGATCGCCCCGCAGCTGCTGGAGTGGATCGCCGGCTGAATCCCCGAACCGGCAGGAGACCGCAACCACATGCGCGCGGCAGCGCGCTGTGGTCGACGGCATCACTCAGGCGCTTCGCGCGGGTTGACGTATCAGGTAACAGCTCGCTGGACCGTCAGAAAATCGGCCATTCCCCTCCCGACGCGATACGCGCCGCCCATCACGTCCAGGGGGCGCTCACGCAGACGGCAGGTGTCGGTCCCCGCAGTCACCCGACGATAGCGCCCCACTGCCTCGCCCGCCTGGGGATCCGGCTGCCATGAACACGGCGCCGGAGTGATCCAACCTTCGGATGCGCGCACGCGCATTCCGTTCCAGGAGACCCTCGATGAAACACCCTATTGCCCTGAACCCTTCTCCCGAGGCCGACCAGGCCTGCCACCCGGGCCGGCGTGATCTGCTGCGCTCGGCCGGCCTGCTGGCCGCCGGCAGCCTGATCGCCCCCGCGCTGGCCCATGCCCAGCCCGCCTCGCCGCTGTCCTCCGCCGATGCTGGCGCGCAGTACGCGGGCGCGCTGTCCTCCTCGCAACCGGCGATCGCCAATGGCGTACGCGAGGCCATCATGGCAGCGCTGTTCAAGGTGCCGGTCGTCGGCGGGGTGCTGTCCTACCTGGGCGGCCTGCTCATTCCCCTGCAGGGGGAAACCCCCGAACAGCGCTGGCAGCGGCAGGTCGGCGAACACGTCACCGCCCACACGCTCGCGTTGATGGCCGCCGACCTCCGGGGCCTGAGCGCCGTAGCGGAGCGCTACCGCAGCGCGGTCAGCAATGGCAACCCGGCCTCGATCCTGCGCCAGAGCACCGCGACCCAGGCAATCTTCGAGGTGACCCTGCCACGCTTCCAGCTGCGCGGCCAGGAAGAAGCGTTGCTGCCGCTGTTCGTGGTCGCCGCCAGCCTGGAGCTCGCACTGCTGCGCGACATGGCGCTGAGCGGCCGCAGCCTGGGACTTCAGCCGGCAGAGGTCGCCGATCTGGAGAACGTACTCATCGCGAAGATCCGCGATTACCGGCGCTATGTGGATTGGCAGGTCCTGCTTGCGAACTTCCGCGTGCGCAAGGTCTACCCCAACCGCGGAACACCGGTGACGCGCAACAACCCCCTGCAGCCCGAACTGCGGTTCATGGCCAATCTGCAGACCTCGGTGATGGACATCCGCGATACGTGGTATGCCTTCGATGCCGCGCGCTATCCCGGCCCTACCCGCGTCCGGCTGAACCGCGAGATCCACCTGATGGCCGGCTGGTGGCACCAGGCACAGAATGTGCCGATGCTCCTGCCGGGCTACCCGATACCCAAGTCGCCGATCGCCACGCTGGAGCTGTTCTTCAGCACGTATCGCCGGCGCAATTACAGCGCCGGCGCCATCGTCAAGTACGCCGACGGTTCCCAGCTGCGTACCGGCAGCATCAACGGCAATCCCACGCGCATCGTCGTCCCCGCAGGCGCGTCCATCGACCTGCTGCGGGTGCACTACGGTTCGGTGGTCAGCCAGATCGACGCACGTGTGGGGCGCCGCACCCACACCGCCGGCCGCTCCGATACGCTGGTCGATCCGATCACCCTGGCCCCGCCCAAGCACCAGCTGTCGTCGCTGCGCAGCACCGGCACGGGACGCAACACCAACAATACCCACGACAGTGGCTTCATCGCCGGCTTCCAGCTGCAGCAGATGGAAGCGGCACCGATTTCGCTGGAAGCCTTCGATGATCTGGCCCCCCGGCTGGCGCCGCAGCTCCTGGAGTGGGTCGCCTCCTGAGCCGGGAAACGCGACGGCTGAAACGAACAACGCCCCTTGCGGGGCGTTGTCGTTGTCTCTCAGCGAAGCCGGCAGCCGATTACTCGGCGCTGGCGCCTTCGCCTTCTTCGACGGCCTTCATCGACAGGCGGATACGGCCCTGCTTGTCGACTTCCAGCACCTTCACCTTGACCACATCGCCTTCCTTCAGCACGTCGCCGACCTTCTCGACGCGGTCGCTGGAAATCTGCGACACGTGCACCAGGCCGTCCTTGCCCGGCAGGATGGTGACGAACGCACCGAAGTCCATGATCTTGGCGACCTTGCCTTCGTAGATGCGGCCCGGCTCGACGTCGGAGGTGATCTGCTCGATGCGCGCCTTGGCCGCCTGTGCGGCGATGGCGTTGACCGACGCGATGACGATGGTGCCGTCATCCTGGATGTCGATCTGGGTACCGGTTTCCTTGGTGATGGCCTGGATGGTCGAACCGCCCTTGCCGATCACTTCGCGGATCTTGTCCGGGTGGATCTTGATGGTCAGCAGGCGCGGCGCGTAGTCCGACAGCTCTTCGCGCGGTGCGGTCAGGCCGTGGGCCATTTCGCCCAGGATGTGCAGACGGCCAGCCTTGGCCTGCTGCAGTGCCTGCTTCATGATTTCTTCGGTGATGCCTTCGATCTTGATGTCCATCTGCAGGGCGGAGATGCCCTCGGCAGTACCGGCCACCTTGAAGTCCATGTCACCCAGGTGATCTTCGTCACCCAGGATGTCGGACAGGACCACGAAGCGCTCGCCTTCCTTGACCAGACCCATGGCGATACCCGCCACCGGCGACTTCACCGGCACGCCGGCATCCATCAGCGCCAGCGAGGAACCGCAGACCGAAGCCATCGAGGACGAACCGTTCGATTCGGTGATTTCCGAGACCACGCGGATGGTGTACGGGAAGGCTTCCAGCGACGGCATCACTGCCAGCACGCCGCGCTTGGCCAGACGACCGTGGCCGATCTCGCGACGCTTCGGGCCCATCATGCGGCCGCACTCACCCACCGAGTAGGGGGGGAAGTTGTAATGGAACAGGAAGTTGTCCTTGTACTCACCGGAGACGGCGTCGATGACCTGGCCGTCGCGGGCGGTGCCCAGGGTGATGGCCACGATGGCCTGCGTTTCACCGCGGGTGAACAGCGCCGAACCGTGGGTACGCGGCAGCACGCTGGTCTTCACGGCGATCGGGCGGACGGTGTCCAGCGCACGGCCGTCGATGCGGACCTGGGTGTCGAGCACCGAGTTGCGCATGGTGCTGTATTCCAGCTCGCCGAATTCCTTCGACAGCTCGGCCGGGTTCCAGCCATCAGCGGCCACACGGCCAGCCAGCGACTCGAGCACGTCCTTCTTGATCGCGGAAATGGCGTCGCGGCGCTGCAGCTTGTCGCGCACCTGGAAGGCTTCGCCCAGGCGCGTGCCCACGGCTTCCTTCAGGGCGCTGATCAGCGCTTCGTTCTTGGCCGGGGCTTCCCAGGTCGACGGCTTGGTGCCGGCTTCCACGGTCAGTTCGTTGATGGCGTTGATGACCTTCTGCATTTCGCGGTGACCGAAGGTCACGGCGCCCAGCATCACGTCTTCGGACAGCAGTGCGGCTTCCGATTCCACCATCAGCACGGCGTTGGCGGTACCGGCCACGACCAGCTCCAGCTCCGAATCCTTCAGTTCGGTCACGGTCGGGTTGAGGATGTACTCACCGTTCTTGTAACCCACCTTGGCGGCGGCGATCGGACCCTTGAACGGGGTGCCGGCCAGCGACAGCGCGGCCGAGGCACCGATCAGCGCCGGGATGTCACCGTCGATGTCCGGGTTCAGCGACATCACCGTGGCGATGATCTGCACTTCGTTCTTGTAGTCTTCCGGGAACAGCGGACGGATCGGACGGTCGATCAGACGCGAGATCAGGGTCTCCTTCTCGGTCGCGCGGCCTTCGCGCTTGAAGAAGCCACCCGGAATGCGGCCACCGGCGTAGAACCTTTCCTGATAATCAACGGTCAGCGGGAAGAAGTCCTGGCCCTCACGCGCGCTCTTGGCGGCGACGGCGGAGACCAGCAGCACGGTGTCGTCGAACTTGACGATGACGGCGCCACCGGCCTGACGGGCGATTTCGCCGGTCTCGAGCGTGACGGTGTGCTTGCCGTACTGGAAGGTTTTGGTGATTTTTGCCACGGAGGGTGTCCTTGGGATGCTGTCTGCGAATGGACCGAGGGCGACCCTTGCCGCCAACGGATGACCGGTCGTTCCGATCTGAAAATGGTGAAGCGGTACCACAAAACAAAACCGCGGCGCATCGCTGCGCCGCGGGGGAGTCATTGCTTAGCGACGCAGGCCAAGCTTTTCAATCAGAGCCTTGTAGCGCACGACATCCTTCTTCTTGAGGTAGTCGAGCAGGCTGCGGCGGCGGTTGACCATCTGCAGCAGACCGCGGCGGCTGTGGTGATCCTTCTTGTGGGTCTTGAAGTGGCCGGTCAGCAGTTCGATGCGGGCGGTCAGCAGAGCGACCTGGACTTCCGGGGAGCCGGTGTCAGCCGAGCTGCGCTTGTTGTCTTCAATGACTTTCTGGGTGTCGATCGACATGGTTTTTCTCTTGAGATGCGGGGCCGGCAGAAACGCGGGAGTGCGTACCGCCTGGCTCGCCGATTGGCTGAAACTGAACCTGCAGGACGCAGGCCGCCCGTGAAAGGCCGCAAAATTGTAACGGTCGCGGCCTCGGGTAACAAGGACCGGGGCTGAACCACCCCGGCCCACGGTCACAGATTGAAGCGCCGCTGCGGGGCCAGCAGGCCGCTGTCGTCCACCTGGCCCAGGCCACGCACCTGCCCCTGCTCATCATGGACGGCCACCGTGCCGGCCGGCCAGCGGGCATCGCGCAGGCGCTGGCCCACACAGAAGCGCGCGGCCTGCGTGGCGTCCAGATCGACCCGCGGGTACTCGGCCAGCCCCGCCTGCAAGGGCAGCAGCAGGGCCTGCAGCGCGGCCTCGTCGCCGGCCTCGGCCAGCGCCCGCACCTGCTCCAGGGTGACCATGGCCGGCGCCCGGAACGGTTCCACCCACAGCCGGCGCAGGGCACTGATATGCGCCCCACAGCCCAGCGCTTCGCCCAGATCGCGGGCGATGCTGCGGATGTAGGTGCCCGAGCCGCACGTGACCCGCAGGCGCAGACGGTCGGCCTGCTGCTCGAGCACCTCGATGGCGTGCACGTGGACCTCGCGTTCGGGCGCTTCGATGACATCACCGCGCCGGGCCTTCACATACAACGGTTCCCCGCCCTGCTTGAGCGCCGAATAGATCGGTGCGCGCTGGCGGATTGCGCCGGTCAGCGGCGCCAGCGCGGCCTGCAGCGCCTCGGCGGAGATCGCCGGCACCGGGCGCTGCAGCAGCACCTGGCCTTCGGCATCGTCGGTATCGGTGGTCTGGCCCAGCACCACCTCGGCGTCATAGGCCTTGGCCGACCCCAGCAGCAGGCCGGCGATCTTGGTGGCTTCGCCGAAACACAGCGGCAGCAGGCCGGTGGCCAGCGGGTCCAGGCTGCCGGTATGGCCGCCCTTCTCGGCACGGAACAGGCGGCGCGCCACCTGCAGAGCCGCGTTGGAGCTCATGCCGGCCGGCTTGTCCAGCAGCACGATGCCGTCCAGGCGGCGGAACTGAATTCGGGTCATGACACAATCATGTAGAGCCGAGCCATGCTCGGCTGTGGGTCACCGAGCCATGCCCGGCAGTGGGTCACCGGGCATTCCCGGCCATGGGACACCGGGCCCTGCCCGGCGGCGGATCGACGGGGCCCTGCCCGGCAGCCGCACCGCGGCCGCCACCGGCATCGCCCTGCCGGAACGCAACAACGCCGGGCATCTGCCCGGCGCGTGCTTACTCGTCGTCGCCCTGGCGGCGCTTTTCCGCCGCGACGGTGTCGGGCAGGTCACGCAGCAGGTTGTCGATATGCTCGCCGCGGTCCACCGAGTCGTCGTAGTGGAAATGCAGCTCCGGCACGTGCCGCAGCTTCATCGCCCGGGCCAGCTCCATGCGCAGGCCCCAGGCGATCTCCTTGAGGCCCTTCATGGCCTCTTCGGACCGCTCCGGCATCAACGCGGTGACGAAGACCTTGGCGTGCGCCATGTCACGGGTGATTTCCACGTCGGACACGCTCACCGAGGGCAGCCCGTGTTCACGCACCGCGTTGTGCACGAGCGTTCCCAGTTCACGGCGGATCTGGGCGGAAACACGGTCGGTTCGATGGAAGGTCTTGGGCACGCGGCAGGCTCTTGTTGACGTATCTGGGACGGTTGAAACGGGAAAAACGCTGTCCTGGCAGGGTACGCCAGAACGCCGGACCGGCCCGTGAGGGCCGGCCGGTGGACTGCATTACAGGGTGCGCGGCACTTCGATACGCTCGAAGCACTCGATCTGGTCACCCGGCTTGACGTCGTTGTAGGCCTTCACGCCGATACCGCATTCGGTACCGTTGCGGACTTCCTCGACGTTTTCCTTGAAGCGGCGCAGCGATTCCAGTTCGCCTTCGAACACCACCACGCTGTCGCGCAGCACACGGATCGGCTTGCTGCGCTTGACCACGCCTTCCACCACCATGCAGCCGGCAACGGCGCCGAGCTTGGAGCTGCGGAAGACATCGCGGACCTCGGCGATGCCGATGATCTCCTCGCGGATCTCCACGCCCAGCAGACCGGAGGCCACCTGCTTCACCTGATCGATCACGTCATAGATGATCGAGAAGTAACGCAGGTCCACGCCGTTGGATTCAATGATGCGGCGGGCCGAAGCATCCGCACGCACGTTGAAGCCGATCACGGTGGCCTTGGAGGCCGCCGCCGAATTGGCGTCCGACTCGGTGATGCCGCCCACGCCGGAGTGGATCACATTGATGCGGATATCTTCGTTGGACAGGGCCACCAGTGCCTGGCTGAGCGCCTGCACCGAACCCTGCACGTCGGCCTTGATGACCAGGTTGAGCACCTGCTGGCCTTCACCCTTGCCCAGCTGGGCCATGATGTCTTCCATGCGGCTGCCGGCCGTGGCGACCAGGCGCGACTCACGACGCTTGGTCTCACGCTGCTGGGCCACGTCCTTGGCCAGACGCTCGTCCTCGACGACCACGAAGTCATCACCGGCTTCCGGCACGCCGGACAGGCCCAGGACCTGCACCGGAATGGACGGACCGGCCGAGTCCGGCTGCTTGCCGGTCTCGTCGAACAGCGCACGCACGCGGCCGTACTGCACGCCGCATACCAGGTAGTCGCCCTTCTTCAGGCGGCCCTGCTGCACCAGCACGGTGGCGATCGGGCCACGGCCCTTGTCCAGCGAGGATTCGATGACCACGCCGTTGGCGCGGCCTTCGTCCACGGCCTTCAGTTCCAGCAGCTCGGCCTGGATCGACACCGCATCGAGCAGGTCGTCCACGCCCAGGCCGGTCTTGGCGGAAATCTCGACCATCTGGGTGTCGCCACCGAAATCTTCCGAAACGACCTGCTCGGTGAGCAGTTCGTTCTTCACGCGCATCGGGTCGGCCGAGGTCTTGTCGATCTTGTTGATCGCGACAATCAGCGGCACACCGGCCGAACGCGCATGCTGGATGGCTTCCTTGGTCTGCGGCATGACGCCGTCATCGGCCGCCACCACCAGCACCACGATATCGGTCAGCTTGGCGCCACGGGCACGCATCGAGGTGAACGCGGCATGGCCCGGGGTATCCAGGAAGCTGATCACGCCCTTCGGCGTTTCCACGTGGTACGCACCGATATGCTGGGTGATGCCACCGGCTTCGCCGGTCGCCACCTTGGTACGGCGGATGTAATCCAGCAGCGAGGTCTTGCCGTGATCGACGTGGCCCATGATGGTGACCACCGGCGGACGCTGCACGGCTTCGCCCTGGCTTTCGCCCGCCGATGCCAGCAGTGCGTCTTCGGCGTCGTTGTCGTTGGCACGCACGGCCTTGTGGCCCAGCTCCTCGGTCACCAGCGAAGCGGTGTCGTGATCGATGGACTGGGTGATGGTGGCCATCACGCCCATCTTGAACAGCGCCTTGACCACCTCGCCGCCCTTCAGCGCGAGCTTCTGCGCCAGGTCGGCCACGGTGATGGTCTCGCCGATCGCCACTTCACGCACGACCGGTGCGGTCGGACGTTCGAAGGCATGCGGACCCGAATTGCCACCGCCACGCGACATGTCGCGGCGGCCGCCCCCCTGGTTGCGACCGCCACCAGGGCGACCACGGGTGTTGCTGTTGCCACGGCGGGCACGGTCGGCCGCCGACAGGTGCAGCTGGCCGGCA
>Ga0207791_1000252_pt1 | contig 14528 bp, 14 predicted proteins | sample HigsolmetaGSP16D_FD_184844 | JGI IMG/M metagenome (GOLD analysis project Ga0207791, IMG submission 184844) | High solid enriched microbial communities from the Joint BioEnergy Institute, USA - SP1-6-D (SPAdes) | ecosystem: Engineered > Bioreactor > SSF (Solid state fermentation) > Aerobic >...
CGGTGGCTCCACCGCTTCGTACACCAGCCCCAGATCGACGATATTGAACGGAATCTCCGGGTCGAAACAAGTGCGTAGCTGCTGCCACACCAGTGCTTCCACCTCTTCGTCGCTGGCGTTGGCAGGCAATTCCAGCCCAGGCGGCGGCTGCTTGCCGATCGCATCGCCATCCTTGCCGGCAATGCGGAACAGATTGCCTTCGACAAAGACGGTATAGCTGCCACCCAGCGCCTGGGTGATATAGCCGTAACTGCCTGCGGGCAGGGTCACCGAATCGCCCTGCGGCACCATGACGGCATCGCAATCGCGTTCGAACTGGACGGGTTCGCTGCTACGGGAGTACATGGGCGCAATATGGGGCCGCGCAGGTGGCGCGCAAGGCGGCCATGTTAGCTGACCGCGACGGCATCGCCGCCAGCCACGGCGCCCGTCAGCGATGACAATGAAGACTTGCCGTACATCGCAAACGCCGATTCGCGCTCTATCATGTGCGCAATGATCAGGAGTTCCAATGCCGCCCACCACCGCGTCCGCCAGGACCGTCCACTGGCTCTGGCCCCCGCTCCTGCTACTGGGATGCCTCACCGCCATCATCGCTTGGCTGCTCATGGCACTGGTCATGGGCAACCAGGCCGGCTGGATGGCTGTGGTCGCAGCGCTGGAGATCGTGTGGATGCTGCGCCTGGGCACCCTGCACGCGGGCCGCTTTCGCATCGGTGTGGCCGTTGCGACAACGGCGCTGATCATTATCGGCACCAACTGGGGCATCGCCTCGGCCCAATTAGGCGAACAGCTCGGCCTGGACCCCTGGGCCTCGGCACAGAAAATGGGCGCCGGCCTGGCCTGGAACCTGCTGAAACTGGCCAATAACGGCTTCGACCTGCTGTGCTACATCATGGCGCTGCTAGTGGCGTGGTCGGCAGCGCGCTGAGTCGGGCGCGTTTGTCGTTTCATGCAAGATCGACCTTCAATGCAGCGTGCCGTTGTGCAGCGGGTCCAGCCGGTCGATCACACCCTGCATTGCGCTATCGAACGCGCCGTCGTTGATGTGTTCGCGCAGGCGGCCCAGGCGCACCATCATTGCCAGTTCTTCCGGCGAAGCAACGCAGAAACGCACGCCACGCCGGTTGACGAATAGCAAACGCTTCGAAATCGGGCTTACCCATAACAGCTTGCCTGCCTGCAATTTGCTGTCCTTGTCGACAAAATCCAGCCAGGTGCCAATATCCATCGTGCGGAAACGTTCCACATCGGCACTGTCGATGCGTTGTGCCACCGCTTCGGCAGCGAGCACCACGCCGACACTTTCAGCAGCCGGTGGCGGCAGATTGACCTGCGGCAGTTCCGGCAAGGATTTTTCCAGTTCCGGGCGGGCTTCGGCAATCGCCTGCAAGGTGTCGTGCAAGGCGGTAATGGCCGCCACCACCGCATCACCATGCAGGCCCACGCTGGCGAACACGCGATGCAGTGCCGGCTGCCAGACCTGCAACCATGGCTTGCCGAGGATGTGGCGGCGCGCTTGGGCCAATTCTTCGAGCAAGCCATCGGCCAGTGCCAACGCCTCGATGGTCCCCGGACCTTCGTCGCCGTCGCGCAGGATCGCCATGGTGAGGTGATGCAGCCACGGGTGGCGCAGGAAATCGTCCACCGCCTTGGGCAAGCACGCCGCTTCAGGCGCGCGCCGCACCAACTCCGACATCGCACGGCTGCGTGCCAGCTCAAGTTTTTCTTGCCCACGTTGGGTTTCGGTCGCGCGACGTTCGGCAATTTCCACCCGGCGCCGGTACTGCGACAGGAAGTCGCGGAACTCTTCCTCCAGGGTAAGGAAGATCGCCAAACTCTCGTTGAATTCGGCCACCAGGCGGTCGACGATTTCTTCCACCTTGCCCATCAGCACGCGGTCGGAAGCACTATCGCCGGAGTTGCCTTCGCAGGCCTCGGCCAACGCGTTGAGCAGGCGCCGCGCAGGGTGGGTTTTCTGGACGAAGATCTGGCGATCCAACAGTGCGACCTTGACGAACGGCACCACCAGGCGACCGATCATGTCGCGCGAGCGATTTTTCAGATCGCGCTCATCCAGCATCACGTCAAACAGCATACCGATCAGGTCGATGGCATCTTCGTCCATCGGATCGAGTGTTGCGGTCGCCGGGTCCACGCCCAGCCGCGTGGCGCTGGACAACACCTCGTTCTTCAATCGCTGCGCCAGCGATTGGTCGTCATCGCCGATCGCCGCCTGCAGCGTTGCGCTTGGCGTGGCCTGCAGCAGCGACAGCACCGACATCATTTCCCGCTGGTTCAACGGGCGCTGCTGGCCTACCGCGGCAGTGGCTGCAGAAGCGGTGTTCTCGCGCACGTTGCGGGTCTGCTGGAGCAGCTCGTGCAGAGCGTCGAGCAACACACCCTGGCGACCGTCGGGATGGTCGGCCTGATCGTCCATGCCCCCAGCACTGCCGCCATCGGCATGATCGCGCATCGCCGCGGCCTGCATGCGACCGCGGCGATGCGCCCAGCGATCCAGAAAACGGTTGGCCCAGGCCGGTGCGTACTCATCGCGCTGATCGTCGCCGGCTACCTCGGCGTCACCGCTTTGCACCTGGACCTGGGTGTGCGCTTCGGGCGTGTCGTTATGTGACTGCGTGCGCGCAAGCGCGCGTTTTGCCTGCGAAATCTCCGGCATCACTCCAGCATCTTCCAGAGCCTGGTCCAGGCGCTCATACAACATGCCGATCGGCTCAGCCAGATCGCGCTCGCACAACTTGATCAGCACCAACCGGACTTCTGGCACCACGTCGCAGATCGCGAAGGCTTCGTGGATCCCCACACCCAAATGTTCCGGGCTGATCGGGTTGGTGTCGGCCATCAACTCCACCCCACCGGCGATCCAGCCCAGGCGGCGGTCAATCCGCGCCAGAACTTGCTTGAAATCACGCAACAGCACACTGGCCAGCGTGCGCACTGCCAACCGCGACTCCAATACGTGCTCAGGCACCAGACTCAACTGACCTGTGCCCAGTTCGCCGGCCAGCAGCACTTCCGCCGACAACGGCTTCCCCAGTACGAGCGCCTTCCAGCCATCCTCCAGTCGTTGATGGAAGCGGTTGGCAACCTCCTCGCGCTTGTGACGCAATTCGCGCATGCCGTCGAGAAACAGCAATTGCGAAGCGCCAGCAGATTCCGCACGGTCGAACAGAACATCGTCGAAATGCGCAACTGCAGCCGCAAATACATGTGCAAGTGCTGGCACGATCACATCGCGCGCATGCGCGAGCAGGCGTTGGTCACGGACCGAGCGATCTGCCGGACTGGGCGGAAACCTCATGCTCAAAGGCTCCTTGCCTCTATAGGCGTGACGATTTTCGAACAGGCAAAAACAGGCCTGGCCCTACATTCCTCCTCTGCATGGCAGGTTGCTCGCTCGTTCATTAAGTGTGACGCCGTCATCACGTTATCAGTAGCCGCCCAGGATCTACATGGAAGCGGTCATCGTAGCTCGCAACATCGCGGTTGCGCCTGCCAACCAGCACTGCCTACCTGCGTGGGTTAAGTCTTCAGCGTAGCGGGCGCGACAAGAATGTGTACGGCACCTGGCATCGCGCTGTCGAGCCATTGTCCGCGATCGGCCATGATGCGGCGAGTGCTGCAATGGCCTGTCTATAATTGAGTGCTTCGTTACCTCAACCCGCACTTCATGCAAGCACCGTATTCACTCCAGGCGCTGGACGCACGCCGCTCGGTTCCCTCCAAACAACTCGGCGCGCCCGGGCCGGATGAAGACACGCTGCTTCGCATGCTCACCTCGGCGGTGCGCGTGCCCGACCACGGTAAGCTGGTGCCGTTTCGTTTTCTGCGTATCAGCGGCGATGCGCGGGCGGCGCTGGGCGATTTTCTCGCCGAGCACACCCAGGCCACCGACCCGCTTGCCTCGACAGCGGCCATTACCAAGGAACGTGGACGCTTCAGCGATGCGCCAGTTGTGATCGTGGTGATCGCCTCGTTGCACTGTGAACACAAGGTGCCCGTGCAGGAACAACTGCTTACTGCCGGCTGCGTGTGTTTTGCATTGCTGCAGTCCGCTCAGGCGCACGGATTCGGTGCGCAGTGGCTGAGTGCGTGGATGGCCTACGACCGGACCGTCGCCGAGCATCTAGGCTTGGAAGAAAACGAACGCATCGTCGGCTTCATCCATATCGGCACGCCGCGCATACAGGTGCCAGAACGCGAGCGCCCGGACCCGCGTGCATTGCTGCGCGATTGGACGCCGTGACCGCACCGACCATGCCGCTCGACGCTGCACCGCTGACGACTCCACGGTCGACCCCGCTGTATCTGGTGGATGCCAGCTTGTATGTGTTCCGTGCCTGGCACTCCATCCCGGATGAATTTCAGGATGCGCTGGGCTGGCCCACCAATGCGGTGCACGGGTTCGCGCGTTTTCTGCTGGACTTGCTCGAACGTGAGGATCCTCAGTACATCACCATCGCCTTCGACGAAGCGCTGGACAGCTGCTTCCGGCATGCGATCTACCCCGCCTACAAGGGCAACCGAACACCTGCACCGGATGCGTTGCGCCGTCAGTTCGCGCATTGCAAGGCGTTGTGCGCAGCGCTCGGTCTGAGCGTTCTGGCCGATCACCGCTACGAGGCCGACGACCTGATCGGCAGCGCGCTGCACAGCGTGCGTGCGCGCGGCTGGCGCGGGGTGATCGTGTCGGCCGACAAGGACTTGTCGCAATTATTGCTTGAGCACGACGAACAGTGGGACTACGCGCGCAACCAACGCTGGGGCGTGGATGGGGTGAAGGCGCGCCACGGCGTGCATGCGCACCAGATCGCCGACTACCTGGCGTTGTGCGGCGATGCCATCGACAACATCCCCGGCGTCGCAGGCATCGGTGCCAAATCGGCAGCGGTGCTGCTGGCGCACTTCGGCAGCTTGGACGCGCTGTTGCAGCGTATCGACGAAATCCCGTTCCTGCGCCTGCGCGGCGCTGCGCAAATGGCCGCGCGGCTGCGCGAACAACGCGAGCACGCACTGCTGTGGCGTCAGCTCACCACCATTGCGCTCGACGCGCCGCTGGCGCTCACCGAGACCGGCTTCACACGCACACAACCCGATACGGACATGCTGGCCGGCTTGTGCGAGCGCCTGCGCTTTGGCCCGCTAACCCGGCGCCGTCTGCTGGCTGCAAGTACCAGCACGCCTGCACCGCTTCCTTCCGTTTGTCTTGTACGGGATCCTCACCCATGAACCACCACGCCACCCCACCCACTGTCGTTTACGAAGGCAAGTATCAACGCATGGTCGTGCGCGGCACCTGGGAATATTCCGAGCGTGTCCATGCCGGCGGCTTGGCCGCGATCATCGTGGCGGTGACGCCGGACGATGCCATGTTGTTCGTCGAACAATTCCGCGTGCCGCTGCAGGCGCGCACTATCGAAATGCCGGCCGGGCTGGTCGGCGATGTGCATGCCGATGAGTCGATCGAACTGTCGGCCATTCGCGAACTGGAAGAAGAAACCGGCTGGACCGCCGAGCATGCCGAAGTGCTGATGATCGGCCCCACCTCGGCCGGGGCAAGCAGCGAGAAGATCGCCTTCGTGCGGGCCACCGGTCTGCGCAAGGTCGGCCAAGGCGGTGGCGATGCCAGCGAAGACATTATCGTGCACGCAATCGCGCGTGCGCACGTCGGCCCCTGGCTGGTGCAGAAGATGGCAGAGGGCTATCAGATGGACCCAAAGTTGTGGGCGGGCCTGTATCTGGTCGATCACGCATTGGACGGCACACCGCGTGGCTGAGGCAGCAATCGCAGCACTGCTCGGCGCCGACGATCCGGCTCCCTTCACCGTGTACAACGCACAGGCGACATCGCCATGGCTGTTGATTGCCGACCATGCCGGCCAACGCGTACCGGCACGACTGGTCAATCTGGGCCTGCCACAGCACGAACTGGACCGCCATATCGGCTGGGATATCGGCATCGCCGAAGTCACACGCCTGCTGGCCGAGGCGCTGGATGCTATCGCCATCGCGCAGACCTATTCGCGCCTGGTCATCGACTGCAACCGCCCGCACGATGCCGCCAGCCTGATGCCAGCCATCAGCGATGGAACGGTGGTTCCGGGCAACCAGCACCTGACAGCCAGCGACCGGCAGCAGCGCATCGATGCCATCTTCGCGCCGTATCACGCACGTATCGCCGCCGAACTGGACGCACGCGCACAGCGCCATCAACCAACATTGCTGGTGTCGATGCATAGCTTCACCCCAGTCATGGCCGGGAACACGCGGCCTTGGCATGCCGGTGTGCTGTACCACCGCGATAGCCGGCTGGCGCATCGCCTATTGCAGGCGCTGCGTGCAGAACCCGATCTGGTGGTTGGCGACAACCAGCCGTACGCAGTTAGCGACGCGACCGATTATGCAATCCCGGTGCACGGCGAAGGCCGCGGTCTGCCACATGTGGAACTGGAAATCCGCCAGGACTTGATTACCGAGGCGGCAGGGCAACAGGCCTGGGCAGCGCGCTTGGCGCGCATCTTGCCGCAGTTGGCGTAGCTTCAAAGCGGCAAGCCAGATGCGCCCCTGTCGAGCGCCCCTGCGAAAATCCCACGCAAGTCCCGCTCGCCTGCGGTAATCGCAGCAACGCAAGCAAGGGCCTGCCTGCACAAAGGGCAGCCAATGCCTGGACGCACTGTGCGACCACCATCACACGCATTGCGGCAGGCGGCATTCATATGCATAAAAACATATCTTTCATAAAAATAAATATTGCATATTCAGCGATATATTCGTCGCAAAATGCAATTATTTTTCGTAATTCAGGACAAGTCGACGGTTGCGGGTGCCGTTGCTGACACGGCAACTTAGAGGTCCCTTCCGATCACACTGGAAGGGAATTTCCGTGAATGGGAGACATGCCAATGATTACTCGCCTGACGATCGCATTGCGCCATTGCATCCATGTGTTTGGCACTCGCAAGCTGGGCTACACCTACATCTACTGATTTTTTTCTACGAAGTATGCGACGCGGGGACGGGATTGGTCTCCGCTCCGCGTCGCCACGTTCTCCAGACCCATTCCAAGGCACGGCCTTGCTTAGAACGGCTAAGAGCACGTAGCGGGCAGTCGGTGGGCGTAAGCGGCGCAAAGCACCCACTGTGCAGGAGCGGGACATGCCGATTCCGACAGCCGTCAGCGCCCGTCTTACAACTGCGCAGTCGTTTTGTTGGCCGCTCTTGACGCGCGCGCTCGGTCTTACAGATACACACGTTGCGAGGTCCTCATGCACAGCGGAAGCCAGCGACGTGTTCCTCCCGGCCCACGCGGGCATTGGATGCTCGGAAATCGTGGTGCGTTCGGTGACGATCCGCTGACCTTCCTGCGGGCCTGCGTTCGTGACCACGGCCCGGTCGTCAAGATCGCCGCGGCAACCTATGTTGTTGCCGCACCAGCGCTGATCGACGAAATCCTCAACGATACCGGCCTGCGCTTTAGCAAGCACGACCCTGCGTTCGACCGCCGGCGCGTGGCCTTTCCCACGTCGATGATGAACTGCAGCGGCGAGCAGTGGCGCGGTCAGCGTCAACTGCTGCAACCAGCGTTTCGATCGGCACTGGTGCACCAACATGCCAGCCAAGCTGCCGCCGCCGCACAGGCACTGGTGCAACGACTGCGCGGCCACGATGGCGCCGTCGACATGCGCATCGCCACGCATACGCTGTGCGCGGAACTGGGCGCTGGCTTTCTGCTGGGAGACCCTGCGCTAGCACCGCAGCTTGCGGGGCTGATCCCGATGCTGGACGCCATCATGCGCCAGACCCGTCATCGGAGTGGGCGCCCATCTTGGTGGCCGTCGCCGGGCAACTGGCGTCTGCAGCGCGCACGCCGCCGCCTCGACGCGGCGCTGGATCGTATCATCGCGCATCGCAAGACGACGCCGAACGGCGGTGATGCACTATTGGACCGATTACTGGCGCACGATCCGCAGGGCGACAGCCGCTGGTGTCGCGACGAGCTGGCCGCGATGTTGATGTCCGCTCTGGAGCCGATGTCTGCCGGGCTGAGTTGGACGCTGCTGCTGCTTGCACAGCACCCCGACATAGCGCAAGCGGTGGCCGACGAGGCGCATGCCGCCCTGCCATCGCCCGACGAACCCTTTAACGAGGACCGACTGCCGCATCTGCAACTGGCCAGGGCCTGCGTGAAGGAGGCACTGCGCCTTTATCCGCCAGCCTGGATGACCGCGCGGGTCGCACAACAGGACACGGTCCTGGGCGGCTTCGATGTCCCGGCGAACACGCAGCTGATTGTCAGCCCTTGGATTGCGCAACGTGATCCGCGCCACCATTGCGACCCTGATCGTTTCATACCGCAGCGCTGGAATACCGCCGCACCGCCGCATGCCGGCAAGCGCTATTGCTATTTTCCGTTCGGCGCAGGGCCGCGCAGTTGCATCGGCAGTGCGCTGGCGATCACCCAGATGACGGTTGTGGTGGCCACGGTGCTGCGCGCACTCACGCTGCAACTGGCCGCTGATGCACGCCCGTGTGCGTTTCCCGCCCTGGTGCTGCGTCCGCTGGATGTCCGCCTTCACCTTGGAGCACGGTCTGCTCATGCTGCGGCCAGGCAAGCGACATCCACGACCGGACCGAGCCCATCGCCGAGGGATGCGCATGTCTGATGCGACACCATCGGCGCAAACGCGCTCCGCTCCACCCGGTTCTTCAATCCCTGCGTATCGCAAGCCGCTGCCCATATGGCCCGTGCTATCACGCGATGGAGCTGACCGCCACCCTGCGCCAGGCGCTACCGCTGTTTCCTGCATTGCGCTGTCCCATCACACCCATCTAGGCGCGTGCATGGGCGTCCAACCGCAGCATAGTGACCTGCGTTGGCGTCCGATCCGGCGGCGCACGAACGACAGTTCGGCGCCTACCTGGACCGGCTGGCGATCCCATCACCACGCTGCCAGCCAGTGCCTGTCGCCCTGCACTGGTATACGAAAGCATCTGCGAGACGGGCCACACGGCGGCCTGCCACTGGGTTGCCGCCAGGTGACTGGCCAACTGGCGACTATGGCCGCCAGTTGGCGTTGCAGTCCCAGAATGCCACGCTGCGCCGGTAGGCCTGACGATCCAGCGGCACGCCGGAGCCGCCCTCCTCCACACCCAATGCATTGCGCAACATGGTGATCGGCGCCATCGGCAATTCCTCCGGCTCGGCAGTGTAGAGGCAGCCCACCACGCCCCATTCGGCATTGATCGGCGTGCCTTCCTTGGCCAGTTGCGCGCGGCTGTAGAGGATAGGCAACAGATACATGGCCACCGGCGATTGGACACCTTCGAACCAACGCACCAGTACCGGCAATTCATGCGCATTGCGCGCTTCGTATCCCGATCGCAACTGCGCACGGTTATCGGTGGTGATGGGCACCGTCAAGCAGCGGGTGGACGTCCAGTTGCGATGCACGTGCAGTTGGCAGAACGGCGCGTAACCCGGCAGCACCTTGAGCGGCGGCTGCGTATTGAGGTGGGCAACGAACTGCTCCGGCGTGCAGTCTTGGATGGTATTGCGGCGCGGCTCGCGCGGGAACAACCGGGTCAGGGCGAAATCGGTCAGGACGATGGACATCAGGGCAACGCGGCTGTCGGCAACGCGATAGGGTAACGCAGCCCTGGCGATTGCTGTCACGGCCAACGCCACTGGGCGCGCGACCAGCGTCGATCCGCCTAGCCTTGCCCGACCAGCGCGCCAGTGATGCTCCGCCAGCTGATGCGCACGACCGATAGCGCGTAGCTCACCAGATCAGATCGTCCGGCACCTTGAACTGACTGTAGTAGGCATCATCGTCATCGCTGCCTGCCGCCATGACCTCGCTGCGTCCATGGTCGAGAACGATGACGCCGGGATCGCGGCTGTAGAGCTTTTCCGCCGCGGGGCGAGGCACCAGCGCGAAGCGGTCGCCGAGCCGCGCGATCACCACCGCACCACTGGCCAACTGACTGCGTAGCGCAGGCGTCACCAGAACGCTGCGGATCACGTTGCCGTCGTTGAAGCGATAGTCGATCTCGCCCTCGGCTCGCAGCTGCGTGGTCTCAATGATCTGACGGGCCTGCGCCATCAGCTCCTGCCGCCGCAGCTGCGCGTTGCGTTCCTCGGCCAGTGTGCGATCACGCTCGGCGCGCTCGGCCTGCAACCGCGCGGCATCGATTTTGTCCGGATCGATGGCCACCGGGGCCGCCTTGGCATGGCGCTGGCGGGTCTGTTCGCGCGCTACCTTGTCCACCTGGGCTTTCTTGACCAGGCCCGCTTTGAGCAATTGTTCCTGCAGGGGATTGCGCATGCACCGAATCGAGCATTGGAAAGAGTGCACAGTGTAGCGATACGCCGTGCGCATCGCTGTCTACCTGCAACGCAGCGCCACTGCATGCCGGCAAATCCCTGGCTGTGCAGTCGTCACTCGCCTTCTGGCTCCAGCGCCTTGACCAGCACAGCGGCCTGGGTGCGGCTATAGCAGTCAAGCTTCTTCAATATCGCGGTGACGTGGACCTTGACAGTATTTTCGGCAAGGCCTAGTTCGTGCGCGATCTGCTTGTTGAGCAGGCCATCGGCCAAACTCAGCAGCACACGAAACTGTTGCGGCGTGAGCTGGGCGAGTTTGGAAGCTAGCTGCGCGTCGGTCTCCGAGCGCTCGGCGGTCATGGGCGGGAACCAGGTACCACCTTCGAGTACGCTGGCCACCGCGGTGCCGATCGATTCGGCCGGGGTGGATTTTGGAATGAAACCGGCCGCGCCGAACTGCTGCGCGCGCCTGATTACCCGTGGATGATCGTTGGACGAGATCACCACAACCGGGATATCCGGATGCTCGCCACGCACATGCAGCAGCGCCGAGAAACCGCGTGCACCAGGCATGGCTAGATCCAGCAGCACCAGCTCGGCCCGCGGATGCGAACGCAGCATCGCGCTCAAGTTGGCGGCGCTGGATGCCTCCACGACAGTGGCTTGTGGCAGGATCTGCTGCAACACATGGATGACAGCGGCGCGAAACAGCGGGTGGTCGTCAGCGACAACAATGGTGAGATCTGCCATGTACCAAGTCTGGCACATGGCCGCCGCAGCCGCCTTGCTTCAACGCGGCGGCTGCGTACTCGCACGCCAGGCCTCCAGAAACTGGCGGCGCTTGAGTTTGTCCAGATACACCAGCAGGCCAGGGCCGAGCGGGATCGGACGGAACGGCGGCTGCGCCGACGTGCCACGCTCGCCGGCGACCGGCAAGATGGGCATCAGATGCGCCTGGCGCGAAAGCACCTGCTGGCCGCGCGGCGAGAGCAGATAGTCAAGAAATCTGCGTGCCTCCGGTGCATGCGGCGCAGTCTTGGGAATCACCGCGGTACGCAACGCCACCAGCGTGTAGTCCTGGGGCTGCACGAGCCCAAGCGGCGCGCCAGCATCGATGCGTGCCTGCACATAAGAGCCGAGCACGTTGTAGGCAAGCAGCAACTCGCCACGGCTGACGCGGTCGAGTAAGGTGCCGGTGCGCTCTTCCAGCGCAACCTGGTTGGCCCCGAGTGCAGCCAGCAACGCACCTGCGATGCTGCCCAACTGGCCGTCCTGGGTAGCGAACAGATAACCCACGCCGCTGCGTTCGACATCGTAGGTTCCTACCTTGCCGCGCAGCGGCGCATCTGCTGAGCGCAACAACGCCAGCAATTGTTGGCGCGTGCGCGGCACGCGGGCTGCGTCCAACTTGCGTGTGTTGTAGACGATGGCCACCGGTTCGTAACTGATGCCGAACACTTCATGCCGCCATTGCGCCCAAGCAGGCAATGCTTCTGTTTGTGCGGAACGATGCGTCAGCGCGTGGCCATCGTTGACCAGCTTGGTCTGCAGATCCATGCCAGCGCTGATCAACATGTCTGCCTTGACCGCATCCCGCGCAGGGTGCAGGTAGTGATCGTAGATATCCCAGGCAACCACGTCTTCGTAGATCACCTCGGTGCCCGGATGCAGCCGTTGGTAGTCTTGGATGACCGCGCCAAACACTTCCAGATCGGTGGAGCCCTGTACGCGCAGCTGCACAAGCATAGGACCCTGCGCAGAAAAGCGACGCATATCGCCAGGCGCCGCGCAGGCGATGCCATGGATCAGTAGCAACACCAGCACCCATATCATCCGCATCGCACGGATGCTCCAGGAAAATGCAGCGAAGCGATCAACCCGCCTCCGATACGATTGGAAAGATCGATGCGCCCGCTGTGCGCTTCTACGACACGCTTGACGATGGCCAACCCCAGACCGGCGCCGCCCACTGGCGCATCTGGCCCGCGTACAAAACGCTCGAACACGCGCTCAGCTTCGGCAGCCGGAATGCCGGGGCCATGATCGGCAACGGTCAGCACGTAATGGGGGCCGTCGCTGGTGAGCGCCACTTGCAACGCGCCATTGGCGCCATACTTATAAGCGTTGTCGATCAGATTTTTCAGCGCCTCTCGCAGCAGCAAGGCATCGCCGCGCAGCAGTGCTGGTTGCGGATCGATCGCCAGCTGCACGCGCGGGGCGTCGTCACTACGCGGCAAGGCTTCGTACAGTGCCTGATGCAGCACTTCAGCAAGGTCTACGGTGGCAAAGCGCTGCAGATTAGCGCGGTGGATCGCGCTGGCATCGCTAAGCAACTGGTTGAGCAGCCGGCTCATGTGGCTGGCGTTGCGCTCGATCGCCACTAGGCTGCGTTGCATCTCGCGCGGGTCGTCGTCGTCCATCGACAGCTGCGCCTGCGCACGCAGTGCCGCCAAGGGGGTGCGCATCTGGTGCGCGGCTTCGGCCATGAACGCGCGCAAGGTCTCGTTGCTCGACGACAACCGCGCCATGAAGCGATTCAGCGCTGTCACCATCAGCTGCATTTCCTGCGGCGCCGGTACGTTGAGCGGCTTGAGATCGGACGGTTCGCGCCGCGACAGATCGCGTTCGATGCGCTGCAGCGGCCGCAACGCACGATAGACGCCCAGCCACACCAGGCTCAACGCCAACAGCGACAGCACGCCGATCGCCACCAAGGCGTTAAGCACGACATCGCGCGCCACTTCATCGCGTGCGCGCCGGGTCTGGCCCACCTGCACGCGCACTTCGCCCTGACCCGATGCCGACGCCACCCGATGCATCACGACCGCAAAGCGCACCAGCTCACCGCTGTAGTGCGCATCGAATAACAGCGGCCGCTCGTCGGCGCGCGCGCGCGGCGGTAATGGCAGCGTATCCTCCCCAGTGATGGTACGTCCCTGCGCATCGAAGACGCGATAGAACACCCGGTCTTCTGGCGCCATGTCAAGCAAATCCAGCGAAGCGTACGGCAGATCCACCTGCCAATCGCCGCCAACCAACGCCACGCTGTCAATGATCGACAAGGCCGAAGACACCAACAGATGATCGTAGGACCGATTAGCCACCCGTTGGCCATAATCGCGCGCGGCAAAGAACAGCACCACCGCGCCCAGCAGAGACAGGCTGCCCAGATACAGCAGCAAGGTGCGCCGGATCGACGGCGCCACCGCCAGCGGCTCAGCCATCAACGCTCGGCTCCATCGGCGCATGCGGGTCGGCTTCTTCGAGTTTGTAGCCAGCACCGCGCACGGTGACGATACGCAGCGGCGCTGCAGCCAGTTTGCGCCTCAGACGGGCCACATACAGTTCGATCGCATTGGGGCCGGCATCGTCGTCGAAGCCGAATAACCGGTTGCCAATGTCATCTTTACCGACGACCTGCCCGATCCGGCCGATCAGGATTTCGAGCAGGCGATACTCACGATTGGGGAGCTCGATCAATGCGCCATCCAGGGTCACTCGATGCGCGGCATTGTCGAACACGAATCCGCCGATTTGCACCACTTCGCTGGCCTGACCACGATTGCGCCGTAACAGCACGCGACAACGCGCCTCGAACTCGCGAAAGTCGAACGGCTTGCCCAGATAATCGTCCGCGCCAACATCCAGCGCCTGCACGCGGTCTTCGATGCCATCGCGCGCCGTCAACATCAACACCGGCGTAGTATCGCCACGCTCGCGCATGCCAGCCAGTACCCGCAAGCCATCGAGCTTGGGCAAGCCGATATCCAGCACCACCAGATCGAAACTCTGATAACGCAACACACTGGCTGCCGCCAACCCATCGGCCTGCCAGTCCACCGCATGCCCGCCACGGCGCATGCGACGCACGATGGCATCGGCAAGATCGGCATTGTCTTCCACTAGCAGCAGACGCATCGAGCTTCGAATCGTGAATAGGGAGTGGCGAATCGGAACCGCGCTTGGTCGCGGTCGCAAGGTAACAGGACGCGCAACCAAAAGCTCGCTGCCGTTGCGTCTGTACTCTTGCAAACCTTCATTGCCGACCGCCCAATCAACACCCCGCAGCGACAGGTCTATGACAGCTTGCCACCACTAAGCTGCCACCAGCGCGCCGCCGGTGGTATGTGCTGCGCACCGTCAAACATGATTCACACATGTACTTTGGAGGGTCTGTGAGCAA
>Ga0207791_1000253_pt1 | contig 14517 bp, 13 predicted proteins | sample HigsolmetaGSP16D_FD_184844 | JGI IMG/M metagenome (GOLD analysis project Ga0207791, IMG submission 184844) | High solid enriched microbial communities from the Joint BioEnergy Institute, USA - SP1-6-D (SPAdes) | ecosystem: Engineered > Bioreactor > SSF (Solid state fermentation) > Aerobic >...
TTTCCCGTCTTTAAAGGGTTCTGCTACGGCTGCGCATTGATTGAAGTACGTTGCCCAGTCGTGGCAATCTTTGCCTCCCGCTGCCACGCAGCTGGCTATAGCAGACTTTTGCGCTTCTCGTTTAGAGCGCTTTCCGCTTGCAACGCCCACTACACCCATGCCGGATTGATCAAGTGAAAAAGCGCCCCAGGTTCTGACCCATTTTCCAAGCCGTCGGGGGCGGGGGGTCTGCTGCTCATAATAACCAGATGGGACTGGGCCGCATGATTCAATGCCGCCGTTTACCGCCGCAGGCAGTTGACCTGGTGGACACCCCCCCTCGGCCATTGCCGGAAGCCAAATGGGTAGAACTAAAAGCAAAATAAATCTACCGGATTGCATATTCCTGTACCTCTTGCGTGACGGAAATTCGCTTGCTTTATCCATTGCAGTTCTCATTACCTTCTAGCATTGCCACGAGAGCCGGGCGCAGCAGTGGATTCAGATCCAATTGTTGTGACAGCAGTGGGGGTCATTATTTGACCCTTAGACTGATTGCCATCAAGAAGCCCCGCATTAGAAGCTGTCTGCAGTTGCTGTGGCGCATACGACCCAGGCGGCTGCCCCTGCGGGCCTGGGATGGATCCGGCGCCGCCAAATGCGGAGTAGTACATGAAATTACCCATATTACCCTGCCAAATTGCCGCGGCCAGTGTCGGTACGGTGACGATCAACACGGTCATCAGCAAGCCGATGCCTCCCTGTTGCAGAGCATGGCTGGACAGACCTTCGGCATTGCCCAGGGTAATGAGCTGGGCTGCCCAGTAGGCTGCGGCTACCTTCGCGGTGAACTTGAGCACCATGGCCGTCACCACCGAGAGCATGGCCATCGAAAACAACGTGCCCAGCACGTAGAACAGCCATCGTTTGAACAGGTCCTTGGTCTGGTCGAAGATCAGCGCCAGGATGAAAATCGGGCCGATGCCGATCAAAAAGGCCATGGTGAACTTGAATAGCAGCAGCATCGCCCCTGCTGCCATCGGGGGGCTGGCGGTGCCGAAGCCGGCCATCAAGACGGCACGGGCTTTCTGTTCCACTGACTCTGGATCGCTGGGATCCACGCGCACCGCATCCAGGGCGGTCATCGCCACTTGCGTGTAGGCAAGATTTTCGTCGATGGCATCGGAGGCGGTGCTGCCTACCTCGCCGGTGAACAGCCCATGGATCTGCGTGTCCAGGGTCTGGGTCATGGTCTGATGGAGCATGGCCTCATTGGCGCCGAGGGCCGAGGCCGCGCCGATGATGATGGCGACTTTACCTGCCTTGATCATGGTGGCCATTGCGCTCTCACGCGATTGCCCGGTGGCGATGCGATAGCCCAATATAAGGACCCACAGCGTCGTCACCGTCAAGGAGACCGTACTCACCCACCGCATGGCACGGCTCATCAACGCCATGCCGAAGGCCTGTATCTCGTTGTTGAAGTAGTCGTTGACCAGTTTGAAGAAAACGAAGTCGCCCAGACTCATGTCGGACAAGGGCTGCAGCCAGCCCATCGCTCCGTGGAACATTCCGCCCATTTCTCGCCTGCCTGTGTGTCGTGATGGGGCTTGCTTGCCCGCTATTTCAATGTGGATAAGGCAGCTTTCAGGGTCACGGCTTGCACGAGCTGCCCCAGTGGGGCGAGCAAGCTGTCCTTGTCACCTCTCAATGCGCGTCTGGCCAGGCGCGACTGATCGTCCTTTAGTCCGAGGATGTAGCTATCATACGCTTTCATCTGAGCCTGCCAGTAGTCTACATCCATCGCGTTCCGTGCCACGAAGCGTTGGACTTCGTTATCGTTGGCTGCCAGTGCGCCCTGACTGGTACCGACCTTGTTGCGCTGTTTCTCCACTTCCTTGAACTTATTATTGCGTTCGATCAATCGCTTGATCATGCGCACCGACTCGTTGTATTGGGCATTGCGTGCCAGGACGATGCGTGCGCACACCTTCAGTTGCTCTTCCACCAACTTGCCCTGCATGTTGGGAGCCAGCGACTTGAACTGCTTCATCAGCCCTGACAGGCCGTTACCCGGCACGCCGGGGCAATCCTCTTCCAGGCCGTAGTCCTGCGGGCGCTCGGCAAAATTGTCCGCCATAGTGGACTGCCCCATGTTTTGCAATGCTTTCAGCTGGATGAGCTGCTGTTTGTAGTGGTCCAGCTGCTCTTGATATTGTTTGACCGTCTCGGTCCATCGCTTGGCCTGTTCGGCATATTCCACGATGTTCCTTGCCACCGAGATGGGATCAGTGACGATCAATTGCGCATTGGCAGGTGCAATGCTATAGCGCTGCAGCGACCAGCAGGCCAGCGGCAAGCCTTGCGAAGGGAGGGCGGTGGCGGGAACGTTCGGTCATGAGGGATTCGTGGATATTGTTCAATCAATACGGTTGGAGAACGGAACCGCGGCAGCGCAACCGCACTCGCTGTGCCCGACTGGCAACCAGCACGCTGGTCGGGCAAGGGCAGTTGTTCTCGCATGCAAGTTTGCTCGAACACAGACGCACTCGCTGGAGCACTGGCTGCCTGTGGCGCAAAAAAGCCTATATCCGCACACGCGGGTGGAGCAGTTCGGTTCGAAATGTTGCACGTCTTCCGCTAAATTTCTACCACTTGTTCGGCCCTTCAATTGCTACCGCTGGAGCGGACATCGCTGGCGCAAGGGTTTGCCCGCTCGTGTAGGAAAACACCTACCCGCGATCGCGGGATTTCCCGTTACGCAGCACTGGTGTGCCACTGCGGCCATTGGCTGGGTTGGGTGCGGCAAGATGGCAACGCCCCGGCGATCAGGGTGGCATCCACGCGACGCGTGCCGCCGCTGCGTGGTCATGGTGCTGCTGGCAGATCAGCAGGAAGGCATTGTTAATGGCCTGGCGGCGGCAGCAGCAGTTCACCCCTCCCATGCCGGCAACTTCTTGGCCACCGCCACATTCTTCAATGCCACATAGTTCGGTAAACCATCGCTGCCGTAGGCGAGCGGCGCCTGACCCTTGATCAGTGGAGCGAAGTAGCGGCGGGCACGTTCGGTGATGCCGAAGCCGTCCTTGCGCAGGAAGCTGGATGGCATTTTCTTCTCGTGGTTGGCCACCTTGTGCAGGGGGGCGGGCACGATCTTCCAACGATACGGAGCGTCGCTGACGCGTTCGATCACCGGGATCACTGCGTTCATCCCCTTCAGTGCGTATTGTACGGCGGCTTTGCCGACGGCTTGCGCCTGTTCCCAGTCTGTCTTGGATGCGAGGTGGCGAGCGGAGCGTTGCAGATAATCGGGTACGGTCCAGTGCACCTTGTAGCCAAGTTCCCGTTTGACTTGTGCGGCCAGGAACGAGGCTACGCCGCCGAGCTGCACATGGCCGAACGCATCGGCCGTGCCGCCGGCATCGGCGACGAACGTGCCGTGTGCGTCCTGGATGCCTTCGCTGGCGACCACCACGCACCAGCCGACCTTGTCCACCACCTGTTTCACCTTGGCTAGAAACACGGCCTGGTCGTAGGCGCGTTCGGGCAACAGGACGATCTGCGGGGCGTCATCGGGGCCTTGCCCGGCCAAGCCTGCCGCTGCGGCGAGCCAGCCGGCGTGGCGGCCCATGGCTTCATAGATGAACACCTTGGTGGAGGTGTCGGCCATCGCAGCGACATCCAACGCGGCCTCGCGCACCGAGACGGCGGTGTACTTGGCCGCCTAGCCGAAGCCGGGGCAGGTGTCGGTTACCGCCAGGTCGTTGTCGATGGTCTTGGGCACGCCGATGCAATGCAGCGGGTAACCAGAGGCCTTTGCAAGTTGCGAGACCTTCCACGCGGTATCGGTCGAGTCGTTGCCACCGTTGTAGAGGAACCAGCGCACGTCGTGCGCGCGCAGCACCTCGAGCAGGCGCGCGTACTTGGCGCTATCTTCTTCCAGCGATTTGAGCTTGTAACGGCACGAGCCAAACGCGCCGCCGGGCGTCTGAGCCAATGCGGCAATGGCCGCAGCGGATTCTTTGGAGGTGTCGATCAACTCCTCGCGCAGAGCGCCCAGGATGCCGTTGCGTGCGGCCAGCACCTTGAGCTTGCGTGCGCGCGCTTGGGCGATGACGCCGGCGGCGGTGGCATTGATGACGGCGGTGACGCCGCCGGATTGTGCATACAACAGGTTGTGCCAGTGATCATAAGGGTGATGGGCTCTCACATGGGGGCATGGCGCAGGGAGACAGTGCCGGGACATTCCCCGGATGCGGTAAGCTGCACGACCATACGGTCAGTGCTGGCGAAAGCTTGAGTCTAACGCCGCCAACCGCAACGCGTTTTTATTCGAAAGTGGAGTCCACTGATGCGATTGGTTCTGTTGGGACCGCCCGGTTCGGGCAAGGGCACCCAGGCGACACGTCTCAAAGACACGTTTGAGATCCCGCATATTTCGACCGGCGACCTGTTGCGCGCCGAGGTTGCCGCCGGCTCGGCGCTGGGTCTGAAGGCCAAGGAAGTAATGGCACGCGGCGATCTGGTGTCCGACGACATTCTGCTAGGCATGCTCGAGGCGCGCCTGAAGCAGGCAGATGTCGCCAAGGGGTTCATCCTGGATGGCTATCCGCGCAATGTGGCGCAGGCCAATGCGCTGGATGCGTTGCTCAGCAAGATTGGCCAGCCGCTGGATGCGGTTGTGCAGTTGGATGTGCCCAGCGAGTTGCTGGTACAGCGTATTGCCGGTCGTGCCACCGCCCAGGGCCGCGAAGACGACAACCCCGAATCGGTGCGCAAGCGTCTGCAGGTCTATACCGATTCCACCGCACCGGTGATCGGCTTCTACGAACAGCGCGGCAAGTTGGCACGCGTGGATGGCGTTGGGTCATTGGACGACGTGCTGGAGCGTATTTGCAAGGTGCTTGGCCGCTGAGTCGGCAAAAGCCGGGAGCAAATCCGGCTCGGCCACACTGCGGTGCATCGTGCAGACGCCCGGCGAACACAAAAAAACCCCGGTCGAAAAAGACGACCGGGGCCAATAACGCCAGTAAGTGAGCTTGCTCAGAGCCCCGACAGCATGCGTCCCTGGGGATTTGGCCTTGTGTGTGGGGGGGGTAAGGCCAAAGGGTGCTGCGACTGGCGCTGACCATAATGGCGTGTGTGATGTGGTTCGCATATCGGGAAATTACTGGAAGCAGTGTAGGAATTTTCTGAAGTGCAGGCTGGCAATGGACTGACGTTTCACGCAACTGCAGCGATCGGCGACAATGCGCAGCATGACCAAACTCCACATTCTCGGCATCGCCGGAACTTTTATGGGCGGCGTGGCCGCCCTGGCGCGTGAGCAGGGCTGGCAGGTGGAAGGCAGCGACCAAGCTATCTATCCACCGATGTCCACGCAGCTTGAAACACTTGGCATTGCGCTGGCGCAGGGCTACGCGCCGTCCACTATTTCACCGGAGGCGACCGATGTCGTTGTCGGCAATGCGTTGTCGCGCGGCAATCCGGCGGTAGAAGCGGTGTTGGATGCCGGTCGCCGTTACACCTCCGGTGCGCAATGGCTGGCCGAGCACGTGCTGCCGGGCCGCGACACGCTGGCGGTGGCCGGCACCCACGGTAAGACCACCACCACCACCATCCTGAGCTATCTGCTTGAGGCTGCTGGGCGTGCGCCGGGGTTTCTGATCGGTGGCGTCGCCGAAGACTTCGGTGTGTCGGCGCGGTTGGGCCAGGGTCGCGAGTTCGTGGTGGAAGCCGACGAATACGACACCGCGTTTTTCGACAAACGCAGCAAATTCGTGCACTACCGACCGCTGGTGGCGATCCTCAACAATCTGGAATACGACCACGCCGATATCTTTCCGGACGTGGCGGCGATCCAGCGCCAGTTTCACCATTTGGTGCGCACAGTGCCGGCGCGCGGGCGACTGATCGTCAACGGCGACGACGCGCGCCTGGCCGAAGTGCTCGCGATGGGGTGCTGGACGCCGGTGGAGCGATTTGGCTTCGATGCGTCATTGGACTGGAGCGCGCGTCTGATCGCGGCCGATGGCAGCGCGTTTGCGGTGCTGCACCGCGGTGTGGAGATCGGCCAGGTGCAATGGTCGTTGGTTGGGCGACATAACGTATTGAACGGCTTGGCGGCACTGGCGGCGGTGCATGCAGTGGGCGTGGATCCGGTGACAGTGATGCCGGCATTGGCGCACTTTCGCAGCGTCAAGCGGCGCCTGGAAATCATCGGCAGCGCGCAACAGATCACTGTGTACGACGACTTTGCGCACCATCCCACTGCGATCGCGAGTACGTTGCAGGGCTTGCGTGCCAAGGTCGGTGCAGCGCGTGTGGTGGTGGCGATGGAGCCGCGCAGCAATTCGATGCGGTTGGGCGCACATGCGCAGGCATTGGCGCCGTCGTTGCACGATGCCGATGCGGTCGTTTTTCTGCATCGGCCGGAACTGCCCTGGGACGCCGCGCCGATCATCGCGCAGGTGCGTGGCGCGGCGTATGTGGCGCAGGATGTGGAGACGTTGTTGCACACGCTGGGCGAGATCGCGCAGCCGGGCGACCACGTGGTGTTCATGTCCAACGGTGGCTTCGATGGCGCGCCGCGTCGCTTCCTGACGCAGCTGTCCTGATGGTGCCCATCGTGCCCGCAGCTGAAACCAGCGCCTTGCCGTTGTTCCCTTTGCACAACGTGTTGTTGCCTGGCGCGGCAATGGGGATACGCGTGTTCGAGCGTCGCTATCTGGATCTGGTGCGCGAGAGCGGTCGCACGGGCAGCAGTTTCGGTGTGTGCCTGATCATGGACGGCACCGACGTCGGTGCGCCAGCAACGCCGGCGGCCTTCGGTACCGAAGTGCGTATCGAAGATTTCGATGTGGGTGCCGATGGTGTACTGGTGCTGCGCTTGCGCGGTACGCGCCGCTTCCATGTGCAACGCTCGCGCATCCGTGACAATGGCTTGATCGTCGGCGAGGTGAGCTGGTGCGCGCCTGACCCGGATGACGAGGTGCGCCCGGAGCACAGCCTGCTGGCCACCGTGCTCGAACGCATGCTTGAACAGGTTGGTGGCGAATTCGCATCAGCCGGGCCGGGCCTGCTGGATCAGGCTGCTTGGGTGGGCTGGCGGCTCGCCGAACTGTTGCCATTGACCGAACAACAGCGGCTGTCGCTGTTGCAGCAGGACGACCCACATCGGCGGCTGGATCAATTGCTGGCATGGATACGGTGACGGTCTGGCGCATCAGCGCGGGAAAGCCCCATCACTATGCTTGCACCGCTGCAATGGCACGTTAGAGCGCGCGGCTGACGGTATCCATGTACGGGAGGCGCGCAACGGCTGCACTCGCTACCGATCCACGGGAGTAAGCCTTGATCATCGATATCGAACCGCGTGTCACGGATGTCTTCACCCAGGTCTGGCGGAGATTGGCGGTGTTGTTCGTGTGGGATGTGGTGATCACGATCATCTACTACGTGCTTCCATTCCGTGCACCGGCGTTGCCACTGACCATCTTCGGTTCGGCATTGGCGTTATTCCTGGGGTTCCGCGCTAATTCGACCTATCAACGCTGGTGGGAAGGGCGCGTGCTGTGGGGCCAGATGATCAACGCATCGCGCAACCTGGTGCGTCTGAGCGTGAGTATTCTCTCGGCGCCGGAAGCCGCGGCGCTTGGGCGTACGATCGCGTTGCGTCAGATCGCCTATGTCAATGCGTTGCGCTGCCAGTTGCGTCGGTTGCCACTTGCCATGGCACTGGAATCACGCCTGGATGCGGATGAAGTGGCCGCAGCCATGACGCGTACCAATGTGGCCAACGGCTTGCTCGACACCACCGGCCGCAGCGTGGAACAGGCGCGGCGCGATGGCTGGATCGATAGCATCCAGCAGGCGAGTGTGGAGCGCATCCTGGTGGATATCGCCAATGCGCAGGGCGGCATGGAGCGCCTGAAAAATACGCCGCTGCCTTACCAATACTGTTTCTATCCGAACCTGTTCACGCGGTTGTTCTGCGTGTTGCTTCCGATCGGTCTGGTGGAGACGTTGCAATATGCCACACCGTTCGGTTCGACCGTGGCCGGGTTGATGTTTCTGGCGGTGCTGAAGATTGGCGATGAGCTGGTCGATCCCTTCGCCAACACCATTCACGGCCTGCCGTTGGACAGCATGTGCCGCACGGTGGAAATCGATGCGTTGCAGGCCATCGGTGAACAGGCCCCGGAGCCGATGCAGCCGGTCGATGGCGTGTTGTGGTGAGTCCTGGCGTGCTCGGCCAACGCGGGACATACATGCGGCAAAGACGTCCTGGTACGCTGCGATGCAGTCCAGGTCCCTCGCTCCCGAGGGGCAGCCGGGTCCGGTCAATCAGGCTGTTGCGGCGCACTCGATGCAGCCGGATCGGACACCGGGGGGGGCGTCTGCGGCGCAGCGTTCTGTCTTGCCTCGCCGTGCACCGCACCGCCAGACCTGCTGTCGATCAGGATGACCGGCACCTGCGAACGGTGCCGCCGTTCCATGCGATGCGGTATCGGTCCGAGTGCCTCGCGCATTGCGCTCAATGCCGGATCGACGCCACGCAATGGATACCACAAGCCGATCAGACTGACGTGGCGGCTGTAGCGCAAGGTCTGCGTGCTGCCCACCCAAAGCGGTTGCGCATCCGGTTGCAGGCGCGCGGCGGCCGGCCACAGACGCAGCGCATGCACCACCTGGCCGGGCGCTGCGTGGCGCACCATCAACAGCGCTTCGACCCGGGTGTCCAGCGTGGCCGGCAAAATCGGTACCTCGTCGGGGTGGCCGTCGACATCGAGCAGATGCAGTGCCTGCTCCCAGCCGGCTTGCGGTTGAATCCGCCAGCCGTGTGCTTGGAGTTGCTGCTGCAATGGGGCGAGCGGGCCTGCCACTTGCACGTCCAGCGGCCAGCGCTGATCGTCGTCGAATTCGTTGCGGCGTGACGGCAGCAAGCGCCATTGACCCTCCCACCAGGCGTGTGCTGACAACTCCATCGACAGCAGTGGCGGTTCGAATCGGGCCAGTTTGATATCGAGATTGCGCGGCGTAAAGACGATTGCGCAGGTCACGAACACGCCATAGAACAGGCACGCCACCGGCTTGATCCAGAACGCGCGCGTGGCGCGTCGACGGTAGGCAATGCCCAACACCAGCAACCAAAAGATGCCGAACAACATGCCGCCAACGACGTCGCTGAGCCAATGCGCGTCCAAATACAAATGTGCGAAACCGATCAGCGACACGATGGCGCCGCTGACCAGATACGGCCACACGCGACGGCGACCGGGCAACTCGCGCGCGATCAGCAGTGCGAAAAAGCCGAAGGCAATGGTCGCCATGGTGACCGCGACCGATGGAAAACCGAAGCCGCTACTGGCAGCAGGCGGGCGCACCACCTGCACAGTGGCGCCGAGCAGCTGGGTCAGCGCAAGGCCGAATGCCAGCGCGATCATCCAATGCACCACTGCCATCCAGCGGCGGCGCCAGGCCAGGTAGCCCATTGCTGCGGCAATCGCTGGCGACAGCACCTGCCAGTCGCCCAGCGAGGCCAGCACCATCATCGGGTAGTCGGCCAGCGGGTTGCGCAGCGCCCGCATCAGCTCGTGAACGGCCAAGTCCACGCGCAGCGGCTCGCCATGCGCCAGCACCACCATCAACAGCACGAACCAGCCCCAGCCGAGCAGCAACAGCAGCAGCGCCATGATCGCCAGCGGCACGGATTCGCGACGACGCGGGTCGAACACGCTGACCGACCAGTTGCCCAGCACCGGGTGACGATGCGACCACGCCAGCAGACGCGCTAGCAAGGCATCCAGGTGGCCAGCAGACCAGCGATACGAATACAACACGATCGCCCAAGCCAGCCCAATCACTGCTGCCAACAGTGTTACCACGACCAGCAAGCGCCCAGCCACTGCTGCCACTGTGTCGTAAGCGGTGCCCAGCAGCCAGCCGGGAGCCAGGAACAGCAGTGCCCAAGAGATGCAGGCAAGACCGCTTGCCACTAGGTACCGCTTGAACGGCATGCGGCACATGCCGGCGATCGCCGGTACGAACGGCCGCACCGCACCCACGTAACGCGCGATCAGGATGCTCTTGAAAGCATTGCGCCGGAACAGTAACTCGCCGCGTTCGAGCAATTGCCGGTAGCGTTGGAATGGCCAATAGGTACGTAGCTGCTGGCCCCAGCGATGGCCCACCGCGAAGCTCAACGCATCGCCAACGAAAGCACCCAGCGCCGCGCACACCACCGCATACGGGCCGTTGATCTGCCCGAGGCCGATCAGCACGCCGATGGCAAACATCAGGGGGAGCGCGGGCACGATGGCCCCCAGCACGATCACCGCATCACACAAGGCGATGGCAAAGATCGCCACACCAGCCAAGACGGTGTGGTGTCCGATCCACTCCAGCGTGGCGTTGATCCATGCGTTCATCCCTGAATTATAGAGGGGCACAGCAACGCGTGATGTTCACCGTCTGCATAAGGCCAGTGGGCTGCGCTTTCGCTTGCGGCCCTGCAGCTGTCGCACGCGCGTTTGTCACAGAGATGCGCGAGGAAGTAAATCAGGCGCCTACAATGGGGCATGAGCCACGATCCGACCGGCGATCTGCCACTGAAGTCCGATACGTTCGGACGCATTTTGTTGATCCGCGATGGCGAGCGTGTCTTCGTTCGTCGCGATGTGAGCGTGGCGCCGTTGCTGTTGCGTGGCGTGGCGTGGTGGTTGGCACGGCGCGAGGCGCTGGCGTTGCGCCAGCTGGATGGCTTGGCGCATCTGCCGCGGTTGCTGCACTGGGACGGGCGGCACCTGGACCGCAGCTATCTGGCGGGCGCTGCGATGTATCAGCGCCCGCCACGCGGCGATCAGGCTTATTTCCGCAGCGCGCGCAGGGTGTTGCAGCAGATGCATCGCCGCGGTGTTGCGCACAACGATCTGGCCAAGGAAGCCAACTGGTTGGTGCAGGAAGACGGCAGCCCGGCGGTGATCGATTTCCAGCTGGCAGTGCGTGGCAACCCGCGCGCGCGCTGGATGCGTCTGCTTGCCCGCGAAGATCTGCGCCACCTGCTCAAGCATAAACGCATGTATTGCCCGGCTGCACTCACTCAGGTGGAACGCCGCGTGCTCAAACGCACCTCCTGGATGCGCGAGCTGTGGTTCGCCACCGGCAAACCGGTCTACCGCTTCGTGACTCGCCACGTGCTGCACTGGGAAGACAACGAAGGGCAGGGGCCAAAGCCCTGAACAGCCGGGAGTGGTTGTTCGCAAGTGGGTTTGGTAAGAACGTAGTGCGTGAGCGGTGGGGGCGGGTAGGACGAATGAATTCTTTGCGTTGCGTGCCCATGGATGCGCGGCATGCTGTCAACTCATGGTTACCCCCACGCTCGCCAGGTGGGTGGCCACAAGCGTTGTGCCGCAGGCCGGCGAATGCGCGACAATGCCGGCTCTGCCTCCGTTTCTGCGACTCATCATGATGCGTACCGCTGCCGACTCGCCCTTGTCCCTCGCGCACTACTACCTGCCGGTATATCGCCCGCGCCAGGTGGTGCTGGAGCGTGGTCAGGGCAGTCGCGTGTGGGACGACCAGGGGCGTGAGTATGTGGATCTGTCGTCCGGCATCGCGGTCAGTGGGCTTGGCCATAATGACCCTGATCTGATGGCTGCGCTCACCGAGCAGGCTGGCAAGCTGTGGCATACCAGCAACGTGTTTTTCAGCGCGCCACCGCTGAAATTGGCCGAAGAATTGGTGACCGCCTCGCGTTTTGCGCAGAAGGTGTTCCTGTGTAATTCCGGCACCGAGGCCAACGAGGCGGCGATCAAGCTGGTGCGCAAATGGGCCAGCAGCCGTGGCCGGTCGGCCAACAAGCGCGTCATCGTCACCTTTGGCGGCAGTTTTCATGGCCGCACGCTGGCATCGGTGACCGCCACCGCGCAACCCAAGTACCAGGAAGGTTACGAGCCGCTCCCGGGCGGATTTCGCTATGTGGATTTCAACGACGTTACGGCGCTGGAAGCAGCGATGGCTGGCGGCGATGTGGCCGCAGTGATGGTGGAGCCGATCCAGGGCGAGGGTGGGGTGATGCCGGCCGCGCCGGGCTTTCTGGGCCGCGTGCGCGCGCTCTGCGATCAGTACGAGGCACTGCTGGTGCTGGACGAGATTCAGTGCGGCATGGGCCGCACCGGCACCTTGTTCGCGCACTGGCAGGAACAGGTGACACCGGACATCGTGACCCTGGCCAAAGCGCTGGGTGGCGGTTTCCCGATCGGCGCGATGCTGGCCGGGCCCAAGGTGGCAGAGACGATGCAGTTCGGTGCGCACGGCACCACGTTCGGCGGCAACCCATTGGCTGCAGCGGTGGCGCGCGTGGCGCTACGCAAGCTGGCCTCATCGCAGATTGCCGACAACGTGGCGCGGCAGTCGGCGGCACTACGCGCCGGCCTGGAAGCGCTCAATGCCGACTTCGGCGTGTTTACGCAGATACGCGGGCGTGGCCTGATGCTGGGTGCGGTGCTGGCTTCGGCGCACGCCGGGCAGGCGGGTGCGCTCCTGGATCTGGCGGCCAAGCACGGCTTGCTGCTGCTGCAGGCCGGCCCGGACGTGCTGCGCTTTGTGCCGGCACTCACTCTGACCGATGCCGAGCTGGCTGATGGTTTGGCGCGTTTGCGCCTGGCGATTGCCGAGTACCTCGCCCAGTCGTGATGTGATGCGGCGCTTGCGCGCTTGCTGGCTGGCGCTAAGCGCGGCGAACAACACACAGCCGCAGTGGTCGGGTAGACGTGGAAGGCACAGGGCATTCGCAATGGACGCCTACGGCACCGTGGGTAGTCACACGCAGCTAACGTATCCTCGACATGTCCACCGGGATCGCAACGCCGCGATCCGCTGACATTCGCGCCATCGCAAGCTGCCCACTCCCCATGCCCGACCCTCAGCGCGCCATTTCCGCAAATGCTTCGCGCGCCGCTGCGAGAGTGGCTTCGATCACGGACTCATCATGTGCACTGGACATGAAGCCGGCTTCGTACGCTGACGGCGCCAGGTAGACACCGCGCTGCAGCATGGCGTGGAAGAAGCGGTTAAAGGCAGTGATGTCGCATGCCGTGGCTTGCGCGTAGCTTTCCACGATCTCGTCGGTGAAAAACAGCCCGAACATGCCGCCCACCTGGTTGGTGGTGACCGCAATGCCTGCGGTGCGCGCGGCATCTTCCAGACCTTCGCACAACATGCTGGCGGCGTGGCTCAGGCGTGCGTGGAAGCCTGGTTCCTGCACCAGTTGCAGCATCGCCAGGCCGGCAGTCATGGCGATCGGATTACCTGACAACGTGCCGGCTTGGTAAATCGGCCCGGCTGGAGCGATCTGCTCCATCAAGTCGCCTCGTCCACCGTACGCGCCTACCGGCATGCCGCCGCCGATGATCTTGCCGAAGGTACTCAGGTCTGGGGTCACCCCGTAATACGCCTGCGCGCCGCCGAGTGCGACGCGGAAGCCTGTCATCACTTCGTCGAAGATCAGCAACGCGCCGTGCCGCGTGCACAGCGTGCGTAGATGCTGCAGATAGCCGGCCCGCGGCGCAATGCAGTTGGCGTTGCCCACCACAGGCTCGATGATCACCGCTGCCACCTCCGCACCGATCTCGTCGAACAGGGCGGTGGCGCCTTCGAAGTCGTTGAAACTCAATGTGGCGGTCAACTCGCTCAGCCCGACCGGCACGCCCGGCGAGGTCGGCACGCCCAGGGTTAGCATGCCGCTGCCGGCTTTGACCAGGAACGAGTCGCCGTGGCCGTGATAACAGCCTTCGAACTTAATGATGCGATTGCGCCCGGTGGCACCCCGCGCAAGGCGTACTGCCGACAGCGTGGCTTCGGTGCCGGAGTTGACCATGCGCACCATCTCGCACGAGGGCACCAGCCGGGTAATGGTTTCGGCCATGGTCACTTCGGCCGCGCATGGCGCACCGAACGATAGCCCGTGACCGATCGCCTGCTCCACGGCCTCGCGTACGGCGGGGTGGTTATGCCCGACAATCATCGGGCCCCACGAGCCCACATAATCGATGTAGCGATTGTCGTCGACATCGAACAGGTACGGTCCATCGGCGCGCGCCACGAAGAACGGCTCCCCACCAACCGATTTGAACGCCCGTACCGGCGAGTTGACCCCACCCGGTAGCAAGGTCTGCGCCTGAGCGAACAGAGCGTGGGAGCGGGAATGGTTCATGCGCGCAGATCCTTGATGAGTACCGAATAGGGATATCGACACCCGGCAGCGGGTATCGCGTTGGCCATTGTCACGCCTGCGGGCTCACGCGCCTACCCGCAGCAAGTCCGCTGACCCCTCCGAGTGAGCGGGTGGGTGGATCTGGTTGCCCATGATCGAACGCGACAAGAGCGCCGGTTAGGCAATAAGCTGATGGTCTGTGGTCATTGGCGTTCCGGCGCCGATGCTTGAAAAGTGTGATTCCGGTAGCCATTGGCGCCGTCCGTTTGTCGCCTTGCCGACAGTTTCAAGACTTGGGGAGAAAGCATGAATCGCAGTATTCA
>Ga0207791_1000254_pt1 | contig 14483 bp, 9 predicted proteins | sample HigsolmetaGSP16D_FD_184844 | JGI IMG/M metagenome (GOLD analysis project Ga0207791, IMG submission 184844) | High solid enriched microbial communities from the Joint BioEnergy Institute, USA - SP1-6-D (SPAdes) | ecosystem: Engineered > Bioreactor > SSF (Solid state fermentation) > Aerobic >...
TCCTTGACCGATTGACCGATTGACCGATTGACCGATTGACCGATTGACCGATGACGCATCGCCAACCTTCCGCATCCACCCATGAACCGCCGGTCTCCCATTCACTGCAACAACTGAGCCTGCTCTCTGGTGATGGCAGTGGCCAGGTCGCGTCTCCAGCACGCAAGCGTTTTAATCGGCTGTTGCGTGATTTGCAGCACCACCGTGCGCAGCTGCACGCCTGGCGTGAAGCGGTGGATCTTTGGCGTACACGGTACCTGTGCGAGGTAATGCCGCTCTTGCAGCAGCAGGATGTGCTGGAGATCGAATACATCCACCTTATGGACAACTTCGCTACCACGTTCAAACTGAGCAAGACGGATCGTGCATTTGTGTCGGACGAGATTTGCGAGCTGGCCGGCCCGTTGATCGAGGCCGGCCATGTTGAGCTCAAGCCCATTTACGAGCGTCACAACGAGATCGGCTACGACGAACAGGTGAGCGAATCCGAGGCGATGATGAAGCATGTCATCGGTCGGCTGTACGGACTGGACGCAGAGCAGGTGGCCTCGGTCGATTCGCCCGAGGAACTCTTCGAGCGAATCCGCACCCGCCTTGACCAGGCGCAGGCAGACGCGGAGGATGCCCACGAGCAGGCCAGACAGCGGGCTAGCCAGCAACGGCGCCGCCGCTCGGGAAAGAAAGCCGCCCCGATGCAGGCAGAGCCGCCGCCATTGCGCGAGCTGTATCGCAAGCTGGCCAGCAGCTTGCACCCTGACCGGGCCAGTGACGCAAGCGATCATGCCGCCCGTACCGAACTCATGCAGCGCCTGAATGCCGTCTACAAAGCCAACGATCTGCTGGGCCTGCTCGAATTGCAAGCGGAGATCGGTCTGTTGGATGCGCAGGCGGTGAATGCGATCACCCCTGCTCGGTTGCAGGCTTACAACCGCGAGCTTGACCGTCAGTGCAAGGAGCTCAAACAACAGCTGACCCTGCACGCGATGGATTTTTGCGACGAGTACGGGCTGGATCTGCCGACCCAACCCGAGCCCGAGCGGTTGACTAAGCTACTGACGCAGCACAAGCGGGATGTGTCCGATGATGTGGACGCATTGCAGCGGCAAGTGCGCCAGATGCGCACGTTGGACGATGCGCCAGCGGTCAAGCGCTGGCTCAAGTTGCAGCGCAGCCGCTTCGCGTTCGACTGACAGAAGCCTGCGTTGCGCTGTACACCATGCACGCAGTCATAAATTGCCACAGGCTGCCTGGGCTGTGTACGGAGACCACGTCGCCATGAAATGCCGACTCATCGCGACCGGCGAACGCGCACCGGGCTGGGTGGCGCAGGGCTTTGCCGAATATCAGAAACGTCTCTCGTATTGGATGCCGTTGGACCTGGTGGAAATCGAACCCGGCCTGCGCGGCAAGGGGCGCGACGCACACCGTGCGACTGACGACGAAGGCCGCCGCGTACTCGCCGCGCTTCCGAAAAACGCTTACGTGATCGCCCTCGATGTGCCGGGGCGTCCGCTCAGTTCCGAACAACTCGCCCAGCGGATGGAGTATTGGCGAGGACAGGGCCGTGACTTGGCGTTGCTGATCGGCGGGCCGGAGGGACACGCGGCCGAGGTGTTGAAAATTGCCAACGAAACGTGGTCCATTGGTCCACTCACCCTGCCGCACATGCTGGTGCGCCTGATCGTCGCCGAGCAGCTGTATCGTGCCGCGGCGATGCTGGCCAATCATCCGTATCACCGTGGATAAGAACGGTTGACAACATGTCGCGAGCAGTCGTCAGAAGGGCGTCGATGCGGCGCAAACAAAACGCCCAGCCGCAGCTGGGCGTGGATGCAAGAAAAACCCAGCCCCGTGCGGGGCTGGGCAAGCGACGCTGACAGGACAGACGTCAGTAATCGTACGACATCGACAGCACGGCGTAGCGCGGCTGTGTGAAAGAGATCCCCATCCCGTAGACGTTGGACAGCTTGTAGGGGTGGCCTTCCCAGGTGGAGTCGACCTGCAGGGGCTTGCGCTCGTTGAAGATATTGAAGCCCTGCAGGGTGAAGGCAAGCTTGTTGCCGGCGAAGGACGGACGATAGGTCAGGCCCAGATCGACGATCTTCGTCCATGGCAGACGACCGGCGTCGCCAGGACGCGATGGCCTGCCGCCGCAGGTGTGATACGCCGAGCCGTACGCGACCGGGTCGCCAGCAGCGGAATACTCGTCGGTACCGTTGATGCTGACATACCCCAGGCAGGACTTTGGCGTTCCGGACAGGATGCGGATATTGCCGGCGAGCAGCCATTCCGGTGCGATCTGGTATGAGCCGTACAGCTTGATCTGGTGGCGACGATCGTTGGCCAGGTCGCCGCCGGAATACCACATCAGCGCGGCCGCATCCCAGTCCCGGGTCTTGGACACGTCGCTCTGGCCGGTGTCCGACTTCACCTGGCCCTCGGTATTGCCGAAGTTGCGCGACACGGTGTAGTCAATGCGACCTTCCCACGTTCCATCGAATGGATGTTGCAGAAACAGATCCAGCGCCAGGTACTTGCGCTTGGCCTTTTTGTCGAAGCCCCAATCGGCCGAAGACATCGAAACCGCAGTGCGACCGGAACCATCGAGGTTGGCCACACTGAAGGAATTGGTTTCGCCCGGATTGAAGATGACGCATCCGGGCACATCGACCGCGCTGGGGTTCACGCCAATCGCGGCCAGTTTGGTACGCATCTTGTCGGCATCGCAGACATCATCGATGGCGGCCCCCAGGGTGCGGTAGGTGAACTTGGCGCCAGTGACCCACTCGTTGCCCAGGGTCTTGTCGAAGCCGACCATGAACTCGTCCTGGTACATCGATTTCAGGTTGGTGGCCGCAACGGACGCGACATCGGGTTGCTGCCCGCACTCGCGATTGGCGGAGACGACATTGCCGTAGCACACGTGGCCGGCGCTTGGATCCACCGGGATCGGCGTCAGCCCGGTCGGGTTGCCTTCGGCATCAATTCCGCTATAGGTGAAGTATTCGCGCGTGTACGTCGAGGGCGACGCACCACGAATGGCAACGCTATTGGGCAGCGCCAGATAATAGCGGCCCGCATTGCCGTAGACCTTCAAGGACGAGTCGCCGAATGCATCCCAGCTGACGCCGAGCCGAGGCGCCCATTGGTCGCCGCTCTGCACATAAACCTTGCCGGCATCATTGAAATTGGTGAACTTGTCGTTGCGCACACCCAGGATCAGCAATAGACGATCGTTGATCTGCCACTTGTCCTCAAGGAAATAGGCCTTCTGCCGCACCGACATACTGGTGGCGGTCTCGAAGACACCGCGATAGACGTAGTAGCCATCGCCGCCTGCCGGACCGACACCCAACGTTTCGTTGATCGGTTTGTCGGGATCTAGCTGCCCGTAACGCCAGGTGTAGCCTGGCCCGGTGGTGAGATCGCCTTCGTTGTTGGCGTTGAAGAACATGTTGTCCACGCCGCCGGCCAGCGTATGACTGCCGAGCACGTACTCAAGATCCAGGCGCAGGCCGCGGGTCCGATTTTCGCCATCGGTTGCCTGGAACGAAGTCTGGTTGTTGCGAATCTCACCGCCAAAGGTGATGGCTGTATCCTGCTGATTGGTGTTGTACAGATACGGAGCCAGGCTGGGATTGTTGCGGTAGTCGAGCTGCCGGCTCTTGCCGTACGTCGCGCTGAAGGTCAGCGTGTCGGTGAGGTAGCTGGTGTACTTGCCGATGTAGTAACGGTCGTCGACCTTGACCGTATCGGCGAACGCGCCGCTTGCGCTTGGGGCGATCAATCCCGGGTAGCTGAAATCGCTGTACGCGCCGCTTGCACGGTAGTTGTTCTTGACGCCGGTGAATTCAAGGATGTTGTTGTCGTTGATGTTCCAGTCGACCTTGGCGTAGACCTTCGGCTCGTCCTCGCGATAGGTATCTCGACCGATGACCGAACTTTCGCGGCTTGCGGTCGATACGCCTTCGGTCCGCTCCTGCTCGGCGGCAACGAAAACGAAGAGCCGGTCCTCGATGAGCGGCCCGCCGGCATAGGCGCTATAGACCGTATTCCAAGCCTTGTCGCCCTTGCGGCTGCGGTACAGCGTGCCGGGCAAATCCGGTTTGGTATAGGCATAGTCGGAAGACGGCAGCGGCGTGTCTGGATAGAACACATTCTTGTAGTCGCTCGATAGACTCTTGGGCTTCCACAACGCCTGCCCGCCGAAGTGCCACTCGTTGGTGCCGCGCTTGCCAACCTGGCTGAGCACGCCGCCTGCCGAGCGGCCATAGCGGGCGCTATAGCCGCCGGTATAGGTTTCCTGCTGGTCGATGGCGCCGTAGGGCAGGCTGACGCCGCCGATGTTGGTCAACGGGTCGGAGCTGAGATAGCCGTTAAGGTAGTAAGCGTTCTCGGAGACGCTGGCGCCGCCGAAGGAAATGGCGTTGCCGAAATAGCCGCTCCCCTGTACCGCGCCTGGCGACAGCAGGGCGATCGCTTCGCCCGAGCGTGCCAGCGGCAGGCGCTGCAACTGTTCGGCGGTGATCACCGTGCGTGAGGCGGTGGCGGAGACGTCCACCGGCGGGATGTTCTGGCCGGTCACCGTGATGGTGCCCAGAGTGGAGGTGTCGGCGGAGCCGTTGTTGCTGCCGAAGGACACATCGGTGCCGGCGCCGACGCGCAATGCGATGTTCTGGCGCGTTTCGGCGGGCTGGCCGGGGCGTTGCAAGGTGACGGTATAAGTGCCTACCGGAAGGTTGCCAATGGCATAGCGGCCATCCGCATCGACCGTGGCCGTGCGGGTAAACCCGCTATCGCTCTGTACGGTGACCGTTGCACCCGCCGCAGCCGGTGCGCTCCCATAAATGCCGGCGGTGGTGCTTTGCGCGGCAGCGGTGCTGGTGACGAGCATGCCGACGGCACCGCCCAAGGCAAGGGCGAGCATGCTGATGCGGCAATAACGCGCAGGCCATGACCGGGATGCACGGTGCTGTACAGAATAACTGAACATCTCTTTCTCCAGATGAGCGCCGTCACGAAGATGACGGTACGCTGACACCTGATGTTAGAGGGCAATAGAACCTGCTTAAAGACGGATTTCTCTAAATTTCATGTTTTTCTAAGCACAAATGCCAGCGAGTGACTATTCAGATTGAAATGATGTGGCTTGGGGCGCTTGGAAGTGACCTGCTTTCCATGTCTTGGAACAAACGCAACATCGGGCGGCAGGTCCGAAGCGACGTGGGACAGAGCGATTGGTCCTGCAAACGGAAACGGCATTGCCCCGCGAAGAGGGTAGTGCACAGGCGAGGCGCCAGGCCTGACGAGATCGATCCCCTCAACGTCCTAGTTCGAACGTCACATCCAGGTTGATCGACAGCGTGCTCTCGCCGGGGGCGACCGGGGTAGGCATCTGGACCTTGGCCGAGCGCAGCGAGGCGGCCATCATCATTGGCGGAACCGCACGGTCGCTGCGACCTTCGGAGATGCTGACGATGCGGCGCACCTTCAGGCCCAGCGATTTGGCATAGATATCTGCGCGCGCCTGGGCCTTCTTCAAAGCGGCAACGCGTGCTTCATCGTAGACCGGCTCCGGCTGGTCGATCGAAAAGCTGGGGCCGTTAATGTCGTTGGCGCCCTGCGCGACGAGCGCATCGAGTACCTTGCTCAAGCGGGTGATGTCACGGACCTTGAGGTTGACCGTGTTGCTGGCCTGATAGCCATTGATCTTGGGCGCTTCGTTTTCTTTGTAGGTGTACTGCGGGCTCAAGTTGATACCGCTGGTCTGCACATCCTTGTCGGCAATGCCGGCAGCCTTCACTGCGGCCATGACCTTGTGCATCTGTTGCGCATTCTGGCGCATGGCGGCGTTGCCGTCGGTGGCCTGCGTGACCACGCCGGCAGAGAGCGTTGCAATGTCCGGCACGCGCTTGGCTTCTGCCTCGGCCGACACGTTGAGGAGGGTGCCGTCGTTGGGAATGGTGGTACTCGGGGTTGTCTGGGCGTGGGCGACCATCGCGGTTCCGGCAGCGATGGACAGGGCCAGCAACAATGGCGTGAAGTAAGTGCGCATGAGATCTCCTTGACTGTGTGGCGAGCGTGTTTGCAGCTGGATGAACATGTTGTGAGTCCAATGCGACCATCGACCTTGGCAATGGTGCGTGTTCATCGGGCGAGCGGGCAAGTGCGGGCAACAGGTATGCTGGACGGATGCTCTATCTCGCTTCCCGCTCCCCGCGCCGACAAGAACTTCTGCAACGCCTGGATGTGCCCTTCCAAACGTTACAGCTGGAAGTGCCCGAGCTGCGCGCAGCCGATGAATCGCCCGACCACTACGTCCAGCGTGTTGCGCTGGACAAGGCCCGCGCCGGACTGGCGATGGTCAAGGCTGCCGACCCCGACGCCATCGTGCTGGGGTCAGATACCGAAGTGGTGCTGGGCGAGCGGGTGTTCGGCAAACCGGCGGATGTGGACGATGCCATCGCGATGCTGCGCGTGCTGTCCGGGCGTACCCACCAGGTACTCACGGCGGTGGTTCTAGTCTGTGCGCAGCGCGCGCCGGCGCAGACATTGGTGGTGTCGGAGGTCACTTTTGAAACGCTCGATCACGCGCAGATCGCCGCCTACGCCGCCTGTGGCGAGCCGATGGGTAAGGCCGGCGCGTATGCGATCCAGGGCCGCGCAGAACGCTTCATCCGTCATCTGTCCGGTAGCTATTCCGGCGTGATGGGATTGCCGCTCTATCACACCTGCCAGTTGCTCACCGCCTTCGGAGCGTATTGATGTCGGAAGAGATTTTGATCAACGTCACCCCGCGCGAGACCCGTGTGGCGGTGATCGAGAACGGCATGCTGCAGGAGCTGCATATCGAGCGTGGTTGGCGCCGTGGTGTGGTTGGCAATATCTACAAGGGCAAGGTGCAGCGGGTGATGCCCGGCATGCAGGCGGCTTTCGTGGAGGTGGGGCTGGAGCGCGCAGCATTCCTGCACGCCAACGACGTGATCCGTCTGGCGCCGGCGCCGGCCAGTGTGGTCGACACCGAAGAAACCCCGATCCTGCCGCCACCGCCGGTAGCGGTGCCGATCGTGGAGCTGCTGCGCGACGGGCAGGACATCGTGGTGCAAGTAGTCAAGGACCCGATCGGCACCAAGGGTGCGCGGCTGACCACGCAGATCAGCATTCCGTCGCGCTATCTCGTGCTGCTGCCGCAGTCCAAGGTCGTCGGAGTGTCGGCGCGGATCGAAGATGAGGCAGAGCGCCTGCGCCTGAAGACCATCGTCAGCGAGGCCTCGGCCCAGCATGGCGGCTTTGGCTACATCATCCGCACCAATGCCGAAGGCCAGCCGGCCGAGGCGCTGGCCGAGGACATCGCGTACCTGTCGCGGGTCTGGAATGTGGTCGAGCGTCGTGGCCGCGAAGCGCAGCCGTGCAGCATTATCTACGAAGACCTGAGCCTGCCGCTACGTGCGGTTCGCGACCTGATCCGCCGCGACGTGGAGAAGGTCAAGGTCGATTCCCACGAGACCTTCGTGCAGTTGCAGACGTTTGTGGCCAAGTACATGCCGGTGCTGGCCGAGCGACTTGAGCTCTATACCGCCGATCGGCCGATCTTCGATCTGTACGGGGTCGAGGACGAGATCGGGCGTGCGTTGAACAAGCAGGTACCGCTCAAGTCCGGCGGTTATCTGGTGATCGACCAGACCGAGGCAATGACCACCATCGACGTCAACACCGGCTCGTTCGTCGGTCAGCGCAACCTCGAAGAAACCGTTTTCCGCACCAATCTGGAAGCCGCGCAGGCGGTGGCGCGGCAGCTGCGGCTGCGCAACCTGGGCGGCATCATCATCATCGACTTCATCGACATGGACGACCCTGAGCATCGCCGCCAGGTATTGCGCACACTGGAAAAGTCGCTGGCACGCGATCATGCCAAGACCACCGTGTACGACTTCTCGCCGTTGGGCTTGGTGGAGATGACCCGCAAGCGTACCGTCGAGAGCTTGGAGCGCCAGCTTTCGGAAACCTGCGACCACTGCGGCGGGCGCGGCACCATCAAGACCGCCGAAACGGTGACCTACGAGGTCTTCCGCGAGATCACCCGTGCGGTGCGTCAGTTCGATGCCGCGCGCCTGTTGGTCATCGCATCCCCTAAAGTGGTCGCGCGCATCACCGACGAAGAGTCGGCAGCGGTGGCCGAGTTGGAAGAGTTCCTCGGCAAAAGCATCCGCTTCCAGTCCGACGACCAGTATCTGCAGGAGCAGTTCGATGTGGTTTTGCTGTGAGGGCGGGATTAGGACGTTGGAATTTGGGAGTGTCAAAGCCGGCTCTGGTAGCGTGGCCTGGCCCGACAATGGTGATTGATAATTGACCGCGCGTGGACGCGCTTGGACCAATCCCCACTCTCCACTGCCTAATCTGCGCTCCTGATGCCTACTCCGCTGCGCCGCCGTCTGCGTCTGTTTCGCCGCTATGCGATCACTGCGAGCGCGCTTGCGCTGGTGGCGCTTGCGTTGTTGGTGGGCGCAGCCAGTCAGCTGCTGCCGTTGGCCGAGCAACATCCACAGCAGATTGCGCAGTGGCTGAGCCAGCGTGCCGGTCAGCCGATCGCCTTCGATCGGCTGCAGACCGAATGGACCCGGCGCGGTCCGCTGCTGCGGTTGGATGGGGTGCGCATCGGTCCGCAAGGAGCGGTGCGCGTCGGTCAAGCCGAGGTGTTGTTGGCAATGTACGCCGGGCTGCTGCCGGCCCATTCGCTGACCGAAGTACGCCTGCGTGGCTTGGCGCTGACCTTGCAACGCGGCGACGACGGTGTGTGGTTGGTACAGGGCATGCCCAGCGGCGGGGATTCGGACCCACTGGATGCCCTGCGCCGGCTCGGCGAGATTCAGCTGGCTGAAGCGCGTCTGCACGTGACGGCGCCATCGATCGGTCTGGACACCACGCTGCCGCGCATCGACCTGCGCCTGCGTGTCAGTGGCTCGACCGTGCAGGTGGGCAGCCGTAGTTGGATCGATCTCAAGCGCGCGCCGCTGACGGCGGTATTGGAATTGGACCGTGACAGTGGCGACGGCACCGCTTACGCGCAAGCCGATCCTGCCGACCTGTCCGTATGGGCGTCGCTGCTGCAGTTCAGCGGCATGCGCGTGGATGGCGGCGGCGGGCGCTTGCAGGCCTGGGTGCAGCTGCGTGCGCGCCGGATCGCTGCGGTGAGCGTAGATGCCGACCTGAAGCAGCTGCGTCTGTCCGGGGCCGCGCTGCCGGGCGAGACCGCGCGGCGCACGCTCACCTGGGAACGGCTGCAGGCGCGGGCACGCTGGCAGGCCATCGATGGTGGCTGGCGAGTGGACGCGCCGCTGCTGCGCCTGGGCCAGGCAGCGCAACTGCAACATCTGGACGGGCTGAGCATTGCCGGCGGTCGCCGCTATGCAGTGCTGGGCAAACATGTCGATGTCTCGGGCCTGATCGCAGTAGCCGCCCTGAGCGAGCAGTTGTCCCCTGGCTTGCGGCGCTGGCTGAGCCTGTCCAAACCGCACCTGCGCGTGGCCGATTTCGAGCTCGCCGGCGACCAAGGCGGTGCAATGCGGGCGCAGGGGCGGATCGAAGCGCTGGGTTTTCTGCCGGTGGCTGATTGGCCGGGCATCAGCGGCCTGCGCGGCACGATCAACGGCGATGCGCAGGGCGTGGAACTGGACATCGCGTCCGACGCCAAGTTGCGTTTGGATTGGCCGACCGGCTTCGGCGTGGTGCATGAGATCCAGCTGGCCGGCAAGCTCGTCGGCTGGCGCGAAGGGGCTGGCTGGCAGTTCGCTACCCCGGCGCTGCGCGTGCAGGGCAAGGATTACGGCGCCAATTTGCGCGGCGGGCTATGGTTCCAGGGCGATGGCAGTCGCCCGCGCATGCAATTGGCGGCACAGCTGGACGATGTAGCGTTGCCGGTGGCACGCAAGTTCTGGATCCGCTCAAAGATGAATCAGGCCACCATCGACTGGCTCGACATGGCTGTGGCCGGCGGCACCGTTACCGGCGGTACTGGCTTGGTCAGCGGCGATCTGGACGACTGGCCATTCGACAATCACAACGGGCGCTTCGAAGCGTTTGGGCAAATTCGCGATGGCGTGATCCGCTTTCAACCGGACTGGCCGCCGATGGAGCAGGCTCAGGCGCACCTGAGCTTTATCGGCAACGGCTTCTCACTGCAAGGCCGGGGCGATCTTGTGGGAACCCCGGTTGCGCAGTTGGAGGCGGGTATCCCCAGTTTCATAACCTCCGAGCTCTATGTGCGCGCCCGCACCCAGGCCGATGCGGCCCAGCTGCTCGGCATACTGCGCAACAGTCCGCTGGAGCGTCGCTATGGCGACACCCTGCGCAATCTCAGCGTGTCCGGCCCGGCCGTGGTGACCTTCGATCTGCTAAGCCCCTTGCGTGCCCATGGTGTCGGCGGTCATCTGCAGGGCACGGTGGCATTGCAGGGCGTCAAGCTGGCCGACGCCCGCTGGGAGTTGGTGTTCGACCAGGTCAGTGGACAGGCCGAGTATCGCGACACCGGCTTTGCTGCCGAGCATTTGAGCGTGCAGCATCAGGGACGTAGCGGCGAGCTGTCGTTGCGCGCCGGTGGGTTGGTGCAAGATCCAAAGCAGGCCTTGGAGGCACGTTTGGGCGCCACCCTGGATGCCAAGGAATTGTTCGACCGCGCGCCGCAAATGAAGTGGCTGCGCCCATACGTGCACGGCAGCGCACCGTGGCAGGTGGGCGTGAATGTGCCGCTACCGGCACCGGGGCAGACCGATGTAGATGCGATGCTGACGCTACGGTCCAATTTGGTCGGTACCGCGCTGGACCTGCCTGCGCCACTTGACAAGGCCGCCAGCCAGCCGCTGGACACCCGGGTCAAGGTGGCGTTGCCCCTAGGCGATGGGGATATCGATGTGGCCTTCGGTAAGTTGGTGGCGCTCAAGGCCAGCAGCCACGGCGAGCAAACCGGCGTGCGCGTGGTGATGGGCACCGACACCGTCTCCGAACGGCCGCCGCCCAACGGGCTGGTGGTCACCGGTCGCGCCGCCTCGCTGGATGCGATCGACTGGATCAGCCTGGCGCGCGGCATCAGCAGCGACACCGATATGCCGCCGCTGCCTGGCCAGCCAGTCATTGCCAAGAAAGATGCGGTGCCTTTACAGGAGGTGGACGTGCAGGCGGACCGCTTGCTGATGATCGGCGGTGTGTTCCCGCAAACGCGCTTGCGTCTGAGCCCCACCCGCGATGCGGTCGCGGTGATGTTGGACGGCCCCTCGCTCGCCGGCCAGCTCACCGTTCCCACGACCGACGGTGCGACCGTGCAGGGCAAGTTGAAAGCCGTGCACTGGCAGCCGGTTGCTGTGCCTGCCGAGCCGGCTGCGCCAGAACCCGGCGACCCGCTGGCCGGGGCGTTGCCGGAACCTGCGCGTCGTGCGGTGGCTGAATTCGACCCAGTCTCGATCCCGCCGCTGGCGCTGGATATCGACGATCTGCAGATCGGCAAAATGACCTTCGGCGCGGCTACCCTGCGCAGCAGCCGGCTCACCGATGGCATGCAGGTCGATCAACTGCAACTGCGCTCGGACGACCAAAACATCGGCCTTACTGGCGCCTGGCGCGGCAAGGGCCAGGCGGCCAGCACGCGGCTGTCGGCGCGGGTAGACAGCCGCAACCTCGGCAATCTGCTGCAGAACCTCACCTTGGGCGGCCAGCTGCGCGGCGGCGAAGGAAAACTGGAACTCAATGCCGGCTGGCAGGGCTCGCCGACCGGCTTTGCGCTCGGCTCGCTCGATGGCAACCTCAAGGTCGATGTGCGCAATGGCCAACTGCTGGAAGTGGACCCAGGTGCCGGTCGTGTGCTCGGCCTGCTCAGCGTGGCGCAGCTACCGCGTCGGTTGATGTTCGATTTCCGCGATTTTTTCTCCAAGGGCCTGGCCTTCAACACGCTTGCCGGCGAGGTGCGCTTTGGCCAGGGCTTCGCACGCACCGATGCTATCCACATCGAAGGTCCGGCTGCCGACATCGCCATCCGCGGGCAGGCCGACCTGCGCGCGCAGACTTTCGATCAGACCGTGGACGTGAACCCCAAGGCAGGCAACCTGCTGACCGTGGTCGGTGCAGTGGCCGGCGGCCCTGTGGGAGCGGCAGTCGGCGCCGCCGCCAACGCAGTGCTCGGCAAACCGCTGGGTGCGATCGGTGCCAAGACGTACCACGTCACCGGACCGTGGAAAGACCCGCAGGTGGAGGTGGTGGAGCGCGAGCGAGCGCCGAGCAAGCCTGACGCATCCGGCGCCGCATCCGGCAAGCTGGATTCACCGTCGCATTGAGGCACTCAGTCGGCACGAGTGTTCTCGTTGTCGGCCCGCGTCCGGTGAAACGCTGGCCCGCGATGGTCGCTGCGCACGTGTTCAGCCGAACGACTTGTCACCCCGGCGTGCGGGCCTCATCCTGATCGCATGACCGATAACGCTCTCACTCTGGCCGAATCCCGGCTGCTGCTTCCTTCCGGCCTGGATACCGGCCATCTCGACCGCATCTTCGGCGCCCTGTTGGGCCCGGGCATCGACTTCGGCGATCTGTATTTCCAGCACTCGCGGCGCGAAAGCTGGAGCGTTGAGGACGGCATCGTCAAAGACGGTGCACATTCCATCGAACAAGGCGTCGGCGTGCGTGCGATCGCTGGCGAGAAAACCGGCTTTGCCTATTCCGACGACATCCATTGCGACGCGCTGCTCGAATCTGCGCAATCGGCGCGTGCAATCTCGCGTGAAGGCGGCGCGCAATCGGCCCGATCGTTGGTGCGCGGTCCTGGTCGTGCGCTGTATCCGTCCGCCGACCCGATCGATGACATGGACAGCGCGACCAAGGTCGACCTGTTGCGCCGTATCGACCAGGTTCTGCGCGCTGCCGACCCGCGCGTCAAGCAGGTGATGGTGGGCCTGTCCGGTGGTGTGGACACGGTCCTGATCGCCCGCAGCGATGGCGTGCTGGCGGCAGATGTGCGCCCGCTGGTGCGCTTGAACGTCCAGGTGATCGTCGAACATGGCGGTCGTCGCGAATCTGGTTATTCCGGCGGCGGCGGTCGTTACGGCTACGCCCATCTGTTTGCCGATGGTCGCCCGGAAGGCTTCGCGCGCGAAGCGCTGCGCCAGGCACTGGTCAATCTGGATGCGATTCCGGCGCCGGCCGGCGTGATGCCGGTGGTGCTTGGCCCAGGCTGGCCCGGCGTGTTGTTACACGAAGCGGTGGGCCACGGTCTGGAAGGCGACTTCAATCGCAAGGGTACCAGCGTCTACGCCGGACGCATCGGCGAACGCGTGGCGTCGCCGGGCGTCACCATCGTCGATGATGGCACCCTGGACGGCTGTCGCGGCTCGCTTAACATCGACGACGAAGGCACGCCGAGTCAGTGCACCACGCTGATTGAAGACGGCGTACTGGTTGGCTACATGCAGGACACCCACAACGCGCGCCTGATGGGTGTGGCGCCCACCGGCAATGGTCGCCGCGAGTCCTTCGCGCACCTGACCATGCCGCGCATGACCAATACCTACATGCGCGCCGGTCAGCACGCCCCCGAAGAGATGATCCGCTCGGTCAAGAAGGGCATCTATGCGGTGAACTTCGGCGGCGGCCAGGTCGATATCACCAGCGGCAAGTATGTGTTCTCGGCCACCGAGGCCTACCTGATCGAAGATGGCAAGGTCACCGCACCGGTCAAGGGCGCCACGCTGATCGGCAACGGCCCGGAAACCATGCAGAAGGTGTGCATGATCGGCAATGACCTGGCATTGGACGAAGGCGTGGGCGTGTGCGGCAAGGACGGGCAGAGTGTGCCTGTCGGAGTGGGTCAGCCGTCGTTATTGATCGAAGGCATTACGGTTGGCGGAACGCAGGCCTGAAATGTGTGGAATTAGTGTTCGGCTTCCAGATCCGAGTCTTCGTCCAGGTCCGGCTCTGCCGTCTCCAGTCCCTGTTCCTGCGACAGATCGCGCAGTACCTGGAACAATTCGCGGTAGGCCCGTGGGGGCTTGTTCTTGGCGCGTTCGTGAGCCGCGTTGCGCACCAGCTGGCGCAGGTGCTGGCGGTCGGCGGTCGGGTAGGTTTCCAGCAATTCGGCCAGTGCCGCGTCGCCTTCGGCGAGCAGGCGTTCGCGCCAGCGCTCGAGCCGGTGGATTGCTGCCACGTCGCGGCGCGTGGCGTCGCTATTGGCGTTCAGCGCATCGCGCAGCGCCGCCAGCGTCCGGTCGTCCTCGTGGCGCATCTGCTTGGCCAAAAACGCCAATTGCCGCTTGTGTGCGATATGCGAGGTGATGCGCTTGCTCTGTTGGATATGCGCAATCAGCGACGCGGGCACCGGCAACTTGGCCAGCTGCGCAGGCGTCAGTGCCACCAGCTTCTCGCCCAGGTCGAAAATTTCAAGCGCCTCGCGCCGCTGCTGGCTACGGCTGGTGCCGCGAAACTCACCGGTGTCTTCATCGCGTCCGCGC
>Ga0207791_1000255_pt1 | contig 14459 bp, 11 predicted proteins | sample HigsolmetaGSP16D_FD_184844 | JGI IMG/M metagenome (GOLD analysis project Ga0207791, IMG submission 184844) | High solid enriched microbial communities from the Joint BioEnergy Institute, USA - SP1-6-D (SPAdes) | ecosystem: Engineered > Bioreactor > SSF (Solid state fermentation) > Aerobic >...
GGCGCCGACGATGCAGAAGCACAGGATGATCGGCATCAGCACTCGCGTTGGCGTGACGGCAAAGATGTGGGCGCTGCGAATCGCCAGGTAGCCGATGGGGATCAAGATCAGGTTGGCGACGAAGAAGGCGGTGAACAGACCGTAGGCCATGGCGCTGTTGTCCATGAAGATGGTCGGGCCGGGGTTCATGCCCTTCATGTACAGCACGCCGATCACGATGGCGGTGATTGAGTCGCCGGGAATGCCGAACACCAGTGCCGGTACCCAGGCACCCGCTACCGCAGCGTTGTTCGCCGAGCTGGCGTCGACCAGCCCCTCGATATGACCTTTGCCATAGGCTTCGGGCGTCTTCGAGCGTTTCTTGCTGACGGCGTAGCAGATCCAGGCGGCGATATCCGCGCCGGCACCCGGCAGTGCGCCGATGAAAGCACCCAGGCTGCTGCCACGGATCACGTTCTTCCAGTAGCGTTTGAGGTGCATCGGCACCAGACCGAAGACGCTGCCGCTCTGTGGGGCGATGTTCTGGGAAGAGCCGTTGTCATTGCCCTTGTCCCGCGGTTGAGCGTAGAGCTTCATCACTTCGTACATGGCGAAGAAGCCGATCATCACCGGAATGAAGTTGATCCCGGCCATTAGATCAGGCACGTCGAAGGTGAAGCGCGGTGCACCGGTGACAAGGTCTAGGCCGACGGTGGCCAGCAGCAATCCCACCAGCAGTGACAGAAAACCTTTAATCGCCGAGCCAGTGGAGATGAACACCGCACTGCCCAGGCCGAGCACGGCCAGCCAGAAGTATTCGAAGGAGCTGAAATTCAGCGCGAACTCGGCCAGCGAAGGCGCAATCATCACCAGCACCAGGGTGCCGGTCAGGCCGCCGATCACTGAGCAGGTGACGTTTACCCCCAACGCCTCGCGTGCGCGCCCCATTCTGCCTAGGGCGGCCGAGTCGGCGACGTAGGCTGCTGATGCTGGGGTCCCCGGGATATTAAGGTAGGTGCCGGGAATGTCGCCGGCGAAGATCGCCATGGCCGCAGTGGTGATGATCGCGGCGATGGCGGCAGTGGGCTCCATGGCAAAGGTGATGGGCACCAGCAACGCAACGGCCATGGTGGCCGAGAGGCCTGGAATGGCGCCAACAAAAACGCCGAACAGCGCTGCAATGATGATCACAAGCAGCGTCTGAAAATTGAAAACGAGCAGGATGCCGTCGAGTAATTCGTTCATGAGTGTTTCCTCAGAAACCCAGAGGGCCGACGGGCAGCGGAACCTTGAGCAGGTGGCCGAAGGACAGGCTGATCGCGGCCGTGGCAACCGTGGCGATGATGATGGCGGGCAATACTCGAACACCGCGCTGCACAAACAGCACCAGCATGATCAGCAGCATCATCGTGGCCGCGCCCAGCACGTCGTTGAGGTAGATGTAGGCCACCACCAATACGGCCGGCAGAATCACCGCGAAACTGGGCATGGGCAGACGAGGTGTGCTTTGGTCTGGTCCACTGGTGCGCAGCTGGCGCAGGGCGCTGATGCTCAGCAGCAGACCGCCCATGGTCATGCCGACGGCAATCAGGGAGGGAAATAGGCCAGCTCCGTACTGCATGCCCGGTACGACGGGGAACTCACGTGCGAGCAGCCAGACGATAATGCCAGCGGCGATGAAGATGATGCCGAACAGAAGGTCTTTCATAGTGCGTTCTCAAGCTGCTGGAACAAAGCATGCGACGCCCCAACGGCGCGTCGCATGGAAGTCACTTCTTCATGCCGATCTTTTCGATGATGCTGCCCATGTACGCGTTGTTCTCAACTAGGAATTTTTTGAAGTCCTCGCCCTTATGCCACTCGACACCGAAACCTTGGCGCTTCATGAAGTCTTGATAGAATTCGCTGTTGTAGGCTTTTTCCAGAGCCTCCTCGAGCTTGGCCACCACGGCCGGATCCATGCCTTTGGGGCCAGCGACACCGCGCCATTCGCCCAGTGAGTAGTCGCTGCCGATGCTCTCCTTGATCGTTGGGATATCCGGGAAGGCTGGGTTGCGCTCGGGGGAGAGAACCGCTAGGCCCTTTGCCTTGCCGGCTTCAATCATCGAGCGGGCCTCGGGTACCGAGGACGGGACGAGTTCGATGCTGCCAGCGGCCAGTTCGACCATCGCCGGAGCTGCGCCCTGGCTGGGAATCCAGGTGACCTTGTTGGGCTCGATGCCGCGATCCATCAGCAGGCCAGCGAAAGCCACATGCCAGATGCCGCCCAGGCCGGTACCGGAGGCCTTGAACGTACCCTTCGGCTTGTCGGCGATGTCCTTCAGGAGCTCTTCGACATTGTTGTACGGCGCATCGGCACTGACCTGTACGCCTGGGTAGTCGTAGTTGGTCATGGCCAGGGGCGTGAAGTCCTCGTGGGTGATCTTGGTCAACCCCTGCCAGTGCATCATGTTCAGCTCACCGGTCACGAACCCCAGGGTGTAGCCGTCGGGTTTGGCGCTGGCCATGACCGTGTGGCCGACCACGCTGCCGCCGCCGGGACGGTTGACGACGTTGATGGTGACACCCAGCTCCTTCTCCAGCGCTGTGGCGATACCGCGTGCGGCAGAGTCGCTGCCGCCACCAGCGGCCCAGGGCACGATAAGTTGGATGGGCTTGTTCGGGTATTCGGCCATGGCTGCCAGCGGGGCGCCTAGAAAGGAAAGGCCGAGAGCGAGGCTGAGCGGGCGAAGCAGAGTGCTTAGCTTGATCATGAAGTTCACCTGTTGAAGTTATTTTGAGTGAGGTGCAGCTAGGTTCCGCTTGAACGAGTCGGCCAGGCAGATGGCACGGCATGTAATCAGAGCCAGGCCGAAGCTAGGCAACTCTGGGGGACGTGTCTAATGAGGCTTTCTCATCGAGTTATAACCTCGAGTTATTCTTCGTTTCATCATCATGGATCACCTCTCGTAGTGCTTCGATGAATTCACAGGTTGCACTAGAGATGGCTTCCTCTTTGCGTAGTAGCACGCCGTAGGCCAGGGGTAGCGGGGCAAGGTTCGTGTGAACCTGCTTCAAGCTACCTTCAGCCAGGTTTTGCCGTACTACTGTCTCTGGCAGCAAGGCGAGGGTGTTGCTCTTGCGCAGCAGTTTCAATGTGGTTTGCACAGAAGTGGTTTCAATGCTGTTCGCCGGCGGGCTGACCCCTGCACTACCGAACGACTGTTCCAATGACTGGCGTAGTGGAGTGTTGAGAGGGTATAGCACCCAAGGCCACTGGTTCAGTTGATCCGCTCGGGCATGTTGTTGCGTGCAGAGCGGGTGTTCGGGGCGAGCGATTAGCAGGAAAGGTTCTTCGGCTAATGCCGTGAAATCGAAGCGTTGGCGCTGGGGATAATCTGTGAAGCGTCCTACCACAAGATCCAGCTGCTTGTGCTCCAGTAGCTTGAGCAGGTGGTCGCTTGTGTCCTCCACTAGCTCGATAGTCAGTAGCGGGCGCTTACCCTTTAAGCGCAGCAGAGCCTCAGGCAGGGCGTGGGCCGTGGCAGCAAAGATTGCGCCCACTTTAAGGTAACCGTGACCACCCTGACGCAGGCTCTCCAGGCGGTAGCTGAAGGTCTGGCAATCATTCAGGGCGCGCTGTGCGTAGGCGATCACTTCCGCTCCCAGTTCGGTTGCCGGCAGTTCGCGGTTGAGACGCTCGAACAAGGTAAAGCCGAACTGGTTTTCAATGTCGCGCAGCATCTTGCTCACCGCAGGCTGGCTCAGTCCGAGCTGCTGGGCGCTGCTGTGCATGTTGCCGGTGCGGGCCAGGCTGTCGATCAAGGCCAGGTGGCGATAGCGCAGCCAGTTGTGAAGCGTCGGGAGATTGCCGGTTTGGCTCATGACAGATGTGCTCAGGAAGACTCGATAACCGGATCATATCGCGCACTGACTAATAGTCATTGGAGGTTATCGCGATTGGGGAGATAAGGTCGGCCGGCCTGACTGCACCGCTGGGTGCCCATGCAGGCATACCCTTCGCATAACAAGACGGACACTGCCATGTCACACGCTCTCAGCCTTTCGCCCAGCAACACCTTACCATCCGACGGCCTGCGCGGAACCCTCGTCGGCCGAGCCTGGCTGCCCGGAGAGCACGCTGGCCCCTCGCCCATCCTGCTGCGTGAAGACGGCGTCTACGATCTGTCCACTCTCTCGCCGACCCTCAGCGGGCTGTTCGAGCGCGAGCAGTTGTTGGCCAGCCTGGCTAGCGTTGGCGGCAGCCCGCTGTGTAGTGTCGAGGCATTGCTGTGCAACAGTGGTGTGGATTTCAATCCACAGCTGCCCAGCCTGCTGGCGCCGGCCGATCTGCAAGTTCTCAAGGCGGCGGGCGTTACCTTCGCTTCCAGCATGGTCGAGCGTGTGATAGAGGAGCGCGCCGGTGGCGACGCCAGCCTGGCCGAAGGTGTGCGAGCCAAGGTCCGGCAGGTACTGGGCGACGATTTTGCTAGCATCAAGCCGGGCTCGGAGAAGGCGCAGCAGGTCAAGGCGCTGCTGCAGGAGCAGGGCCTGTGGTCGCAGTATCTGGAAGTCGGCATCGGCCCGGACGCCGAGATTTTCACCAAGGCGCCGGTACTGGCTGCCGTTGGTAGCGGGGCACAGATCGGCATTCATCCCGGCTCGGTGTGGAACAACCCGGAACCGGAGGTCGTACTGGCCATCAACAGCCGGGGCGAGGTGCTGGGTGCGACCCTGGGCAACGATGTAAACCTGCGGGATTTCGAAGGCCGCAGTGCCCTGTTGCTGAGCAAGGCCAAGGACAACAATGCCTCTTGCGCCATCGGCCCCTTCATCCGCCTGTTTGACGATACCTTCAGTCTCGATGACGTGCGCAACACGGTGGTTCGCCTGCGTGTCGAGGGCGCTGACGGCTATGTGCTCGAGGGCACCAGCTCCATGGACAAGATCAGTCGCGATCCGCTGGATCTGGTTGGCCAGGCGCTCAACCGCAATCACCAGTATCCGGACGGCTTCCTGCTGTTTCTCGGCACCCTGTTCGCGCCGACCGAGGACCGTGATGCACCGGGTGGCGGCTTTACCCACAAGCTCGGCGACCGGGTGATCATCAGCAGTGAGCAACTTGGTGCGCTGCACAACTGCGTCAACCACAGCGACAAGGCGCCGGTCTGGCAATTCGGTCTCAACGCACTGATCAACAACTTGGCGGCACGCGGCCTGGTCTGATGCTTAGATGTTGCCCTGCGTCGATGTGAGCTGGTCGATGAACAGGCGGCTGATCGAAGACAAGCTGACACCGCGCCGGGTAATCAGCTGATACGGCTCGCTGCGACTCTTCAGTTGCAGCGGCAGGATACAGGTCATGCCGAAGCCAGTGCAGAAGCGCGCCACGTCGGTCGACAGCAGGGCGACCAGTTCCGGGTTCTTCTGCAGCAGCGACAGGGTAGTGAAGGCCGAGGTGGTTTCCAGCAGATGCAACGGAAAGCGTAGCCCCGCCTGCTGGAATTCCCGTTCCAGTGACAGGCGCATCGGCATGTTGGCCGAGTAGACCACCCAGCGGCTGTCGGCCAGGTCTGCCAGTTCCAGTTGCTCGCGGCCTACCAGCGAATGATCGCGGTTGGCGACCACGGCCAGGGTTTCGTCACGCACATCGATGCAGTCGTATTGCTCCGGCTGTCGGCTGATGCTGGTGCGGCAGACGGCTAGGTCCAAGCGGCCCTGGTCGAGCAGGCTGAGAAGCCGCGCGCTGGTATCTTCGACGATTTCTACGGAAAGATCCGGATGCTCCTCCAGTAGCTTGGTCAGCGCATCCGTCATGAAGGGTACTGCGCCCATGATCACGCCGACCGACAGGCGTCCACCGTGGCCCTGAAGAATACCCAGCATTTCCTCGCGTAGATGGGTCAGGTCGGTCTGGATCAGCTTGGCATAGCGAATCGCGCAGTGTCCAAGCTCATTGGCTTCCAGGCCGCGATTGGTGCGTACGAAAAGTGGAGAACCCAATGTGGTCTCTATTTCCTGCAACGCCTTGGTCGCGCCGGGTTGGCTAATCGAGATCAATTCTGCGGCTTTGATCAACGATCCCTGTTCGCCAAGAGCGATCAGAAGGCGGAGCTGCCTAAAACGTAAGCGGGAAAAAATCGAGGATGCTGACGGCAGCATATAGCTTTCCCTTATACCAATATCAGCGCCTCTCATTAGTCAGGAGCGCTTCTATTTCATAGCTTGCCTGGGACGGCAAGGCTACCCGTGGAATTAACAGACGATATTACTCGACGTTTTCCACTGCCAGCTATTACAAAAAACAAGAGAGGTTCCCATGGCACTTATTAACTATCTCACTCAGATCCAGTTCGGTTACGAGGCACTCGAACAGCTGACTGCCGAGTGTCAGCGCATTGGTATCACTCGGCCCTTTATCGTCACCGACACTGGGGTGCGTGCTGCAGGTATCGTCGACAAGGTGCTGGCGCAACTCGCCGAACCAGCGGCTGCCGAGGTGTTCGACCAGACGCCGCCGAACCCGAATGAAGGTGTGGTGCGCGCAGCGGCTGCTCGCTATCGCGATGGCGGCTTCGACGGCATCATCGCGGTCGGTGGCGGTTCCTCCATCGATCTGGCCAAGGGTGTCGCAGTGTGCGGCACTCATGAAGGCCCGCTGAAGCAGTTTGCCGTCATCGAAGGCGGGTTGACCCGCATCACCTCCGCCACCGCGCCTGTGATCGCTATCCCCACCACGGCCGGCACCGGCAGTGAGGTCGGGCGTGGCGCCATCCTGATTCTTGATGACGGGCGCAAGGTCGGTGTCATCTCACCCTATCTGATCCCGCGTTCGGCGATCTGCGATCCCGAATTGACGCTCGGCTTGCCGCCGCAACTGACCGCTGCCACGGGCATGGATGCCATAGCCCATTGTCTGGAAACCTTCATGGCACCGGCCTTCAATCCGCCCGCCGATGGCATCGCCCTAGATGGCCTATGGCGAGCTTGGCGGCATATCGAGGGTGCAACCCGCACCCCAGGGGATCGCGAAGCTCGGCTGAACATGATGAGCGCCTCGATGCAGGGTGCCCTGGCCTTCCAGAAGGGGCTGGGTTGTGTGCACAGCCTCAGCCATGCACTTGGCGGTATAAATCCGAAGTTGCACCACGGCACCCTCAACGCAGTATTTCTGCCGGCAGTTATCGCTTTTAACGCACAGTCCGACTCGGTTCGTGACGAGCAGAAACTGCAGCGCATTGCTCAGGCCATGAGTCTGGGGAGTGCAGATGAAATCATCCCGGCTATTCGTGAGATGAACCGTCGTCTCGGTATGCCTTCAGGGTTGGCGGAAATGGGCGTAGACGAGTCGCTGTTTCCGGCGATCATCGAAGGTGCATTGGCCGACCATAGCCACAAGACCAACCCGCGCGTGGCGAGCGCCGATGACTATGCTGAACTGCTACGGCAGTCTATGTAGTCCATGCAGAGCTGTCTGATGTCTGCTCGCTAAGATGATGTGAGGCCCATAACGGTCGTACGAGGGCATGCAAGCTTGGTTGTTTGAGCAACAGGATTAAGACGGCATCGATTTGGGCGGCACAGAGCTGGTGCAAAGGTAGCAGATGGGCCTGTTTCATAGCTCCCTGATGAGTTCCCGTTTGTGTCGCCCAAAATGTTGTTTTGATAGGGCCATTTGGGCTGGAAGGGCGATGTTGCCTTAGTTTTTCAGCCGTTGTTAATTCATCAATGAAGCCTGCATATCAACTGGTTTCGTCGGCTTGCGTCGGTGGGCTTTTCATTAGCGCCGCCGCAACAAACTGACCAGGCCGACCAGGGCCAGTAGCAGAATCAATGCCGCAACTACACCCACCACGTACAGGCCGCTGCTGCTCAGCAACGGCTGCTCGACACGCAGATAGCTCGGCTGCTTGAGCAGCAGGTTCAGCGCCGCATCCAACTGAGCGGTGTGGATCTTGCGCAGCTCCGGTGCCGGGTCGGCGAAGCGGCCTTCCTCGTAGCTGCCGAGTGAGCTCCAGTAGGTGTCGGCCAGTGCGCTGTTGCCTTGTGCAGTCCAGTTCTGGCGGGCGAGGGCGACGCTGCGCAGGCGTTCGACGGTGGCGTCGTCCAGGCCGTCCTTGGCCAGGTGGTGCAGCAGGTCGTGCAGGCGCTGCCCGGTTTGCGCCACATCCGCACGGTCCACCTCGGCATTGATGCTGAAGAAGCTACTGCTGCCGTAGGCGCTGCGCTCCACCTCGGGGCTGTAGGCCAGGCCGTGCTCGATGCGCAGGTCTTTGTATACGGCCCACTGCAGGTAGTCGCGCAGCAGTTGCCAGGTGCCCTGATCGAGTTCGCCGACCCAGGGCTCGGTGAAGATCAGGTTGACCTGCGCGGTGTCGCCGAGCAAACCAGTGGTCAGTGTGCGTTCGGGCTCCGCGTGGCCGTTGTTTTCCGGTAGTTCGCGCAGCTCCGGCATCGGGCCCGGCGGCAGTTCGCCGAAGCGCCGTTCGAGATAGGCGGGCAGGCGGCGATCCAGATCACCGACCATGATCAGGGTCATGTTGTTGGCCACGTACCATTGCTCGCGCAGGCGCTCGAGGGCAGCGGCGTCCAGGCGCTCCAGCGAGTCCTGTTCAGCGCAGGCCTGGCCGAGCTCGGTGGCCAGCTGTTCGGTGGCATCGTCGCGTTTGGTGGCGGCGCCCAGCAGGCGCTGCCAGGCAGCGGGGTGTTCGCCATTTTCGTGGACGATCACCCGCTTGGCCGCCTCGATGCGTTCGGCGGTGAATTCGGTGTTGAACAGCGCGGCGAGCAGCAGATCCAGGGCCGCACGCTGATTGGCGGCCGGCACCTCGAGGACGAAGGTGGTGTCGCTGTCGCGGGTAAAGGCATTCCAGTCGCCACCGAGGGCCTGCATGCGCTCTTCCAGCCCGGCTTCGCCGCTGTCGTCGATGCCGCTGAACAGCAGGTGTTCGAGCAGGTGCGGCAGCTCCTTGTGGTCGCAGTCGAACTGGTCGAAACCGACCCCGACCACCAGGCGGATCGACACGTGGCCGCGCTCGGTGGTGGGCTTGAGGATCAGCTGCAGGCCGTTGTCCAGCGGGTAGCCTTCGACCTTCAGGCGGTCGGCCGCCCACAGTTGGCTGCACAGCAACAGGCCCAGCAGCAGCGCCAGTGAGCGACCGGCAGAAAGCACTATTCGCCACCTTCTTCGGCGAGCAGGGCACCGGTTTCGTGGTTGCCGAGTACGGCATAGGCACTTGCGCAGAACAGCGAGTTGAGGCGTTTCATGTCGTCGATCAGTTCCAGGTGCAGTGAGCTGGTTTCCAGACTCTTGACCACCTGCCTATGCAGACGTTCGACATGTAAATGGGTGAGCCGGCGTTCCTGGATGCGGAAGCGACGTTTCTCGCGTAGCAGTTGGCGGGCTGCATCGGCGTCGGCGGAGAAGAACACCGACAGGCCCAGGCGCAGGTTGCCGAGCAGGCGTTCGTGCAGCGCGGTGAGTTCTTCCAGGCCGCTTTCCGAGAAGGCATGGCGCTGGGCGGTCTTCTCGTCCTGGATCTTGCCGAGCATGCGCTCGATAAGGTCGCCGGCCCGTTCCAGGTTGGAGGAGAACTCGATGATCTCGGCCCAGCGGTGGCTGTCCGCTTCGCTCAGGTCCTCCTGCGGAACCTGGGCGAGATAGAGCTTCACGGCGGTATACAGGGCGTCGATGTCGTCGTCGATGCGCCGCAGGTCCTTGGCGAGGATCGGCTGGCTGCCGCGCAGGGCGTCCTGCAGATGGCCGAGCATGCTGTCGACCAGATCGCCGATGCGCAGGGTTTCGCGCACCGCATTGGACAGCGCCAGGCTCGGCGTGGACAGCGCCGTGGGGTCGAGGTGGCGGGCCTTGGCGACGGCGTTGATGTCCGGGCGATCGGGCAGCAGCCAGTTGCAGAAGCGCGCCATCAGCCCCAGGGTCGGCAGCATCAGCAGGCAGCGCAGGGTGTTGTAGAGCACGTGGAAGCCGATCACCAGCTCGGCGGGGTGCCATTTCAGGCTGTCCAGCCAGTGTGCCAGCGGGTCGAGCACCGGGATCACCAGCAGCAGGCCGATCAGCTTGTAGAGCAGGCTGCCCAGGGCCACGCGGCGGCCGGCCTGGCTCTGCATGCTGGCGTTGAGAAAGGCCAGCACGCCGCTGCCGATATTGGCGCCGATCACCAGGCCGATGGCCACCGGCAGGCCGATCACGCCAGAGCCGGTCAGGGTGGCGGTGAGCAGCACCGCGGCCAGGCTCGAGTAGGAAATCAGCGCGAACAGCGCGCCAACCACCGCATCGAGCAGCACGTCGCCGGTCAGCGAGGCGAACAGCACGTGGATGCCCTTGGCCTCGGTGATCGGTGTGGCAGCAGCAACGATCAACTGCAGGGCGAGAATCATCAGCCCCAGGCCGATGGCCACGCGACCGAGCTGGCCGGCGCGGGTCTGCTTGCGCGACAGGAAGAACACCACGCCGAGAAAGATCAGCAGCGGCGACAGCCAGCTGAGGTCGAAGGTCAGCACCCGCGCCATCAGCGCAGTGCCGACATCGGCGCCGAGCATGATCGCCAGCGCCGGGGTCAGCGCCATCAGGCCCTGGCCGACGAACGAGGTGACCAGCAGCGCCGTGGCGTTACTGCTCTGCACCAGTGCGGTGACGGCGATACCGGCAACGAAGGCCATCGGCCGCTTGCCGACGTTGTGGCTGAGCACCCGGCGCAGTTGCGAGCCATACACCCGCAGGATGCCGGTACGCACGATATGGGTGCCCCAGATCAGCAGGGCAATGGCGGACAACAGATTGAGCAACGTCAACATCACGCATCTCCCTGATACGCAGATTCGATCGGGCTGGGATTACCGGTGACGGGCCCGCGAACGGGCCAGTCACATAGCCGGGCTTCGAATCAATCGGTGCCTAGTTGCAACTGTAGCTGCCAGCGCGCGGCTCCAGGAAACAAACGCCTGCCGGGTCGCACGGCAGGTGACCGGCGATGAGTGCACATCGTGGCTTGGGCTGGAGCGCCCATCCCAGCTGTGGGATGGGCGTCGTTGCCGCGCGTACCGGGCCGGGCAACCGCATCCTGCATCTGTAGGATAGCCATGGCGTCGGGCTGCGGGGATACTCGGTCTCAGGCCCTGCCCCCGTCTCCACTGACTGGCCGCTCACTGATGACTGAGAACCGTAGAACGGTTCAGACAAGAATAAAAAAGTCGCAGCAAGGTACTACGCCATGAGCATCAAACAACGCGCGCTCTGCGCCGATCGTTTTACCGCGTTCAATACCCTGGCTCTCGAGTTGCAGCAGTTGGCCCAGAACACCCCGTTGACGCTGTTTCGCCAGCAAGCCCTGACGCGATTGCAGGACGTGATCGCCTTCGACAAGGCGTGGTGGGGGCGTTCGGCACTGGTAGACGGTCTCCCCGAGGAGCACAGCAGCTCGGTGTTCATGTTGCCAGCCAGCTATGTCGACGACTGGCGCTCTATCCGTGAGCAGGACATCACCATACCCCTTGCTCAGGCCCGGCCCGGCCGTTCAGTGTTCATCGACAGTCAGGCCGAGCAGACGCCCGAGGGATTGCGCTGGCTGGGCGCCGAGCACGGCTTTGGCGAGTTTCTATGCGTTATCCATATCGATCAGCCTACCCAGCTGGTGGTCCATCTGACCCTGTACAGAAATCTCGGCGCAGCACCTTTTGCGGACGAGGATCAGTTGCTGCTCGATCACCTCATGCCCCACCTGGTGACCGCCGAGGGCGCCAATCATATTCGTGCCCTGGTGGCCCTGCGCGAAACTCTAAATGGCCCGGGCACCCTGGCGCTTGCCGTTTGTGACCAGCAGGGTGTGCTGCACTATGCCGAGCGTGGTTTCGTCGATCACATGCTGGTCGAATGGCCTCACTGGCAAGGCGCCTGCCTGCCTGCGGAGCTGACGCTTGGCGGCTACCAGGGCCACAAGCTGACCCTGGAGTCCACGCTGGTGGGTGACTTCCACCTGCTGGTGGTGCGCCCCTGCTCGGCGCTCAACGTCCTGAGCGCGCGGGAAACCGACGTCGCCGAGCGCTTTGGCGGCGGCCGGACCTACAAGGAGATCGCCCGCGAACTGGGGCTGGCGCCCAATACGGTGCGTCACCACATTCGCAGCATCTACGAGAAGTTGGGGGTAAGCGGCAAGGCGGGCATCGCCCAGCTGCTCAACCACCCGCCCAATTGACCCAGAAGTAGCAACCGACTGCTGCGCAAAACAGCGGTCACGGGAAAGTTTTGTCTGCCGTTTATTCCGAAGAAACACACAACAGGAAAACGCCATGTTCACTCGCTATGCATGCTTGGCCCCCTTCTCTCTGGCTGCGATGGCCTGGTCCGGTGCGCAGGCTGCCGACCTGAACGCGCGGGATTTCGTCTCGGCGCCGGTCGGCACCAGCGTTGGTGTCGCCTACCTGCCCCTGGTGCGCGCCAACGACTATCACGGTGTAGCGGACGGCACCGGCAAGGCGGATCTGGCGGTCAACGTCTTCGCCTACCGGCAGCTGTGGTTCAGTGATATCTGCGGGACCCTCTGTACGCCTCAGTTCGTGGTCTCCTACGTCGATACCGAGGCACGTTTGCCCGGCGCGGCCGAGCGCACCAGTGACCACGGGGTGGGCGACCCGCAGATCGGCGGCACGCTGTTTTTCATCAACGACCCCAAAGCCCGCACTTACAGCGGCCTGCTGACGATGCTCAGCGTGCCCATTGGTGAGTACGACAGCCGCAATGCGGCGGTATCTGCCGGCTCGAACCGCTGGAGCCTGAACCTTAATTACAACTACACCCAGGGGGTCGGCGAGAACTGGCTGCTGGAGGCCAATGTCGAAGCCTACCTGTACGGCAAGAACGACGATTACTTCGGCGCCGACCTCGAGCAGAAACCCCTCTATCGCCTGCAGGCATTCGCCTCCTACGATTTCACGCCCAGCACCTACGGGGCCTTTCGGCTGATCCACGCCGACGGCGGCGAGCTGCAGCTCAACGGCCGCACCCTCGACGACACTCACCAGCGCTACACCCAGCTCGGTTTCGAGGTCGGTCACTGGCTGGACCGCCGTAACCAGTTGATGCTGGGGCTGACCCGCAACGTGGCAGCTTCCAATGCCTATGCGCAGAACAGCCTGCTGCTGCGCTTCGCGCACGTATTCTGAGGAGGCTGCCATGTCCCTATCCAACCTGACTGGGCTTAGCGCTCGGCAGCTCTTGGCCGTCGTGCTGTTCGCGGCCATCGCCCCTTGCGTGCTGATGACCGCGCCGGTAGTCGCTGCGCAATATGCCGCGCAGCTCGGCCTCGGCCCCGCGCGGATCGGCCAGTTGTTTTCCGTCGAGCTGGCGGCGATGAGTCTGGCGACCCTGCCGTCCTACTACTGGCTGTCGCGCTGGAATTGGCGACGCGTTGCCTTTGCCGCGGCCGGGGCGTTCGTCCTGGTTAATCTGCTGTCGGCTTATAGCCTGGATTTCCACGCACTGTTATGGCTGCGGGCGTTGAGCGCCCTGGCCGGAGGCACGCTGATGGTCATCTGTATCGCCAGTGCCTCGGGCAGTACCCAGCCGGAGCGGGTTTATGGGCTGTGGGTGAGCGGCCAGCTGGTGCTCGGGGCGCTGGGCTTGTGGGTGTTGCCAGCGCTGTTCGCCATGGCCGGGCTAAAGGCGCTTTACCTGAGTCTGGCCTTGCTGATGGCCCTGTGCATGCCCCTGGCCGGCTGCTTTCCAGCCGCAGTTGCCCAACCTCGCGCACAGTCATCGCTCTGTTCGGCAGGCAGCGTACTGCCCGGTGTTCTTGGAGTGCTGGCAGTACTGCTGTTCTACGCCGGCCTCAGTGCGGTCTGGACGTTCATCGGCAGCATTGCCGCGGCCGCCGACATCGACGCGCTCAGCAGTGGGCAGATTCTTTCCATCGCCACCGTGTTGGGCATTCTCGGCTCGCTCTGCGCAACGCTGGCCGGCTCGCGATGGTCGCGGCGCGTCCCTTTGCTGGGCGGGTACGCTGTGATGGCCGCTGCGGTGGTGCTGCTCATGGCGGATCCTGGCCTCTGGCGTTTCGCCCTGGCCGCGCTGCTGTTCAAGTACGCCTGGACCTTCGTGCTGCCGTTCATTCTCGCCACCCTTGCCAGTTTTGATCAACGGGGGCGGCTGATGAGTACCGTCAACCTGGTCATCGGCGGCGGCCTGGCGCTGGGCCCGATGCTGGCAGGGCCAATTTTGGAGCGCGCTGAGGGCATGAGCCTGGTGTTGTTGGGCAGCGCCTGTTGCCTGCTGCTGTCCTGCCTGTTGCTGATGCTTGGCCAGTTGCTGCACAAGCCACCTGTTTATTCATTCGCGTCCACTGGAGTGCAGCCATGAACGGTACGACCGGTTTTTTCTTCGACGAGCTGTGTTTCTGGCACAGCGCCGGCATGCACGCCTTGGTCTTGCCGGTTGGCGGCTGGGTGCAGCCACCGGCTGCCGCCGGATTTGCCGAATCGCCCGAATC
>Ga0207791_1000256_pt1 | contig 14444 bp, 12 predicted proteins | sample HigsolmetaGSP16D_FD_184844 | JGI IMG/M metagenome (GOLD analysis project Ga0207791, IMG submission 184844) | High solid enriched microbial communities from the Joint BioEnergy Institute, USA - SP1-6-D (SPAdes) | ecosystem: Engineered > Bioreactor > SSF (Solid state fermentation) > Aerobic >...
GGCTGTGGCTCTTGCGCGGGGCACGATCGCCGCCCGGCTGTTCGGCACGACCCGGTGCGCTATTGCCCCAACGGATCGGGGTCTGCGGCTCGTAGCCCGGTACGTCGCGGATTTCCACGTCGCGGCCCAACATGCGCACGATCTGGCGCAGCAATTTGGCTTCGTCCTGCGCAATCAGCGAAATCGCTTCCCCGGTGGCGCCGTTACGACCGGTGCGGCCAATGCGGTGCACGTAATCCTCGGCGACCATCGGCAAATCGTAATTGATGACCTTCGGCAGCTGGTCGATATCGATACCGCGCGCAGCGATGTCGGTGGCCACCAGCACGGTCACACGACCGGCCTTGAAGTCGCTCAGGGCTCGCATGCGCTGGCCCTGGCTCTTGTTGCCGTGGATCGCCGCGGTCTTGATGCCCGACTTCTCCAGGAACAGCGCCAGCTTGTCGCTTCCATGCTTGGTGCGGGCGAACACCAAGGTCTGCTCGCGGCTGTCCTGCGCTAGCAGGTGCAACAGCAGGTCGCGCTTGCGGGAGCCATCGACCGGGTGCACGCGATGGGTGATGCTCTCGGCCACGGTGTTGCTCGGGGTGACCTGGATCTGCATCGGATGGCGCATGAACTCCAGCGCCAGCTGCTTGATATTCTCTTCGAAGGTTGCCGAGAACAGCAGGGTCTGACGGTCCTGGCGCGGCAGCTTGGTCAGGATGCGCTTGATCGACGGCAAAAAGCCCATGTCGAGCATGCGATCGGCTTCGTCCAGGACCAGCATTTGGATACCGGACAGGTCCACGCTGCGGCGCTCGATATGGTCGATCAGACGGCCTGGGCAGGCGATCAGCAGGTCCACGCCACGGCGCAGGGTGTCGAGCTGGTTCCCCATGCCCACACCACCGTAGATCACCGCACTGGGAATGCGCAGGTACTTGCTATAGCCGCGCAGGCTGTCATGCACCTGAGTGGCCAGTTCGCGGGTCGGGGTCAGGATCAGTGCGCGCGGCTTACGCGGGCCGTTGACCGGCTGCGGCGTGGTGCCTAGATGCTGCAGCAGCGGCAGGCCGAACGCGGCAGTCTTACCCGTGCCGGTTTGCGCGCCGGCCAGTAGGTCATGACCGGCCAGCACCAGCGGGATAGCCTGCTGCTGGATCGCAGTAGGGGTTGCATAGCCTTGCTCAACCAACGCGCGCAGCAGGAAGGGCGCAAGGCCCAGGGATTCGAAAGACATCAGGAAGCTCCAAGTAAAGCGTTGCCGCCAGGCTCGACCCGGAGCGCAAGCGCATTGCAGATGCAAAAAGTGAGGCTCGGAGCGTTCCCGTGAACCGCGCTGCGAGATGGTGGATCAACCCGATCTAAAGAGCGATGGGTTTGTCGGCACCACGAAAGGCGTCGGGTGGGGCGGGCGAGCGGATCTATCGACCCTGAACATCGCTGGCTGTCCCTAGGGGAAACGGACGGACGCATGCAGACCTGCTAATTGTACTCGACATTGGCGCGTCGCACAAACTCCCGTCACTGCGGTTGTGGCTACGGTCAGTTATTTCATTTGCAACCACTGTTGCCGTAGGCGGTACAATCGCCCGATGAGCCACAGCGCAGGATGGTCATGAAACTAGCTTCCTTGAAGGAGGGCGGTCGCGATGGCAGCCTGATTGTGGTCTCGCGCCATTTGCGCACTGCCGTGCGTGCCACCGGCATCGCGCCCACGCTGCAGCGTGCGCTGGAAGACTGGAGCAATACGGCACCGCGCCTGAATGCATTGTCGGCCTCGCTCAACGACGGCAGTGCCGACGGGGTCTTCGATCTGGAGGTGCAGGCCTTGGCGGCCCCGCTGCCGCGCGCCTACGAATTCGTCGACGGCAGCGCTTACCTGCCGCATGTAGAGCGTATGCGTCGCGCGCGCAATGCGCAGGTGCCGGAAAACTTCTACGACGACCCGCTGATGTACCAGGCGACCAGCGCCGGCTTCTATGGGCCGCGCGATGCCATCAAGGTGGTCAGTGAAGAGCACGGGATCGATCTGGAAGCGGAAATCGTGGTGATCACCGACGACGTCCCAATGGGCGTTTCGCCCAAGCAGGCGGGTGCACACATCCAATTGGTCGGGCTTGTCAACGACGTATCGCTGCGCAACCTGATTCCGACCGAGCTTGCCAAGGGCTTCGGTTTCGTCCAATCCAAACCGCGCTCGGCGCTGTCTCCAGTGTTCGTTACCCCGGACGAACTGGACGATGCATGGCGTGACAACAAGGTCCATCTGCCGCTGGTGACACACGTCAACGGTACCTGGTTCGGCGCCCCTGAAGCCGGCGAGGACATGCAGTTCGACTTCGCACAGTTGATCGCCCACGCTGCCAAAACCCGTCCGTTGTCGGCCGGTACGATTGTGGGCTCGGGGACCGTTGCCAATCAGGACACCACGCTGGGGGCCTCGTGTTTTGCGGACCAGCGCGTGGTCGAAACCCTGCGCGACGGCAAGCCGAGCACGCCTTTGCTGGCGTTCGGCGACGTGGTGCGGATCGAGATGTTCGATGCCAGCGGCTTGAGCATCTTCGGCGCGATCGAACAGCGCGTCGAGCAGCAGCCGTTGCCATGATGGATTGGGCATCATTCATCAGCGTCTGCTGCCAGGCCACATGCGCGCAACCTTGGAGCTGGATGGTCTCAAGAATCGAGTGCAACGCCACGTGGGATCACCCGCTTGCGCGGTGTTTACACCAACAGTGGTGCAAGTGACTGATCGTGTTTGACTGCGACAAAGCGGCGTTGATGGACACGCGAGTTTGCAGTGCCAGCCTGTTGCACTTCAATTTGCGCCACGCAGCCAATCGCTGGCCGACACCAGCGATGAAGCCACTCACATGAACCCGTGGCTGATCTTCGGCCCAGCTGCCGCTTCGTAATCCGCGTATGGGTCGTGCTCGCCGGAGCCTTCTTCGGAGAGACGGAACTTCAGCGCCAGGCCGTCGCGCGAGTCGGCCGCGCGCAGTGCTTCTTCCTGCTCGATTTCGCCCGACTTCACCATCTGGAACAGGCACTGGTCGAAGGTCTGCATGCCTGTTTCCAACGATGCTTCCATCGCCTGCTTGACCTCGTGCACTTGGCCGCGGCGCAGCAGGTCGCGGATCATTGGCGTGTTGAGCAGCACCTCGGTCGCCGGGCGGCGGCGTCCATTCACGTCCTTGATCAAGCGCAGCGACACCACCGCACGCAGATTCAGCGCCAGATTCATCAACACGTTCTTGTGCGCGCTCTCCGGGAAGAAATTCAAAATGCGTTCGATGGTCTGGTCGGCATTGTTGGAGTGCAGCGTGGCCAGGCACAGGTGACCGGTTTCGGCGAACGCGATTGCCGCTTCCATGGTTTCGGCGTCCAGGATTTCGCCGATCAGTATTACGTCTGGCGCCTCGCGCATCGCATTCTTCAGCGCGTTCTGGAACGCGTGCGTGTCCAGCCCTACCTCGCGCTGATTCACGATCGACATCTTGTGCTTGTGCAGATATTCGATCGGATCCTCGATGGTGAGGATATGCCCGGTGGCGGTGCTGTTGCGGTAGTCGATCATCGAAGCCAGCGAGGTCGATTTGCCCGAGCCGGTCGAGCCCACCACCAACACCAGCCCGCGCGGCGTCATGATGACGTCCTTGAGTATCTGCGGCAGGTTCAGCTCTTCGATGCTGGGGATCCGGCTGCGGATGGCGCGGATCACCATGCTCACCTCGCCGCGTTGCTTGAACACGTTCACGCGGAAGCGACCGACGTCGGGCAAGGAGATGGCGATGTTGAGCTCCAGCTCGCGCTCGAACTGCGGCACTTGGCCTTCGTCCATCAATGAGTACGCGATTTTTTTAACCATCCCTGGCGGCAACCCCGTCGTGCCGAGCGGGTAAAGCTTGCCTTCGATCTTGATGTACACCGGCGCGCCAGTGGTCAAGAACATGTCCGAGGCGTTCTTTTCGGTGATCAACTTCAGGAAGTAGCCGATATCCATGCGCAATGATTCCCCAACAAACAGCAGCGTCTCGTTGCAAGTGCGCCACAGGCTTCGGACAATGGCCGCGATCGATACTCTTCTCTACGGCTCCCCTAATGACGGCTAGCTTCGCATACTTGCGGCGATCCCTGTGCGGTATCGCCTGTTTCATGGTTCTTTCCTCTCCGGCCCTCGCGCAGGTTGCACCGGAGCTCACTGCTGCCGAACAGGCCGTGCAACGCGCTACCCAGGCAGATGCTGACCAGTATGCGCCTGATCTGGTCAACCAAGCGCGTCAGGAATTGATGCAGGCCCAACAGGCGCAACTAGACAAGCGCCAGCGCAAGCAGGTGCCGCAGATCGCCTTGCGCGCAGCCGCTGACGCCGACTTGGCGAAAGCCCGCAGCGAAGAAGCAGTCGTCACCGCCCAACTGGAACAGCGCAGAAAGGAAGTGGCGCAGTTGCAGAACACGCTCAACACCGGGGAGGGCGGCCGATGAAACTGCGTCCGTTGCTCTATATCGGTTTATTGAGCCTTGCCACGCTGCCGCCATTGGCGATGGCAGCCAAGGACGACCCGCAGGCCGACGCGCTCAACCGGCGCCTGGCCACGTTGCAAAACGATCCGCAGACCAGCGATGTGGCGCGCTTTGAGCGGTTGCAGGCGCAGCAGAGCGTGGCTGCGCTGTCTGAGGCCAAGCGGCGCGACCGTGACGCGTTGCTGTTTCTGGCTGATCGTCGGGTCGAAATTGCCGAACGCACTGCCCGCACCGCGCTGGCCCGCCGCGAGCTGGATCGCTTGGAAAGCACTCGCAATGATCTGCTGATCGAAGCCAGCCGCCGCGACGCCGCGCGCGCGCGCCAAGAAGCCGAGCGCTTGCGGGTGCAGGCGCAGATCCAGGCGGAGGAGGCCGAGCGCTTGCGCCAGACCGCCGAGCAAGAAACCCTGGCCCGTCAGGATGCCGAGCAGGCGCTGACCAGCGTGGCCGGCAAGCAGACCGCCAAGCTCAATGCGGCACAGCAAAAGGCGATCCAATTGGCGCATGAAGAGGCCGAACTGGTCGCCGGAGCCAAGTTGCCGCCTGCCAAGTTCGATAGTCGTGGCGAGGTCTTATCGCTCGGCAGCGGGGCTTTCGCTGGCAACACGGCGTTGTCCGGCAATGCCGCCGGACAGGTCAAGGCGTTGGCCGAGTACCTGAACATCGGTAAGAAGGGGCGGGTCAGCATTGTCGGTTTCGATAGCGATGCCGCCACTGCCAAAAAGCGGGCCCAAGCGCTCGGCGATGCTCTGGTGGCAGGCGGGGTGGCAGCCGCGCGGCTTCAGGTCAGTGGCAACAAGAGCGCTGCCAGCAAGACGCGCGCGGTCGAGGTGGTGATTGCTCCTTGATCGCAAGTCATTGGAAATTAAGGTTTTTAAGTCTGGTGTGACGCCCGGTTGAACCGCATTCACTGATTCGCACTGGGAGTGCCAAAAGCGGTCGTTCCGGTCTTGAACCCCCCTCGCGACCGGCGTAGGGTCGTATTTCCAGGCAGCAAGTCCGCTGCCTGGGAAGTACGGAGGTTCGCATCAGTGACGCAGACGCACGTAACGACGCAAAAGGGGGGGGATCGGTGGTGGTGGATTCGCCTGTGTGACGCTCTCTGCACTGGTTCGGTCTTTCATTCCAAGTTGCGCCCCGTGCCTTCGCCGGCTGGGGCGTTCTTGTTTCAAGTGTAAGGAGGTAACGCCATGTTCGAAGGGCAACCGCAGACCGAAATCGACGCATTGATGAAGTCCGATCCTCAGTTCAAACAGCTCTACCAACGCCACAAGCTTTTGAACAAGAAGTGCATGGATGCCGAACTCGGAGTGCTCCCGATCGACGATGTGACTTTGGGCCAGATGAAGCGCGAGAAGTTGCAGGCGAAAGAAAAGCTCACCCGGATGTATGACCAGCGTACACACTGATACGTCCCGACCGTGAGAACACGTTCACCGTCGCGGGCGGTGGCAGCCTCCTCGTCGGCTTGCCATCGTCCGCGTCTTCATTTGCGCCGCCGTACTGTCGGGCGAACGGCAAATTCCCGCAGCGATCGAGCTTGCGCATCGATGCGCTTGCGCGTTGATTGGCCTGCACACTCGTTTCAAGCCTGAATGCACATTCTCTGTCCGTTCGTCGGATAATGACCGGCGAAGCCCGCGTGGCGCAGCGACGATATCTCGATGGCGATTCATTCCTCCGTACTCGAATTGATTGGCAACACGCCGATCGTCAAGGCCCAGCGCCTGGACACCGGCGTGTGCGAGCTGTTTCTCAAGCTGGAGGCGAATAATCCTGGCGGATCGATCAAGGACCGCATCGGCCTATCGATGATCGAAGCGGCCGAGCAGCGCGGCGAACTCCAGCCTGGCGCGACTCTGGTGGAGGGCACCGCAGGCAACACTGGTCTGGGTCTGGCCTTGGTGGCGCAGCAGAAGGGCTACCAGTTGATTCTGGTGGTGCCGGACAAGATGAGTCGCGAGAAGATCTTCAATCTCAAGGCCATGGGCGCCAATGTGGTGCTGACCCGCTCAGACGTGGCCAAGGGCCACCCTGAGTATTACCAGGACTTGGCTGCCAAAATCGCAGCCGAGACGCCGGGGGCCTACTTCATCAACCAGTTCGGCAATCCGGACAACCCGGCCGCGCACGAATTCGGGACCGGTCCGGAGATCCTGGCGCAGATGGACGGCCAGCTGGACGCCATCGTGTTCGGTTGCGGCAGCTCCGGCACAATGACCGGCCTGTCGCGCGCCTTCGCCAGCGCCTCACCCCACACCGAGCTGGTGCTGGCCGACCCGGTCGGTTCGATCCTGACTCAGTACATCCAAGAGGGCACGGTCAGCGAGAAGTCCGGCAGCTGGTTGGTGGAAGGCATCGGTGAAGACTTTCTGCCGGATATCTCGGACTTCTCCCGCGTCAAGAAGGCGTACTCCATCAGTGACGCGGAGAGCTTCCATACAGCACGCCAATTGCTGGCGAAAGAGGGCATCCTGGGCGGTTCGTCCAGTGGCACGTTGCTCGCCGCGGCGCTGAAATACTGCCGTGAGCAGACTACGCCCAAGCGCGTTCTGGTGTTTGTGTGCGACACCGGCAACAAATATCTGTCCAAGATGTACAACGACTATTGGATGCTGGACAACGGCTTCCTGGAGCGTCCGCAATACGGCGATCTGCGCGACCTTATCCTGCGTCCTTACAACAAGAGAGATACCGTGGTGGTGGGCCCGAAGGATCTGCTCACCACTGCGTATCAGCGCATGAAGTTGTACGACGTGTCGCAGCTGCCGGTGATCGAGGATGGTGAATTGGTCGGCATCGTCGACGAGAGCGACGTGCTGCTGCATGTGTATGGCGACGAGGCGCGCTTTCGCGATGCGATCTCCACTGCCATGGTCAGCAAGTTGGATCGTCTGGATGTGGCATCGCCGATTGAGGCGTTGTTGCCGGTGTTCGACCGCGGCCAGGTCGCCATCGTCATGGACGGCAAGCAGTTCCTGGGCTTGATCACCCGCATCGACTTGCTCAATTACCTGCGTCGCCGCGTGCAGTGATTGCGCGCGGTCGCGCGCCTGGATGAGATGCGCGGCACGGGGCCTGTCAACCTGCTTGTTACAATCGCCGACTTTTCCGGGAATCTTCATGTCCAATTGCACTCATCATAGCCATGACGGCGCGCGTGCGCTGTCGCTTGCGACGCTGGCGATCCATGGAGGGCAGTCGCCAGATCCGAGCACCGGTTCGGTGATGCCGCCGATCTACGCCACGTCCACCTACGCGCAATCCAGCCCCGGCGAGCACCAGGGATTTGAGTATTCGCGCACGCACAATCCCACGCGTTTCGCCTACGAGCGTTGCGTTGCCGCGCTGGAAGGGGGAACGCGTGCATTTGCTTTCGCCTCCGGAATGGCTGCCACGTCCACTGTGATGGAACTGCTGGATGCTGGCAGCCATGTCGTGGCAACGGACGATCTGTACGGCGGCACCTTCCGCCTGTTCGAGCGTGTGCGTTGCCGCACCGCCGCCCTGGATGTCAGCTTCGTCGACCTGACCGACCTGGCAGCGTTCGAAGCCGCCATTCTTCCCAATACCAAGATGGTGTGGATCGAAACCCCGACCAATCCGATGCTCAAGTTGGTCGATATCGCTGCCACTGCCGCGATCGCGCGCAAGCATGGGGTATTGATCGTGGTCGATAACACCTTTGCTTCGCCGATGCTGCAGCGCCCGTTGATGCTGGGCGCCGATATCGTCGTGCACTCGGCCACCAAGTACCTCAACGGCCACTCAGACATGGTTGGTGGCATTGCCGTGGTCGGTGATAACGCCGAGCTTGCGGAGCAGATGGCCTTCCTGCAGAACTCCATCGGTGGCGTGCAAGGCCCGTTCGACAGCTTCCTCGCCTTGCGCGGCCTGAAGACCTTGCCGCTGCGCATGCGCGCACATTGCGAGAATGCGTTGGCGTTGGCGCAGTGGCTGCAGACGCATCCGGCCATCGACAGAGTGATCTACCCAGGCCTGACCTCGCACCCGCAGCACGCGCTTGCGAAGAGCCAGATGTCCAGCTTCGGCGGCATCGTCTCGGTTGTCCTTAAAGGCGGCTTCGACGCAGCCAAGCGTTTTTGCGAAAAGACCGAACTGTTTACCCTGGCCGAATCACTCGGTGGGGTGGAAAGCCTGGTCAACCATCCGGCCGTCATGACGCACGCCTCCATTCCCGTGGCCCGCCGCGACCAGCTTGGTATCAGCGATGCGCTGGTGCGGTTGAGCGTGGGGGTGGAGGATGTGGGCGACTTGCGGGTAGATCTGGAGCAGGCTCTGACACAATCGGGTCGGAATTGGAGCCCTGCTGGTGAATGACCTTCGCCGGCGCGGGACGAAAGGTCTGCTTTTACTGAACCTGTCTGCCTGGATCAGGCAGCGCAGTGGGCTGAGCGTGTTGTATCGGAAGTTGCCTCTTTCATGGCGCGCACGCGCGGCTCGGCTACTGTCAGCGCCGTCCGTCAAAAATGCGCGTTTTGCGCGTACGCGTGCGTGGGATGTTCCGGCGCCCTCGGTGTTCGCTGGACCGGTCGCGCCAACGCAAGCGGCTGTGGGTCCGGGAGTCAATATTCTTGGCTACGTCCGCGGGCAGTTTGGCCTGGGGGAGAGCTTGCGCATGTACGCGCGCGCGCTGATCGAGGCTGGAGTGCCAGTGCGGTTGTTCGACATCGACCTCGGGCTGCCTCACGGTTGGGACGAGCATAGTTTGGATGCTTGGATTGGTGAGGATCTGCCTCATCCGGTCAGCATCATTTTTGTCAATCCCGATTACCTGACGCAGGCGCTTGAATTCGTGGGCGCCGAGCGGCTGGCAGGACAACATCTCATCGCCTGCTGGTTCTGGGAACTTGAGCGCGTCCCCAACGCATGGCTTCCCTCCATTGCCCTGGTCGATGAAATCATGGTCGCTACACGCTTTGTCGAACATGCCTTCTCCAAGGTCACGGACAAGCCGATCTTGCGCGTGCCGCAGCCACTTTCAGTGATTGGCGACAGCGGATTGCAGCGCGCAGATTTTGAACTTGAAGAAGATAAGTTTATTTTTCTAATCACCTTCGATTTCAGTTCTTGGCCCGACCGCAAGAATCCGTATGCTGCGATCGCGGCGTTCAAGCGTGCGTTTCCAAAAGAGCGTGACGATGTCCGCTTGCTGGTGAAATCCAGCAATGGCTATCGCTACCACGATTGGTTTCGCCGCCTGCTTGGTGAGGCAGCGACGGATCCACGTATCATTGTACGTGACGAAGTGATTGATCGTGCTCATGTTTATGCCTTGCAGCGCTGCTGCGATGCATATGTCTCGCTGCATCGAGCAGAGGGCTTTGGGTTGGGATTGGCCGAATGCATGGCAATGGGTAAGCCTGTGATTGCAACAGCCTGGTCGGGTAACATGGACTTTATGGAGACCGGTAACGCGATGCTCGTGGGGTATCGGCTAGTGCCTGTGCGCGAGGGTGAGTATCCACATGAACCTGGCGATGTCTGGGCAGAACCCAATGTGGAGGATGCGGCTACGTTCATGCGAATGCTTGCCGACAATCCGATCGAAGCACAACACATAGGACAGCGTGCGGCTGCCTTCGTTGGTGAGCTGCTTGCACAGCAGCGCGCCGCCTGTGCCATCGATACGCGTCTACGCGAGCTTGCCGCCGGCCTGGCAATACCCCCCTCCTACTGCGATACGGATACCTCATGTCATCATTAATTGCGGCAGCATGGCGCTACAGGAGTTTCATTGCTTCATCAATCGCCAATGATTTCCGCTCCAGGCTTGCACGTAGCAAGCTGGGTACTGTGTGGATCGTCCTGCAGCCATTGGCGCAGGCACTGATGTTTGCGGTCGTGCTGTCGAATGTATTGGCCGCCAAGCTGCCAGGCGTCGAAAATCACTTTGCTTTTGCGGTTTATCTGCTGTCAGGCCTATTGTGCTGGTCCGCGTTCGCGGAAATCGTGCAGCGTTGCCTCACTGTCTTTATCGACAATGGCTCGCTACTGAAAAAAATGCAGTTTCCAAGAATCAGCCTGCCATTGATCGCCGTAGGCTCGGCAATGGTTACCAACGTTGCCTTGCTTGCGGTCATTATGGGGCTCGTGCCGATCCTGGGCGTCTCGTTGACGCCGGCGCTGGTCTGGTTGCCATTGTTGTTGTTGATCAACATCGCATTGGCAACGGGCATTGGCCTGCTTCTTGGGACGCTAAATGTGTTCGCACGCGATATCGGACAGATCATGGCTGTGGTGATGCAATTTTTGTTCTGGATGACGCCGATTGCGTATCCCGCACAGGTTGTCCCTGAGAGGTTCCAAACAATCCTGAAATATAATCCCGTCGCCGCACTGGCGACGGGATATCACGACATCTTCCTCTACGGCCGCGCGCCGCAGACCTCGCTCGTCTATCCGGCTATGTTGGCATTGGTGGCGCTGGGCCTGTCGTTCTTCGTCTTCCGGCGCGCCTCTGCTGAAATGGTGGATGCCCTATGAGTCATTCCGTATTGGTCGTCGATGGCGTGGGTAAGTGCTACCGGAGCTATCGGAGCGAGCTGCAACGCTTTGCCAGTTGGTTCGGCATTCCTGTCAAGCCGCAGTCCGAACACTGGGTATTGCGGCATGTTTCATTTCGGATAGGGCGTGGCGAAGCCGTCGGTCTTGTCGGGCAGAACGGCGCTGGCAAGAGCACGTTGCTCAAAATCATCACCGGCACAGTTCGTCCCAACGAAGGCTCGGTGGTGGCCATGGGGCGCATTTCGGCGCTTCTGGAGCTTGGTCTCGGCTTCAATGCGGAGCTAACAGGCCGCGAGAACGCCCGTCATGCTCTGGGCCTGATGGGGGCGGGGAGGGACCAGATGGAACAGATGCTTGAATCGATCGAGGATTTTGCAGAGATTGGAGCGTACTTCGATCAGCCGATCCGATCCTACTCAAGCGGCATGCAAATGCGCGTGGCTTTCAGCGTGGCGACTGCGATGCGGCCGGAGACCCTGATCGTTGACGAAGCGCTATCAGTGGGGGACTCGTACTTCGTACACAAATGCTTCAAGCGGATACGTGAGTTCCGAGAGGCTGGTACGACGCTTGTGATCGTTTCCCATGATGCGGCTGCCATCCAGGCCTTGTGCGACCGGGCCCTGTTGATCGAAGGGGGGCGGCTGATCAAAGACGGCGATCCGCAGGAAGTCATGGATTACTACAACGCGCTTATTGCTGAAAAGGAGAACGCGAGCGTCAGAACGGCAAGCACCGAAGACGGCCGCACAGCCACCGAGTCCGGTACTGGCGAGGCGGTGTTTGATTCGATTCAACTTCTCGACGACGCCGGTCATCCCGTTGAGTACGTCGGTGTTGGTGATCCAGTGACCTTGCGTTGCAAGATTCGCGTTAACGAGCCAATCGACCAGCTCGTGCTTGGCTATATGATCAAGGATAGGCTGGGTCAGCCTGTTTTTGGGACGAATACTCACCATACCGGTCAGACGTGAGAGCACTTGCAGTCAGGTGACCGGTTGATCGCCAATGCCCGCTTTCCGATGAACCTCGGTCCTGGGACTTATTCGGTGTCGGTGGCGTTGTCCAGTACCGAGACGCATCTGGTCAAAAACTACCAGTGGCGCGACTTGGCCCTGGTTTTCAATGTCGCCAATATTCGTCACGACACCTTCGTTGGTACCGCGTGGATTCCACCGATCCTGTCGATCGAAATGCCGCGTGGAGGCGCTTGACATGATTCCTGAGTCCAAACCGGTACTGACAGAAATGAGCGTGGGCGAGGTCCTGCGGAAGGTTAATGCGGCTGTGCTGAAAAGGAAGGCCACAGGCGTGACGGGCATCGATTCTCCGTACTGGCCGGAGCGTTTCGAGATATGGACCGCGGCCGCACCGGCAACACCGCCACGAGACGTCTATGACTTGGATGATTTGCTTGCTCAGGACGATGCCGACTTCATCACCAACGCCTATCGTGTGCTGCTGCGTCGTTCGCCAGACCCGGCCGGGTTCCTCAATAACATAGAGGCGCTACGTCGAGGCGCGCAGACCAAGCTGGATGTCATCGCTTCAATGCGTTTTTCAACCGAGGGCATGGCCGTTGGCGTGCCGGTGCGTGGACTGCGCCTGGCGTGGCTACTGCATCGCTTCAAGCGCAAGCGTCTGGTGGGGCCTGTGCTGTCCTGGGCACACGCGCTGCTTCGTCTCGGGCGTCTGGGAAGCCAAATGGAGTGGCTGGAGGTGCGTGGCGCACGCGAGGCGCATCGATTGGGGCGGCATGTCAATCAGATCGTGCTCGAAGCTGGTACCCGACTTGAGGCGATTGAGCATGATCTTTCAAGTTTACAATCGCGTGAAAGACGACTGACGGAGGATGAGGCACGTCGTGCTGCTCTAGCGCCAAAAATAGACGCGCTTTATTCAGCGTTCGAAGACCGTTTTCGTGGGCCCGAGTCATTGATCCAGGCGCGCGTACGTCCCTACTTGCAGCTCGTTCGCGAGTGCGGTGCGGGAACTGAAGAAGCTCCCGTCGTCGATGTTGGCTGTGGCCGTGGGGAATGGCTTGGGTTGTTGCGTGACGAAGGGCTGCATGCGCGCGGTGTCGATCTTAATTCCCGTTTTGTCCAAGATGCGGCTGCGCGGGGGATGGAGGTGATCGAGGGAGACGCAATCGATGTGCTGCGAGCGATGCCCGCAGCCAGTGTTGGTGCGATCACCTCGATGCACCTGGTCGAGCACCTGCCTTTCGAACGCGTCGTGGAGCTCATTGACGCATGCCATCACGTGTTGCGACCCGGCGGCGTGTTGATTCTCGAAACCCCGAATCCTGAGAATCTGGACGTGGCAACGCTCTATTTCTATATGGACCCGACCCATCGCAATCCGTTGCCGCCAGAGATGCTGCGTTGGGTCGTCCATGCGCTCGGCTATCCAGATGCAAGGATCGCACGTCTCACTGAAGAGCGTGAATTGAGTGCCCCTGCATTGCTGTCTGACAATCTGCCCGGATCATCCTCGATCAATGCGCTGATTGCGCGGATGCATGTCGCTCCCGATTACGCGATCATTGCCCATCGCGGAGAGGCTGCGCATGAATGAAGGGCGTCAAAAGCTTCTTGTGACCGGTGCCGGTGGGTTCGTCGGCAAGCATCTATTGGAGGCAGTGGCGCGGGGGCAGTTCGGTCATGTCGATGCCGTGCCATTGCCAGCCGGTACTGACGTGCGCGATAGAGCGGCAATCGAACGTGCGCTGGGCGATGCATGTCCTGACGCGGTAGTGCACCTTGCCGCACAGAGTTTCGTGCCGCAGTCGTTCGATGACCCTGATGAAACCTTCCAGATCAACGTGATCGGCACCCTGCATCTGCTTCAGGCGCTTGCGCGGAAAGGTTTCTCCGGACGCTTCCTGTATGTCAGCTCAGGTGATATCTATGGACGCGTTCCCGATGCCGCTCTGCCTGTCGACGAAACGCTTCTGCCTGAACCTCGCAGTCCATATGCCGTGAGCAAATGGGCCGCCGAACAGCTCTGCATGCAGTGGCATCGCAGCGAGAAGCTCGACGTGGTGATCGCGCGCCCGTTCAATCACGTAGGTGCTGGCCAGGGAGATCGTTTCGTGCTTTCTTCCCTGGCCCGGCAGGTCGTGGCCATTGCCGACGGGCGGCAGCCGGCGGTGATCGAGGCGGGGGATATCGATACCACACGCGATTTCAGTGACGTACGCGATGTGGTTTCGGCCTATGCCGCTCTACTGGCGCGCGGCAGGTCCGGTGAGACCTATATCGTTGCCTCTGGCGTCGAGCGCCGCGTCCGCGATGTGCTCCAGGAAATGTGCCGTCTCGCTGGCATCCAGGCAGAGGTTCGTCAGGATCCCGCCAAGATGCGTCCTGCCGAGCAGCGGCGCATGGTGGCCAATCCTGCGAAACTCCAGA
>Ga0207791_1000258_pt1 | contig 14401 bp, 12 predicted proteins | sample HigsolmetaGSP16D_FD_184844 | JGI IMG/M metagenome (GOLD analysis project Ga0207791, IMG submission 184844) | High solid enriched microbial communities from the Joint BioEnergy Institute, USA - SP1-6-D (SPAdes) | ecosystem: Engineered > Bioreactor > SSF (Solid state fermentation) > Aerobic >...
TTGAGACTCATCGTATCGGTGCCATTGATGTGCGTCACGGAAAGTCCTCGTCCTCCCACAGCCGACGGTCATACCCAGGTTGGCATAATGGCGCTTTGCGAGTAGATGTGTGCAATGGCGTACGAGCTACTGATCAGTGACTGCGATGGCGTTCTTGTCGATAGTGAGATATTGGCCGACCAGGTGATGCGTGAGGCGCTGGCGTCCTGGGTGCCGAGCGAGCCGTTGGAACATCTGCTGGAAACGACGTTCGGGCAGACCACAGGCGAGGTGCTGCGCAGGGTGGAAGAGCGCTTTGCGTTGCAGTTACCGGCGACTTTGCTGGCGCAGATCCAGGCGCGCAGCGAGGCATTGATCCAGACGCAGGTACAGCCGATTGCGGGTGTGCGTGAGGCGCTGGAGCAGATTCCGTTGCCCTTGGCTGTTGCCTCCAACAGCCGACGCCATACTGTGATTGCATCGGTGAACCGTGTGGGGCTCACTGCACGTGTGGCGGGGCGTATTTTCAGTGCCGATATGGTGGAGCGGCCCAAACCGGCACCCGATGTCTATCTGCTCGCTGCAAGGACGATCGGGGTGGCTCCGGAGCGTTGCCTGGTCATTGAAGACAGCCCCACCGGTGCAGCCGCGGCTGTCGCAGCAGGCATGCAGGTGCTGGGGTTTACCGGTGCCAGCCACATTCCATCGGGACATGGCGACACCTTGCGTCGCATCGGTGTGCTTGAGGTGTTCGACGATATGCGTGAGCTTGCGGCGTTGTGCGCGCGGTTGGCTTGAAATCATGCTGGGCGAGTCGACCGTTTGGTGCGTGGCGTCTACAGCGTCCTTGTCGCTTGCCCGACACGGTCTGCCTCCATTCATGGATGCTCCCTAGCGACACTGCGGCACGATCCATCACTCATCAACCAATCGCCATTCAACAACAGCGAAATCCGCTCCTACCGCCATATCGTGCGTCCTGGCGTTCGCGAAAGAATGTTTGGAAATCCATCAATGGTTTGTCGGGATGTTTTTCCAGCATGTGGCGCACGTAGTTGTCGTAGTCGGGAATGCCGCAGCACAGCCGCGCGGTCTGGAGCAGGCGCCGCCAGACGCGGCGGTACACTTGATATTGACTGGCCAGGACGAGTTGCGTGCCCATTACAGGTCTGCCATCTGGTGTGGCTGCAACGCCACGTACGGGGTTTCGCGGTCGCTACGCTGCCGATTGCGGCGCGCTACCATACTCGTCTTGATCGAATAGATCAGGATGGAAGCCACCACGATCAGAAACAGCACCGTCAGCCCGGTGTTGACGTAGGCATTGGCGACGATCTGCTGCATCTGCGGCACCGTCTTGGCTGGTGCGGTGATGGTGTTGCTGGCGATGGCGGCCTGGAACTTGTGCGCCTGCGCTAGAAAGCCCTGTGCCGGGTTGCTGTCGAAGATCTTGATCAGCCCCGCATAGGTCGTGCACAGCAACAGCCACAATGCCGGCACCATGGTCACCCAGGCGTATCGGTCGCGCTTGAGTTTGAACAGCACCACCGTGCCCAGCATCAACGCAATCCCGGCCAGCATCTGGTTGGAGATGCCGAACAACGGCCACAACGTCTGGATGCCGCCGAACGGATCGATCACTCCGGTGTAGAGCAGATAACCCCACAGCGCCACGCAACCGGCAGTGGCGAGGACGTTGGCGACCCACGATTCGGTCTTCTTCAATGCCGGAATGAAATTGCCCAGCAGGTCCTGCAGCATGAAGCGTCCGGCGCGCGTGCCGGCATCCACTGCGGTCAGAATGAACAGCGCTTCGAACAGGATGGCGAAGTGGTACCAGAATGCCATAGTGTCTTCGCCCGGCAGCAGCCGGTGCAGGATCTGCGCGATGCCCACCGCCAGTGTGGGTGCACCGCCAGCGCGCGCCAGAATGCTTGGCTCGCCGATATTGAGTGCCGTTGCCTCAAGGGCTTGTGGTGTGATCGAAAAGCCCCACTCGCTGATCTTGGTGGCCACCGCGACAGTGTCGTTGCCGACCAGCGCGGCGGGGCTGTTCATTGCGAAGTAGATGCCTGGTTCGATGATCGATGCGGCCACAAGCGCCATTACCGCCACGAACGATTCCATCAGCATGCCGCCGTAGCCGACATAGCGCATATGGGCTTCATTGGCGAGCAGCTTGGGCGTGGTGCCGGAGGCGATTAACGCATGGAAGCCGGAGACCGCGCCGCAGGCAATCGTGATGAACAGGAAAGGGAAGATGCCTCCCTTCCACACCGGACCCTCGCCGGTGGACGCGAATTGCGTGAGTGCCGGCATTTTCAAGTCAGGCATGACCAGCAGGATGCCAATTGCCAGCCCCAGGATCGTGCCGATCTTGAGAAAGGTAGACAGATAATCGCGCGGTGCCAGCAGCAGCCACACCGGCAGCACCGAGGCAATGAAACCATAGCCGATCAGCATCCAGGTGATCTGCTTGGCGGTAAAAGTAAAGGCCGGGCCCCAGGCCGGGTCCGCGGCTACCTTGCCACCGAGCCAGATTGCGCCCAGCAGCAGGATCAACCCCACGACCGAGATCTCGCCGATCTTGCCCACGCGGATGTAGCGCATGTACACCCCCATCATGAGCGCGATCGGCATCGTGGCGATCACGGTGAACATGCCCCAGGGGCTGTCGGCCAGCGCCTTGACCACGACCATCGCCAGTACGGCCAGGATGATGATCATGATCAGGAAGGCGCCGAACAAGGTGATCGTGCCGGGCACCTGGCCCATTTCCTCGCGTACCAGCTCGCCCAACGAGCGGCCGTTGCGACGGCTGGACAGGAACAGCACCACGAAGTCCTGCACCGCGCCGGCGAACACTACACCCACCACCAACCAAAGCAGCCCGGGCAGGTAGCCCATCTGCGCGGCGAGCACCGGACCGACCAAGGGCCCGGCGCCAGCGATGGCAGCAAAATGGTGGCCGAACAGGACATGCTTATTGGTGGGAACGTAATCCAGGCCGTCGTTGTTGGCCACTGCCGGGGTGGCGCGGGTGATGTCCAGCTGCATCACGTTGTCGGCGATGAACAAGCTGTAGAACCGGTAGGCGATCAGATAGATCGACACCGCCGCCACCACGACCCATAACGCGTTGATATGCTCGCCACGCCGCAGCGCGACAGTACCCAGGCAGAATGCGGCCAGCAGCGCCAGCGCGCCCCAGGCCAGCTTCGAGAACCCTTTCATGCATGCCCCTCAGGAATGATTCGCCCAAGGTTCCACCCACGCCCGTCTGCGGTCAATGCCAGCCTGGTGAGCTTGGGGAAAACCTTGGTCGTAGGGTGCTACGGTTACAGATATGTTGAGGTCGCTGCCGCGCCAGCAGCGTTTGGAACGATCGGTTGCAGTGGTCGCGATTGGGCGTCGGGCCGCCCGCACCCATCCTTGACGCTTGGCCACACTACACAGGGGTAAGCGATGGGTACCACGACCAAGACAGCGGCGCACGTGCTACGTACGATCCACGGTTTGCCGACCTCCGACGGGGCCGGCGTCAAGCTGACCCGCGTCATCGGAACGCCGCAACTGTCGGAGCTGGATCCGTTTCTGATGCTGGATGAATTCGGTACCGACAAGGCCGAAGACTATCTGGCCGGTTTTCCCAGCCATCCGCACCGCGGCTTCGAAACGGTGACCTACATGCTCGACGGGCGCATGCGCCACAAGGACAACCACGGCAACGAGGGTCTGCTCACGCCGGGCAGCGTGCAGTGGATGACTGCTGGCCGCGGCCTGATCCATTCGGAAATGCCGGAGCAGGAGTCCGGGCGCATGCGCGGCTTTCAGTTATGGATCAACCTGCCGGCGCGTGACAAGATGACCGACCCCAAATATCAGGAGTACGCACCCGAGCACATTCCGGTCGCGCGTCCGGCGTCCGGCGTGACGGTCAAGGTGATTGCCGGTGCGGTGGACGAGGTGGTCGGGCCGATCGTGCAACCTGCAACCAGCCCGGTGTATCTGGACATCACGTTGGAACCGAACGTGGAGTGGGATTACTTTCTGCCCAGTGGGCATAACGCGTTTGCGTATGCCTTCGAAGGCGCATTGATGCTGGGCCAGGGCGATGCCGCGCGTGCGTTGCAGGCGCAGCAGCTGGCGGTATTAGGCGGTGGCGAGAGTCTGCGCCTGCGTGCCGGTGCCGACCGTGCGCAATTGATTCTGGTCGCAGGCCGCCCGCTCAACGAGCCAGTCATGCGGCATGGCCCGTTCGTGATGAACACCAGGCAGGAACTGATGCAGGCGTTTGTCGATTTCCAGGAAGGCCGGTTTTGAACCAGGCCGCTTGCGCGGGATCTCCATCGCTTGCGTGTACGCCTGCGGTACACGCGCTGCCGCTACAATTGTCGGTTGATCGGTCCTGAATCGGAGAATCGTAGTGACCCGCAAACTCGTACTGCTGCGCCATGGCCAGAGCCAATGGAATCTGGACAATCGTTTCACCGGCTGGGTGGATGTGGGCCTCACCGAGCAGGGCTGCAGCGAAGCTGTCGCGGCCGGGAAACTGATGAAGGATGAAGGGCTGCAGTTCGATTCCGCCCACACATCGGTGCTCAAGCGCGCGATCCACACATTGCAGGGCGCGTTGAAGGAACTCGACCAAGATTGGTTGCCGGTATCCAAGAGCTGGCGCCTCAACGAGCGCCACTACGGTGGTCTGCAAGGCTTGGATAAGGCTGAAACCGCGGCCAAGCATGGCGAGGAGCAGGTCAAGATCTGGCGCCGTTCGTACGACATCCCGCCGCCAGCGATGGACGTTGCCGACCCGGGTCACCCGTGTCACGACCGTCGCTACGCCACGCTTGATCCCCAAGCGTTACCGGGCACCGAATCGTTGGCGACCACGTTGGTGCGCGTGCTGCCCTATTGGCATGACACGATTGCGCCGCAGTTGAAAGCTGGGCAGACCGTGCTGGTGACCGCCCACGGCAACTCGCTGCGTGCGCTGTACAAATATCTCAATCAAGTCTCCAATGAGCAGATTCTAGAGCTCAATATTCCCACCGGCATCCCGTTGCTGTTCGAGCTGGACGACAACCTGCAGGTGCAGCGCTTCCGTTATCTGGGCGACCCGGAAGCGGCCAAGCGTGCGGCCGACGCGGTGGCCAATCAGGGCAAGGCGAAACAGTAGCTGTTGGCGGATGTAGCGCTGCGTGCATTGCGTGCAGCGCCTCTTTTCTGTGCGACATGCGACCGCAAGGCGCTACTTGGAGTCAAGTTCCAAGTGCTGCACCTGGGGATGTCAGGATCATGGGGACGCACATAGCCGCACAGTGCAGCAAGTAGTGCGACCGAAAAGATGTCGGTCTTCCCAGAGAAGAAGCCGCAGGCTGACGGCGCTGCCTCCCAGGGACGGGGATGACGTGCCTGCAAACGGGCAAGCTGGCTTAGCGATTGCGTCGTCGCACCAGGTCGCGTGCGAGCACCCCGACCACGAGCAAATTGATTGCAAGCACGCCCCAGGCGATCCAGCCGCGGTGACGCATGACGGCGTAGATATCGATGGGCAAATAGATGGCCGCCGACAGGCACCCCAGCACCGAGGCCCAGGCCTTGGCACGCCACAGACCCCAGGCTTCGACCACGTGCAGCATGCCATAGGCCAGCATGGCGGCAGCGGCAAGATGCACCGAATCGGGACTGATGGTCTTGAGCAACCACGGCAGTGGGCCGTGGTCCGGATCCAGATTAAAGATGCGGATCAGCTTCATGACCTGGTTTTGCAGCCAGAGCGGACCCACAATTTCCAGGCCCGTCGCCGCCAACAGCGCGAGCGTTCCCTTGGCCGCCTCAAGCAAGGCGATCACATGAAGTCCCGGATGCGCGCGCGGATCCGGGCTGTAGGGTTTTGTGCTCACGCGTGCCAGCCTGACAACTTAGCCCGAACGGCCAGCGCGTTTACGGTCGCTTTCGGTCAGAAGTTTTTTGCGCAGGCGTATTTCCTTCGGGGTGACTTCAACCAGTTCGTCGTCCTCGATGAAGTCAAGGGCCTGCTCCAGCGTGTACTTGATTGCCGGTGTCAGCTTGATGGCATCGTCCTTGCCCGAAGCGCGCATGTTGGTCAGCGGTTTGGTCTTGATCGCGTTGACAGTCAGGTCGTTATCCTTGGAGTGAATACCGATCAGCTGACCTTCGTACACGTTGTCGCCTTCGGCGGCGAACAGGCGGCCACGCTCTTCCAGCGGGCCCAGTGCATAGGCCGGCGTTGTGCCCGGTGCATTGGCAATCATCACCCCGTTCTGGCGTTTGGCGATCGGGCCCTGTTCCTTCGGACCGTAATGGTCGAATACATGGAACAGCAGGCCCGAGCCCTGGGTCAGGGTGCGGAATTCGTTCTGGAAGCCGATCAGGCCACGCGCTGGGATCATATAATCCAGGCGCACGCGGCCCTTGCCATCAGGCTCCATATTTTTCAGCTGGCCCTTGCGGGTTCCCAGCTTCTCCATCACCCCGCCTTGGTGCTGTTCTTCGATGTCCACCACCAGTTGTTCGATCGGTTCCATCAGCTTGCCGTCGATTTCCTTGATGATCACTTCCGGACGCGACACGGCCAACTCGTAACCTTCCCGACGCATGTTTTCGATCAGCACCGACAGGTGCAGTTCGCCACGGCCAGAGACCAGGAATTTGTCGGCGTCGGAGCCTTCTTCGACCTTCAGCGCCACGTTGTGCACTTTCTCGCGATCCAGACGGTCGCGCAGCTGACGGCTGGTCAGGAATTTGCCACCGGACAGGTCCTTGTTGCCGGCGAACGGCGAGTTGTTGACCTGAAACGTCATCGAGATGGTCGGCTCGTCCACAGTCAGCGGTGGCAGACCTTCCGGGGTGTCGAGTGCGCACACCGTGTCGGAAATGGTCAACTCGGCTATGCCGGAAATGGCCACGATATCGCCGGCCTCCGCGGTGTCCTGCTCGATGCGCTCCAGGCCCAGAAAGCCCAGTACCTGTAGAACTTTACCTTGGCGCTTCTTGCCTTCCCGGTCGACCACGCTGACCGGCATGTTCTTCTTCAGCACCCCGCGCTGGATGCGGCCGATGCCAATCACGCCGACGAAGTTGTTGTAATCGAGTTGGCTGATGCGCATCTGGAACGGGCCGTCCGGGTCCACGTCTGGCGCCGACACATGCTGCATGATTGCTTCGTACAACGGGGTCATGTCGCCGTCGCGCGCGCTCGAATCCAGGCTGGCGTAGCCGTTCAATGCCGAGGTGTAGACAATCGGGAAGTCCAACTGTTCGTCGGTGGCGCCGAGCTTGTCGAACAGGTCGAATACTTGGTCGATCACCCAGTCAGGGCGGGCGCCGTGACGGTCGATCTTGTTGACCACCACGATCGGCTTGAAGCCCATCGCGAAAGCTTTTTGGGTCACAAAGCGGGTCTGCGGCATCGGGCCGTCCATCGCATCGACCAGGATCAGTACAGAGTCCACCATCGACAGCACGCGCTCGACTTCGCCACCGAAGTCGGCGTGTCCCGGCGTGTCGACGATGTTGATGCGGTTGCCGTTCCAGGTAATCGCCGTGTTCTTGGCAAGGATCGTGATGCCACGTTCCTTTTCCTGATCGTTGCTGTCCATCACGCGCTCAGCCAACACGGTGCGTTCGGACAGGGTGCCGGACTGCTTCAGCAGGCAATCGACGAGAGTTGTCTTGCCATGGTCAACGTGCGCGACGATGGCGATATTGCGGAGTTTTTCGATAGACATGCGGAAAGGGCCCCTGTCTGGCGCCAGTCTTGAGATGAAAGTAAGCAGGGCAGTATAGCGCCTTCGTTGAGCTGCTGTTGCAGATTGGCAAACCTCAATCCAGATCGCCCATTCAGCACAGGCCCGCACGGATCTTCGGGCCGTGGCCGTGGCCATGCGGGCGGTCATGTGCTGGGGTGTATTCTAATAGGCTGTTGATCACCCCCCCAAAAACCTGCAAGGAGTTCCATGTCCCTGACCGCCACCTTTGACACCTCGCGCGGCCCGATCGTTGTCGAGTTGTACCCGGAGAAGGCCCCGCTGACGGTCGCCAACTTCGTCAACCTTGCCAAGCGCGGCTTTTACAATGGGCTGAGCTTCCACCGTGTCATCGCCGACTTCATGATCCAGGGGGGGTGTCCGGAGGGGTCCGGTCGCGGCGGCCCGGGTTACCGTTTCGAAGACGAGGCCGACAACGGCATCGGGCACGAACGTGGCGTGCTGTCCATGGCGAACGCCGGTCCCAACACCAACGGTAGCCAGTTCTTCATCACCCACACCGCCACCCCGTGGCTGGACGGCAAGCACACCGTGTTCGGCAAGGTGACTCAGGGCTTGGACGTAGTCGATCGCGTTGCCCAGGGCGACACCATTAAGACGCTCACCATCGAAGGCGACGCCGACGCCGTGCTGGCTGCCAAGGCCGACCGTGTCGCGGAGTGGAACAAGATCCTTGCCGCCTGATCGCACCTGATCGAACGGCTGCCAAGTGCGGCTGTTTGCTTGGCCAAGCGCGCCGCCAGGCGGCGCGTCCCGCCAGCGTGCTACCCCCACAAAACGCTTTTTAGCAGAGGAAACACCCCATGAAAGCACCTATTCGTGTTGCTGTCACCGGCGCTGCCGGCCAGATCGGCTATGCCCTGCTGTTCCGCATCGCCTCCGGCGAAATGCTGGGCAAGGATCAGCCGGTGATCCTGCAATTGCTGGAACTGTCCAATGAAAAGGCCCAGGCGGCGCTCAAGGGCGTGATGATGGAGCTGGAAGACTGTGCGTTTCCACTGCTGGCCGGCATGGTCGGTACCGACGATGCCGAAGTGGCATTCAAGGACGTCGACGTTGCCCTACTGGTTGGCGCACGCCCTCGCGGCCCGGGCATGGAGCGAAAGGACCTGCTGCTGGAAAACGCCAAGATCTTCACTGCGCAGGGCGCGGCGTTGAACAGGGTGGCCAAGCGCGATGTCAAGGTGCTGGTGGTCGGTAACCCGGCCAACACGAACGCCTACATCGCGATGAAGTCGGCTCCAGATCTGAATCCGAAGAACTTCACCGCCATGCTGCGTCTGGACCACAACCGCGCACTGAGCCAACTCGCGCTCAAGCTTGGCAAGCCGGTTGGCGGCATCGAGAAGCTGGTGGTGTGGGGCAACCACAGTCCGACCATGTACCCGGATTACCGTTTCGCCACCGCCAATGGCGTGTCCATCAGCGATGCGATCAATGACCAGCAATGGAATGCATCCACTTTCATTCCCACCGTGGGCAAGCGCGGTGCGGCGATCATCGAAGCACGCGGTTCGTCGTCGGCAGCGTCGGCTGCCAACGCGGCCATTGATCACGTGCGTGATTGGGTGCTGGGCAGCAACGGCAAGTGGGTCACCATGGGCGTGCCGTCGGACGGCTCCTATGGAATTCCCGAAGGCGTGATCTTCGGTTTCCCGGTCACTACCGAGAACGGTCAGTACACCTTGATCAAGGATTTGCCGATCGACGACTTCAGCCAGACATACATCGACAAGACCCTGGCTGAGCTGGAAGAAGAGCGCAGCGGCGTGTCGCATCTGCTGGGCTGAGTCGTTCGGTCGCTGCTGTCATGAAAACGCCGGGCATTGCACGGCGTTTTTTATTGCGCGTCGTCTGGCGGATGCCTGCACTGTCAGGTCAGACCTTCTGCCTTCAGTGCGGCTTGTACATCGCTATCGGCCCGCATGCGTTGCAAGAACTCCTGCAGCGCGTTCAAGCCATCCAGATTCACGGCGACTTTCTGTGCCCACAGCAGGGTAACGAACAGATACGCATCAGCCCCGGTGTGGCTGTCGCTGGCAAGCCAGGTGCGGCCTTGCAGATGCGCATCAACACGCTCGTAGAGGTTGCGCAATTTGCTGCGTGCATCCTCATGGCTGCGCGCAATCAGCGCAGGATCCTGCAGATACGCGGTGCTGCCGAACAGTGGCTTGAACACGGGGTGCACGTCTGCGTTGACGAAGGCGATCCAGCGATTGATTTCGGCGCGGCTGCGTGCGGTGCCATCACCGGACAGACCGGTGAGTGGTGCGATGTCGGCGATGTAATTCAGAATGGCGGCATTCTGGGTCAGTGCCCAATCGTCGACCACCAGTAACGGCACGGCGCCGGCTGGATTAAGACGCAGGTAGTCGGGAGATTTCATCGTTGCCGCATCGACCACACTCAAGTCGAATGGCAGCCCCGACCAACGCAATACGATGTGATCTGCCAGCGAGCAGGCGCCGGGCTTGGTGTACAGTTTCATGAACGGCCCACGTGGGAATGAAGGCACAAGCTTAGCGGGCCGAGGAGGCTATGTGGAGCGAGGTGTCCAATGCGCGTGACGGCAGTGCGTTATTGCTGGAAACAGCGGTCGCAATCGTGGCGCTTGTGCCAGTGCAACGCCGGCAGCGATAGTCCGCCTTGGAACTGCGCACGATGCATGAGCATCATCCGATTTCAAACGCTACGCGAATTCAGCGGGTCGACCATGCTGATATGGCTTCGGTGCATCAAACACATCAGACACATAAAGCGCGTGATCAATGCATGTTTGCAGCTGAGCGTGTCCGTCAAGTGTATCGGTTGATACGCGCGCGAGACTGCGCGCTCAGGACGCATTGCGCGGGCGCAGCGATTGCACGCGATAGAACGTATGATCGCCGATCGTGGCCACGTGGTAAGCATTGCGCCAGCTCGGGCTTGCGATTGCGCTCGCGGCAAAGTGACTCGCGCCCGGCACAATCTCTTTGCGCTGACCAATCGGAAGTGCCCAATTGCGCTGCGCCGCCAGTGCGACATGCAGTGACTTGTTCCAGGCATTGTCGTTCTTCAGCTGCGTGTCTGGTGCCACGATCGTCGGCGCGAACTGCTTGCGCGCAGTGACCACCTGACACATCGAATTGCCCCACAAACCGCTATCCAGACGACGCAACGCAACTTCTGCAACGGCCTGCTGGCCGCGTAAGGTTTGGTCGCGCGCTTCCAGATAAACGGTAGTACTCAAGCACAGCGAATCCGCGGCTGGCTGCGGCAGCACGTGCGATAGCCAGAGTATCCAAACAAGTTTCATAGAACTCCTTGCTCCGTATGGGCCGGTCTGCACAGCGTCCAACGTGGACGCACCAGTACAGTGGGCTTGGCGACATGGGGAGGCGACGTAACACCGGTCGCCAACGTCTCCTGCAAAAAGAGTGTTTGCCGAAGGCGCCCACCAAATGCGGTGGGTCAAAAAGTTGGCGCAAGGTAGACGTGGGTCACACAATAGTGGCTGAATGAGCAGGTGTGACAACTGCAAAGGCTTGCAACATCTAGCGCTGCGCCACATCGTTATGTGCAAAGGATTATTCGATCTGCGTCGCACGGTTGCAGCGACGCTTGCATTGTTTTGCGTCTGCAATCCTTCACATTAAACTGACGAGTGTGCAGTGCATGTTCCAAAATAGAGCGTCATCGACAGGAATCAGCGTCGTTTCTGTCGATGACGCGTTTTATTGCACGCGCTCTTCACGTATTGGTGCGACCGCATAGGAGATGTGCGCCCGCATCCAACAACTGCTCGAAAGACTCGCTGTGTTGCTTGCCGATCGCCGCACTGATGTTTCTGATCTCGTGCGTACTTGTCCAGTCACTCACGCCATTAGGTACGTGCGCGCAACCGGTGCATAGCTGATCACTAGCGCGTTGCTCCAGATAACAGAGCACGCGCGTGCCTAAATGCGCCGACGCGTGCGCCGGTGAAGTGGCAGCGCGATCGATGGCGATGACATGTGGGGAGGGATAGTCGAGCCGTGCGGCAGCAGAAAGAACATGGACAGGCCGATCAACCCACGGCATCGGCGAGCAAGGCGGTCGCGACCATGGCGCACGGAGTCAACACGGCAGTCAAGCTTCAAGCTCTACGGCGGCGTCGCAGTCACGTCTTCCCAACGAAGGCGTTACAGCATGGCGGCCAGCCGACACCCCTGATTGATCGCGCGCTTGGCATCCAGCTCGGCGGCCACGTCCGCGCCGCCGATCACATGCGGTTGCTGGCGATTTGCTTGCAGGGCAGCGACCAACTCGCGACGCGGTTGTTGCCCGGCGCATACCACTACCGTGCCAACGTCGAGCAACTGTTCGCTGCCTTCCACGCGAATGCGCAGGCCGGCATTGTCCACGCCCAGATACTCAACGCCGCCGAGCATGGTGACGCCCTTGGCCTGTAGCGTAGCGCGATGGATCCAGCCGGTGGTCTTGCCCAGACGCGCACCGGGCTTGCCGGGGCTGCGCTGCAACAGCCAGACCTTGCGGGCAGGCGGCTCGGGCTGCGGTTTGGCCAACGCGCCGCGTGTTTCGAAACTCGGATCCACACCCCATTCGGCCATCCAGCGTTTTGGGTCCAGCGAAGGCGATTGGCCCGTGTGCACCAGGAATTGTGCGACATCAAAGCCAATGCCGCCGGCGCCGATGATGGCCACCTTGTCTGCGGCCGCATGGCAGTGCAGTAAGACGTCGAGGTAGCTCACCACCATCGGATGATCGGCGCCTGGGAAATCAACCTTGCGCGGCTCGATGCCGGTCGCCAGCACGATCTGGTCGAACTCTTTCAGATCGGCGGCCTGCACACGGGTATTCAAGCGCAATTGCACGCCGGTCGCTTCGATGCGATGGCTGAAGTAGCGCAAGGTCTCATTGAATTCTTCCTTGCCGGGAATGCGTCTGGCGGCATTGAACTGCCCACCGATCACATCGCTTGCATCGAACAAGGTGACCCGGTGCCCGCGATCTGCTGCCACCGTTGCACAGGCCAGTCCGGCTGGACCTGCACCGACCACGGCGATGCGTGTGGGCGTGGTGGTTGGCGTGTAGGTGAGTTCGGTTTCGTGCGCGGCACGTGGGTTGACCAGGCAGGTGGCACGCTTGTTGTCGAACACGTGATCCAGGCATGCCTGATTGCAGGCGATACAGGTATTGATGGTGTGCGACTGTCCGGACCGCGCCTTGTTGGTCCATTGCGGGTCGGCCAGCAGTGGCCGCGCCAGCGACACCATATCTGCGGCCCCATCGGCCAGGATGCGTTCGGCCACGTGCGGCATATTGATGCGGTTGGTCGCTACCACCGGGATGCGCAGATGTGGCTTGAGTTTGGCCGTGACGCCGGCAAAGGCCGCGCGCGGCACCGAGGTGGCGATGGTTGGAATGCGCGCCTCGTGCCAGCCGATGCCGGAGTTGATGATGGTCGCGCCGGCCGCTTCGATTGCCTGCGCCTGCGCCAGAATTTCCTGCCACTGGTTGCCGCCTTCGACGAGATCTACCAGCGATAGCCGGTAGATGATGATGAAGTCCGGCCCACAAACCTGGCGGATGCGCCGCACGATCTCCACTGCAAACCGCATGCGTTTGCTGGCATTGCCGCCCCAGGCGTCGTTGCGTCGATTGGTGCGCGTGGCGGTGAATTCGTTGATCAAATAGCCTTCTGAGCCCATCACCTCGACGCCATCGTAGCCGGCCTCGCGCGCTAGCCGTGCGGCACGTGCATACGCGGCGATCTGCCGGTTGACTGCGCCGGTCGACAAGGCGCGCGGAGTGAACGGAGTGATCGGTGCCTTGAGTTTGGATGGCGCCACCGATAGCGGGTGGTACGCATAGCGCCCTGCATGCAGCAACTGCAGGCAGATCTTGGCGCCGTGTGCGTGGACGGCACGGGTCACCTGGCGATGTGGGCGTACTTCCCACGGCCACGACAACTTACCGCCGAACGGCTTAAGCCAGCCCTCCACATTCGGCGAAAACCCGCCGGTGACGATCAGGCCCACGCCGCCGGCAGCGCGCTCGGCGAAATACGCTGCCAGTTTGGGGAAATCGCGCGCACGGTCCTCCAGACCTGTGTGCATCGAGCCCATCAAGACGCGATTGCGCAATTGCGTGAATCCCAGATCGAGCGGGGTGAACAGATGCGGGAAAGGCGAGGCAGATGGGCCAGAGGCGAACGACATGATGGGATACGCTGGCGTACGGAATGCGCACCATGCCGACAAACGCCTCTTGCAGCAAGTCCTCGGGTTGACAGTGCCGCTGCCGGATGCTGCAACGCGTTTTGGCCGGCTGCCTGTCGCCAGCTAGTGCTGATGAAAGAGTGACCAAACGGGCAGGCGCTCGAGGCATCGTATCAGCGATGCCGAGTTGACCGGCGCATTACCAGCCGGCCAGCACCAACTTGCCGATCGTGCTGCCGCTCTCCAGCCGACGATGCGCCTCGCGCAGGTGCTGCGCATTGATCGGCGATAACGTTGCGGTATGCGTGGTGCGCAGTTCGCCCGCATCGATCAGACTGGCGGCTCGATTGAGGATGCGATGTTGCTCGACCATATCGTCGGTCGCGTAGCGCGTGCGGGTGAACATCAGTTCCCAATGAATGCCGATGC
>Ga0207791_1000262_pt1 | contig 14230 bp, 14 predicted proteins | sample HigsolmetaGSP16D_FD_184844 | JGI IMG/M metagenome (GOLD analysis project Ga0207791, IMG submission 184844) | High solid enriched microbial communities from the Joint BioEnergy Institute, USA - SP1-6-D (SPAdes) | ecosystem: Engineered > Bioreactor > SSF (Solid state fermentation) > Aerobic >...
TGGTGTTCTGCATGAGGGTGGCGACGGTCATCGGCCCCACCCCGCCCGGCACCGGCGTGATCCAGCTGGCGCGCTGCGCGGCGGCGTCGAAACCGACGTCGCCGACCAGGCGGCCGTCCTCGGTGCGGTTGATGCCGACATCGATCACCACAGCACCGGGCTTGACCCATTCGCCGGGAATCAGCGACGGGCGGCCCACCGCGACGACGAGGATGTCGGCCTCGCCCACGTGCCGGCGCAGCACGTCCGGCGGGGTGAAGCGGTGGCAGGTGGTGACGGTGCAGCCGGCGATCATCAGTTCAAGCGCCATCGGCCGGCCGACGTGGTTGCTCACCCCGACGATGGTCGCGCTGGCACCGCGCACCGGGCGATCGGTATAGGCCAGCAGCGTGGTCACGCCGCGCGGTGTGCACGGGCGCAGGCCGAACTGGCGCAGTGCGAGGCGGCCGACGTTCTCGGGATGGAAGCCGTCGACGTCCTTGCGCGGATCGATGCGGTGGATGATGTCGGTCGCATCCGGAATGCCCGGCAGCGGCAGTTGCACGAGGATGCCGTGGACGGCAGGGTCGGAGTTGAGTGTGTCGATCAGCGCGATCAGTTCGGCATGCGTGGTGCCGACCGGCAGGTCGTAATCGAAGGCCTGGATGCCGACCTTCTCCGCCGCCCGGCGCTTGTTGCGCACATAGGACTGCGAGGCCGGATCGCCACCGACCAGCACCACGGCCAGGCCCGGGCGCGAACCGCCCGCGGCGACGCGTGCATCAACGCGCACACGCAGTTGGTCGAGCAGGGTGTCGGCAATGCGCTTGCCGTCGAGGATGCGGGCCGGGGCGGAATCAGCGGCGGTCATGCGGGCATCGGGCGTCGTGGGGGCGGGTATTGTCCCCGATTTTGGTGGGACGGCTCGCTTGCTCTGATTCAAAGCTGGGGCTCGGTGACTCCGCCTCAACCCGTCATTCCCGCGAAGGCGGGCATCCAGCGCCTTTGCGTTCAAAGCCTTGAAGTCGCTGGTTCCCACTTGACCAGACATTCTTCTGTCGAGCGCCGCGGAAATGGCGGTGTGGTTGGGGTGATCGTTTGCGGGTTGCGACTTGCCTGCAGCGCCCCGATTCTGTCGACCGAACTTCCTGCTGGAGACCTCCGATGGCCGACGCCACCCCTGCCCTGTCCGACGACACCCGCACCCGCGTCGAGGCCGCCGCCTTCCGCCGCCTGCTGTCGCATCTCAACGAGGCGCGCCCGGACGTGCAGAACATCGACCTGATGATCCTGGCAGGCTTCTGCCGCAACTGCCTGGGCGACTGGTACCGCGACGCCGCAGCCGCCGAAGGCGTGCCGATGGACAAGGACACCGCCCGCGCCGCCGTCTACGGCATGCCCTTCGCGCAGTGGAAGGCGATGCACCAGAAGGACGCCACGCCCGAGCAGCTGGCGGCGTTCGAGGCGGCGCAGAAGCAGCACGCGACTTGATCTAAAGCCTCGATGTCGTCATTCCGGCGAAGGCCGGAATCCAGCGACTTGGGGTTTGCCGCTGAAAGGCACTGGATTCCGGCTTTCGCCGGAATGACGGGTTCTGGAAGTGGCGAGCCCCTAACGTGCGCTTGGCCGGAATGACCCGTACAAAATGACGGACACAAAAAGCCCGCCTTCCGGCGGGCGTTTCGTCTGTATCAGCGGAGCCGATGGCTCAGGCCACCACACCCTGACGGATCGAATCGCGGCTCGGCGGGGCGTTGCGCAGCGCCGAGATACGCTCGTCGAGCGGCGGGTGGCTCATCAGCAGCATCTTCAGGCCGTGGCCGACGCCGCCGCTGATGCCGAATGCGGCGATGGTCTTGGGCATCGTGCTCTGGCCGTAGGTCTGGGCCAGGCGCTCGAGCGCGGCGATCATCTTCTCGCGGCCGGCGAGCGCGGCGCCACCCTCGTCGGCGCGGAACTCGCGGTGGCGCGAGAACCACATCGCGATCATCGAGGCGAACAGGCCCAGGATCATGTCCAGCACGAACACGATCGCGAAGTACGCGATGCCGCCACCGCCGTTGTCGCGGCCGCCGTTGAGGTAGCCGTCGATCGCGCGGCCGATCACGCGGGCCAGGAAGATCACGAAGGTGTTGAGCACGCCCTGCAGCAGGGTCATCGTGACCATGTCGCCGTTGGCGACGTGCGCGACTTCGTGGCCCAGCACGGCTTCGGCCTCGTCGCGGGTCATCGAACGCAGCAGGCCTGTCGACACCGCGACCAGCGCGTTGTTGCGGTTCATGCCCGTGGCGAAGGCGTTGATCTCCGGTGCGTCGTAGATCGCGACCTCGGGCATGCCGATGCCTGCCTGCTGCGCCTGGCGACGCACCGTCTCGACCAGCCAGCGCTCGTGCTCGTCGCGCGGCTGCTCGATCACGTAGGCGCCGGTGGAACGCTTGGCCGACCACTTGGAAATCGCCAGCGAGAAGAACGCGCCGCCGAAACCGAGCAAGGCGGCGAACACCAGCAGGCCGCCGTACGACGCCGGGCTGATGCCGAGAATGCTCATCACGATGCTGACGAGCAGCAGGATGGCGAAGTTGGTGGCGATGAGAAGACCGAAACGCTTGAGCATTGGGTACCTTGTCCGGATGACGCCTGCGTCAGGCGGAGAATGGAAACGCGTCGCCAATTTGCGTGCGACGGCCCGGAATTTCAATTCAGCGTTCCGCACGGCGCGGTGGAGAAGCCGTGACAGTTCATCGATCAGACAGTTTGGAACAATCCGTGGCGGCGCCGATCGCGCGCGGGCGGTTCGCGCCTTCGCCGACGGGTCCGCTGCACATGGGCTCGCTGGTGGCCGCGCTCGGCAGCTGGATCATGGCGCGCCGTGCGCGCGGGGAATGGCGCGTGCGCATCGAGGACGTCGACCGGCTGCGCGAAGTCGACGGCGCCGCCGATGCGCAACTGGCCACGCTGCGGGCACTGGGCTTCGTGGCCGATGGCGCGGTGCTCGTGCAGAGCACGCGCAATGCGCGCTACGCCGCCGTGCTGGACACGTTGCTCGCACGCGGCGAAGCCTTCGTCTGTCACTGCAGTCGCACGGATCTGTCGGCGACCGGCGGCCTGCACGTCGGCCCATGCCGAGCGCGTGCGCGCCGCCCCGATCCGGCGATTCGCCTGCGTGTGCCGTCGGGCACGCGCATCGGCTTCGACGACGCGATCCGCGGCCCGCAGGAGCAGCAGGTCGACACCGAGGTGGGCGACTTCGTGCTCAGGCGCGCGGACGGCTTCTGGGCCTACCAGCTGGCGGTCGTCGTCGATGATGGCGACCAGGGCATCACGGACGTGGTACGCGGCGCCGACCTGCTCGACTCCACCGCACGGCAGATCCTGCTGCAACGGGTACTCGGCCTGCCCACGCCGCGCTACGCCCACCTGCCGCTGCTGCTCGATTCGACGGGTCGCAAGCTGTCGAAATCCGCCGATGCGCCGCCCGTCGATGCGCGCGATCCGATGCCGGCCTTGCAGTTCGCTTGGCGCGTGCTCGGCCAGCAGCCGCTCGAGGACCGGACACCGGGCGATTTCCTGCTACGGGCGCTCGACGGCTTCCGGCTCGACCGCGTGCCGAGGCAGGACGTGACAATTGCTGCAATGCACTACCCATCGCACGCGCGCGATGCATAGACTGCAATCGACCGTCGCCAGACTGGCGACTCCCCCGACACGAAGAGGACGACATGAGCGGACGCGTGGCACTGGTTACGGGCGGTACCGGCGGCATCGGCACGGCAATCGTCAAGCGCTTGGCCGACAACGGCTATCGCGTCGCCACCAATTACCGCAATGCGGAGAAGGCGCAGGCCTGGCAGGCGCAGATGCGCGAGGCCGGTTACGAGATCGCGATCGCGTCGGGCGACGTATCCGACCACGAGGAGGCCGAGAAGATGGTGCGCGATGTCGAGTCGCAACTCGGCCCGATCGACATCCTCATCAACAACGCCGGCATCACCCGCGACGGCACCTTCCACAAGATGCACGCGCTGCAGTGGCAGGACGTCATCAACACCAATCTCAACTCCGTCTACAACGTCACGCGCCCGGTCATCGAGGGCATGCGCGAACGCAGATGGGGCCGGATCATCCAGATCAGCTCGATCAACGGTCTGAAGGGCCAGTACGGCCAGGCGAACTACGCCGCGGCCAAGGCCGGCATGCACGGCTTCACGATTTCACTGGCGCGCGAGAACGCCAAGCTCGGCATCACCGTCAACACGGTCTCGCCCGGCTACGTCGCCACCGACATGGTGATGGCGGTGCCGGAAGAGGTGCGCGCGAAGATCGCCGCCGACATTCCGACCGGTCGCCTGGGCCGTCCGGAGGAGATCGCCTACGCGGTGAACTTCCTGGTCGCCGAAGAGGCGGCGTGGATCACCGGCTCCAACCTCGACATCAACGGCGGCCACCACATGGGTTGGTGAGTTCGCGCACCGCGCTTCCGGCCGTCGCGCCATGCAAGTGCGGACGGTCGGCGGCGCGGCGCGGTCCCAGCGCATTCAGGCCGTTTGTCCAGTTGCGCCCGCCTGCCCCGCTACGCCATGCTGCGCAGCATCAAGGATCAGAGTGTTGGCTTCATGAGCAGTGCCGTGCGCATCATCAAGAAGTACCCGAACCGTCGCCTCTACGACACGGAAATTTCCAGCTACATCACCATCGAGGACGTCCGCCAGCTGATCGTCGACGGTGAGGACTTCGAAGTCCGCGATGCCAAGAGCGGCACCGACATCACCCGTTCGGTCCTGCTGCAGATCATTTCCGAGCACGAATCCGACGGCGAACCGGTGCTCTCCACCCAGCTGCTGAGCCAGATCATCCGCTTCTACGGCGACTCGATGCAGGGCTTCATGGGCAACTACCTCGAACGCTCGATGCAGGTCTTCCTCGACCAGCAACAGCAGTTCCGTTCGCAGATGGGTGGCCTGTTGGGCCAGACGCCGTGGACGATGATGAACCAGCTCACCGAGCGGAACCTGGAGATGTGGAAGGAGTTCCAGAAGACGATGGTTCCCGGCGCGGCGCCGAGCGCGAAGCCCGGCGATCGCGATCCGCCCAAGCGCGGTCGTTGAGTCTCCCGGCGGTCTCGCACGCCCCCGCTCCCGTCATCCCGGCGAACGCCGGGATCCAGTGACTCGGCTCCTGCTCGCTCTACAGCGCTTGCTCTTTGACGAGAATGCAGGCAGCGACGTGCGCCTGGATGATCCACTCTACCTACACGAAAGTCACTGGATGACCAGCCATTCGGCTGTTGAATGGCGCTTCCGGCGTTCGCCGGAATGCCGGGCTTTGTGTTTCTGGCGAACTGATGCGCGTTGCGTCGCTCCGCCGGCAGGTCCATCAGGATTCGAACCATGACCACCCCTCCCCGCATCGCCCTCGTCACCGGCGGCCTCGGCGGCATCGGACGTGCCATCTGTCGCCAGCTCGCCGCGCAGGGCGCGCATGTCATCGCCGCCGACCTGCCCGCCGACGCCACGCGCCTTGCGGCATTCAACGACGCGATGGACGGCCTGCATGTCGAAACGCTGACGCTCGACGTCGGCGACGCCGTGTCGTGCGCCGCCGCGATCGCCGATGTCGAAGCGCGCCACGGTCGCCTCGACATCCTCGTCAACGCTGCCGGCATCACCCGCGATTCGACGCTGCGCAAGATGTCGGTCGAACAGTGGGACGACGTGCTGCGCGTCAATCTCGACAGTGCCTTCCACCTGTGCCGCGCCGCGGTCGAGGGCATGGTCGCGCGTGGCTTCGGGCGCATCGTCAACATCAGTTCGGTCAGCGGCCAGACCGGCAACTTCGGCCAGACCAACTACGCCGCGGCCAAGGCCGGCCTGCACGGCTTCACGATGTCGCTGGCGCGCGAGGTCGCGGCCAAGGGCGTGACCGTCAACAGCCTGTCGCCGGGCTACGTCGAAACGCCGATGACCGCGGCGATGCCGCCTGAAGTGCTGGCCCGCACCGTCGCCACTGTGCCGGTCGGCCGCGTCGGCCAGCCGGATGACATCGCGCGCGGCGTTGTGTTCCTGACCGCCGACGATGCCGGCTACATCACCGGCATCAACCTGCCCATCAACGGCGGCATGCTGATGGGATTCTGACGGACCGGCCCCGAGGCCGGCCCGTCACCTTCCCGACGATCAGCGGCCCGGGACCCGGCAGCACGTGCGCCCGGCGCGGAGCGTCGCAGCCCCTGTACCGTTGTTCTTGGCCGAGCACAGGCCCCTACTCGAGAACACGAACGGCATGTCCCAGGACGACGACTCGCAGTTGGTCGCGGTGGCCGTATAGCCGCTCGCACATGCGGGCGCGGTCGCAGTCGACGTCCCGCCTGCGGCTATCGAAACTTCGGTCTTCGTGGTTTCGACACAGTCGACCGGCGTTGCGACCGGAGGCGCGAAGTACCCGACGATGTCGGCCACGTAGTGCGACGAAGCAACCGTGTAGACCGTGAAGTCGAAGGACCCCAGCGGGTTGGGGATCTGCACGATCAATGCATTGTTGACGATCGCGCCGGGCGCATAGTTGATGCTGGCGGTCACCGGCTGCGTGATGCCGTAGGGATAGACGGTGGCGTAGCCGGTGCCGCTGGGCAGTACCGCGGTCACGTTCAAGGCGACCGCGGTCGCGTTGAGGCCGAGCGTTCCGCAGTTGGTGGAACTGCCGCCTTGACTGGAGAAGTTCGACGCATTGATGGCGAGGAAATTGCGTCCACTGTTGGCGGCGATGGCGCCTGCCGCAGTGCTGCGCGTATCCACGATGCGGCAAGGCGTTACCGGGGTGTACACGAGATCGGCGGCAAGCGATCCCAGGGCCTGCGGCGCACTTCCATTGGAGACCTGGGACAGGATCTCGCGTGCATGGTCGTCGCCGAGCCGCGCGCCACGCCCGTAAAGCGCAGCCGTCGCACCCTCGAATGTCGTACGCGACACCGCTTCGAGGAAATTGTCCGGATCCACGCTCGCGAACAGCGGCACCATGCGGTCGGCCCAGGTCCGGACCGGTATGCCGTAGGTCTGCTGCACGTACGCACCCCACTTGCGCACGAACGTGCGCGTCAGTTCGCCGCGCTCGGCGGGCGTCAGCGCGCTGGTGTCGGTGGCGGGCGCCTTGCGCGCGGCCACGCGGCCTGGCTGCGCATCCTGCGCCAGTACCGGGAGGGAAGCGAGGACACAGCAGCTTGCAACGAGTGCTCGGGCGAGTCTGAGGCGCATGATGGCGTAGCTCCGGAAGTGACGGACGTTGTGTCCGTCTTCGCAGCAACGCACGAAACGCCCTCGACCGGCCAGGTGTCTCAGTTCCGTGCGTCCTCGCAGAACTTGGCTCGGTACTCGAGGGCCTTGGGCATCAGCGTTTCCAGCGTCTGGATCCGGGTGCCGGGGTTGGGATGCGTCGACGCGAACTCGGGCGGGGCCTGGCCGCCGCTCGCCTCCGACATGCGCTGCCACAGGGGCACGGCTTCACGGGGATCGAAGCACGCGGCCGCGGCGAGCATCAGGCCGACATTGTCGGCCTCGGTTTCGTGCTTGCGGGCATAGGGCAACAGATAGCCGTAGCCCATCGCCGCCATGACCATCTGTTGCTGCTGCGGGTCCATGCCGCTCATCGCACCGGCCATCTGGCCGACCTGCGTGAGTTTCTGCTGGGCCATACGCTGGGCGCCGTGCCGCAACAGGGCGTGGGCGATCTCGTGGCCCATCACGACGGCCAGCGCATCGGCGTTCTTCGCCACCGGCACCAGGCCGGTGTAGACCGCCATCTTGCCGCCCGGCAGGCAGAACGCGTTTGCCTGGTCGGACTGCAGCACGTTGACTTCCCAGTCGAAGCTCTCCGAGAAGCGCGTCGGCTCCAGACCGTGTTCCCGGGCAAGCTCGGCCTCGACGACCTCGACCTTGGCGATGAGGCGTTCGGCGATCAGCCGGACTTCCTTCGACAGCGGGTTGTCCGGATCGAGCGGGCGCTCCTGGCCGAGGATCTCCTGATAGGCCTCCAGCCCGAGTGCCTTCTCCTGGCTGACGTCGAGCGCGCGGTCGATCAGCACCGTCTCGCCGGTGACCGGATCGACGCTGCGGTTGGAAAACCAGTAGTAGGCGCCGTAACCCGCGAACAGCAGCAGGACCACGAAGCGCAGGTTGAGGCCGCGCCGCGGGCGACCGGGCTGCTGGCGGCGGTCGCCGCCACCGAAGGGATCCTGTCTCATCTCACGCTCCGGTAGGTGGCCTGTGGCCGGTCAAAGTTCGCGTACGACGCGGAAGCCGAGTCTCGCATTGGTCGTGTCCACCTGCGCAAGTGCCCGCCAGCTCGCGCGGGTCTGCGCGGGCGAACTCGCCCAGGAGCCGCCGCGGATCACCTGGTCGCGGCAGCCGGGGTTGACCCATGCCGAGCCGTCGTCGGGCGCCCGGCGGTAGGTTGCATGCCAGCAGTCGGCCATCCATTCGCTGACATTGCCGGCGAGGTCGTGCACGCCCCATGTATTGGGACGGAAGCTGCCGACCGGCGCCGGTCCCCAGTAGCCGTCGCCGTAGCCGGCGAAGGCGTTGCCCCAGCTGCGCCCGCCGGGCGAGCGGTCGAGCGCGCCGGTCATGTTGCCGGCGCCCTCGGGCGGAGTGCCCTCGCCCCAGGGATAGCGCTCGCTGGTGCCGTTGCGGAACGCGTATTCGAACTCCGCCTCGCTGGGCAACCGGTAGCGCTGCCGGCTCTGCGTCGACAGCCAGTCGACGTAGGCCTGCGCGTCCTTGGCGCTGACATGCACCACCGGCATCGTGTCGCCGGCCGGGCGACCGACGTAGTCCGAGCGCCAGTCGACGTTGCTGCGGCGGAGGAAGTTGCCGGTGCGCTCGTCGTAGGCCAGCGAAAAGCCGCGACGCACCGCGCGCGACTGGTAGCCGGTGGCATCGACGAAGCGGCGGAACTCGCCCACCGACACCTCGCGCACGCCCATGGCGAATCCGCGTTCGAAACGCACCGCATGGCGCGGCTTCTCGTTGTCCTCGGCATCGGGGTCGCCCGGCAGCGCGCCCATCATGAAGCCGCCGTGCGGCAGCACGACCAGCTGCGGCCCGCGCGCGCCGCCCTCGAGCGCATCGGTGAACACCTGTCCGGGTCGGAAATCGCCGTAATGCACCGCCTGGTCGATGCGCTGCCGCAGATCGTTTGCGACCGGGTCGCCCGGCCGCGCGATGGCGATGATCCGCGCGAGGCGCTCGCGCGCGATGTCGACGCCGCGGATCTTCGGCAGGGCTTCGACGCCCTCGTCGCGCAGTCGACGGATCTGCGCGGCGCGGTGGTGTTCGAGTCGCTGCGTCGCATCGCTGACGGTCGGAAAACCGGGGCGGATGGTCCCCGCGTGCTCGAGCCATCGCATGGCCGCGGCGTAGTCGTTCTGTTCGGTGGCCAGTTCCGCCCGCCGGATCATCGCGCTCTCGACCGCCGCCAGGCCCTGCATCGCGCGCGGTTGGCCGGGGCGCACGCGCGCGGCCTGGCGGAAGCCCGCCAACGCACCGCCGCCCGCCTCGCCCAGGGCCCCGGCCTGCAGGTCGCGCTCGGCCGCGCGGTTGATCTCCCACAGGCGCTCGCTGTCGTCGACGCGCTCGAGATAGCGCACGACCGCGGCGTCGCCGGGCGCGAGGACGCGCGCGACGGCGGCGAAGTCGAACGCGGCGCGCATGCCGGCGACCGAATCCTGCAGGTCGGCCTCGCGCAGGGCCTGCGTGCCGAGCTCGAGCAGGCGCGTGCGTGCCCGTTCGAGCCCGCGCCGGGCGGCATCCGACTGTCCGGGCATCCGCGCCAGCGCGAGGTACAGCGGAATCGCCGACGTGGGCGTGGCGTAGAGATCGTCGGCGGCGAGCGCCTGGTCGGCGGCCGCCAGCGCCTCGTCGCGACCCTCGTCCGGAATCGTCACCAGTGGCGGCGTCCAGTTGAGCTGCGGGATGGATGCATCGTCGCCGCTGATCGTCACCATGCCATCGCCGCCGGCGACGGGCGTATCGTCTTCACGCCTGCAGCCGGCAAGCGCGCTCATGACGAGCAATGCGACGACGACCTGGCGCAAAACGGGCTCCCTGGAACGCATCGCGCCAGATTAAGCCATCGGTGTCGAGGCCGCGATGCACGCGCATGTTCGATTGCCGCGACCGGCGGCCGCGTTTAGGCTTGCGCCGATGTCATCTCCCCATTCTTCCTGGATCGCCGACCCGGCAGTCCTGCGCGATCGCCTGTCGACATCGCCCAGCCGTGTCGGACTCGACACCGAGTTCATCCGCGAGCGCACGTTCTGGCCGCAACTGGCGCTGGTGCAGGTCGCCATCGAGCGCGACGACGGCATCGAGGTGCTGCTGGTGGATCCGCTTGCACCGGGCATTCCCGAGGCCTTGCGGCCGATGCTCGCCGATCCGGCGATCCTCAAGATCATGCACAGCGCCAGCGAGGACCTCGTGGCGTTCGCCCATGCCTGCGGCGTGGCGCCCGCGCCACTGTTCGACACCCAGATCGCCGCGGCACTGGCGGGTACCGGCGGCGGCATGGGCTACCAGCGTCTGGTCCAGGAGGCACTCGGCATTCCCCTGGCCAAGGGGGAGACGCGCTCGGACTGGCTGCGGCGGCCGCTGTCGGACACGCAACTGGAGTACGCGGTCGACGACGTCGCGCATCTGTTCGCCCTGCATGACGTGCTGGCCGGCCAGCTGGCCGCACTCGGTCGCAGCGCATGGCTCGAGGAAGACTGCGCCCGACTGGTGGCGACGGCGGGCAACCTCGAGGGCGATCGCTGGCCGCAGCTCGGCGGACGGGCCGGGCTGTTCCTCGATGCCGATGCGCAGCGCCGCCTCGCGCGCCTGCTGCGCTGGCGTGAGCAGCACGCGCGCCAGCAGGATCGCCCGCGCAGCTGGATCCTGGACAACGAGCTGGCCACCCTGCTCGCCCGCGATCCGCCCGCCGACATCGCTGCCCTGCAGCGCCGCCTCGACGCGCATCCCAAGGCACCGCGAAAGCTGCACCAGGCGATCTGGCAGGCCTTGACCACCGCGCTGCCGGACGAGGCGGACATGCCGCTCTCCCGCGGCGAGGAGCCCGACCGCAAGCAGCTCAAGCGCCTGCAGCAGGCAGTCGCCGAGCGCAGCGCCGCGCTCGGCCTGCCCGACGGTGTGCTCGCATCGCGCAAATGGCTCGAGGCAATGGTCGAAGGGGCCGACTGGCCCGGCGCACTCGCGGGCTGGCGTCGCCTTGAGCTGGAGCCGGTGCTTGCGCCGTTGCTCGACGGGGCTGGCGAGCCCGCAACGGGCTCCGTATAATCGCCCGGCACCTCATGGGGCCATAGCTCAGCTGGGAGAGCGCGTCGTTCGCAATGACGAGGTCGGGAGTTCGATCCTCCCTGGCTCCACCATGTTTCCGCAGAACCCGCCGCAAGGCGGGTTCTGCGTTTCCGGAACGCCGGTGTTGCGCGCATCGCCGATACCGCCGCGCAACGAGAACGGCGGCGCCGCAGCGCCCCGTCCAGTCCGCACACCGTGGCGACCGCTCAGCCGAACAGCTGGCTGATCTGTCCGAGCGCCAGCCCCTGGGTCGGGTCGGTCGGACGGGCGTCGGAAATGCACGCGCCCACACCCTGGTCGGCGCCCATGCCGGACAACGATTCGCGCGCGGATGCGGCCGCCGCGGCCGCATCGTTCGCCAGTCCCTGTGCGACCTCGGCGGCGCGCTGGGTGTCGGGCGTGGAAATGCTGGCGGCGAGGTCGGCGACGGCATCGGCCGCTGCCTGGGCTTCATCGGCGGCTGCCTGCGCGCGCGTGGCGGCTGCTTCGACCGCGCATACGTCCTGCGCCTCGACGCCGGCCTTCGCCGCGTCGGCAGCGCTCACTGCATCGCTGTAGGCGGACGCGGTGTCCTCGACGCCATCCATCGCCGCGTGCGCGGCCGCGGCGTCGCGCGCGCCGGTTGCGCTGTCGCTGCCGTTGCTGCCGTCGGCGCCACCGACGCCCGAAGTGCCTTCGCTCATGTCTGCGTCCTGTCGTTGCGCGGCGGGAGCGCGCTCGGCTTGCAATCCTGGTCGAAGCGCGCGCAAGGCGATGCTGGGGTTTTCCCGAGACCGCGCCGTCGATTCAGAAGCGCGTCATCGAAACCTCACCGCAACGCGCACCCGGGACGCTCAGCGGTACTGCTTCTCTTCGACGAACCGCGAACCGGCCAGCCGGTTGATCTGGTTCTTCACCGCGACGCGGTCGCCGTTGTGCTTCGCGACCGCGCGGGCCAGCGTCACGAAGTCGTCGTCGAATACCTGCGCGGCTTCCTTGGCGCGCAGGGCGTCCTGGACGTCCCACATCAGTGCGTTGGCCTCGCGCAGGGCGAGCTTCAGCGTCGCCATCTCCGGTTGCGCCTCGGCCAGCGGCGTCCACAGCGGCAACAGGCCGTCGAGTTCGGCGCGCACGTGCGCCAGCTTCTGCGGATCGGCGATGCGTTCGGACTTGATCTCGAGGATGGTGATCTTGTCGGCGAGTTCGCCGATCGAGACCGGGACGAGGATCGTGCTCAAGGGACAGGCTCGCGCGATTCGGGGGCGGCCATCTTAACGCGGCGCCCATGCGCAGCGCGCCGCCCGGCGCACCTGCCGCGGTCGACCGCGCGGGCCCGCAAGGTGCCACGTAAACTGTGCGCCGGCGCGATCGGTGCCGAGCATGGAGTCGCAAGTGCGCTACAAGGACCGCCTGCCCGTCTGGCTGCACGACTGGCTGGACATCGTCGTGCCCATCGGCCAGATCCTGCTGATCGTCGCGGCGGCCTGGCTGCTGCGATTGCTGGTGCGCCGGCTGATCGAACGCGTCGGTCACCGCTACACGCTGCCGCCCGAAGCGGTCGTCGGCGGGCGACGCATCGCCTCGTTCCTGATCTACGCCGCCGCGCTGCTGCTGGTGCTCGAACGTATGGGCGTGTCCGGCACGGTGCTGTGGACCGCGTTCACCGGCTTTGCAGCCGTCGCCGCGGTCGCGTTTTTCGCGGCGTGGAGCGTGCTGTCGAACATCTTCTGCACGATGCTGATCCTCACCACGCGCCCGTTCCGGCTCTACGACCATGTCGAACTGCTGGAGAACGGCGAGAAGCCCGGCCTGCGCGGCCAGGTCGTGGACATCAACCTGGTCTACACGACGCTGCGCGAAACCGATGACGGCGATGGCGCGGGCACGAGCCTGCAGATTCCCAACAGCCTGTTCTTCCAGCGCGCCCTGCGTCGCTGGCGCGGCGGCGCATTGCCGGCGCCGCGCGGTGGCGGCAGCGCCGGGGATCCGCTGGACGTGTGAGCCGCGGCTGCGCTCAGGGCAGCGCAGCGGTGACGATGATCTCGATACGCCAGCCCGGGTCGGCCAGCCGTCCTTCGATGGTGGCCCGTGCCGGTCCCTGCCCCGGCACCACCCAGCGGTCCCATTCGGCGTTCATGCCGGCGAAGTCGGCAATGTCCGCCAGCACCACCTGTGCCTGCAGGACGCGGGTCCTGTCGGTCCCGGCCTGCGCGAGCAGCGCATCGATGGCGTCCAGCACTTCGCGCGTCTGCACGCCGATGTCGGCGCCGCCGGTTTCGGGAACCTGCCCCGCGCAATAGACGACGCCGTTGTGGACGGTGGCCTCGGACATGCGCGGGCCGGCTTCGATGCGCTGGATCATGCCGCGGAACTCCTGACGGGGCTGCCGACCATAGGCAGCGCCGCGCGCGAAGACAACGTCCGCCTCAATCGCGCTCGCCCGGCACCGCCGTGTCGCCGCCCAGCAGCTCGCGGACGTACAGACGCTTGACCAGCACGTAGACCACGACCGTCAGCGGCGCGGCCAGCAGCAGGCCTACGGCGCCCTGCAGACTGCCGAACACCACCAGCGAAAACAGCAGCAGCGCAGGCGGCAGTTCGACCGCACGCTGCTGGATCAACGGCTGCAGCACGTTGCTTTCGATCTGCTGCAGCACGACATAGAGCGCGAATGTCGCGAACCCCACCTGCGGACTGACGGTGAAGCCGAGCAGGATGCCCGGAATCGCGGCGACGATCGGCCCGATGATCGGCACGAAATCGAGCAGGAATGCGATCAGCGCCAGCGCGAATGCCGCCGGTACGCCGAGCAGCCACAGTCCGATGCCGGTGAGGATGCCCACCACCACCATCGCGACCAGTTGGCCGCCGAGCCACAGCCGCAGTGCGCGCCCGCTGGTGTCGAGCGCGTCTGCGGCAACCGGCTTGGC
>Ga0207791_1000267_pt1 | contig 14026 bp, 10 predicted proteins | sample HigsolmetaGSP16D_FD_184844 | JGI IMG/M metagenome (GOLD analysis project Ga0207791, IMG submission 184844) | High solid enriched microbial communities from the Joint BioEnergy Institute, USA - SP1-6-D (SPAdes) | ecosystem: Engineered > Bioreactor > SSF (Solid state fermentation) > Aerobic >...
CCGGAGGCCGCCCAAGGGGGCAGCGCCGCTGTGGAAGCGCTCAGCGTGGATGCCGCGCTGCCCACGCACACCCGCTTCGTCGGCCTGGCCGCCGCCAGCAGCGACCGCCCCGACCTGCAGAGCGCCAAGCGCGTGGTCTCCGGCGGCCGTGGCGTCGGCTCGGAAGAGAACTTCAAGATCATCTACCAGCTGGCCGACAAGCTCGGTGCGGCGGTGGGCGCATCCCGCGCCGCAGTGGACGCGGGCTATGTGCCCAATGAACTGCAGGTCGGCCAGACCGGCAAGATCATTGCGCCGGAGCTGTATGTGGCCGTGGGCATCAGCGGTGCAATCCAGCACCTGACCGGTATCAAGGACGCCGGCACCATCGTGGCGATCAACAAGGATCCGGATTCGCCGATCTTCGAAATCGCTGATATCGGGTTGGTGGGCGACCTGTTCACTTTGCTGCCTGAGCTCGAAAAGCAGCTTTGAGTATCTACCCGGGCAGCACGGTGCCTGTACTGCCCGGGTAATGAACGCGCATGAATCCGGCGTAGGCACACGACACTCACGCCAGTACGGCGACGTACGCCGGCCCGCAGCCGCTGGAACCCAGGCTTCTCCGCGGCGCGGGTGCAGCTGATACAATCCCACGCCGCAGTAGCGTGCGTGACCCATTGGCATTGCAGATGATGCCAGTTTCCCGGGGAACGTGAACCGCTCCGGATTGAAAGCAGCGCATTCCTGCTTGGGCATTTGAATCGTCCAAGCACTTCCGATTAACCCCATAGTACGTGAGTAACTCGCCCGTCATGGTAGATGGCATCAACGAACGCGCGGCACAGACGCCGGAAGTTTCAGTCGTGATCCCGGTTTACGGCTGTCGAAACTGCCTTGAGGAACTCGTGGATCGCATTGGCGCCGCTTTGCGGCCTGTGTGTGCGGGGTATGAGATCATTCTGGTGGATGACAACAGCCCGGATCAGTCCTGGCAGCGGATCAAGGAGATTTCAGAACGTCATTCCGCCGTCAGGGGACTGCGACTCTCACGCAACTTCGGCCAGCACGCTGCCATCAGCGCGGGGCTGCAGTACGCCACTGGTGGACGGATGGTGGTGATGGACTGCGACCTGCAGGATGTTCCCGAAGAGATTCCCCACCTGCTTGCCGCGCTGAAAGGCGACGTCGAGGTGGTACTCGGGCAGCGCGTAGATCGCCAGGACACGTGGTTCAAGCGTACCGGGTCGATGCTGTTCTACAGGGCGCTGGGATGGCTGACAGACACGCGCTATGATCACACCACTGCGAATTTCGGCGTATACAGCCGCAAGGTGATCGACGCGCTCAACGACATGCCGGAGACCGACCGGTTCCTGCCACTTCTCGTGCGCTGGACCGGTTTTAACACCGCCAAGGTGGCCGTGTCCCATGGAATGAGAACGGAAGGCAAGAGCAGCTACAGCCTGGGCAAGCTGCTGCAGATGGCCAGCAGGATCGCGCTGTCGTTTTCTGACAAGCCACTGAGACTGGTCATGAGCGCCGCTCTGATCATTGCAGCCGTGGCGGCGGGCTTTGCCATCTTCAGCGTTTATCGTTACAGCGCCGGCGACATCCGAGTAGCGGGCTTCACCAGCATCATCGCGTCCATCTGGCTCGTCGGCAGCATCATCATGGGCTGCATCGGCGTGCTAGGTCTTTACCTCGGGCGCGTGCATGGCGAAACCAAACGACGCCCCCGCTATCTGGTCTGGCAGGATACAAGGGAGTAAGGCAATGCACGCTTTCAAGCACCTGCAGCCGGCGCCGCTGGACTCACGTCGCTTCGGCATCCAGGTCCTGCGTGGCACGGTCGATGCCGACGTGGCGCCGGCCGAGGTCATCGACGAACTGGAACACAGCGCGGCTGATCTTCTGATCCTGCGGGTGCCGGCCGGTTCGACCGCCCTCCCCACGCAGTTGCAGCTTCAAGGCCACATCGTCATCCATGCAGATACGTTGGTTTACTATGCAATGGACCTGTCGCCTGCGACCGCGCCGCCGACCGAGCCCAAGGTAGAGCCGGCTGAAGGCCGCCATCGGGACGCGATTGCGGCAATTGCCGAGCAGGGCTTTTCCGGATACCGCGCCCACTACGCCGCCAACCCCCTGCTGCCCAAGGACCTGGTGCTGACCGGCTACGTGGAGTGGGCACTCAGCCGTCTGCGCGCGGACACCGGTCGCTCGGCAACTTGGGTGGTCAGCGATGAAGGTACTGTGGCCGGCTTTGCCACCTGCGACGTAAGCGGGGATTCGGTCGAGATCATACTCAATGCCGTACACCCGGACTTCGAACGACGCGGCCTGTACGGAATGCTTCTGCGGCAGATCCAACACCACTACGCGCACCAGGGTATCAAGCAACTGCTGATCTCCACCCAGATATGGAACTTCACGGTGCAACGGCAGTGGGCACGTAATGGGCTGCGCTTGTCCAAAGCCTACGACACTTACCATATCGACCGCCGACTGCGGGCCGGAGCACCAAGCCGATGAACAACCCTTTTGCCTGGTCCATGGTGGCGATGACCATCGTACTGACCAGCTACGGTCAGCTGGTCATCAAGTGGCAGGCGAACCTTTTCAGGCCGGCGACCGAGGGGCTGCTTTCACGCCTTCCCGGCGTAGTGCAGCTGCTTCTCCAGCCGTGGATCATTTCGGCATTTGTTGCCGCGTTCGCCGCGTCGCTCTGCTGGATGTTGGCAGTCTCCCGGCTGGAGTTGAGTAAAGCCTACCCGTTCATGGCGCTCAATTTTCTTTTCGTGTGCATCGCTGCAGTCCCGCTGTTCGGCGAGTCCTTCACTATTGCCAAGGGCATCGGTCTTGCGACCGTGGTGCTCGGCCTCATCATTCTCAGCCAGGGCTGATTGCCTCAACGGCTCCGTCATTTAAAGGCATTCATATGATCCGCTTCAATCGTCCGTTCATGACCGGCACGGAACTCTCCTCGATCGCACAAGCCCATCAGAATGGTCATCTCTCCGGTGATGGTCCGTTCACCAAGGAGTGCCACACCTGGTTGCGCGAGAAGACCAACGCGAAAACTGCGCTGCTGACCCATTCCTGCACCGCTGCACTGGAAATGGCTGCCCTGCTGCTCAGACTGCAACCGGGCGATGAAGTCATCATGCCGTCGTACACGTTCGTATCCACGGCCAGCGCGTTCGCTCTGCGCGGCGCCGTCCCAGTGTTCGTGGACGTGCGCGAGGATACCCTCAACATCGACGAATCGCTGATCGAGCAGGCCATCACCGGCAAGACGAAGGCCATCTGCGTCGTGCATTACGCTGGCGTCTCCTGCGAGATGGACGAGATCATGGCGATCGCGCAGCGCCACGGCCTTCGGGTCGTGGAAGACGCAGCGCAGGGCATCATGTCCAGTTACCGGGGTCGCCCGCTGGGCAGCATCGGCGACTTGGGCGCTTTCAGCTTCCACGAAACGAAGAACATCATTTCCGGTGAAGGCGGCGCACTGCTCTGCCGCGACGACGAGTTCGGCGAAGCGGCGGAGATCATCCGCGAGAAAGGCACCAACCGCAGCCGCTTCTTCCGCGGGCAAGTGGACAAGTACACCTGGGTGGATGTTGGCTCATCCTACCTGCCTGGTGAAATCACCGCTGCATTCCTGTCTGCGCAGATGCAGCAGGCCGAACAGATCACGCAGCGGCGTCTGGCCATCTGGGACCAATACCATGCGTGGGCGGAGCAGCACGAACAGGCGGGCCGGCTGCGGCGCCCGGTGATTCCCGCACACTGCACCCACAATGCCCATATGTACTACATGCTCTTGCCCAGCCTGGAACACCGCAGCGGATTCATTGCCCATCTCCGCGAGAGGGGCGTCCAATCTGTATTTCACTATATTCCACTGCACTCCTCGCCGGCTGGCCTAATGCATGGCCGCGCCAACGGCGACCTCGCGATCACCAACGATATTGCCGACAGACTGGTTCGCATGCCGCTTTGGCTGGGCATTGAGGACCACATGAACGAGGTACTAGCTGCTGCAGAAGATGCCCTGAGCAAGCAATGACATGAAGACTCAATCTCCCGCTGCCGATGGAGGAGCCGCCCGGTTGGTTACCATCCAGGGCATCTGTTTTCCACTTTTCCGTTGGATTCAGCTTTTCTGTGCAGCAGTCATGCTGCTGACGCTTCTCGCGCAAGCAACTTTTCCCGCGAGACCGTCCACGCTGCAGCTTGTAGTCGAGAGTCCAACGCCCGGCGAACTGCAGGTTTACTTTGATCGGGAGCAGGGTTTTTCAGAAGCGGATTCGGCGAAAGTCGCATTGATGCCTGGACGCACGACGACAGTTTTCGAACTGCCTCCTGGACGTACACGCGCACTCCGCATTGATCCTTCCGCGGACATGCAAGAACTATCAATCGAACGCATAAGCCTGCGTGGATCCGCCAGCCAAGTCAGCGACGACGAACTGTTCGCTGGCATCCGACCGGTGCATGAAGTCGAATCTACAACTGGCGCGGACGGCTCCCGACGGTTCCGTATCAGCGACGGAGCCTTGGACCCGCAACTAGAGCTCTCACCCGCTAAACCTTTGGACTCATCAAGCGCAGTGCATGTAAAAGTGCTCGCCGGTGCGTGGGTGCTGTTCGCCGTGGCATTGGTGCTGACATTGGCACTGCAGCTGGGCGCGGACGGCCGCTATCTCAGACTGACAATGGTAGCTTGGGGGCTGATCCTTTCGCTGGCCTGCATGGCGATCACCTCACACTCGGTCAGTCCCGATGAGGGCCTGCATGAGGCCGATGCGACGTATTTCAGTACGCGGTGGTCGCCGCCCAGCCTAGAATCGGCGGAAATGCAGTCATCCTACGTCGCCAGTCCATATGGCGTCAGTTACCTTGCCGAATGGAACATCACCTACCTGTTGGCCGGAAAGTTCGGAAACGTGCTGGACAGCTTGGACGTGCAGCCACGCACCGCCTATCGGCTTTATCAAGCCACACTGTTCGGCGCACTGATCGGCCTGATTGTGCTGCTGAGACTTCCGCAAGCGGTGAGCGTCCCCCTGATCGTGACCCCGCAGTTGTGGTATCTGTTCTCCTACATGAATGGCGATGCACTTCCATTCGCGGCCGCTTTTTTAGCGACCGCTCTCGTTTGTGTACCTGGTAGTCGAGTGACATCCTACATCTCCTCCGATTCGCCGCTTGACCGGCGGACATTCTTCCACCTAGCCCTATTCATGGCATGCTTCGCCACGCTGCTTGTGTCCAAAAGAAACTACTGGCCGATCGCAGCTTTTGTGATCGTCGCAGCAGCTATTGTCCCCTTCAAACTAAATCTGCGCATGGTCGGCGCTATCTCAACGATAATGATCGTCGCGATCATCGGTGCCGCTGGTGGCAGTGCCCTTGTAGAGACCTATGGTCAAGTCGTTGCGGTTGTCGCAGCCGGAGTCACCGCGGCCACCGGCCTGATAATCGCACACGGTGCACTGCTGCTACTGCGCCAAGGTGATGTGAAACGCCCCCTGCTGCGCTACGGTCTGGTGTTCTCCGGCGCACTGCTGCTCGCATCACCATGGATTGTCGGAGACTACATGGAAAATGGTGCTGGGCAAGCGAAACAGGCTTTGGTGGACCAGATGCGCGAAGCGCATGCTGCGCCGGAATTCAAGCCAAGCAGCAATACCCTCATGCCCACGTTGAAGCTGCAGTCACAAGGAGTACCACTCCACACCCTGCTCTCGGCACCGCTAGATTGGCACAAGACTACGTTCCGGAGTTTCTTCGGCGGCTATGGTTACATGCAGTTCTTTGCTGGCCCGACCTACTACCAGCTTGTAACGGTGACAGCCATCTTGCTGCTGTTCGCCTGCGTGCTGTCGACTCTGCTCCTGGATCCGCTGGGCTTACGCCACCTGGCACTGGCGGGAGCAGCCGCCTTAAGTTTGATCGGGGCGTCGCTGATGCACAGCTGGACGTACGATTTCCAAGCCCAAGGGCGTTATGTGATCGGCATCCTAGTCTTGTTGACGCCATTCGTATTCCACCTGCGCGCATCACGCAGAATCGCTGTGGTGGCAAACACGCTGCTGATCGCTTTGTTCGGCTTGTCCTGCTATTCATTTGCATGCATTGCGCTGCCCGCGCTTACGCCCTGAATGAAAACCCCTCATTGTCGCTGACCTCATCGAAGCGCGTCGCGGGACTATTGTCCGGTAGTAGCGAGGTCAGCGGATGGGAGCAGTAGCCACTCCTGCTGCATAAAAAAAACGCCCGATGTTACGCATCGGGCGTTTGTGATTTATAGCATTGGACTAGATGTTTCTCGTTGAGGAGGCTTGATCAACCGTCGACAACAACCTTCGACTTCAGATCGCAGGTCATTTCGCTCGCACCGGCGCCCCGGGTAAACCACGCATTGTATTCACCGGCTGGCACAGCGCTGATGTCGACAACGGCGTTGAATCCACTGTTCAATTCCTGCGGAGCACCGTAGGCCTGAGCAACGTCCGGACGAGCGCCACCCACATCCGCTTTCGCTGCAAACGAGCCTGCTGGACCGGCAAGTACAATAGCTGCTGCGTCAGCGGCCGACGCGGCACCAAAGGCCCAGCCTCCGAACACGGCTGGACCCGTCTTGGTCAAATGAATCGCACCAGATGCAGGCTGGTTGGAAACCGAATCCAGATTGCACGTCAGCGAACCCCGTTGCTCAGCCTGGAATGCCTCCACTGCCGTCGCGATGCTGGCCGCCGCCTGCGGCCCCGGCGCAGGAGCCTGCGATGCGGCTTCCGCTGTAGTCTTGCCGACAGCACCCGCAGCCGAGTCTGACTCCGACTGGCAGCCATAGAGCGCAGTCGTCAACCCAACAACCAGTACCGCCATCACACACTTGTTGTTCAAAACATTCATTCGATACTCCAATTAAAAGCCAAGAGAAACAGCACAACACGGTTATCAAAGTAAATGCGGCTATGTGGCGGGCACCCTACGCTTCCAGGAGCTGGATTAAAATTGTTGATGGGAGGTTTGCAAGGCCGAGTGCTCTCCGCCGGTCACTGCCATACACGCGGCGGATAAGCCAGCGAGAACGGCGTCGAGTTCAGGGACAGGTTGACATTGTAATACGGGTCGTGATCGAGATTCTGCCCCCAGCGGGACTTCATGAAGTCAATCTCGCCGTTGAAGCGCGCCACCTTCTCGGGCGTCGTCTCATAGCCGCGTGAGGCGGATTCGTGGTGGTAAAGCTCGGCGAATGGTGTCCATACGTTGAGGTAGCCGGCGTCGCGCACCCGCAGGCAGAAATCTACGTCATTGAACGCGACCTGCAGACCCTCGTCCAGCCCCCCAACCTGGTCAAAGACCTCCCGACGCACCACCACGCAGGCCGCCGTGACCGCACTGAGATTCTGTGCCAGACGTGCCCTGCTCTTGTCCCCCAGCCAACCACGCGGCATGCCGACATAACAGTGCCCAGCCACGCCACCCACGCCAACGATCACACCCGCGTGCTGGATGGTGTCGTTGGGGTAGTACAACATCGCACCGACAACACCAGTCTGTGGCCGCAGCGCGTGCGCCACCATCTCGTGAAGCCAGCGCGGGCTGATCACTTCAATATCATTGTTCAACAAGCCCAAAACCGTGCCGCGTGCCGCTTGGGCGCCCGCATTGTTGATTGCTGAATAGTTGAAAGGATGCGGATAAGCAATCACTCGCACCCGCGGATCCTTCTGCACCGCAGCAAAGTAATCCTTCGATGACTGTTCCTGTGAGTCATTGTCAATGACGATGACCTCGTAGTTGTCGTATTCGGTGCGCTCAATGATTGAATCAATGCACTGCTTGAGCAGGTCGATGCGGTCACGCGTGGGAATCAGCAGACTTACCAGCGGCAGCTTCGCCGGCAGTGGATGTTCGATCTGGAAGTAACCACTGCCTTCGGTTTCGCGGACCTTGGCACCGTGGCCCATGCGATCAAGATGGTCCTGCACGCTGCGCAGTCCAGCCATGTGCGCGTAGGACTTCTCGCTGGCCGCTGTAGCGGTGGAGCCGGGAATCATACGCCAGTGATAGAGCACCTTGGGTACGTGACCGATTTGCTTGACAGCCAGTTTCTCGGTGACGCGCAGCGCCAGATCCCAGTCCTGGGCGCCCTCGTAGCCTTTGCGGAAACCGCCCGCATTGCGGATCTGCTGTGAGCGATATACGGTCAGATGACAGATGCAGTTCTGAGAAAGGAACAGATCGGGGTTCCAGTCTGATTTGAAATACGGGTCCGAGCGCACACCGGCCGTATCAATCTTGTCTTCGTCTGTATACAGCATCTCCCACTCAGGATTCACTTCGAACGCACGCACGGATTCGAACAGAGCCATCGGATGCAGCTCGTCATCATGGTCCAGGAGGGCTGCGAATTCACCCTTTGCCATCTGCAGGGCAGTGTTCGACGCCTCAGAGATGTGCCCATTGGTTTGCCTTACCTGGAAGCGGATTCGCTGATCCAATGACGCATACTCGGACAACACCTCGGCGACGCGGGGATCGGTGGACGCATCATCGGCGATGCACAGTTCCCAGTTCGGATACACCTGCTCACGCACACTTTCAATGCAGCGGCGCAGCCACTTTTCCGTAGTGTTGTAGGTGGGCACCAGGACGGAAACAAGCGGTCGATGCTGGAGAGCCGCTAGATGCGCCTCAGCGCCATGCCAAGCGTCGTCGCGGCAATCGTAGAAATCCTGCCAGATCTCGTAATCACTATAGACCGAGGGCGCAACCCTGTTCCGGTAATCTGAATAAAGGCGGGCCGCCACCTTACTGGCACCGCCGGTTATCAGATCGAATACAGTGCGCCCGAGCAGATAGATGCGGGCCACGGCACCACGTCTGCGCTTCGTCAGTGTCGACAGCATCTCCTGCAGCGCCCGGAACCGGCCCACGCGGCTCAGGCTCAGGTCTTCCAGATGGAAATCCGTCGGCGCTATGGACGGATCGAAGCGAACCGAGCTGACCGTTTCGTTGAAACGAACCAGAGTCGAAAAGGAATGCCGCTTGCCTCGTGTTATCTCCAGCGGCAGATCGATACGATCGTGCTCGTGCGTCTCATGCCCGTAGGTTGGGTAAAGTACCGGCGCGTGCAGCCGGCCGCGCAGAACCTCTGCAGTTCCGGACAGCACATACCACCCTCCGGAGATAGGCTGCCCACCCCAATTCAGAAGAAACTGCGGATCATTGCCCGAGGCACGCCAACCGGCTGCGCCATCTTTCGACGTAAGCACCGAAATCTGGTGCAGGGGGGTCAACTCAATGGGGTGTCGATTATGCATGCGTAGGGTCTGACTTCAAGAACGATCGGCGAATCCGGAGCAGTGCTGCCCAAGTTCGGGCAATACCTGCGCGTTGGGAAAAGGAAGGAACGCAGATCGAGCGCAATGGGCGCCAGCGTCACTTATAGACGCTAACGACTCCGTCCCGACACTTGGCAAGCGGGTGCCCGCTCTGCCTACTTCCCTGTCATCTAGGTTTGCATCCCGGCTCCCGCCAGGCGTTACAGCTCGACATGGTAGGGGCAAGCCTTCCCGTCTTCAACCCATGAAGTGGTGCATCCTTGCCCCCGGCAATCAGCGCGCCGCACGGCAGCCTTGCCATGCGACGCTCGGCATTCAGCCCCTTCCCATGTCCGTGCGGACCGGCGCGATGAATGATCCGACTGCGTCCATGAGCACAACGTGCGACGCGGACAGATCCTTGAGCCGCTGCTCAAGGGCGAGCATTACACGGCTGCTGCCTTCCGCCCTCCCTGCCGCGTCACAGAGCCCTTCGAACTTCCGGGAGAGGTCAGCCAGTCGCTCGTGGAGTGCATCGACTGTGGCATAGACATTTATCTGATGCTGGGCTGCCAGATTCATCGAGTGCTGCAGCCCGTTCAACAGTTCAACAACATCGCTGTGAACGGTCGGTGCGGTGACGGCGTCTGCAAATGCAACGGCTTGATGCGGCACCGTGGCGTCCAGCATGGTCTGGATGGCTTCGCCCGGATCTCTACCTGTCGCCGCAACCTGGAACCCGATCTCGCGATTCACCGCTTCATCGAACGCCTCTTGGTCATAGCCCAGCAGCAATTCTCCGACGACCTGCCTGACCAGTTCACGCACCGTCACCTCTGGTTCGCCCGCGGCCATGGCCGCTACGGGCGTTCCTCCCAGCGTGAACAGCAGGCTGCGCGTCAGCAACCAACCCAGTGTCGGCGTGGCTACATGCCACTCACGATCGAAGTAGGTCACTTCACCAGTTGGAGCACGGATCAGATTCGAAGGCGTCGCATCCAAAAAAGACCCGGGCAGGACGTGATGTGCCGCTCTCTCCAACGCCGGCTCACCCTCGTTCTCAAGCAATCCCTGTAAGGCTTCAAGATACACGGCCAGCCCAACCGCTAGTTCGGCACGGTACCAGCCAGGACGGGTCAGGACCTGACGGATGTCGTCGACCAGCAGCCGACCGGGCACGTAAGGCGAGTCCACTTCCACCCGAAGCTTTACGGCAGCATTCTCTTCGTTGGTCTGGGCAAGCCCCAGCGCCCTGCTACGCACGCGGACGTCATCACCAACGCGGACGAACCGCGTCTCTCGGGCAAAGCTTGAACGGCGCTGGGTGCTGAAGTGCCATGCAAGCACGTCAGGCGACGCGGTATGGTTGTCCATTCCCGCCTCGACCAGAAAAGAGTTGGCCAAGTCTGCAGTCAATCCGTTGGCGGCTACTTCGCGCCATGCACGCTGAAGATTGAATGTCGTCGGCGTCAACTGTGGGTCACGTCTTACAGACTGTGCTGCGAGCGTCCCGACGTCGAACGCATCAGGACTCATCTCGCAACCCAGCGCAGAAATAACCGTCGCCGGCATCTTGTAGTCGGGCATCGGCACCATGAAGGTCCGTTGGTGGAAACCTGCTGCGCACAACAACCGATCCAGCTCGAGGCGGCCATAGGTGCGCGCACCCTTGACCTCGTAGCGGTTTTCGACGCCCACCATTGGCTCGCCCAGATGATCCTCGGGAACCCCGGCAAGATACTTGAGACCCAACTTGTTCTCGATGGCCACGACGAGGCGCCCTCCTGGCGCCAGCAGATCCCTTGCTTTGCGCAGCATGTCCACCGCAGGATCACGTGCGTCTGAAAAGAGGCTGGCGTATTCCAGTACGCCTATCAACGTGATGATATCAAATCGCACATCCACATGGAAATCTTGGAAACGCTCGGCGAGCACCACGACATTCTCAAGTTCGCGGGTGCGTTCGCGGGCGATGGTCGCGCGCCGCAGCGAGCCTTCAACGGCCAATACCTGCGCACCCGTCTCGCCCAGATAGCGCGTGACCGCACCACAGCCTGCACCAATCTCGAGCACATTGGCATCCGAGGTCAGTCGTTCGGCAAACGGCCGTAGGATGTTCGCACGCTCACTGGACAGGTGGTAACGACTCGGCCAGTCCAGACACGCAGCCGCGAGCCCGATGGAAAAGACACTTACGTCACTGGTATGACGCAATGTTTCCAGCAAGCGGCTTTCACTCTCATCACCATCGTTGTAGGCAATACCTCCGAAATCCGGCCGGTGCCAGACCCGATGTTCTTCAGTGCGCTCGTAACCTGCATCTGCGAGTACCAGCGGAATGCGCATGTTGGAATCTGCCTTGGGGTAATCAGGATCAGTCACGTCGGGCTCCCTGCGGGATGCAGCGCCAAGCGCATGTCGAGGTCGCCCATGCCGAAGAATCTGGCCTGCATGACCTTGAAGTGGATGCTGTCATATCGACGGTCATGCGGGATGACATCTTCGTCGCCACGGCTGGCTACGCCTACAGAAATGAAATAGTCACCGTCTGCCAGCCCAGCGCGGAATACCGCCGCCACATCGACCATACTGCCTGCTGCCCCTGCATTCTCCCAGCCCGTGAAAGGCTGGTACTCGCTGTTGCAACCATAGACGGCGACGCCTTCGGCAGTCTTGATGGTCACGCCCAAGATAGGACGGAATATATCCCGCTCAAAGCGGATACGCAGCATCAATCGCAGTTCACTGCCTGACTCGACCACCGGGGGATACGCACCGGCCTTAGTGCTCAGATCAAAATCAAGAATTCTTGCAGCCGCATCCCCCCACCGGAACTCATGCGGGTTGTAGTTGGGACGCTGCTCGAAACCGGCACCGACTTGACCTTTACTGAACCCTGGCGCGAAACTCGCGGGCTCTTCGCCGCCTGCCTCTTTTGCTTCACCAGCATCATCGGTCTGCGCACTGTTGGTTCCGAACAACAGGTCGTAGTACGCGTTGACGACGTGCTTGGGCTGGCCGGCCATGCGCACTTGGCCGCCGTCGATGAGCAGCGCCCGGTCGCAGTGCTGCACGATCTGGTCGGCTGAGTGGCTGACGAACAGGATCGAGGCACCATCATCTTTGAGCTGTTTCAGGCGCGCGAAACACTTGGCCTGGAACTTGGCATCCCCCACGGAGAGCGCTTCGTCAACGATCAGCAACTGCGGGTTGACCTGCGCCTGTACGGCGAAGGCCAGCCGAACCACCATGCCACTTGAGTAATTTCGGATGGGCTGGTCGATGAAACCACCGATGTCTGCGAATGCCAGGATCCTATCCAGACTGGCGTCGATCTCGTCCGTCGTCAGGCCAAGAATAGCGCCGTTGAGATAGACGTTTTCGCGACCGGTGAACTCGGGGTTGAAACCGCTACCCAACTCGAGCAGGGCGGCGACCCTGCCGCGGACCTGGACACTGCCCTCCGTTGGCGTCAGGGTGCCGGCAATCATCTGCAGAAAGGTCGACTTTCCCGAGCCATTGCGACCGATCAGGCCCACGGTTTCGCCGGGTGCGATTTTCAGATCAGCGCCACGCAGCGCCCAGAACTCGGTGTAGTAGCGTCTTGCGCTGCCCACAATGCCCTGCAGCAGCCGATGCGATGGGCGCTCGTAGACGTGGTAGCACTTGCCCACATTGCGTGCATCGACGATCAACGCATTGTCTGCCATCGCGATATCAGAGCACATCAGCAAAGCCCCGCCTTGTTTTCTGGAAGACGGCATAGCCGAGATAAGCAAATGCCACTGCGCCCAACGTGAACAACCCCAGACCGCTCCAGTCGGGCAGGCGACCCCAGAACGCAACCTCGCGTGCTTGATCGATGATGAAGGTCAGCGGATTGAGCTTGAACACGAACTGATAGCTCTCCGGCAACGTCTGCACGGGAACGATGGCAGAAGAAAGAAAGAGCATGGCGGTGGAAAGCACCCCCGTGACTTGGTTGATGTCACGCAGGAATACGGTCAGCGAGGACAGCATCCAGCCTATGCCCAGTAAGCCGATGGCTAACGGAAGCAAAACCAAAGGCAGCAACAGCACCGTCACATGCACTTCCCCCCTTACAAGCAGATTGACCAGCAGGAAGACGATCGTGTTTGCCAAGGCATGGAACATCGCCGACAGCACCATGGACCAAGGAAGAATCTGCAACGGAAACACGATGCGCTTGACCAGGTTGGAGTTACCGATGATCAAGGTTGAAGAACGCGTCAGGCACTCTGCGAAAAACCCGTGAACGATGAGACCGATGAAGAGCAGCATCGCGAAATCCGCGATGTTGCCATCCGCGCCCGGCCAGCGCGCCTTGAGCACGTAGCCAAAGGCAAGCGTGTAAATGGTGAGCATCATGAACGGACTGATCAGCGACCACAGTAGACCGAAGCTCGCACCACGGTAGCGGCCAAGAATGTCCCGCCGGGTCATCTCCCAAGTCAGCCCGCGATGATTACGAAGTGCGTCCAGCGGACCTGCCAGCCGGAGGCGAGTGGGATTGGCCGAGTTCACGCTCATGACGCAGCCAACGCCCGTTCCAGATCCATCTGCAGATCCCCCAGTTCCTCCACGCCCACGCTCAGCCGCACCAGCGCGTCGCTGATGCCCAACTGCTCGCGGCGCTCCACCGGAATGGACGCGTGCGTCATCACCGCCGGATGGTTGACCAGGCT
>Ga0207791_1000269_pt1 | contig 13938 bp, 15 predicted proteins | sample HigsolmetaGSP16D_FD_184844 | JGI IMG/M metagenome (GOLD analysis project Ga0207791, IMG submission 184844) | High solid enriched microbial communities from the Joint BioEnergy Institute, USA - SP1-6-D (SPAdes) | ecosystem: Engineered > Bioreactor > SSF (Solid state fermentation) > Aerobic >...
ACCTGATGCGGTGAATTGGAAGGCGACGCCAACCAAAGCTCCCCCAGTCGCGGGAATGAACCCGAGCAGAAGCACCACAGCTGCAGCAATGGCGGCGCCCTTTCTAAAAGATATTCCCACACGCATCAAAGTTGCGAGATATTTTGCGCCAACAAGCTGAACAAATCCGAGCGCGATCGAGCCAAGAGCCCAATAAGTGATAAAAGCGCTTAATTCATGCTCGGCACCTTGCGCCCTCCTGGATGACAGGCTGGCCACCAGGGACATCAGCAGAAGCTGGATCACCGAACCTGTAAAGGTCATGCCCCAGAAGTCCCAGGATACATCCTTCATCCTCAGCAGACCCGCCTGCTCGTTCCCGTCACCGCTCTTCAACCAATTCCGTCTCACCAAGAAATAGAACAGGAGAACCGCAATCACCAAGGCAACTGGCACGATTACGGAGAGCCAGGGATTCCCTTCCGAAAACCACCGCTCAGGGATCGACCACGTCAACAGCCCAAGTACTGCTGCAAACCAGGCGATGACGCCAAGCCAGCCGCGAAGAATGATCCATATGGCCCTGCGTTCATTTTCTTGACGTTTGTCCTGCTTTCGAAGCAGCAAATCAGCAAGCCGTTCCGCATGCCCTTTTTTGATCGACACGAAGAGCATCATCGTAGGGCTGAACAACGCCCCTGCCAATAAAGATGCTATGAAAACCACGAGCCCCATCAGTGCCGGCAATGCGGTGATGATTGCCGGAGATGTAATGCTCAAAGGCACCTTCTCCATCTGAATGAAATTGTACAAATACACGACTGCGATAAACAGAGCACAGCCCGTCAATGGCCAAGCACGATCATTCAGCCAACGCAGCCCCTCGCTGATCTGCGCCTTCCAACTCTCTTGGACCCGCGATTGGTCATAGACTTTCGGCGGTTGTTTCAAATCAGTCATTGATTGGCCTACGCGATCAAGATAGAGACAGTCTGCCCTGAATAAGCTGAGCTCGGAATACGGTCACCACCAAGTTCCCATTGTTCGCAGCCCCTGCCCTGCCAATTCGGGAACATCAGGCCATCCAACTCTATATGGATTGGCCTGTGTCGATCTCCACTCCTCGCATCGCCAACTGGCGTCATGCATCAATCATCGTGCTGGCACTGTGCCTCGCACTGGGCCTCCCGGTGCAGGCCCATGCCGATGACGCCACGCCCGAACGGGCACACCTGGCCGCAGCACTGCGCCAGCTCGACGCCATCGACCGGCTGGTCGCGCCGGAGATCGCCCAGCCACGCGACGAACGCAGCCGCTATCACTTCGACTACACCCGGCTCGCCGCCGACCTGGAGCGCGTGCGTGCCGGCATCCGCGACTACCTGAGTCCGCCGCGCGCGCAGCCGCGCGATCCGGCCGTCCTGCTCGGCGACTACCGCCAGTCCCCCACGTCCTCCGTCACCACCACGGAGGCCACGCCATGAACGCCGCCCAGATCAACGCCTTCCAGGCCAACGGCGGCGTCACCGCTTCCGCCGTGTCGGTCGTGCTGATCGGTGCCGTGTTCGCCGTGCTCCTGATCTGGGGCGTGTGGGCGATGCGCACCGCCTACGTCGGCTGGGCCGAACAGCGGATTTCCCAACGTCAGTTCCTCGGTGTCGTGGTGAGGTTCCTTGCCCTGTACCTGGTCCTGACCTTCTTCCTGCTCTCCTGAATCGAAAGGTCGCCACCATGAACCCGGTTTCCCGCTTCCTCCCCCGCATCGCACGCCTGAGTGCACTGCCCGCGCTCGTCCTGCTGTCGCCGCTCGCCCAGGCCCAGGGACTGCCGACCCTCGAAGACCCCTCCAGGGGCCAGGGCAACGGCATCATGGACACGCTGCGCAACTACGGCTACGACATCATCATGCTGGTCGCGCTGCTGATCGTCGCCTCGATGTTCGTGGGCGTGTGCTACCACGCCTACTCGCGCTACGCCGAAATCCATACCGGCCGCGCGACCTGGGGCCAGTTCGGCCTGACCGTCGCCATCGGCGCGATCCTGCTGGTCGTCGGCATCTGGCTGCTGACCGAAGCCACCGGCATCCTCTGAGGCCGCCGGCATGGCTGACCAGGACATCCGCCCGGACGGGACGGTGGCGTTCCTGCCGCACCGGCTCAACCGCCATCCGGTCGTCGTGCGCGGCCTGACGGCGGACGAGCTGTGGATCTGCGCGGGGCTGTCGGCCGTGGCCGGTCTGCTGACTGGGATTCCACTGGCCTTCGCGCTGTCGGCCTTCGCCGTCGCTCCGACCGCCATCGTGCTGGCGATCGCCCTCGGCGTGTTCGCCGGCGGCGGCATGTTGCGCCGGCTCAAGCGCGGCCGACCGGACACGTGGCTGTACCGCCAGATCCAGTGGTGGGTGGCGGTGCATCAGCCATCGCTGGCGCACTTCATCGGCGGGCGGACGCTGGTGACCCGTTCTGGCTTCTGGGCCACGCGCAGGAGCGAACCGTGAGCCGGGTCAAAAACGAAGTCCTGCGCCTGGAAGCGCACATCAAGAGCCTGCGCCTGGGCGGCGGCGTGCTGTTCGCGCTCACACTGGTGATGGGCATCGGCTGGTGGAACGCACCGCGCGACCTGACCGTGCACGTGCCGCCGGACCTGCGCTCGGGCAGCACGCGCAAATGGTGGGAGGTGCCGCCGGAGTCGGTCTATGCCTTCACCTTTTACGTCTGGCAGCAGCTCCAGCGCTGGCCGACCAATGGCGACGACGACTACCCGCGCAACCTGCACGCGCTCTCCAGCTACCTGACGCCAGCTTGCCGGGCCTTCCTGCAGCAGGACTACGAATACCGCCGCAACGCGGGCGAGCTGCGCCAGCGCGTGCGCGGCATCTACGAGATTCCCGGCCGCGGTTACGGCGAGAACCCGGCCCAGCGCGTGCGGGCCGTCTCCGAGCGCGACTGGGTGGTCACGCTCGACGTCACCGCCGACGAGTACTACGCCTCCGAGCAGGTGAAGCGCGCCTTCGTGCGCTACCCGCTGAAGGTCACGCGCATGGACGTCGATCCGCAGCGCAATCCCTTCGGCCTGGCCATCGACTGCTACGACGGTGCCCCGCAGCGCATCGACGCGCCGGCTCCCGCGCCCGGCAAGACCACCGCCATTCCCCAGGGAGAAATGCCATGAAGTGTCCCGTGCTGCCCCTGTTCGCGGCGCTCGCGCTGCTGCTGGCGGCGCCGGCCCAGGCGGTGGAAATCCTGCGCTGGGAGCGTCTGCCGCTGGCCGTACCGCTGCTGGTCGGCCAGGAGCGCGTCGTGTTCATCGACCGCAACGTCCGCGTCGGCGTCCCGGCCGGCCTCGGCGGCAAGCTGCGCGTGCAGAGCGCGGCCGGCGCCGTGTACCTGCGGGCCAGCGAACCGATCGAGCCGACCCGCCTGCAACTTCAGGATGCCGACACCGGCACGGTGATCCTGCTCGACATCGCCGCCGAGCCGGCCGGCAAGGACCAGCCACCGCTGGAGCAGGTGCGCATCGTCGAGGCCGATGCGCCGGCCACCCGCTACGGCGCGGCCAAGACCGGGGACGCGGCGGAAGATGGCGATCCCATCGCCGCGCGGCCCCTCCGCGAGACGCCGGTGCCGGTGGTGCTGACCCGGTACGCGGCGCAAAGCCTCTATGCTCCACTGCGCACCGTCGAGCCGGTGCCGGGCATTGCTCGCCTCAACCTGCACCGCGACCTGGCGCTGGACGGCCTGCTGCCGACCTTGCCGGTGCAGGCCCTGGCGCTGGCCGCCTGGCGGCTGGACGATGTGTGGGTCAGCGCGGTGCGCCTGCGCAATACCGCCCCGCGCTGGCTCGACCTCGACCCGCGGGCGATCCAGGGCGACTTCCTGACCGCCACCTTCCAGCATCCGACGCTCGGCCCGGCCGGCACGCCGGAGGACACCACCGTCGTCTACCTGGTCACCCGCGGGCATGGCCTGGCGCAGTCGCTGCTGCCGGTCATCGCCCCGGTGGATGCCGCGCTCAACCTGCCGGCGCCGACGCCGGCAGGCCCCGACGAGGGAGGCCACAATGAAGAGTAATGGCCTGCTCAAGTGGCTGATGATCCCGCTCGCGCTGCTGGTGGTGTTCGTCAGCATCAAGCTGTTCTCCGGCGGCGGCAAGCTTCCCGCGCAGAACCCCAATCCGCAGCTCACCGCGTATGAGGCCAAGGCATTGGGCATCGAGGGCGACACGCCGCGCGACACCGTGGCAACGCTCGTCGCCCAGGTCCGGCAACTGCGCACCGAACTGCAAACCGCGCTGACCGACAACAAGACCCAGCGAGAGGAGAACGACCGCCTGCGCCAGCGCGAGGGCGCGATCGACCGGCGCATCGACACCGCCCTGGCCGGCGAGCGGACCAAGTTGCAGCAGGACCGCGATCAGGTCGCCTCCGAACGGCAGCAGACCCAGGGGCTGTTGCAGGAACTCCAGCAGCGGCTCGATGGCCTCGGCGGCGGCCGGAACAGTTCCGCCGATCTGCCGGTCGGGCTGGGGTTGGAACCGGGCGACGGCGCCGGCCTCGGCGGTGATGGCATGCACTGGATCGAACCGGACGACGCCCGCGACGACGGCAAGCGCAAGAACGCCAGCAGCACCGGGAGTTTCAGCTTCCCGACCAGCTTCGGCCCGGCGCAGAAGACACTGGAAACCACGGCCGATGCCGCCGTCGAGACCGGCCGCCGCGCCGTCGGCGCCGAGGAGACCCAGCCGGTCTATACCGTGCCGACGAACGCGACGCTGATGGGTTCGATCGCGATGACCGCGCTGATCGGCCGCGTGCCGGTCGACGGGACAGTGAACGATCCCTACCCGTTCAAGGTGCTGATCGGCCAGGACAACCTGACCGCCAACGGCATCGAGATTCCCGACGTCGCCGGCGCGGTGGTCAGCGGCACCGCCTCGGGCGACTGGACGCTCTCGTGCGTGCGCGGGCAGATCCGCTCAGTCACGTTCGTGTTCAACGACGGGACCATCCGCACGCTCCCCGAAGGCCGCGAGGGTGACAGCAACCGCCAGCAGGCCAACGAGGGCAACACCACGCAGAGCGGCCTGGGCTGGATCAGCGATCCCTACGGTATCCCCTGCGTCAGCGGCGAGCGCCATAGCAATGCGCAGCAGTACCTCGGCACCCAAGCCCTGATCACCGCTGCCGGGGCGGGCGCTGCGTCGCTGATCGATTCCGACAGCGGCCAGGTCTCCTACGTGAGCAGCGACGGCTCGATCGGCACGGTCGGCATCAGCGGCAACGAAGCGATGGGCCGCATCCTCGCCAGCGGCGTGCAGGACATGTCGCAGTGGGTGAACAAGCTCTACGGCCAGGCCTTCGCCGCCGTCTACGTCCAGCCCGGCGCCCGGGTCGCCGTGCATCTGGATGCCCCCCTCACGATCGACTACGCGCCTCAGGGCCGCCGCGTCGATCACCGCCGCGGAGGTGATGTACATGCGCAAGAACTGGACTGACGGCCCGGCGTTGCTGGGCCTGGTACTCGTGCTGGGTGGCTGCCTGGGTGGCTGCGCGACCAGCAAGGAGCAACTGTTGCCGCACGGCGACAGCACGATGCTCGACATCTGGAACACTCAGACCAACGGCGGCGGCGCGGGCGGCGGCCAGACCGCGCGCCAGCTGCTCGACGCCCGGCAGGCACTGCGCCGGCCGCTGACCGAGGCCGAGGGACAGGCCGCGCCGCAGGTGCAGGCGCGCTACACCCGCACCGCACAGAACGAGATCTACCGCCAGTTCCACCGACTGCCGAATCCCGATCTCGTCATGTACGTGTTCCCGCACCTGGCCGGCAGCGAGCCGATGCCGGTGCCCGGCTACACCACCGTCTTTCCGCTGTACCAGCGCGTGCAGTACGCGCTGCCTGGCGAACGCACCGAGGACTACTGATGGCCTGGTCGCTGCGCAAGCCGCGCCCGGCCAAGGCGGCGGCCACGTCCGAATCGAAGGCGCCGGATGCCTGGGAGCGCTACGTCGCCACGCTGCGCGAGCACGACATTCCCGAGCCCGGCCAGCGGGAGGGCCGGCCAAGCAGGCCCGCGACCCTGGCCGACGAGCAGGCGCTGTACGAGGTGGCGCCATCGTTCGTGGACATGCTGCCCTGGGCCGAATTCCTGCCCGAATCACAGTGCATGCTGCTGGAGGACGGCGTTTCTGTCGCCGCCTTCTTCGAGTTGCAGCCGGTCAGCACCGAGGGCCGCGAGCCGGCCTGGCTCGGCCAGGTGCGCGACACGCTGGAAAACGTGTTGCAGGATTCATTCGACGAGCTGGACGAGAATCCCTGGGTCGTGCAGTTCTTTGCCCAGGACGAGACCAACTGGGACAGCTACCTCGACAACCTGCGCCGCTACATCCAGCCCCGCGCCCAAGGCAGCGACTTCACCGAGTTCTACCTGCGCTCGATGGCCCATCACCTGCGGGCCGTCGCCAAGCCAGGTGGCCTGTTCGAGGACAGCAACGTCACCCGCCTGCCGTGGCGCGGGCAGACCCGGCGCACGCGGCTGGTGGTGTATCGGCGCGTCGGGCCGACGCCGGGACGCCGCGGCCAATCGGCCGAGCAGGCGCTGAACACCGTCTGCGACCGCCTGGCCGGGGGGCTCGCCAATGCCGACGTGCGCGCTCGGCGCCTCGGCGCGGCCGACGTTCACGCCTGGCTGCTGCGCTGGTTCAACCCGCATCCGGCCTCGCTCGGCCCCAGCGCCGAGGACCGGGAGCGCTTCTACGCGCTGACCCGCTACCCGGAGGAGGCCGAACTCGGCGAGATCGAGCTGGCCAGCGGCACCGACTTCAGCCAGCGCTTGTTCTTCGTTCAGCCGCGCTCGGACGTGGTGGCGGGTCAGTGGTACTTCGACGGCCTGCCGCACCGCGCGATCGCGGTCGACCGGCTGCGCATGCCGCCGACAACCGGCCACCTCACCGGCGAGACGCGCAAGGGCGGCGATGCGATCAACGCGCTGTTCGACCAGATGCCCGAGGACAGCATCCTCAGCCTCACCCTGGTCATCACCCCGCAGGACATCCTGGAGGCCCATCTCAACCACCTGGCCCGCAAGGCGGTCGGCGAGACGCTGGCCTCGGAGCAAACCCGCCACGACGTTCAGCAGGCACGTGGGCTGATCGGCAGTTCGCACAAGCTCTACCGCGGGGCACTGACGTTCTATCTGCGCGGGCGCGACCAGGCCGAACTGGACGCCCGCGGCCTGCAACTGGGCAACGTCCTGCTCAACGCCGGCTTGCAGCCGGTCCGTGAGGAGGACGAAGTCGCGCCGCTGAATACCTACCTGCGCGGCTTGCCCTGTGTCTTCGACCCGGCCAAGGACAAGCGCCAGTGGTACAGCCAACTGCTGTTCGCCCAGCACGCGGCGAACCTCGCGCCCTGGTGGGGCCGCAGCCAGGGCACCGGGCATCCCGGCATCACCTTGTTCAACCGCGGCGGCGGCACGATCACCTTCGACCCGTTGAACCGGCTCGACCGGCAGATGAACGCCCATCTGTTCCTGTTCGGTCCGACCGGCTCCGGCAAGTCCGCAACCTTGAACAACCTGCTCAACCAGGTCACGGCGATCTACCGGCCACGGCTGTTCATCGTGGAGGCCGGCAACTCGTTCGGCCTGCTCGGCGACTTCGCCGCACGCCACGGCCTGTCCGTCCATCGGGTGAAGCTGGCACCGGGATCGGGTGTCAGCCTCGCCCCGTTCGCCGATGCGTCGCGCCTGGTCGATACGCCCGGCCAGGTGCAAACGCTCGATGCCGATGCCCTGGACGAGGGTGAGGCCGACGGCGATGAGCAGCGCGATGTGCTGGGCGAATTGGAGATCACCGCCCGGCTGATGATCACTGGCGGCGAAGACAAGGAGGAGGCCCGCATGACGCGGGCCGATCGCTCGCTGATTCGTCAGTGCATCCTCGACGCCGCCCGGCGCTGCGCGACCGAACAGCGCACGGTGCTGACGCGCGACGTGCGCGACGCGCTGCGCGAGCGCGGCCGCGACCCGACGCTGCCGGAGAGCCGCCGCACCCGGTTGCTGGAAATGGCCGATGCGATGGACATCTTCACCCAGGGTTCGGACGGCGAAATGTTCGACCGCCCCGGCACGCCTTGGCCCGAAGCGGACATCACCGTCGTGGATTTGGCGACCTACGCGCGGGAGGGCTACAACGCCCAGCTCTCGATCGCCTACATCAGCCTCATCAACACCATCAACAACATCGCCGAGCGCGATCAGTTCCTGGGACGGCCCATCATCGCCGTCACCGACGAAGGCCACGTCGTCACCAAGAACCCGTTGCTCGCGCCGTATGTCGTCAAGATCACCAAGATGTGGCGCAAGCTCGGCGCCTGGTTCTGGTTGGCGACGCAGAACATCGACGACTTGCCGAAGGCCGCCGAGCCGATGTTGAACATGATCGAATGGTGGATCTGCCTCAGCATGCCCCCCGATGAAGTGGAGAAGATCGCACGCTTCCGCGAACTCACCCCAGCGCAGAAGGCGCTGATGCTCTCGGCACGCAAGGAGTCCGGCAAGTTCACCGAGGGCGTGATCCTCTCGCGCAGCATGGAGCTGCTATTCCGCGCGGTGCCGCCCAGCCTCTACCTGGCGCTGGCTCAGACGGAACCGGAAGAGAAGGCCGAACGCTTCCAGTTGATGCAGCGGTTCAACATCAGCGAGTTGGACGCCGCGTTCAAGGTCGCTGAGAAGATCGACCGGGCGCGTGGCATCGAACCCTTTGCCTTCGACACCGTGCCATCCCATGCAGCCTGACCACGCTCCACAGCGTCCGGCGATGCACCAGGCAATAGCCAGCGAACCATCGCCCGCACGTTTGCGGAACCACTGGGGCTGGATGTCAGCGTCGCAGCGGTGATCGAGAAGGCTGTTCTAAAGGAGGCCGGTCACGACGATGCCCTGGCGGGGCGTCACGGGGCTTCGAGGGGATGACGAAGGCCCGTCCAGCATGTGGTCAGGGGAAGGACCACAGGGCACAGCATACGCGCCGCCTTCTCACAGGCTGAGACGCCGAGCGGCACGCGGATCGAAACGCATCGTCCCCCTGATGGCGGGCACCGCACCGCGCAACAAACAGGGTGACGCCATGCCGCATTTCGGAAGCCATCCCCGCACCGCTGCATGCTGAAGTGGCGGCTCGGATCGGAGCAGCCTGGCCACCTGACGGGCATATCCAGGACCCCGCCATGCAACCACCTCTGCGTTCCCGCACATTCCGCCGACGTCTGGCCTGGCTGTCCATCGCCGTTGTGACGCTTGCCGTACTCGGCGCGTGGCTGCTCTCCCCGCAACCACAGCAGCAAGCCCCACACACGACGAAGACGCCCGCAGCGACCGCCGCCAAACCTGCGGCCGGCCCGCCCTGGTACTACGGCCCGGCCAATGCCCGCTTCACCCTGATCCTGTACGCGGACCTGGAGTGCCCGTACTGCAAGGCTTACTTCCCCGTGGTGAAGGCCTGGGTCGACCAGCACCCCGAAACCCGGCTGCAATGGCACCACCTGCCTCTACCGATGCACGAGCCGGTCGCATCCCGGCTGGCCAGTCTCGCCGAGTGCGCAGGCGAAACCGGCGGCCAGGCCGCCTACTGGAATGCGGTGGGCTGGATCTACCAGCACACCCGGGGAGACGGGCAAGGCCTGCCGGAAGGCGTGCACTATCCCGGCCAGACGCCCGCGCTGCAGGCGTGCCTGGAGAGCGGGAAGACCCAGAACACGGTCCAGACGCAAGCCCGCGAGGGCGCGCGCGACGGCATCGCCGCCACCCCGACCTTGCGCGTGCGCGACGAGCGCACCGGCCAAGCCTTGCTGCTGCATGGCCCGGTCGAGGGCGATGCGCTGCTGTCGGCCCTCGACTTCCTAGCCGCCGATGGCGTGCCCGCGCCTGATCCCGAATCCCCCGGAATGTCCGCCGCCGATACCGGCGACATGCCCAGGTAGTCCAGGTCTTCAAGGACTACGGCGCGGCTTGCCCGCGTTGACCCGCCCGTTCGCACCGCATCCCGCCAGCGAACAGCCATCGCACGCGTGATGGTGGATGCCCGCTTTTCCGCGTTCCTTTCTCCCATCGTCCCCGGAGGGCTGGCCCTCCCGGGTGCGCCTCCGGCTCAATCTTCTGGAGGTCTGCCATGTCACTCACCACACTCGACGCCCCAACCGTGTCGGATACCCGTTCCCCAACCGTCGATGACGACCGCATCATCGAACAGGCCATCGCCATTCTGGAACGTCGCATCTTCGCGACGGGCCCTCGTCTTACAGGCCTTGAAGGCGCCCGCGAGTACCTGCGTCTGAAGCTGTTGCAAGAACCCAACGAGGTGTTCGTCGCCGTATTCCTCACCACAAGGCATCGTGTCATCGCCTGTGAAGCCCTGTTCAGAGGCACCATCGACGGTGCCGAAGTCCACCCCCGCGTGGTTGTACAGCGGGCACTGGCTCTCAACGCAGCGGCACTGATCGTGAGCCATCAACACCCATCCGGCGATACCACGCCATCCGCGGCAGATCGAGCGATCACCAATCGTTTGAAGGATGCACTCAGTTTGGTGGACATTCGCCTGCTGGACCACTTCATCATCGGCAAAGGAACACCGTACTCGTTCGCCGCATCCGGCCTGCTGTAGTTCACCAAGTACGCCATCCCATCCATGACGCTGTAATCCCCGCGGGAGCTTCGGCTCCCGCTTCTTTTCATGAAACCGGGTGCGCAGGTTCCCGTTTGTTTGTCGTGCCGAGAGCGCCAAAGCGGTCGACTACTCGCCTGATCGATTCCAAGGCGACTCGACATGGCCGCTTCCGCTTTCCACCCTTCCGGTGCCCGGTGGCATCTGCTGATCGCCGGGCTCTGCGCGGCGCTGCTCAGCCCCTGGGCCGCAGCCGCCGACCTGATTGTCGTCACCGACAGCCGGCATCCGGTGCGTGCGCCGGCCGGCGCACGGGTCATCGAGCTGGACCGCTCGGCACGCCTGGAGGCCGGCCTGGCCGCGAACCTGCCTGCCGACCCCGGCCGCGCCACGGCGCTCGTGCAGCAGCGCCTGCGCGACGGCGGCGAAGCCCTGCAACGTGACCTGGCGTCGGCCTACCAGGGTGTCGCCGACGCCTGGAGCCTGGGCGTCACCACGCTCCCGGCCGTGGTGCTGGACCGGCGCTACGTGGTGTACGGCGAATCCGACGTGGCCAAGGCCGTCGCCCGCATCGAAGCCCATCGGAGGATGCAGCCATGAAGCGCTTGCATCGCCTGAGCTCCGGCGTCGCCGCCGTGCTGCTCGGCGCCGCCTCGTCCGCCTTTGCCATCAACACCGCGACCATCGTGTCGTCCGCGCTGTCGCCCGACTGCCTGGAGTACCGCGTGGTCGGCATCTGCTACTGGCTCTACTGCACCTACGGCGGCTGCACGGTACGCACGTCGGTGAAAGTCCGTCACTACATTCCCGACGCGGTGGTGTCGAGCTACTCGAACACCGGCGAGAACCCGTGGACCGAAGTGCGGGCGATGAGCATGCCCAACGCGACCGCCCAAGCCGGCGGCGACGGCACGACCAACCACGACAACGAGAACAACCTCGCCAAGTTCAAGAACGCGGACGTGATCGGCCACCCGGCCGGCGCGGTGTTCGGCCACTTCGCCGCGGCCTCCGGCTACACCTGCGAGGGTGCCGGCACGGCCTTCATGCCCTACCTGCTGAGCACCCTGGATACCGTCGCATGGCGCTACAACGTGCCCGAGTTGGTGTACCCCGAGGCACTGGCGCCGGGCATGCGCGAGATCGGCGCCCGCACCACGGCCGACCTCTGGGGCAACATCTATCCGCGTGGCGGCCTGCTGCACCAGACCGACGACTACAACGCCGGTGCGGTGGTTGCCCAGCGTGCCGGCGATGTCGTCACCCGGCGCGGGCAGATCCACGTCTACCAGCCGCTGCTTGCTAATTCCCGCGACGGCTACTGGCCGGCTGGCGCCCTGGTCGAGGGCGATGCCTCCACCGGGAAGTGGCAGGAGCTGACGCCCACGCTGTCGCGCTCGTGCGCGGTCTTCCCCCATTCCAACACCCGCGTGCAGGCGCAGCAGGGCGACTACGCCTGGGCGCTGTGGCGCCCGTATAGCTGCTGCCAGCGGCGCGGGCAGACCTTCCTCGGCAGCACCGACTTCAACTGAGGTCCGCCATGAACCGTTTCGCCTTTCCGAACCGTGGCTGCTTGTTCCTTGCCATGCTGACCGTTGCCCTGGCGCTGGCCGACGTCGGGGCCAGCGCCCAGACCAACGTCAACGAGTACGGCGTTCAGCACCAGGGCAGCGTGATCGGCGACGACGTGTTGTATTCGATCGGCGGCGGTCGCGCGGTCTCGATGAGCGGCGCGGCCAACATGCGCCAGCTCGGCGTCGGCGTGGGCTGGAACTCCAACCTGATCTGTGGCGACATGTCGATCTCGACGACGATCCAGAACCAGCTCAACGGCATCAGCAACGGCTTCCAGACCATCATGTCGTCGGTGATCCAGAACGCCACCAGCGCGGTGGCCTCGCTGCCGGCGCTGATCATTCAGCGGGCCGATCCCGGCCTCTACAACCTGCTGACGAATGGCGTCTTGCAAGCTCGGCTCGACTTCGACCGCAGCAAGATGACCTGCCGCGCGATCGCCAACCGCATGGCCGACACGGCCGGCGGCCAGACGAGCTGGGATCAGCTCGCCGAAGGCATGGCCCTGAAGCAGGCAGTGGCGAGCACCGATGCCGTCTCGGCCATCGACCAGGCCGAATCCAGCCGCGGCAACAACGGCGTGCCCTGGGTCGGCGGCAGCAATGCCGGCGGCGCCGGCCAGCGGCCGGTGCGCGTGGTCGGCGACGTGGCCCGCGCCGGATACAACCTGCTCAACGGCCGCGATGCCACCGACACCAGTTCCATCGACCCCAGCGCCTGCAACGGCAACCTGGCCTGCCAGACCTGGAACTCGCCCGAGGCAGCCGCGGCCTGGGCCGTGCGTGTGCTGGGCGAGCAGGAACAACGCACCTGCGAGGCCTGCACCAAGACCCAGACCACGCCCGGCGTCGGCCTGACGCCCCTCATCCAGGAAGAGTACGAAACCAAGCTCCAGGCCTTACAGGAGCTGGTGGCCGGCAGCCGGCCGACCAGCTACGAGAACCTGCAGGCGGCCAGCAGCGCATCGCTGCCGATCACGCGCGGCGTCATCGAAGCCCTGCGTGATGAACCCGACCAGGACCTGCTGGCACGGCGGCTGGCCTCGGAGGTCGCGCTGTCGAGCGTGCTGGAGAAGGCCTTGCTGCTCCAGCGCACGATGCTGACCGGAAGCAAGGAGCCCAACGTCGCCGCCAATGATCTGGCCCAGCAGGCCGTCTCCCACGAGAGCGACACCCTCGACCGGGAAATCCACAACCTGAAGACCGAACTGGAATTGCGCCGCGAGCTGGCCAGCAACTCGCCCTCGGCCATCATCCAGCGGCACAGCACCCGCGCCATCGGCTCGCGCGGCATCTACGAGGGCGACCCGACCCGCAACCGGCTCGACGAGTTGCAGCGGCCGCCGAGCGGGAACAACCCGTGAGCGCCGGCTGGTGGCGGCTGCGCTGGCTGTTCAACCGGCGTGTCGGCCAGGCGCTGCTGTGGGCGTTCGGGCTGCTGATCCTGGCCATCGTCGCCAACGTGGTCGGCATCCGCCTGGCCGGCAGCATCGAAGGCTGGCGGCGCTGGATGGCCGACCACGCCCGCCTGTTCTTCGTCTGGCGGGCGATGCTCTACGCCGGCACTGTCTGGGGCTGGCTGTGGATGCGCAGGCGGCTGCGTGCCCGCGAGCCGGAAGGCGGTGCGCAGCAGCGCCTGCTGCGGGTGGAGATCGCCGCGGTGCTGGCGGTGATCGCGCTGGAAGCCAGCCAATTCATGCAGGCCAAGTGACGCGAAAGACG